>OGYQ01000002.1_pt1 | contig 366196 bp, 296 predicted proteins | sample 1576641 | NCBI WGS metagenome assembly OGYQ01 (sample SAMEA3541476, study PRJEB24748) | human gut metagenome | biome: human gut; feature: human-associated habitat; material: faeces | place: China | collected 2012 | reverse complement strand
CAAAAAGGACCACATCCTCTGCATCCGCATCCAGACCTTTTGCCTCCTGCGCCAGGATCTTCTCCTGTGCCTGCCTGAGGGCATACGCCAGATTCTGGTTTTCTGTCTGTAAACGCTTGATATGACTTCTCAGTTCTTCTTCCGATGAACTGAGCAATCCCATCATTTCATCCACAGTCTTTGTCTTCTGCCGAAAAGCATCCAACGCACGAAAGCCACATAAGATACTGATCCGCACACCGCCCTTATAATTCTGCACATGCATGACCTTGAGTCCGCCGACCTCTCCGGTACGTCTGACATGCGGCGCACAGCAGGCACAGACATCAACTCCCGGGATCGTAACGATCCGCACCTGACCTTCCAATTCCTTTTTGCTGCGGTATTCCATGCTCTCTAGCATCTGGGGTGTCGGGAAAGCGATCTCCAAGACCAGATCATCCGCGATCACCTGATTAACCCGCGTTTCGATCGCCGTCACATCCTCCGGGGACAAGACGCCGTCAAAGTCCATGGTCACCACGGAATCACTCAGATGAAATCCCACATTTTCATAGCCAAAGGTAGAATGCACGATACCGGAAAAAATATGTTCTCCCGTGTGCTGCTGCATGTTGGAAAAGCGATAATCCCAATCGATCTGTCCATGCACCTGATCTCCCGGCTCCAACTTCTGTTCTATGACATGCACGATCACACCGTCCCGAATCTGCACATCCAAGACTTCACACCTAGTAGCCGGGCGCAGTCCGTGTCCAACAGACAACCATCCCTGATCCGGTGTCTGTCCCCCCTGTTCCGGGAAAAAGAGGGTCTGATCCAGAATCACTTCGTAACGATCCTGTGCCTCTTTCAATGCCTTTACCGCAAGGACATTGGCATCAAACTCCGTCTCATATGGGAATTTATCATACAAACATTTTGTTTTTTCCATTCGATCACCTCACAGATATCCGGCTTTTACGCCACATAATATCCTATCATAGCACAAGCATGGGATTTATGGTATGATAAAAGACACAAAAAAGAAATGAGAACACAAAACATGAACGAAGAAAAAGATAGAGCCATTCTCGTTGGCTTACAATTAAATGACGGATCTTCTTTTGAACACAACTTAGAAGAACTGGAAAGTCTTTGTCAGGCTTGTGATATTGCGCCGGTCTTTACCATCACACAATCCCTGGATGCCCCGCACCAGGCGCTCTACATCGGTTCCGGTAAGGTACACGAGGTCAAGGAGGCTGCTGCCAATTTGGATGCAGACCTTATCATCTTTGACAATGCCTTATCCCCATCGCAGGCACGCAACTTAAACCTCGAGATCGGACTTCCCATCTTGGATCGCACAGCACTCATCCTTGAGATCTTCCAGTCCAGAGCGCGCAGCCGCGAAGCCAAATTACAGGTAGAACTGGCAAGACTCCAATATCTTCTGCCTCGTTTATCCGGTATGGGAACCGCCATGTCAAGGCAGGGCGGCGGCAGTGGATCACGCTCCAACAAAGGTGCCGGGGAGAAGAAACTGGAACTGGATCGCAGACATATCAGTCACCGCATTACTGAGTGTAAAAAAGAACTCCAGACGATCAAAAAGCAAAGGGTGACCCAGCGCAAGAGCCGCAACGCTTCCCAGACCCCATCCGTGGCTCTGGTCGGATACACCAATGCAGGCAAATCCACCATTTTAAACGCCATGCTGTCGCACTACGGCAATGATGAGATCACAGACATCTCCCACAAAAAAGTCTTGCAGGAAGATATGCTCTTTGCCACCTTGGATACTACGGTGCGCAAGATCACCATTCCCGGCAAGCCTGCCTTTTACCTATCCGATACCGTGGGATTTATTGATAAACTTCCCCATCATCTGATCGATGCCTTCCGCTCCACCTTGGAGGAGGCGATCGGTGCAGATCTTTTGCTGCAGGTGGTGGATGTATCAGATCCTTACTACCGCGAGCATATGCGCGTGACCCAGGATACCTTAAATGATCTGGGTGCCGGCGATATTCCTATGATCATCGCCTACAACAAGGCAGACCGCCTGCCTCAGTTTGCTCATGATCTTCCGATCGTTACCGGAAACCATATCCATATGGCAGCCGGTGCAGACCTTGGCATGGATGCCCTTGCCGACTTGATCTTATCCAACCTCTTTGGCAAGCCTGTGACCATGGAACTTTTGATCCCTTACAGCCAGGGTTCGCTTGTGCACAGAATCTCGGAAGCCGGCGAAGTCGCCAAGACGGAATACCAAAATGACGGCACTTATATGCAGGTCACCTTCACACCATCCGCCAAAGATCATGCCCTTATGCAGGAGGTCGCGTCCTACCGCATCGGATAAGCAGCATTTTCTGTCATACAAACAAAGACCCGACAACCTGTCAGCGCCATAACGCTTAGCAGAATGTCGGGTCTTTTATTTTCATCCTATGCCGGAATGTCTACCTCATCAGACTCAATATAGATCTTGTGCCATACTAAGAATACATAGATTGCCCAGATCTTGCGGCTGTTATCAGCCTTGCCATCTCTGTGGTCAGCCAGCAGTTTCGTCAAAAGGGTCTGATCGAAATACTGTGCCGCTACATCCGAAGAAAATGCCTCCTCAACCCTGTGCAGATACTTCGGTTCTCTCAACCACACACGGATCGGAACCGGGAATCCCAGTTTCTTTTTATTTGCCGTCGACTCCGGCAAATGGCGTTTTGCCGCAATACGAAAGGCTCTCTTGGTTGCCTCATCTGTCACACGATAATCGATCGGCAGATTCTTTATGTATTCAAATACCCTGATGTCAAGATACGGAACACGTGCCTCCAAAGAATGTGCCATACTCATCTTGTCCGCTTTCAGAAGGATGTCCCCCTGCAGCCAGAAGTTCATATCAATATACTGCATCTTTGCAATGTCATTCAAGCCCTTGCACTTTTCATAGTAAGGTGCCGTCAACTCCTGTGGTGTCACATGGGTCAGTTTGGTCTGTAAGATCTCCTCACGCTCCTCCACAGAGAAAAGATTGGCATTGCCGATAAAGCGTTCTTCCACGCTCTTGCTTCCACGAATGATAAAGTTCTTGCCCTTGAAATTAGGCAGTTTCTTGACAATGGATGCCAAGCCCTTGCGGAGTCCCAATGGCAGTTTCTGATAACCAGCCAAAGACAAAGGCTCATGATAGATATTGTAGCCTCCGAAAAATTCGTCTGCGCCCTCACCGGACAAGACAACCTTGATGTCCTTTGCTGCCAGTTCATCTACAAAATAAAGTGCGATACAGGACGGATCTGCCAAAGGCTCATCCATGTAATACATAACCTTTGGAATGCTGTCAAAATACTCATCCGCACTGATGGTCTTATTGATGTTCTTTTTGCCGAGTTCTGCCGTCAGGCTCTCTGCGTAACGGATCTCGTTGTACTTGCTCTCTTTATCCAAAAATCCAACGGTATAGGTCTTTTCTCCCGGGAACTCAGCCACCAGATAAGAGGAATCCACACCACTGGAAAGCGAAGCGCCGACCTCTACGTCTGCAATCATATGCGCCATAGTAGACTCGTGTACGATCTCCTCGATCTCGTTTATTGTCTTTTCCAGAGACTCCGGTTCTTTTGCCGGCTGCATGAGCGGATCGTAATACTGATGGATCTCGATCTCACCGTTTTGCATGAGCATATAATGTCCTGCCGGCAACTTAAAGATCCCCTTGAAGAAGGTCTCCGGCAATACGGAATACTGGAAAGACATATACTGCTCTAAGGCTGCCTCATTGACCTCGCGCTTGATGTTTGGGTATGCCAGAATACTCTTGATTTCAGATGAAAATACCAGATTTCCATCCTGCTGTGTATAATAAAACGGCTTGATGCCGAAGAAATCCCTAGCGGCAAATACCAGATCCTTTTTCATATCATAGATCACAAAAGCGAACATGCCACGCACCTTAGAAAGCAGGTCTACACCGTACTCCTCATAGCCGTGGATCAGGCTCTCTGTGTCTGCATTGTTAGCAAAGACATGCCCCTTGGCAATCAGATCCTCACGCAATTCCAGATGATTGTAGATCTCGCCATTAAATACGATAACGACATCCCCTGTCTCATTAAACATCGGCTGCATACCGTGATCCAGATCAATGATACTCAACCGGCGAAAGCCCAGCGCCACCTGATCATTGACATACATGCCCTCCTGATCCGGTCCACGATGGATGATCTTGTCCATCATCTTCTTTAAGACGGCTTCTCGATCCCAATCCTCTTTGCTTCTTCCAATAAATCCACTTATTCCACACATATCATAATCTTCCTTTGGTCTTGTATTTGCTGTCAATATAGTATGCACGTTTTCTGCTTGTCTATGCGCATCTATCCATACGATTATAATGGTTTCCTAAGATGAAATCAAGGATAAGAAATCCCCCTTAGCCACCGGCTTGGAATAGTAATAACCTTGATAATAGGTTGGATGATACTGCTGCAGATACAACTCCAGCGCCTGATCTTCAATACCCTCAATACAGATATCTGCATGAATCGTCCTTGCCCCATCAGCAATTGCCGATACAATGATCTGATTCATAGGATGATTCTGTATATTCTGCACAAAAGACCGGTCGATCTTGATCTCATCCAGCGGTAATTCCAGTATCAGTTGTAATGACGCATTTCCTGTGCCAAAATCATCCATAGCAACACGTATTCCATTGCTGCGGAAAAATTCGATCTCTCCTCGCAGGAAGTCAGTATCCAGTTCTCGGCAGCGTTCCGTCAGTTCCAGGCAAAGATTCTGCGGCGGGTAACCGGTATCATGTAAAGCATTGAGCACCTCATAATGAAAATCAGGACGTTCCAGTTGCGGTGCCGCAATATTGACATTGATAATAAAATCAGGAATGATCCGACGAATCTCTGTTGCATCCTGCAAAGCCTGCCATATAACCCAGTTACCCAGTTCAAAAATACAGGCGTTCTGCTCAATAAAAGGAATAAAACGGTCTGGCGATACAAATCCATACTTGTCATCCTGCCAGCGTATCAAAGCCTCTGCACCTATGATCCGATTATTTCTGGCATCTACGATCGGCTGGTAGTAGAGGGAAAATCCGGAAAAATCAGTCATAATCTGCTGGTAGATCGTGCCGATCATATCCCGATCGCCAAATTCATGCTTATGTTTTTCCATATTGTAAAAAACAATATCTCCATGATAGATGGTCATGGACTGTCCGATCGCATAACCCAGATTGGCTGTAATACGATCTGTCTCTCCATGTGCATTGCCAAAAATAGCAGCGCTCCCCAGCACACGACAGGTTACATGCTTGTCACCGATGTCAAACCCCCGATATGCCATGGCTCGAATTGCCTCATAGAGCAGTTTGGTCTGTGCCCGATCCATATCATGCATGCAGACCCCATACATGGACGTATCCATGTGATAGACCGTTCCTCGTTCACCAACAATCTTCTGCAGTTCTGCCCCGAAAAACCGCAGCACCTCGTCTCCAAAGCGGTAGCCATACAAGGTATTGATACTGCTCAATTTGTCAATGACCAGCATCATGACCGTAGTTGACCTATCTTCCTCTGTCATTTCTTCCAAGCGCTCTAAAAAGGCGGATTTGCTGGAAAGATGTGTCACATTGTCGACCTCATCCATGATACCATAATTAGTAATGGTACCGGCAAAATAATCTATCTCCCCGTCCTTGCTCTTGAAGACAGCACTCTCACATGAGCACATGACGTATTTGCCCTCAGTGTTTTTTGCACGATACATAAGGTTCTGACTCATGCTTGTACCATCAAAAATACGCTTTATGCTCTCCTGATACATGGCAAGATCGTCCGGATGTACCCGTTTTTCCCAGATAGCGCCGGCATCATACATATATTCTCCCGGCATATCAAAATCCGCCATAGCACGTCTGGACCAGCGTGACACATTGGTTTTCATATTGCAGAGGAAGAGATATCCTCTCTTGGCCGTCGCTGCAAACACATCAAAGACACGATCGGACAGACCGGTCGTGTCTAGGGCATGCATTGTATTATCTTTTACCTGCTCTGCAGATCTTCCTATATCCCCCATAGATCTTCTCCATCTACTCTTTATCAATAAACTTGTCCATGAAATCGTCGATTGGGCAAGGCTTACTGTAATAATAGCCCTGAATATAATCCGGTCCCATCGCCGTAATACGGTCTAACTCGTCCTTTTCCTCGATACCCTCGACCACTTCTTTGATATTGAGGCTATGAACCATCTCAATGATCTGCTTTAGAAGTTGGTGTTCGTAATCACTATTCAGTGCCTTGCAGGTGAACTCACGGTCGATCTTTAAGATATCCGGCTGCATCTGGGATAAGTTGATCAGGTTGGAATAGCCCGTACCGAAATCATCCAGTGCCATCTGCACACCATATTCTTTTAATTTTCTCCAGAGTTTTGTCACAATAGCGTTGCGCGCCAAATATCCGCTTTCTGTCAATTCCACAATGACGCTCTCCGGCTTCAAATGATATTTTTCTATTGCGCTTGTCAGATCCTCATAAACAGAACTCTTTAAAATCTGTACATAAGAGAAATTGATGCTGACCTTAAAATCAGGCCGTATCTTCTGGCATTCCACACATGCCCGCAATGCGGTATCAATGATCCATCTGCCAACCGGCACGATCAGACCGCTTTCCTCCAATTGATCAATAAAACGGTATGGTGGAATAAGTGTTCCCTCGGCATCGCGATAGCGAAGCAAGGCTTCTGCCGCGAAGATCTCCTCGGATCCCACACGCATAATCGGCTGAAAATACAACTCAAAGCCCTGATATTCCTTTGAAACCGCCTTTCGCAGATTGCGCGTCATCTGCCGGTTGGCAACAAAGGTATCATAATCCTCTCGATCAAAGAATACCAGCTGATTCTTACCACGCTCCTTGGCGCGGCTGAGGGAGAACTGCGATAACTTGGTAATCTGTTCGTAGTCCAGCGTTTCTAAATCTGCGTCAGAAATCACCCCACAAGACAAGGTATATAAAGCCTCATATTCGTGCTCCTTGATATGTTCTGCCACATGATATCGGATATTGCTATACAAAGCCTTGGCATCTTCTTTGGTCTTACTGATAAGATCAAAGACCACAAACTCATCCGATGTCATCCGATAAACGGCCTGCCCCGGTTCCAGACAATCCGTGATACAGGTAGCAACATCAAAAAGAACGTGATCGCCATAACCTATGCCCAGCGTTTCATTGATATTTTTAAAATCATCAATCCCCAAACGTAAAATATAGCATCGCGGCATTTTATGGAACTGCTTTATCTGCTCCTGAAAGGTCACTTCACCCAGAAGTCCGCTGACATTGTCAGCCTTTTTCTTCTCGCCGATCTCATTGATGCAGCCGATCATAAGAAAGACTTTGCCATCCTCCGAACGGATCGTACGCCCCTGACAGTTGATCCAGACCGGTTCCTGATTGACACTCATCCAGCGATAACGCAGATTGTGCCAGAACTTACGCCCACTGCGCATCTCGCTCATATCTGTAAGTAGCAGATTATAATCATCTGGGTGAACCACACGTTTGTGCACCTCATCTACATTCTGGAAAACATTAGAGGGCAGGTCAAAACGTGCCACTGCCCTCTCTGTAATATAATAAACGTCATGTTCCAGATCCCAAACATATAGATAATCATTCATGCAGGTAGAAAACAATTCTGCTGCGCGCTCAAAGAAGAGGAAAACTTCCTTTTCCCCTTCATTGTCCGATGTATGCTCGTGTGTGATTGCTTCTTGGGGTTCTCCCAATATCTCCAATAATTCCTGAGAAATCATCTTATCTTTCATGTAATATCCTCCTGTGCTTCATCCTTTGTTATGCCTCCTGCGCAGCACAAAGGATTTTCAGCCTCTGCTGTCCTACTCAAAGGTCTTGTAACCCATGAAAATATTACCATTTATTGTCAGATATTTCAACAAGCGTTTTTAAATTATATGATATAGTTTTACCCCCCCCGAGAAATTTCAAACAATTTGAGTTTTTCAGAATTTTCTTGCTTTTTCGTAAAATTCTGTTTACTTCTTTTCCCGGGATTTACGCAGTCTTGATCTTGCCTTCCTGCTGTAACCACTGTACTTCATCACGAATGGTCTCGGTATATGGGCGGGTATGGTAGCCTAATACTTTCTTAGCCTTGCTATAGTCAAACGTATTGTTTCTCTCCAGATTATATACGGCAAAGGAGGTCATGACCGGTTTCTTTCCGGATAAGCTGGCTGTCTTTTCTGCAATCTTCGCAATTCCCTTTGCTACCGGCAATGGCAGAAAATGCTTGATCGGTGTGCAGCCGGTCTCGGACGCGATCATATCACTGAGTTGACGCATGGTCACTTCCTCATTTCCAAGGATATAACACTCGCCTGCCACACCCTTATCCGCAGCAGCGATCACACCATCTGCCAAGTCTCTGACGTCGCACAGGTTAAAGGATCCCTCCATACCCATCGGCATATCTCCGTTGATGATACGGATGATGGTTCCGGTCGTCTCGCTGATGGAGAAATCATTTGGTCCAAGGATTCCGCTTGGATGAACGACGCAGGCATTTAAACCTTTTTCCGTGACTGCATCCAAAACCGCCTGTGTTGCCATTGCCTTGGTTCTGGAATACCAGCCTACGACCTGATCCGGATCGAATTTCTTTACTTCATGGATTTTTCTTCCCTTTGGTGCTTCCGGGATGGCTCCAGTGCTGCTGACATAGACAAGTTTGTCACATTCTTTATGCTCTAAGCACTTTGCAATGATATTCTTGGTGCCGCCCACATTAACGTCAACCAATTTCTTGCTGTAATCTGCATTGGTCGTTACCATGCTTGCCACATGAAGGACTACCGTGTGCACGCCATCCTCTACGGCAAAGAATGGCTCCAAGGATTTCTTGTCACACAGATCTCCTTCTACGACTTCCACGGACTCCGGGATATATTTTGCTGCCGGATCGTTTGGCAGAACAAAGGCTCTCACGTCAGCCCCCTCTTCCACCAACTGCCTGCATACCGTGCTTCCCAAAAATCCTGCTGCTCCTGTTACTAAATATTTTCTACTCATGATCTTTCTGCTCCTTTTCTATTTTTAAATTTTTCTTTCTTTGTTTGTTACAGGTAGTATCATAGAGCGTCAGTATTGCACAAATATTTTACTTTTGTTAAGGTTTTATTAAAGAGGGAAACATGTTATAATTTCTTCATATTAAAATGATCGATAGTAGTAGATAAAGCGAGGAAACTTGCCATGGTTACCTATCCACTGAACGAATTACAACCCGGCATGATCGTTGCGGCTGATGTCTTTACGCCCCGTGGACAGTTGATCGTTCTCAGAGGCTCCATTTTAAGTCAGCAGATGATCCAGCACATGAAATACTACCATGTGCCGTCCGTTACGATCCTGCCAAATGAAATTGATCCAATGTCCTTTGAAAAGGCAGACCGTAGCGAACCGACTTACGCCAAACGTATCCGCCAGAGCGAATCTTTCAAAGAATTCAGGGAGCATTATACGCAGAGTGCCAGCATTTTTCAGGAACAGTTGAGTCGTTTTGTTGCCGGCGATGCGCATCTGGATACCTCTGCCCTTTTACAGGACACGCTGGAACTTTTCGACCACAATCGTGCTTCCTTTTCCTTACTGGATATGCTGCACAATATGCGCGATCTGGACGACTCCACCTATGTGCACAGCATCAACGTCGCCGTCATTTCACGCCTGATCGGTATGTGGTCAGATCTGGACGAAGCCAATCTGGATGTTTTGACCCTGTGTGGGCTTTTACATGATGTGGGAAAAGTACAGATCCCGGATGAGATCTTGGAAAAACCTGACCGGCTGACACCGGAAGAATATGAGATCATGAAGACACATACGGTTTTAGGCTACCGCATGATGGAACGGGAGCGCATCGACAAGCGGATCAAGAATGCCGCTCTCATGCACCACGAACGTTTTGACGGCAAGGGCTATCCTTTCGGTCTTACCGGGGACCGTATTGACACCTTTGCTTCCATCGTAGCCATTGCGGATGTCTACGACGCACTGACTTCGGATCGCTGCTACCGTTCGGCAGTCTGTCCTTTTGAAGTGATCGCCCTCTTTGAAAGCAATGGACTAACCGAATACAACCCCAAATTCATCCTGACCTTTTTGGAACATATCGCCCAGACCTATGTCGGCAACTCTGTCCGTCTGAGCGATGGCAGTCAGGGCAAGATCAGCATGATCGACACAAAAAAACTTCTCCGCCCTCTCATCCAATTAGAAAGCGGAGAATTTGTAGATCTGTCCAAACGTCTGGATCTCTATGTCGAAGAGATCATTTAATCAAATAATTTTGCCTTTTGGCGTTCAAAGAAAGCATCGACTTCCGCGATGATCCTTGCAGGCTCCATGGTCTTGAGCAGATAGCCTTCCGGCTTGAGTGCCATGACCTGCATCACACTTTCCCTATCATCCTTACTTGTCAAAAAAATGACCGGAACATCGGAAAATTCTGTCTCTGTACGGATCATTTCCAGCACCTGTCTGCCATCTACGACCGGCATTTCATAATCTAACAGTACCAGATCCGGGCGGTTGGTCGCTAAATACTTGATCGCCATGGCACCGGAATTTGCTAAGATGACCTGATAGCGGTCTTCCAGCCAGCCTTTGACATTGCGCAGCATTGCCCCGGAATCATCTACGACCAGAACCTTTTTCTTGTGCTGTGCGCCAAACTTTGCGATATAGGCATCGATAACTTCCACCAATTCATTGACATTGACCGGGCGCTCAAAAAACTGACGGATGAGGTGGCCTGAGATCACACGTCCGATAGCGTCATTTTCTTCCCTGCTTCCCACCGTAAAGATGGGAATGTCGCGCTCGGCTGACTGGTCTTTGAGATAGATCAGAGCCTGCTGCATATCTCCGATCCCGTCCGATCCACAGATCAGATAGGCACCGATGGTATCACGCTCGGCTGAGATCTGTGCCACATCCGGCTCGACCACGCTCACATCATAGCCCGCCTCTTTTATCTTATCCTTGAGTGACAGGATAAGATAGCCCTGTACCTCCGACACGATCAAAATCTTATACGTTTCCTTCATCATTTTCTCCACTTACTTTTCTTTTTTACCCCAACTTATCCACCATGGCATGACAAAGATCCATGACTTCTTCCATGGCGACATCCGCAACCGCTGCCCGCAGTGCATCCATATCCTCTGCCAGATCTTCCGGCATACGATAGCCTTCCAATTCTGCCATGGCAGCATCTACGCCGTCCAGATCAAAGTCATCCATGGCATTTGCCATCTGACCTAAGATACGGCTCAGTTCTTCCTTTGAGGTCTCCTGTAAATTTGCCTCGTCCAGACTTCCGTAAGGACGCAGGACTTCTTTATAACTTGTATATAATTCTAATACTTCCGGCAGTCTTTCTTCAAGTCCTTTTCGGTCATTGGCATTGCCCAGGTCTTCCATTGCCTTGAAGAGGGCAGACAGACGGTCTGCACCGATCATGCGGGAGGTATTCTTGAGGGCATGGACTTCGATGGTCAGATCCCGGATCATACCATCTGCCAGACACTGCTGCATCTTTTTCGTCTTGGTATCGATCAGTTTGTAGTAGTCTCCCAAGAGGCTCAAGAAAAGTTTCTTGCCTCCCGAGTAATGCACGCCTTCTTCTACATTAAGTCCTTCAATGACAGGCAGTTCTTCTTCCTCCGCCTCTGCTGCCACATCCTCTGTCTTGATGATCTTATCCTCAGGCAGATATTGTTTTAACTTGCCGCAGATCTCCTTGATCTCAATCGGCTTTGCCACAAAATCATCCATGCCTGCCGCTACAAACTCCTCCTTGGCGCCGCTCATGGCGTCTGCCGTGAGGGCGATCACGATCTCATGCTCCTGACTGCCCTTTTCCCACTCACGGATCCGACGGGTGGCCTCCACACCATCCATGACCGGCATCATGTGATCCATAAAGACCAGATCATAGGTATGCGCCTCCAGCATTTCCAGCGCCTGTTTTCCGTTTTCTGCCGTGTCGATCTGCATCTGCAAAGGTGCCAGCAAACCAATCGCAACCTTTAAGTTCATCTTATTGTCATCGACCAGAAGGATCTTTGCCTCCGGTGCCTTGAAATTCAAGACCTCAGAAGTGCCCGCGTAGGTCACCTGTCCCTCTCTGCGGATCGCCTGACAGAAGTTGAGCGAATAGAGCGGCTTGTTCATGACCATGACCTTGGCATCCCGCAAAGCCTCCTGTACCGGATTTTGCAGAACGCAGATCTGCTTATCTCCCAACAAAGAACCATGGATGGCATCCTTGTGCTCCTCGTAGACCAGGGTATCCGTAAAGAGGAAGTCTACATGCGGGCGTTTTTTTGCCATGACATCCGGCGCGATCGGTTCTATGCCGTAGGCACGCACCAGACGCTCGAAGTTCTCCTGCAAATAGGTATTGGAAAAAGCACCACCGATCTGCAGGGTCTTTTTCTCCTCCGGCAGACTGGCAACTGGACTCTCCTCTGCGATCTTCTGGCGGATGGTAAAGTAGAACTCACTGCTCTGTCCGTAAGTGCTTCTGACACCAATCTGTCCCCCCATCATTTCAACCAACTGACGGCAAATGGCAAGCCCCAGACCGGTTCCCTCTTTGGAATGATTTTTCCGGCTGTCAACCTGGGAGAAGGACTGGAAAAGTTTCTTCTGGTCTTCCTCGCGGATGCCGGATCCGCTATCCTTGATACTCACGGCAAGGACAAGATCCTGCTCCGTCTTATCCTCCACCTTGATCGAAAGTTTCACATAGCCTCTTTCTGTAAATTTGACGGCATTGTTTAAGATATTGATGATGATCTGGCGCACGCGCAGACCATCCCCACGTAAAGTCTTTGGCAGGGTCGGGTCAATGTCGTAGAGGAGTTCTACATTTTTCTCGCCTATCCTGGTCAAAAACATAATACCCAGATCACTGATCATAGACATGGGTGCATAGTCTTCTTCTACCAGTTCCATCTTGCCGGACTCGATCTTGGAAAAATCCAGAATGTCATTGATGATATTTAAAAGGGCATCCCCGGATACTTTGATATTGGAAAGGTACTCCTCCTGCTCCTCCGTCACATCCCCGCGCAGCATGATCTCGGTCATGCCGACAATGGCATTCATCGGGGTACGGATCTCATGTGACATATTGGAAAGAAAGGCAGACTTGGCTTCGTTGGCAGCCTCTGCCTCCTGCACCAGTTGTAACTGCTTTGTCACATCTACTAAGATCAGGCTATAACCGGCGATCTTTTTCTTGTGCTTTTCATTCTGATATAAGGTCGCCAGACGGCGCTCGTAAAATCTGCCATCCAGTTCCACCTCATCCTCTGTCGTCTGAAAGAGTTGCAAAACTTCCTCCGGAAGTTCCTGATTTTTGTGAAAACGGCGTAAGACCGGAAAAAGTTTCTTGGCATAACGGTTGGCATCCAGATAACCGTAGGCATCATCCGCGATCAAAAAGACATCGTTAGTATGCTCAAATACCCAGTCACGCCCCTGGTCAGTCACCGTGAAAAATTCACCCACCATGACACTCAAGGTCATGACGCAGATCACGACGGAGGATGCGATCGGCATGATATCGAAAGGAATATCTGCAAACTGGGAAAAGATGAGCATGACCAATAGGAAGCCCTGTGCCAGCATCAGATGAAAAAGGTTGTGTCGCTCGGTCTTATTCTTCATTTTGATAAAACGGCAAAGCGTATAGACAAAGAGGAATAAGAGCATGGATGCGATCAAGCCGTAACGTACATAGTAGAGAACACCGCCATCCATATTGACCTGATACATGCCAAGGCGCTCATCCAGAGAGATATGCACATTTCCCATCCACTCCTTGCCCATTTCACCGATCATACGCTGCCCGTTTTGAACTGCATCGGATGTGTTGCCATTTGCACCCGCAATATTGCCAACTGCCTCTGACACTTTCTGCGCCGCCTGGTCTAACTCCTGTCCTTCCTCATTTAAAATGATATGAGTCGAAGACCGCATCCACATCTGTGGTACCTCGATCAGTTCAAACAGAGGCCACCCGATCGAAACGACGCGGGAAAAGCGCATATGCTGGTATTCCATCATAAAGAGGATAAAGAAGAAAAAGAAAAGTGAGATGCCGACATACTCCATGCGGTACGCCGTCGTCAACGCCTGAGAATTGTCCGTTTCCAGGATCATCAGATAAGCACAGTTGACAATGGAACAGGCGGCATTGGCAAGCATGAGATAGGTTGCCCCCTTACTCTGCTCCTTTTGTAAGATCACAACGACACTGACCACCGGAATAAAGATGCCCGCCAGTTGCAAAGTCTTTAGACAGGTCATCAACTGCTCTGCTGTCAGTGTAAAAAAATAAAAGTCAAATGTCTCCATCTTCCCACCTCTTTTGTCACAACAAATTCTATCTCTAATATACAAAAAGCCCCCCTGCCAAGACAAGGGGGTATTTGTGAAATTTATTTGTATTTTTCCATTGCTTCTTCTAAGCTCATGCCTTCTGCGATGGCTTCCTTGCGCTTGGCATTTACTTCCTGAATCTCTTTCATGCGATCTCCGGTCAGAGAATAGCCCTTCATAGCGATCAGGGTCACTGCCCACGCGATCATTGGGATCAGGCAGAAGAGAACGATAACAACCCAGTTCATGCCCGGTGCATATGGCGTATCTGCGGTCGGCAGATTGGAAAGTCCGATCACACCTACGGCGATACCTACGACCGTTGCAGCCAGGGAAGATACCAGTTTATCTACCAGCGAAAACAGAGTTCCCATGATTCCCGGGATGTATTTGCCGGAACGATATGTCTCGTAGTCGGAACAATCCGCTACCATCGGGATCGGCATATCGGCGGTTGCATAGTAAGCACCATAACCCACACCAAAGCAGATGATAAAGAGGATCGTATATACGTTGACGCTCGGGAATACCAGATTCATGCCATTTGACGGATTCCACAATAAGAGGAGCGCCAGTACGCCCACATAGCAGACAAGTGCTACGGATACATAACGGACTAAGGATGCTTTCTGTCCCTTCTTCTGGGAAGTACGGACGGTCAAAAGGAAGAATGGTACACTCGCTGCATAGCCTAAGATCATCATCGGCAGATAGAGGCTGTCATAATTGCCCATCATACAACCGTAAAGCATACACAGAACCGTTGTATTTGTCGCGATAGAAAGCGCAAGTTTGCATCCGGCTCCGGCGATCATCAGACGCTGCATCGGCTTGTTGTTCTTGATGATCTCGATGTACTCGGAAACTTTGACTTTTTTCTGTTTTTCTCCACCGACACCAAAGTACTTCGGCTGATCCTTTTCCCAGATACCGATCACGGCAAGCAGGGTCAAAACGATTGAGATAACAACACCAATTGGTGTTAATACACGGTAAAAGTCTGCACTTGAGTAATCCGCAACGTTGGCACGCAGGATCGGCGCAACGAACTGCATCACACCCATACCGACTAAAGATCCCACCGTATTGAAGATGGTAAAGAGCGGACGCTGCTTTGGATCGTTAGTAAGTACGGTCTGTCCGGATCTGGTACAGGAAGTCTGGAAAGTGTATCCGATAACCCATACAAAATACAAAAGTACAAAGACTACATAACGCAGCGGCATCATATCTGCCGGAATATACGGCGTTACGATATAAAGTAAGATGATGCTGACTGCCATGATCAGATTTCCGATCACCATAAATGGACGGAACTTTCCGAACTTGCCATTGGTGCGGTCGATCAATGCACCAATGATCGGATCGGTGATAGCATCGCAAAGACGCATGGCTGTTACCATAATAGATGCAAACATCAGTCCAAGTGCAAGTACGTTAGAACCGAATGTCGCAATGTAGGAAAGTACCAATACATAGTAGACATTGGTAGCACCATTGTTCAGAGGAAACAGTACCAACTGATACGGCTTTGCGCGGTTCAGTCCACTTGCTTCCACATTTTGTTTTTCACTCATGAATAAACCTCCTTAAATAAATATCTGTTCTATACCCAGTTCGCACTCTTAGAACGCTTCTTTGAAAGTTTGTAATTTGCCGGCGTGTCTGTGCGTACAAAAGTTGCCGTATCTTCCAGATCTCCTGCTACCACGCGGATCTCGTTTTCTCCGTCTTTCAAATCGATCTTGCAGGTAAAGACATGATCTGCCTCTTTTGTCGCAACCAGTTCTCCGTTGCAGTAGAATTGCAGACTCGGCTGGTTGGAGTAGACTTTGACCGTGATACGGTTCTTTTTACGGTCTACAAAGCGCTTGCTGCAAATGTGGACCATAGGCTCTGCATTCCAGTATGCCTTGTAAAGGTAGAAGGAATCCTTCTTGGTCTGGCGGTCAAAGGTCACCAGTCCCTTGTGGTTCATGCCCGGCTCACCGCCCTGATCTCTGGCATCTGCCGCGAAATCAAACATATTCCACACATGGGTTGCCCAAAGCCATGGAAATCTGGCAAAGCAGCGTACCATGTATTCATGATATCTTGCCTGATATTCCTCCGTGTGATCTCCTCTGTGCGGATGCTCACTGTGGAGGTTTGGCATACCCTCTGCACCATACTCAGAATAGCCCAGCACGCGCTTCGGATATCTGGTATGGAAGATGGCAAAGAAAATATCATTCAAGAACAAGCCCGGCACATACCATCCCAGATAGAGATTGTAACTTACAATATCGGAGATATGTACGACCTTGCCAAACGGATTGCACATAGCATAGCAGGCAAGTACGGTCTTTCTTGTCGCATCCATGTTATGGCAAAGATCATTCAAAACATGATGGTTGTCTAACATGTCCTTTTTATTCTTGGTAGAGATCGTGATCTCATTGGAAAGTCCCCAGGTCACAATACAGGTATGATTGTAATTCTGTAAGATCAGTTCACGCATCTGTGTGATCGTATTGGCACGGGCTGACGGGATATGCTCGGAAATATATGGGATCTCTGCCCATACGACCATACCTTCCTCATCGCACAGATCATAGAAGTACTGATCATGCTGATAATGTGCCAGACGCACGGTATTGGCTCCGATCTCCTTGATCAGTTCCATGTCACGCTTGTGCTGCTCTTTGGGAATGGCATTTCCGATGCCCTTGAAATCCTGATGGCGGGAAACGCCATGAAGCGGATATGGCTTTCCGTTCAGGTAAAATCCTTTATCCGGATATACTGCAAAAGAACGAACGCCAAAACGCTGGCTGATTTCATCTAGAACTTGCCCGTGAAATAGCAGGCTTGCCTTAGCGGTATATAAATACGGGTCAACCACGCCCTTCCACAAATGTGGCTGGTCCATGTGGAATACATGGGATGCTGCCTGCCTGGCTGTATGGGAAAGATCCACTCTGACATCCGCCATAAGGTCAGCGGCACGCCCCTTGCCCTTGAGCCAGTTTTCGTCTGTGATAGCGCCAAAGCGAGGCTGGTCAAAGGTAAAATCAGCAAGCGATACTTCTTCTTTTAAAACGATCTGTCCTTCATGGTCTAAAATGGAAAGTTCTACAGTGTAAGCAGAGGCATCTGCGCCCTCCTCCAGATACACATAGGATTCCATGTTGATGTCTGCGGCATCGCCCTTTACCTCCGGCGTGATCTGCATACCGGACATACCGTAATAATCTAATTCAAAATGATTCTTGGATACCACCAGCAGATTGACATCACGATAGATACCACCATAAAAGGTGAAATCTGCTTTCTGTGGATAGACTCTCGTGTTGACTGTGTTGTCCACTGCAATGCGAAGATCATTTTCTTCCTGCAAAAGCGCTGTCACATTGGCACGAAAAGTAGAATAGCCGCCGTCATGAGAAGCGACTTTTTGACCGTTCAATAAGACTGTAGCCGTCGCATTGACACCACAGAATTCCAAATAAACATCCTGTGTATTGGCATCAAAGTCAGGCTTTGCAAAAGTCTTTTCGTAAGTGCCGATACCACGGTAATAATCGTTGCCACCATCCTGTCCATCTATGGCATTCCAAGTATGTGGAATGTTGACATCAATAGCAGGCTGATCTTTTATAGAAAATTTCCAATTTGGGTTCAGGGAAATGCTATTTCTCATACTTCCTCCTTTATAAAACATGCTTGTATATGTGCATTTTAAACGCTCCTAAAACAAATAACAACATACTTATCGTAAGTGGTAGTCAGACTTCCCTAAGTGGTCTGCCCCACCTTTTACGGCAAAGGCAGGAGCATTTTCAGTTCAAAGGTATGGTCAGATACGTTCACGCTCATCGTGCCGTCATAGCGTCCCAAACTATGCCGGATACTGCGCAGCCCATAGCCGTGATAGCCATTGTGAGGCTTGGTAGAGACCGGCAGTCCATTCTTTAATTTCACCTGACCGGTCATAGGATTGGTGATATTGATAACCAGAAAACGGTCTCTGGTAAAGATGGCAATATCAATCAGACGCATTCTGGCATCCGAGATCTTTTCCACCGCCTCCATGGCATTATCCACGGCATTGCCGAGAATACCATAGAGATCGACCGGATCGACAAATTCCAGTTTGCTGCCGTCCGCGATACAATTTATCTTGATGCCCTTTGCCTGACAGGAAAGGCTCTTTTCCGTTAGAATCGTATCCAATACATCGTTTCCGGTCTTGACGATCGCACCATAGATCTCGACCGACTGCTCCAATTCTTTCAGATAACGTTCCTTGCTCTCATCATCGGCAAGCCCACGCAAAGCTCGAACCTGATGCTTGAGGTCATGGCATTTCTGATTGATCATGTCGATGTTATCGCGCGTGATCTCATACTGTTCTTCCTGCTGCTTCATCAGCATATTCATGGTAAAAAGTTCCTTTTCCAAGGCAGACTTTTTGAAAAGTTCCGACTGGATAAAAAGCAGGGACACACAATAAAGTTGTACGACCAGCAGTACCACATAATACATGAGATTATATCTGCCAAAATGCACGATGCGCATCATCTGATCCAGCATTTCAAAAACTGCTAAGAACAAAACTGCGGATGTCATCTGGCGCGGTCCAATATGGTACTTTCCCTTTTCCGGCATACACTTCGCCGTTGTCAGCCCAACAATCGCCAGCCCCACGGCATAGAATCCAAGCACGCCCCAGAGCAAGGCAGCCAGACTGCCATTATTGCGAAAAGGAGACAACTGATAAAGAACATGCCATAAATTCATAAAAAACTGCGAAGTCACAAGGGACCAGATCGCAACATAAAAAGCCGCACTCTTTTTTATGGTGGCACAATAATAGACGACAAAAGACATAACGACCAGATCTAAGGCCACAAGCAAAAAGTTTGTTGAACCATTCTGCGGCAAGACCACCGCTGGTCCAACCATGAGGGCGCCCCCCATGATGAGTCCCGATAAAAAACGAACTTCGATCGGTTCACGTTTCTGCAAGGGTAAAAGATAGACCAGACCGGACAGTACCACAAAGACCTGCTCTAATAGATTGGCATAGGGTAAGAAATTCATGTTAAAAGCCTCCTCCGATGTAGTCTGTCACTTCCTTCAAAAAGTGCGCCCGGTTTCGTCTGCTGATCTCCAGTTGCGCACCGGCAACATGTACCACATTATCTTCAATCTCGGTCACATATTTGAGATTGACCAGATACCAATGATTACATTTGACAAAATGATAATCCTTAAACATTTCTTCCGCACTCTGCAAAGTACCACGCTGGGCGAACTCTCCCTCTGCTGTATGATAATGTAAAAATCGATTTTCTATCTCTATATAGTAAATATCGTTAGAATTGAGTTTTTTCATACCGCCCTGCGTATTGATGGCAAACTCTAAGTTATCACGCTTGCCATGCACACGGCCGATAGCACGTTCCAATCGAAAGGCAAAGCCATAATAGTCAATCGGTTTCAAGACAAAATCCAGTGCGCCCACCTCGTACCCCTCGATCGCATACTGCGCCATATTCGTGATAAATACCATGACCACATCCGCATCGCGCCCACGGATTACTTTGGCTGCATCCATGCCATTTAACTGCGCCATTTCGATGTCGAAAAAGATAATGTCATAGTGCGCATCCTCATCGTCCACGATCTCCTGCCCGTCTGTATAGGTGGTGACCGAAAACTCCAGTTTATGCTCTTCTTCGTATTTTTGAATATACTGACACACTTCATCCCTGTACTGTTCTTCATCTTCGACTACTGCAATCCGATACATGTCTTTTTCCTTTCTCTCCTGATTTCATCTTTATATAATGCACGATTCTTCCAAATTTCGCAAGGCTTGGAAAAGAACGCGCCAAGGATATCCCCATAAAAAACGGCAACCGGACAAATATGGTAAAAGATCCGAAGCCTTTTGACCTCGGATCTTTTTCTACATCATTTTATAGGATTGTATTTATTTTTGCTTGCGCGCTTTCTTTGCTTCCTGAAAGTCAGCGTAAGCCTGACTCTTTTTAAATTCCTTTTTCTTCTTGATAAAGAGTAACAAAGATACCACAAACAAGAGGATAAAGACGATCATAACAATTCTTACGATTCTTACCAGTTTCAGTTCCGCTGCCTTGACCAGAGTGTTCTCACCCACGCCGTTCATGGCAACGGAATTGGCAATCGCATATAAGTCATGGTGGCAGGCCTCGCGCATAGCACTGACCACAACCGGATCATTTTCATATTCCGGCAACTGGTTGGTGATGTATGGAAGCATGGCATCAAAGGTAGAGATACCGCCTGCAATCAGACCATCCACACCATTGACATACTTGGTCAATACATTATCGGTGATGGTAAGTCCCTGGCTGCCCCACTCGTTACGCAGGATACCGGTCATCAGGCCCTTGTTGCCGCCTGACCAGATCGCACCCCAACGTGTGTAAGCAACCATGACCCCACCGCCATTTCCTTCTTCGATCGGTGCCTGGAAGGCTTTCAGATAGATCTCTCTGGCTGCCTGTTCCGGAAGCCATACACCAAGTCCCAGACGATCCTGCTCACAGTCATTTAAGGCAAAGTGCTTCATAACGACATGCACGCCCTTAGACTCAATGGCTGCCACTTCGTAAAGTGACATCTCACCGGACAAAAATCCGTCTTCGGAATAATACTCAAAGTTACGTCCGCCATATGGGGAACGATGGATGTTGTTTCCAGGTCCGTATAAAATGGCTACATTTGCAGACAGGCAGTCGTTACCGATTACCTTCCCGATCTCCGTCATAAGGTCACGGTTAAAGGTTGCAGCCATGACATCTTCGGAGGTAAAGGCTGTTGCAGCCATTTTTGCAGAATCTGCATTAAAGAGGGAGGCTGTCAGTCCCTGCGGTCCATTCTCATCACGGGATCCCGGTGCCTGTACAGACTCTACCGGCATGGTCCAATGGAAGGAATCGCCGATCAGGGAAACCATCTCATCGAAAGTCAACTGGTCAAGCAAGGCCTCCCACTGTGGATCCTCATAATCCAGACCAATCATATCGTAAAGGGTCAGTTCCTGTGCTGCCCCCATGGTAGGCATTTCCACCTCGTCATAATCTGAGGCATCATACTGTACCAGTTGCAGATCCTCGATCAACTGATCTGTCAGGGCGATCTTTACGGTATCTGTCGGCCAGGTTCCTTCCCAGTCACTACGGCTGAGGTAAGTCACATTCTGTTCTGTACCTTCATAGAGGTTAAGATCTGAATCAGACAACTGGTTGGTGATCTCTGTACCGTTGGCAGAAACCGCATAGGTCGTGGTATCCAATGTCGGATTGTTCCATGAGCCTACAAGGGCTGCATTTCCCTGTCCGTCCATACCGTTTTCTGCACTGTAGCCCTTGGCTGCCAGAATATTGTTTACGGCATTATGGGCATCGGTTGCTGCTGTAAAATAATATGTACCTGCATCTAAGATATAAGTCTCTGAGCCATAAGCATCATAAGATGCGATGTCTGCGCCGTCTACGACCATCTCAAGTTCCTGAGATTCGCCCGGCTCCAACTCCTGTGTCTTATCAAAGCCGACCAGAGATACGGATGCCTTTTCCACTTTATTCTCGACATCATAAGTGGTATATGGAGACTGCACATAAAGTTGTACGGTTTCCTTGCCAGCCACTTTACCGGTATTAGTCACGGTAACCTTGGCATGGTACTGATGATTTGCCTCATCATAAGAAAGGCTATAGTTGCTATAGTCAAAAGTCGTGTAAGAAAGACCGTAACCAAATGGGAATGCCACATTGTCACCGTAAACATAATCGCCTGCGGAACCGGTCTGCATAATCCCATCCTCATAACGGGTCTCATAATACTTGTAACCGACATAGATACCTTCCTGATAGATCATATAGGTATCCGCACTGTCCGGGATCACGCCTTCTTCGTAGCCTTCATACTGTACCGGTGTGAAGTTTGCCATTGCCGGTGATGAATAATTGTCATAGCAGTAGGTGTCTACCAGACTACCGGATGGATTGACCTTACCTGCCAAAATTTCTGCAACAGCGTTGATACCGCTGATACCGACATCGCCGATCCAAAGTACTGCGTCAATGTCATAGGTGTTATCCTTTAAAAAATCTACCTGTAAAGCATTAGCGGAGTTGATCAAAAGAACGACCTTTTTGATCTGTCCGTCTTTTTTCATCTGTGCCAGATTGGAAAGCATATCTTTTTCATTGTCATCCAATGCCAGATAATTGCTCTTATCATAGGTTGCATCAGCGCCTTCACCACCCACACGGGAGATCATAACAAGGGCTGCATCGCCATATTTTTCTACGGATTTCTTGACATCATCCGTGTATACCTTCCAAGGTACCTCCGATGTCGTTGCACCTGCGGTCGTTACCGTACCGCCACGGTCGGATGCATACTCGGCACCGTCGCCAGACTCATAGAAATCCCACAATTTCTTATTTACCGAAAATCCCGCACTCTCCAAGGCATCTTTCCAGGTATCTGCGGAAGATGCGTCAATATTTCCTGATCCGGTTCCACCATAAACGATATTTACGCTGGAATTGGAGAAAGTACTGACCTTGGCTCCCTCCTTCAGAGGAAGTGCGTCATTTTCATTCATGAGAAGGGCTGCCCCTTCTGCTTCCACGCGCTGGCATAAGTCTGTGCCGTATGCTACGTTGTCCTCCACCTTGTCAAAATCTGATGTGAAGTATTGTGCATCCGCATCCTCATTTTCCAGTTTCCAGAAAGTACCGCCGTTAAAGGCTGCTAAGGTATTGTCAAATGTGGAGCAAATGACAAAGACTGCGATAAAGACAACCGCAAAGATAGCAGAAAAAATGCTCATGCCTTTCCAAGGACGGATTGCACGGTGTTTTGCCTTTTTGTAGGCTTTTTTCGCCTGTTTCCATTCTTTTTTTTCCATAATGTTTCCTTTCCTAACCTAATTTAGCAGGTTTCATCTGCCTGAGTTGCTTTCGATATAGTACATAACCTGTGATCGTCGTAATTATTTCTGTCAGAGGATAGGTCAGCCAAAATGCATTTAATCCAAAGTGTGCAAACACCCAGCCCAAAGGCACAAAGAGGACTACCGTTCTGACGATCGTAAGAACGGAACTCTTGATGGGTGCGCCGATCGCCTGAAAATAAACAGGATGTGCATGATCCCATCTTGCCCAAAATCAATGCTGTTTTTGCCTACTGTCTTTTGCACTTTAACTCCTTCTATCCTCCTCTGTTCTATATAAAGCCCATCCATTATAACAAAGAAGTCCGAACATGACTAGCATTTTCGGACTTCTTTTTCTTCTATATTCTACCTATCTTATATACGATCTTATTTTTCATATAAGAATTCTTCCGGGAGGGTTACCCCGAAATCTTTTGCCAGATGACGGAAATCATCCGGTGTGATAGTCTGACGTTTGTTAGGCTGCATAGACAGCATCTTGACTAAGATCTCAGCAGACTTTTCAGCCGTATGCATAAGTCCAAAGGTCAGATCAAAGTCTTCGCCTGCTGCAAAAGTACCATGATGTGCCCAGATGGCAAGATCATATTTCTTCATCAGTTCACTGGTCGCCACAGCGATCTCCCTGCCGCCCGGAACCATCCAAGGTACAACGCCGATACCATCCGGGAATACAACCGGACACTCGGTTGCCATTTCCCACAACTCTCTTGTAAAGACTTTGTCCTCCAATGGAAGAACAAAGGTAAGGGCAATGATATTGGTCGTATGTGCATGATAAACAACACGATACTTCGGATCCTGTAACTTCTTTACTTCCAGGTTCATCAAGTGGCTTGGAAGTTCAGAGGTTGGTCTGCCGCCATTGACAAGCCCCCAGACGATACGGTAATTCTCGCCTGCCTCGTCCAACTCGATCATGCAGATGGAATCTTCCGGCTTAATGATAACATTGCGGAAATATTTGCCACTGCCTGTTACAAGGAAATACTCTCCTGCAAGGTTTGGCACACTTGTGCCGATCGGCTGCCACTCCTTTGGCTCAAAGTTCTCTTTGACAGACTCTACTTCTTCCGGCTTTACACGGTAAGAAAGGTTACCGCCATTTCTCTCATGCCAGCCCTGTTCCCAGCCATCGTTGGCCATACGGATAAATCCCTGTACAAATTCTGCGTCTAAAAATTTCATTTTTATTTCCTCTCTCTTCATAAATATATTTTATCTACAAACAACTTCTACCGGAATGTCTAAGATCTTTCCAACCTTTTCAATGACATCGATATGTCTGCCAATGGCTGCTGCCATATGATGTGTCGGACCAGCCTCGCTCCAGCGATTGCAGAACTCTCTGGCACCAATAGAGAAGCGGGTTCTCATATTGGTATCTCCAAACGTAAAGATCGGTCCTTCCTCATTGACACCCTCTGCCACAACAAACTTGAAATGTCCGTCCTTATCCTGTGTGATTGCAAGATAAGTGACATCGCCTGCCGGTGGATAGAACTGGGTCAGATAACCGCCGCCGGTCTTGCCATGGAATACCGGTACGATCTTCATGGTCGGCTTTCTGTCTACGGAAATATCGGCATCACCTGAGCCCGAATGTCCGATAATGCAGATGTCCTCGTTAAAGTCGATAGAGTACATCTCGGACAACTGACCGGTTCCGGCAATGGTCTTTAAGATGCTCATCGCCATAGCAACCTTGATGTCACCCTCTACAGCACATGCCGTCCCCTGCTTGATCAGCATAGAAAATGCAGGTATCAGCATAGAGTCCAGTTTTCCGGCAACGCCCTGTGCAAAACCGTCATAATGGGAAGCAACCAGTGCTAACTGCTCGTCCTTGACCCATTTTTCAAAAGCCACTACATATTTTGCCATTTCCCAGACCGTCTCAACTGTCGCACCGCCTTCGATGTCAAAGGTATCTAAGATGTCTTCTGCCTTGGCACGGATGGCATCTTCATCTGTGATGTCATCGGCGATCGCCCACATTTTTTCCCAGTCAAACTGCTTGGTATATAAGCCCATGCGGTTGTAAAGATTGGTCTCGTCGATATAAAGATCCATCATGCCCGGATACGGACGACCGATCTGGGCGATATTGGTATCACGAAATCTACGTCTTACCTGTGCTGCGGTACACCACTCAGCAATCTGCTTTTCCACCTCAGGATCGCCGCCCTCAACAACACCTGTGATAACGGCATGTCTCTTTCCTGCACGCTCCAAGTCTGCAACCATTTCACCAACAGCGCCGCAGGCGTATAGTTCGCCCAGCCAGGTGGCTGTATCTGTATTGGCATAGTCCGGTGCTTTTTTCTTCTGCACATTGACCAGTACGACCGGCACATTCAGATCACGAATCGCCGGAAGCATATTGTAGCTGGTCGCATAGGTAAGCATCTGTAAGATAACAAGGTCAACATCTGCTGCGCGGAACTTGTCTCCGGCTACCATGGCTGCCTCTTTTGTTGTGACAATGCCGCCGTCTACCAGTTCGACACTGTCCGGTATGGTCTTTTTAAAATCTGCAAACTGTCCTTCAAATTCAGGGACCAGTGATGGGAACTGTGGCAAATAGGCTCCCAATGCGATGGCAAATACACCAACTCTTGCTTTTGTTTCAACTAACATCCTTTTTCCTCCTTTATTTCAAATGAATGGAATACACATTTTCTTGCTTCTGCCAAGTCCTGCAGTTCGCCTGCGGCGATCATCTGCGCCATGATATTGCCGATGGCTGTCGCCTCCGTTGGACCGGCATAGACCGTTTTTCCGGTAGCCTTTGCCGTAAGTTCATTCAGATAAGCAGCATTGGCACCACCACCTACAATGTTGATGCAAGGATAGGTCACATGCTCGATCTTCTCGATTTCCCTAACCGTATCGGCATAACATTTGGCAAGACTGTTGTAGATCACGGCTGCCACCTGATAGATGCCCTCCGGTACTTTCTGTCCGGACTCCCTGCAAGCCGCCTGTACTTCTGCTGTCATATTCTGCGGTGCTAAAAAACGGTCGTCATTGGCATCCACGATCGATGTGATTGTCTCAGTTGCCGCATGTTCGCAGATAGAACCGAATCCCTCGTCCGGGGATAACTCCTTGCGTACCGACTGGATCATCCACAGTCCCATGATATTTTTCAGATAACGATAGCGATGGTCATAGCCACCCTCGTTTGTAAAATTGCATGCCATACTGTCCGGGCTGCAATTTGCTGTCTTTAATTCCGTTCCCATCAAAGACCATGTGCCGGAACTGATATAGAGCGTATCGTCCGACAGGCTCGGCACTGCCATGACCGCCGCCCCCGTATCATGTGTTGCCGGAAGTACCACGCTACAATCAAAGCCCACTTGATCCTGTATCGTCTGGCTCAAATGTCCGACCTCTGTACCCGGCATTTCGATCGGCAAAAAGATGTCTCTCGGATAACCCAGTTTTGCGATCAGATCATAGTCCCAATCATTGGTCTTGGCATTGACCAGTTGAGTCGTGGATGCATTGGTATATTCCTGCTTCTTTACACCTGTGAGCAGGAAGTGGAAATAATCCGGGATCATAAGGAAAGTCTTGGCTTTTCCAAGCAGTTCTGCCTCCTGTGTCTTGTGTGCCATCAACTGATAGATGGAATTAAAGATCTGCTTCTGGATACCGGTCCTGGCATACAGATCTTCCTGCGGGATCTTTTCATAGACTAGGGCATCCATGCCATCCGTCCGACTGTCGCGGTAGGCATAGGTATTTCCCAGTACCTGATCCTTGTCATCCAAAAGCACATAGTCAACTGCCCAGGTATCGATCCCCATAGAGGTCGGGATCTTGCCGATCTTTTTACACTCTTTCATACCGGCGACAATCTCGGCAAAAAGACGTCCCACATCCCAGCAAAGATGTCCGTCCACCTGATCCATGCCATTATAAAAACGGTAGACTTCCTGCAAGCGCATCTTGCCGTCTTCTATCCAACTTAACATATGGCGTCCACTGGATGCGCCAATATCAATCGCTAAATAATACTTCATTTGCTACCCCCATTTTTGATTTCTACTTGTATTCTACTGTCTGTCAGGGCACAAAAAAAGGACACCTTTTAACTAGAAAAAGTGTCCTGTGTTGCAAATTACTGTGATAACTCCCCTACCCTTTTGTAATCCTTTCTGGATATAAGTATTCTTACGCACTTATTGCTTTCATTATTTTCGCCAAAACGTCCTACCGCTCCACCACGATTTATATCCAGAACATGATGTTCTTCCATTGCTCTTACCTCATATTTAATTTTCTTCTCATCCAATATCCGTAAGATGCTATCATATCTTTCATTTTTCACGCCAATATATATTTCTTTTTTCCCTATCATGGTATTCCCCCTAAGATTAATAAGAATATAGTCTAAATCATTGACACTGTCAACTTCTCCCCTTATAATAAACTCCTAAAACCTACATACTCTTTGTAGGATGTGGACTTTTCAGGCATAGTCTTTTTTCGCCACAGTAGAATGTGCATTGCATTTTACTTGTGGCGATTTTTTATGCTTTAAAATATTTATTTTTGAAAGGATGCGCGAAAATGAATCAAACGTTTATGAAAGAAAAGAAAATACTTCCCTTAGTACTTTCCATGGCACTTCCCATGGTCGTTTCCATGGCAGTCAATTCGCTCTACAACATCATTGACAGCTATTTCATCGCAAAACTGAGTGAGGATGCCATGACAGCCCTCTCTCTTGTATTTCCCGCACAAAATATCATCACCTCAGTCGCCGTTGGCTTTGGTGTCGGTATCAATGCTGCCATTGCCTTTTTCCTCGGTGCAAAGGAACAAAAGACAGCAGATCTCGCCGCAAGCCAGGGCGTATTTTTCAACCTCATCCACGGTGTTCTTTTAACCATTTTAGGGCTTCTTGGCATGAAGAGTTTTTTGTCCATGTACACAACCAATACCAATGTACTCTCTCTCGCTTTGACGTATGCTAATCTGGTCTTTTTGTTTGCACCTGTCGTCACCGTTGGGATTACCTATGAAAAAATTTTCCAGGCAATCGGCTGGATGAAAGAAACGATGGTCAGCATGTTGGTAGGCTTTGTAACAAATATCATTTTGGATCCACTTCTCATTTTTGGCATTGGTCCTTTTCCAAAATGGGGCATCTGGGGTGCCGCATTCGCAACCGGATCCGGTCAGGTTCTGACGCTGGTTGCTTATTTTATTTTTTACTATCGCAAGCCTCGCGTTGTTCATATTACTATTGCTGACTGCAAACCAAATGCCTCGATTCTGAAAAGACTCTATGGCGTGGGAATCCCGGCAACACTCAACATGGCACTGCCATCCTTCCTAATATCGGTGTTAAATGCTATTTTAGCCGGTTTTTCAGAGACGTATGTCATGGTACTTGGGGTGTATTACAAATTACAGACATTTATCTATCTGTCTGCCACCGGTATTGTTCAGGGTATTCGTCCTCTCGTCGGATACAATTACGGCGCAGGCGAAGGCAAACGTGTACGCAAAATCTATGCAACCGGTCTTGTACTTACCGTATTTCTCATGGTATTAGGAACAACGCTCTCCTGGATTATGCCGGAGCGCTTATTTGGACTTTTTACCACAAATGCCACAACGCTATCGCTTGGCGTAGAAGCCCTGCACATCATCAGTATTGGCTTTATCGTTTCTGCGATATCCGTGACCACCTGCGGCGCGCTCGAAGGTATAGGCATGGGACTTCCATCCTTAATGATTTCCTTGTTGCGCTACTCTATTGTTATCATGCCTGCTGCATTTGTGCTCAGCCGTATCTTTGGTGCCACAGGTGTATGGATGGCATTTCCGATTGCGGAGACCATCACCGGCATCGCCTCATATATTATCTGGTGTAAAAAGAGAAAATCATTTATAATGGTATCTTAGTATATGACTGATAGATACAAGGAGGATTTTCATGAAGACAGAAGTATTGACCTTAAACAAAGAAAGAAATGTCACTCTGACAACCTACATACAAGATTGCGGGGAAGGATTCGGCTGTGTAGCCAAGCGCCCAGCTGTACTGATTCTTCCAGGCGGAGCTTATCAGATGTGTTCGGACCGTGAAGCTGATCCTGTTGCCTTTGCTTTTGCAAAAGCCGGATATCACGCTTTCGTTCTGCGCTACTCTGTTATGGATGATTGCACATGGCCAAATCCACTCAATGATTACGAGCAGGCGATGACATTGATCCGCTCCCATGCAGATACATGGCACATCTACGAAGATAAAATTGCAGTCATCGGATTTTCTGCCGGTGGACATCTGGCAACCGCTGCCGCAACACTTGCACAGAACCGCCCAAATGCTGCTATTTTAGGCTATGCCGTAACCAGTCAGCATGTACAGGCCTGCAATCCAAATGCACCGGAGACTATCTCCGCTGTAGACCGGAAAACACCACCTTGCTTTGTCTTTGCAACACGTACAGACAGCATGGTTCCAATCAACAATTCCATTGATTTTATGCGCGCTTTATCAGACAATGGCGTTGCCTTTGAAAGTCATATTTATGCTTATGGACCACATGGTTTTTCCACATGCGAAAGCAGTATTCAGGACACACGTCCACAAACCATCTGCTCGCGTGTACCACACTGGGTGGAAGACAGTATTGGCTGGTTAAAAGATATTTTTGGTGAATGCACACTCGAAGGCATGACAGATCCACTCTGCCCTGCCCATATCAATGACAATTACCTGGATTATCTGACCGTTGACTGTACTTTTGCACACGTGATGGCTATTCCAGAAGCTGCTGCACTCTTAGCACCAATGATCGATGCTTTGATTGCCGGTCTATCTGAACAGGCAAAAGGTATGAGTGCTGCTTTCGATGACAGCAACGGAACTTCTATGGTCAGCGATATGAAACTGCGCGACTTACTTGCCTATGGTAAGATTTCAGATGATGAACTAAAAGCCTTAGACAACCAGTTACGCCAAATTTCCGTAAACTAAGCAAGCGAAAAGACTACAGAGGATGTATTTTCCACATTCCCTGTAGTCTTTTCATTTGTCTTACTTTTCTTATTTATTCCAGAGATATACCTTACCGCAAAGACCGGACTTTGATGTCGGCTTGCTCTCGCCCATCATCTTGGCACGCATGCCACTGGCATTCTCACGCCAGAGCGTTGTGGCAACCTCAATGACGATCTCATGCTCACCCGCTTTCAAATATCCACTCAAGTCATACAGATACTCCGGTACGATCTGCAAGCCAAGGCTCTGACCGTCCACAAAGACTTCCAGGCCTTCTGCGGCGTCTGTGATCTCTAAGATCTTATCACCACCATCGCTTGTGATCTTGGTCTCATAACGCACAAAACCACAGAATTTCGGCTTTTCTTCTTCCAGATGATCCGGCAGGCTGACATCTTTTGCATCCGCAAACTTTGGATGGTCTAAGGCAGAGCAGATACTGCGCTTCCATGTCTTTATTTCTGTCGGTTGCTCCTGCTTTTCTTTCTTTTCATACAAGCATTCTGACAAACGCTTGCCAACCGTCTTTTCTTCCAAAGATGGTGTATCGGCTTCCTCATCAAATACCATGATCAGACTCTTTCTTGGTTCCAAAACAAAGGACACCTGACAACCGATATCCGTCATCTGCTGATCTATATCTGCAATGGAATTATCCCACGCATCATAAACATAGCCTTTCTTTTTCATTGGAAGGCTTACCTTTCCCCGATATGTCTGCGCCGACTCATTGATTAGCATATACATATGACAGTCGGTCTGATAATGCATGATATGAATATATGGATTTTCCGGTGCGATCACAGCATCTTTGATATCCTCTTTTTCAAGATGTGCCACGAGATCACCAAGGGCTAGCACCTTGGCATCCCCGGCTAAATCATCCGCCTTTTTCGCCTTGTTTTCTGCCTCTTTTTGCATGGCATCTTCTCCCATGGTATAGGCATCCGGCAGGGCATCCACATAGATGACATTGGATAGACCGGCGATCTCGATCGGCTGGTACTTTGCATAAGGCACGATCACATAAATAAACTTGTCTGCCTGATCCAGATGATCCAGAGGTAGGAAAGAGAAATCGATCTGTGCATCATAAAGAGGTCTTGCCACCTGATCCAGACGCATACACTGACCAGACCACTCGCCTTCGGCATTGTAAAGAACTGCCACCTTTTGTACGATCTTTCCTCCACTGATCAGGCTTGCCACACGGTTCATATATGCGCACACGTGACCGAAATGGCGATACTGCGGATTGTGTCCGTGCGCATAGAAATGTGGCGGACAATCCGGGTCCGGGTATGCTTTCGGTGAAAAAGCATGCGGCACAAAATTGTTGACACCACGCACCAGAAAATGATCTGCCAGATATTTCATATCGGTAACGCCTGTCTTCCAACCGTAATTTCCAAATATCTCACACATGGTACGTCCCTGCTTGCTTTCTTGTAAATAGGCCGCAGACACACCGAGTTTTCCCAAAGTATAATGATAAAAGGCACCATTACGCGGTCCAAACATACCGGCCGTCGGTTCTTCTTCGCCCTGCGGCATGACCTGACCACCGATATCGTCAATGCCTGCCATATCCTGTCCGTAAAGTCCACGGAAATAATGTCCCAAACCGCTTCCGGTGCAGGCATGAGTATCATCATCCTCGATGGAATGACCGATATACATGACGCCCTTTTCCCGGCACCAGCCGCCGATCTGCTCCGAAAAATCCTTTTTCACCAAATTAGATACCGCATCCATATAAGTTCTTCTCACCTGTGCCGTAAGAAGCGGATCTCCATCATTTTTCCAAAGAAGCGGTAAATTCTTGCGATAGTCTACGCCCAAGGTTTTTTGCAGGCGTTCCTCCAATTCCTTACTCCAAGGCAGATCCTGCTCGGTTCCCAGCACATTGTGCTTTGCATACAAAATACCATTTCCCAGTTCCGGCTCATCCGAGAAAAATCCCGCGATCGTATTGCCAAAAAGATCTCCATAATGTGCAAAGTGCGGTTCGTAAACTGCCTCGATCAACTTATGACAGCTGACCTCATTCATCATATTGATATAAGCACGATGTGGTCCTAAGTTTCGCGACAGACCGCAGACTGCCACCTGCCAGGTGCCTGCCGGCTTTTTCCATGTGGTACTGCCGGAAAGATCGGTCTCCTCACCCTTTGGTCCATAGGCGGTAATGCTATAGACCTGATCGTCATCATACTTTCTGGCATCCTTGGTAGAGCCTGACATCATCATCTTCTGGATAAAGCTCAGTTTATATTTTGGTGGCTTTGCCAGTTTCTCTGTACGGAAGGTCACCTCTCTGGCATCCCCTTCATAGGAAAGGAATTTACAGAAAATACTCTGTCGACACAATTCCTGCGGTGCATCCTTTAAGGCACCGTTAGCAAAACCTGTCGGGAAATGACTGTCATCTAGTATCCAGACTTTCATTCCCAATTTTTTTGCCTCATCTAAAATGACATCCATATCCTGCCACCACTTTGGTCCACAGAAATCCGGGTGCGGACGGCTTTCCACGCAAAATGCCATACAGTTTGCATCATGGATGGCGTTTACATATTCCCGTAAGGTGGCTTCATCTTCCCCATGCTGCCAGAAAAATGGGAGCATATGGTTGGTGACTTGTCCTGTGAGTAACTGTTCTACTACTTTTCCCATACTTGATCTTCTCCTTTTGTCCTTCGCTTATCTTACCTGTATTATACTTACTTTTTCCAACAAATAAAATCTCATTTTTACGTCTTTCTTTACATCTCTGCCAAATTTTCCAACACGATTCAGGCATCCAGGCAGGATCGTTTTGCCCCGGTCGGCAAACACCGGCAAGACCTTTAAGCAGATCATCCAGACAGAAAAACTCTCCCGGGCAGATCATCTGCCCCAGTTTTTCGTCCAGTGACATATCCTTTAAGGTATTGTGTTTATTATTATTTTATTGTTTATTTAACTCAGAAAGAATGTACCTTTTATACAAAAACGGATGCCGTTCTTGGCATCCGTCCTTTCATCGCAGGAGCATCCTATAAGGTTCCCAATATGTAATTGATAAACTGCTGGGCAGTTCTTCCAGAGATACCACCATGGCTCAGTTCCCACTTATTTGCCTCTGCACGCAGCTGCTCGTCGCTCATCTGTTCCTCGGTCACACCATTCTTTCTTGCCAGTTCCACAACGATATGGAAGTACTCTTTCTGGCTCGGTTTCGAGTAATTGATCGTAACACCAAAGCGGTTGACGAGAGATAATTTTTCTTCCATGGTATCAGATCTATGCATACCATTCTGCGTCTCAACATCATTACGGTCGTTCCAGGTCTCCTTGATCAGGTGTCTGCGGTTGGATGTGGCATAGATCAGGATATTGTCCGGTCTTGTCTCCACACCGCCCTCGATAACAGCCTTTAAGAATTTGTACTCTATCTCAAATTCCTCAAAGGAAAGATCATCCATATAGATGATAAATTTGTAATTGCGATTCTTGATGCTGGCAATGACATTGGACAGATCTTTGAACTGATGCTTGTAGATCTCGATCATGCGCAAGCCATCCGGGTAAAATTCGTTGACGATCGCCTTGATGCTCGTCGACTTTCCGGTACCACTATCACCAAAGAGCAGGACATTGTTGGCGGCTCTGCCTTCCACGAACGCCTTGGTATTGTCGACCAATTTCTTTTTCTGGATCTCATAACCGATCAGATCATCCAGCATAACTTTATCCATGTTGTTGATGGCAACAAACTCAACATCGCCTCCATCCTTTTCCTTGATACGGAAGGCCTTATTCAGTCCAAACATGCCAACACCATAGTCTTTATAAAATCCGGTCACGGCAGCAAAGAAAGCGTCCACATCCTCTGCGGCTTCCAACTGGGCAGAAAGTGCAATGATCTTTTCGCTCACATTTTTATTATACATGAGTTCCTTTTTCTGGATGGCATGATAATCGGATAACTGCGAAAAACAATCAATGCCAAGGTCTTCCTCAATTTTTGAAAAATCATAATCAAAGAGATTCTTAATCACAGCAAAATCGTTCTTTGCAAAGTGATTCACACTGCCATCGTTGGCTCCCACCTTTTCACAGGTGATGGAAAATGGGTTTTCATTGGTCACCAGATAAAATGCCAGATAATTGTGCCAAAGGTTATGGTCAAATCCATAATCTGTCGCAACCACCAGAAGTCTCTTGACCTGCGTGTAAATGTCCTGGATCAACTGCGCCTGATCCTTTGTCTTATTTTCATAGTGACGGAAGATCTCACCGAACTGGTATAAAATACAGTCCTTATCCATGTCACCATACATGATTAACTTTGAAATCTCACGATACATCTTCTAATACCTCACTTCTTTTATCCGGTGTTACACCTTATTGTAGCACAGACAAATTCGGAAACCAATGTTTTTACGATCATTATCCTTACTCATATCTAAGTGCGTCGATCGGGTTGAGTTTGGCTGCCTTATTTGCCGGATAATAACCGAAAAAGACACCGATTGCCATGGAAAATCCAAGCGAGATCAGGATACTCTTGACAGACGGTACCGCACTGGCTCCGATATAATTAGCGGCTGCAATACCGCCAACGCAACCGACTACAATACCGATCGCGCCCCCGATCAGGCAGATCACAATGGACTCAATGATAAACTGCAGGCGGATGGAGGAATTCGGCGCGCCGAGTGCTTTTCGGGTACCAATTTCCCTCGTTCGCTCCGTAATGGATACCAGCATGATATTCATGACCCCGATACCGCCCACGACAAGAGCAATACCACCGATCAAAGCAATCGCCGTTGTGATCGTACTCATCATGGTTTCCATGATAGATACCATAGATGCCATACTGGTCGCCGACACGATAAAATCGCGGTTATTACGGTAGAGGTTGTCAAAATAGGACTCAATATCTGCCGCCAGTTGATCCGGATTCTGATTTGGATCTACAACCACGGTCAACGTCTGATAACCACTGGCATGATTGATATCCTGTGCCGTCTTTAGCGGAATATAGAGATTGGTTGCATCACTGTTCATAAACATGGAATACATGCTCATAGTCTCATCTTTGTCCTTGGCATAAACGCCCTCTATGATGAGATTGTAATACTTATCGTTGACAGAAACTGTCATGGTAGAGCCGACAGCCGCATCCGCATCTCCATGGAAAAGATCATCCAGCGCCTCTTCCGAAAGCAGGGCTACCATAGCACCATTTTCCAACTCTTCCTCGCTAAAATAAGATCCCTGTACCAACTGCACATCATTCGCCAGAAAATAGCCAAGACTTGTTCCCATAACGGATACATTGGCTTTTCCACTCTCTGCATTCTGCTGGATAGAACCGCTTCCCACCTGTTCTGTGATGGAATAGGCAGTGATCGAATCTCCAAAGGCTTCCTTCATCTGGCGAAGCATATCCGTCGTTATATAATCCTTTTGTGTCGGTTGCTTGGCATTCTCATCCTTTGAAGATCCCCAGTTCATGCCAAACATAGCATCGGATGCCTCTTCATCATCTTTTCGCTCTTCCAGTGTTACAGTGATATTGTTAGCCCCCAGCGAACTCATGGAATCTGCGACTGTACTGGTAACGGAGTCTCCTACCGTCATAATGGCAATAACAGAACCAATACCAATAATGATGCCTAACATAGTCAGAAGCGCCCGCATCTTATTGGCTTTGAGGCTAAAAAGCGCCAGACGGATATTTTCGTAAATCATCATCATCATCTTGCCGTACCCTTCCTCTCTCCAAGGACATTTCCATCCTTGATCGTAATGATACGCTCGGTCTCCTCTGCCAGTTCCGGTGAATGGGTAATGAGCACGATGGTCTTGCCCGCCTCCTCATGCAGTTTGTGAAAAAGATCCATGACCATACGTCCCGTCGTAGAATCCAAGGCACCGGTCGGCTCATCCGCCAGAATGATCGCCGGATCATTTGCCATGGCACGGGCTATGGCGACACGCTGCTTTTGTCCGCCGGATAATTCCTCCGGCAAATGTTTCATACGTTCCTCCATACCGACCAGTTCCAGCAATTCCTTGGCACGGGCAATGCGCTGTTTGCCGGGAATCCCCGCATATAACATAGGCATCTCCACGTTTTTGATCGCATTGGTTTTAGAGATCAGATTGTATGTCTGGAAAACAAAACCGATCTTGCGGTTGCGGATCTTGGAAAGTTCTGCATCCTTTGCCGCAATCATGTCCACACCATCCAAAATGTATTTGCCTTCTGTCGGTCGGTCTAGCGCACCGATAATGTTCATCAGTGTTGACTTTCCGGAGCCGGATGCACCCACGATGGCAACGAATTCACCTTCCATAACCTTTAAAGATATGCCGTGCAAGACCTCGAGTTCATTTGGTGTTCCGATATAAAAACGCTTAAAGATATCTTCCAGTTCTATGATCGTGCGGCTCATTATACACCTCCCATAGAACTTGACTGGTTGATCATATCCTCTAAACTATTCTGCTTCTCTGCTGCCGGAACGATCACTTGATCCCCTTCTTCTAAACCGGAATTGATGATCTCCGTATAATAGTCACTCTCGATTCCCTTGTCTACCTTGATCTTCTTGGTCTTGTAAGTGCCGTCTTCGTTTGTACCTGTTACTTTTTGCACATAATAACTAGTTCCCTCATCATCTGTCTGCACTGCATTATATGGTACAGAAAGAACATCTGCATTTTTCTGTAAAACGATATTCAATTTTGCGGTCATACCAATACGGAGTTTATCACTCGGTGTGTTTAAAGCTATGGTAACCGTAAAGGTAACGTCATCATTGCTGCTTCCTGTGCTAAAAGATGACGAGCCACTACCGCCCATGATACTTCCTAAATCGAGTCCTCCAAGACTGCCGGAAAGATCGCCACTGGAACTTCCGGTTGCGATTGGTGATACCTTTTTGACCGTACCGGAAAGTTCTTCGTCTCCGGTTGCATTGGTCTTGATGACGACTTCCTGCCCTACCGCAATGCTGTTAATGTCGTACTCATCGATCTCGGTCGTGATATCAAAGGAATCCACATTGTCGATCACTGCGATCACACTGCCATTATAGGTGTCGCCCACCTCCACATTGACCGCCGTTACCAGTCCACTTGCCGTTGCTTTTACTACAGTTCCGTCAATCTGCTCCTGTAAGTCATCAATACGTTCCTGCTGGGTCTTGCCGGAATCCTCGGTAGAATCCATGGTATTGTTGTAAGTATCCACCTGATCCTGATAGGTGTCGTTGATCCGCTTGATCGTATCCTCACGCTGAGAGACCAGACGATCGTAGGAGGACTTTCTGCTGTCTGCCGTCCTGCGGTCCGTATCCATCTGACGCTTTAAAGTATTGACCTGTGAATTGGCATTGGTATATGCAGTGCTTGTCTTATCCATAATGCTGTTGGCCATCGCCACCGCCTCATTGTAGGCTGCTACCGATTCATTGTAATTGTTTTCCGCACTCTGCCACTCATCATAGGCATCCTGGATATTGGTATCAACATCTGCCAGATCCTCATCCCTGGTCTTTCCTGCCTGTTCCAGATTGCGTTTAGCACTATCCTTGGTGCGCTGCGTCTGCTCATTGGTATCCGCCAAACTCTCCTTGGCATCAGCGAGATTGTCCTGAAGGTCTGCACTGTCAAGAACGGCTATGACATCTCCGGCGCTAACCCTATCTCCCACCTCGACATTGACGGCTAAAACCTCCACGCCGGTCGTATCGGAAGTGATCTTTTCCTCATCTGCCGCCACAAAAGTACCTGTCGCCGAAACACTTTCCATCAGTGTACGCTTCTCGACAGTCGCCGTCTCCTCATTGCTATCCGTCTGCTTCTTACCACCGGAAACAACGCCGATGATGATCGCGATGACAACGACCGCCACAATCGCGATTATGATGCATACTTTCTTATGCTCCTTGATCCATTTCATCTTTTTATTTCTCCCTCTTTTCCTATGTAAAAAACTTCCATAATCAAACGATTTTGCATATGCTCAATTCTATAGGTTCAAACTGGAATATTCAAGAACGCAATCGGAAAATTTTTATTAAAAAAGTATAAACTCACGCATTTTCTGTAAGATCTTCTTTTCCCTGCGGGAAACCTGTACCTGGGTCATGCCCAGCCTGCCCGCGATCTCTGTCTGTGTCATATTCTCAAAAAAGCGCATTTGTATCAGACGCTTTTCCTCCGCCGATAATGCCTGCATAGCCAAAGCAAGGATCTGTTCTTCCACGACTTCCTCCTCCATCGGCTTTTCCTTTCCCTCCAACTGATCCACCACAAGCACCTGACTTTCCCCAGAATCATAGGCAGTCTCATAGATGGAAGTGACCGGTCTGGCACTTGCCATGGCAAGGACAACATCTTCTCTGGTCAATCCCGTTTTTTCTACGATCTGATCCACAGAAATATCTTCCTGCCCCTGCTGCAGGGTCTGGATCTGCTTTCTGTGTTCTGCGATAGTCCGAGACACCTTGATAGGGTTGTCATCCCGCAAAAAACGGCGGATTTCCCCTAAAATCAGGGGAACCGCATAGGTGGAAAAGCGTACGTCATATGTAGTGTCAAAACGATCGATCGCCTGCATGAGTCCGATCATGCCAATTTGAAACAATTCCTCCTTATCCTTACCGGAAGATGAAAAGCGCCCCACCATGCTCCATACCAGGGGCATATTATCCACAACCAGCCTGTCTCTTTCTCCCTTATCTCCTCTTTGCGCACGTTCGATTCTTTCCGTGATTCCATCCATACTAGACCTGATCCTGCAAGCATTTCGTCATCGTAACCGTCGTACCGACTCCCAGAACCGACATCACATCCACACTATCCATAAAGGTTTCCATGAAAGCAAAACCCATGCCCGACCGCTCCAGTTCCGGTTTGGTCGTATAAAAGGGTTCCCTTGCCTTTTTGATATCCAAGATCCCCTTACCAAAATCCTGCACACAGATGGTCAGCAGATTTTCCTTCATGCTACAACGCATCATGACATTACCTGTTTTCTTGTCATAGCCATGGATCACGGCATTCGTCACTGCCTCGGATACCGCTGTCTTTACATCATCCATCTCCCCCACAGTCGGATTTGCCCCCACCATAAAAGCAGAAACTACCATGCGTGCGAACGCCTCATTTTCTGAGATTGCATCAAAGGTTACTGTCATATGATTTTCCATGCCTACACCTCACTTTTTTGATTTTCCTGATCTGACGGCACAACAGTGATCAGCCGTTGCAGACCGGAAATGCGAAAGATCTGCTCCACACGCGGGCTCAAATTGGTCGCCACCACCTGTCCACCGGAAAAACTCAGATTCCGGCTCCTGCCGATCAAAACACCAATCCCGGAACTGTCCATAAACTCCGTATTGGTAAAATCAAAGATCAGGGTCTTCACATGATAAGTCTCGATCAAAAGGTCCGCCTCCTCTTTGAGTTGGGTTGCCAGATGATGGTCAAGTTCCTTTGGCACGACCACACGCAATTTTCCCTGCCCCATTTCAAATTTGTATTCCATCTGCTTGTCCTCCTATTTTTCCTGTTTATGAAATAGAAAAAGACGTAGGGAAATATTTTCCTTACGTCTTTTGTATGCTTTCTTATATGAAATTCTCTCTTAGTTATTGGTAGTATTGTCATCCCCGCCATTAGATTGTGCATAGGAATCTATGCGTTCCTGTGCCGTTCTTGCATGGGATGTATCCGGGTATTGCTCAATGACCTTCTGGTAATTTTCTATGGCACTGTCAAACTCCCAGGTATTCCACTGACACTCTGCCAGATAAAAAAGCGCATCACCGTTATGATAGGTCTGGTCGATAAATACCACCTGACCGAAACTATCCTTGGCAGTCTGATAATCCTGTCTCTGGTATGCCTGATAAGCCGTATTATAGGCATCTTCCAAAACCTTGGCATAGACTGCCGTATGGATCAGATCATACATAGCCTGCCCTTTTTTTTCAAGCAGATCCCGATTGACGGAAGAAAGTGCCTCCCCTGCCTGATCCAGATTGGATGCGTCGTAAGCCTCCTTTGCCTCCATGAGTTTTTCATAGGAGCCCACCGCATCTGACTTTCCGGTATATTGTTCCAGTTCTTTGTTGAGGTCTTCCACCTGCTTTTTCAGGCTGCTGACATTGGATGCACTGTTGGTCAACTGTTCATTGGTATCGACCAAAGATGCCGCCGCATTCTCAGAAGCCCGCTGGCGAATGGTCGGGATGACCAAAAAGAAACAGATCAAAAGTCCTATGACCAGCCCTACCAGAATATTGACCACACTGGCTCTGGTGCTGTCGATCATATCCCGGAAGGAATTGCTCGGCATAACGATGGTATCATTGCCATCCTGAAAAGAAACCAGATCATCCTTCTTACGCTTCTTTTTGTTCTGGTTGAGTTCTTTTAATTTCTCGCGCACCTCTCTGGAATAACGCAGTGTGATGGTATTTCGCACATCGATCTTGTTAGTTGCATTTAACTCCTTGCGCGCCTCATTATACTTGCCATCCTGAATATACAAAAGAGCCAGCAACTGATGTCCGGCAACAAATTTAGGATTTAGGTTCAATACCTTGCGCAACTGGATAGTCGCCAGATCGCGGCTGCCCTGTCTGCAATACAAAAGTGCCTGGTTGTATTTCTTGGTTGTCTGGTTTAACTTATCAAGCATGCCAGGTGTATTCTGGATCTCGTCGAGATAGCGGTCTGCCAATGGATTGTCCGGCTCTAAGTTCTTACTGATGACCCACTCGCTCAGCGCCATGACAGTCTCGCCCAACTCAAAATATACCAGTCCCAGGAGATTTCTCGCCTGGGTATTGTATTTGTTGTATTTTAAACTCTTTTTCAAAGAAACGATCGCACCGGACAGATCGCGTACCTGCGCCTGCTCCAGACCGGTATTATACAAGGTATTGGACGATGCCAGAATGGTGCGATAGATCTTCAAATCACTGCCACAATGAGGGCATACGTTTTCATGATCCACAAGGGTGCCACACATATAACATTTCATGTCTGCTTCTATCTCCCTCTCTTTTGCTCTGTCATCTGCCGAAGGATATCCGTCAGATCCGTCAGATCTCGCTTCTGGATCTCTTCTTCCGCTTCTTCTACTTCCATACTTGGCTCAAACTTTTTCAGTTCTTCTTCAAAATCTATCATTTCAGCCTCCAAACTACTGCTTTCTTCTATCTATCATAATGATTCTTTGTGAACATTCCGTCAAAATCTGTCAGCAGATGCTCTATTCATCCGGAACCGGATCCAAGAGCGGATCCATACGGATACCGGTCATGGTCTTGACAAATTCCACACGCTTCTGAAAATCCGTCAGTTGTGCATACTGATCCATGATCCGCACCGTCACGCCGGAATATACGGTATCATAGGCACGCACCGTTGCTCCTCGTCCTGCCTCCATCAAGGCTTTCAGTTCATCAAAACGCACGCGGGCTTCCGCAACCACCGCTTCATCGCGGATACGGATACGCAGCAACTGCATACGCCTCGGATCTTCCTTGTAGGAAATTCCCTTCTTTTGTGCCAGAAGTTCAAAATCCTCGATCCCCTGTTTGATCTTGGCAATATTGGCATCCAAGGACCGGATCTTGTCTGCAAGATCTGACATTTCCTTGATGCGCTCCTCGTCAATCCCAACCATAACATGGGTCACGGTCCCAAACTTATTGCCGATCACCAGGGAAGATACGCCCTGCACCGCCGTCACATAGCCGCCGATGATAGCAGAACGCTTGCCTGCGGTCGTGATGACCTTGGAATCACAATTTACCAGACAGTTGAAAAGCACATCCGCGTGCAACATTCCCTTACAGGAGACAATGGCATACTCAATAAACTCTGCCGTAATCGCACCCTCTGCATGGATCGTGGTACGTTCTCCACCCTTGACACCGCTCAAAAGATAAATATCTTGTCCGGCGCGCAGGTCGCACAATTCCACCAGACCATCCACTGTGATCGATCCTGTCGCATGAATACGGATACCGTTTTTGACACCGCCATGAATTACCACATCGCCCTTGAAATCAATGTTGCCAATGCTCATATCCGCATCCTGGTCGATCTCATAGACAGGAGAAATATTGATCCGATTGTTCTTTAGGACGATCTTACCATCCATATCCGCATAATAGTACAGATTGTCATCCGAACGATGAAAACCACGTCCACCGATCGGTGGCATATCACGCATCATGCGCGGCTCGATCTCTTTGCCACGCACATTCATGCCCGGCATACCCATGACCGCAGGATGGTAAGTGGCGATCAGGTCACCCTCATGCACGACCTCGATCACCTTGATACTAAGGAAATCCGCAGATCCATCCGGTCGGATGGTCGGCTTCTTGGAGAAATCCTGACTAAAATGATATTCGTAGTAGCCATTGATCCCTTCCATGGGCTCTTTTCCCACAGCAACGATGAGTTCAGTATCAAAAAGAATCTCCTGGCACAAAGAGGAAAGCATATTCCTATCAATTCCATAGACTATCCCCTCTTGTGCAAGCATGTTCTCCAGTGTATCCACATCATACTGAGGCGCACTTTCCCCCTCAGCCGGAGCCGGAAAACGGATCGTCGCAAACATAGCCTTATTGTCAACACGAATGACCGGTTTCTTGGCATATGGATTCATCGGAGTTGTCATTTACGACTCCCTTCTTTGACCGCCGCTACCACGCGGCTGGTACCAAGTCTGCTTGCTCCCAGTGCAATAAAATCTGCTGCATCCTCCAAGGATGCGATACCACCTGCCGCCTTGACCAGTGTGCCATCTGTTACATGCGATGCCATCAGAGATACATTTTCTCTTGTTGCTCCTGCTTTTGAAAAGCCGGTAGAGGTCTTGATATATTCTGCCTTGGACTTGGACACCACCTGACACATGGAAATGATCTCCTGGTCTGTCAAAAGGCAGGTCTCGATGATGACCTTTAAGAGTCTTCCCTGGCACGCTGCCTTGACCTGATCGATCTCATCTAAGATGTCATCAAAACGTCCTTCCTTGACCCAACCGACATTGACGACCATATCAATCTCGCTTGCGCCCTTTGCCACAGCATCGGATGCCTCAAAGCACTTGGTAGCCGTCGTAGCGTAGCCATTTGGAAATCCTATGACCGTACAGATTGGAAGTCTGCCATCCACATAGGCTTCTGCTCTTTCTACAAAAGAAGGAGGTATGCAGGCGGAAGCAGTCTCATAACGCATTGCATCATCCAAAACCTCTTGTATCTCCTCCCACCTACTGTCTACACGCAGTAATGTGTGATCTACCTTTGTAAGAATCTGCTTTACTTGTGCTGCATCCATTGCATATCCTCCTTAAAATAATGTGCCTTACTTCATCTGTGCCAGACGTGCGAGCACATCATCCATCATCTGCTGGTATTTATCCATCTTCGCGCGCTCCTCAGCCACCTTTTCTGCCGGAGCCTTATTCAGGAACTTCTCATTGGAAAGCATGCCCTTGCTTCGCGCAAGTTCCTTTTCCAGTTTTTCTTTTTCCTTGGTCAGTCTTTCCTTTTCCTTCTCAAAATCTACCAAATCCTCGAGTGGAATATACATGACCGCATCCGGGATAACAACCGAAACGGCATCTTCCGGTACGCCCTCTGTACCTGTCTGTACGCATACCTCACTAGCACCGGCAAGTGTCTGATAAGACTCTGTGATCTCGGTAAAGATCCCCCGCACTGCCGCATCATCCGATGTGATGATGATCTTTGCCTTGCGACTTGGCGGCACCTCCATATCGGTACGGAGATTTCGCATACCACGAACGACATCTTTGGCTCTGTCGATCATAGCCTCTTCCTTTGGATAATGACGGTTCTCATCATATACCGGCCAGTCGGTCAGCATAATGGTCTCCTCCTCCGGATGCAAGGTGCAGAAGATCTCTTCTGTGATAAACGGCATGAACGGATGCAAAAGTTTCAGAGCATCGGTAAGGACGGTCTTTAAAGTCCAAAGTGCAGCATTTGCAGATACCATATCCTGATCCTTGCGATACATACGAGGCTTAACGATCTCAATGTACCAGTCACAGAACTCATCCCAGATAAAGTTGTAGACCTTTTGTACCGCAATACCCAGTTCGTACTTGTCCATATTCTCGGTCACATCTTTTGCCAGTGTATTGACCTGTGAAAGGATCCACTTATCTGCAACGGCAAGATCTGCTTCCTCTGGCTGGGTCAGTTCTACACCTTCTAAGTTCATCAGGATGAAACGTGATGCATTCCATACCTTATTTGCAAAATTGCGGCTCTGCTCTACACGCTCCCAATAGAAACGCATATCATTGCCCGGTGCATTACCGGTAATCAAGGTCAGACGCAGGGCGTCTGCGCCGTATTTATCAATGACTTCCAGAGGATCGATACCATTGCCCAAAGACTTGCTCATCTTGCGTCCCTGTGAGTCGCGCACGAGTCCATGGATCAATACCGTATGGAAAGGTGACTTGCCTGTGTGTGCGTAACCGGAAAATACCATGCGGACAACCCAGAAGAAGATAATGTCATATCCGGTCACAAGTACATCGGTCGGATAGAAATAATTCAGATCTTCGGTCTTATCCGGCCAGCCCAGAGTTGAAAATGGCCATAGAGCAGATGAGAACCAGGTATCCAGCGTGTCTTCGTCCTGTTTCATGTGTACGCCGCCACACTTCGGACACTTGGTCGGTGCTTCGGATGCGCGTGCAACCACAGTCTCTCCACAATCCTGGCAGTAGTATGCCGGGATACGATGTCCCCACCACAACTGTCTGGAAATACACCAGTCGCGGATATTCTCCAACCAGTGCAAATAAGTCTTATCATAATTCTTTGGCACGAACTGCAATTCGCCTGTCTTGATCGCCTCAACCGCCGGCTTTGCCAATTCTTCCATGGCAACGAACCACTGCGGCTTTACCATAGGCTCAACCGTCGTCTTACATCTGTCATGGGTACCGACATTGTGGACATGATCTTCAATACCAACCAGCAGTCCCATCTCGTCCATCTTCTGAACGATGACTTTACGTGCCTCATAGCGATCCATGCCTTCAAATTCGCCACCATTGCTATTGATGGTCGCATCATCATTTAAGATATTGATGACCGGAAGATCATGACGCTTGCCAACCTCAAAGTCATTCGGGTCGTGTGCCGGTGTGATCTTAACGACACCGGTTCCAAATTCCATATCTACATACTCGTCTGCAATAACCGGGATCTCACGGTTCATAAACGGAAGCATAACGGTCTTGCCGACGATATCCTTGTAACGATCATCTGCCGGATTGACAGCCACTGCGGTATCTCCCAGCATGGTCTCCGGACGGGTCGTAGCAAATTCTACATATCTGCCCGGCTCTCCAACGATCTCGTATTTCATATGCCAGAAATGTCCTGCCTGCTCTACGTGCTCTACCTCTGCATCAGAAATAGAGGTCTGGCAGACCGGACACCAGTTGATGATACGGTTGCCCTTATAGATATAGCCCTCATTATATAATTTAACAAAGACTTCCTCGACTGCCTTAGAACAGCCTTCATCCATGGTAAAACGTTCTCTCTGCCAGTCAGCAGAAGATCCCATACGCTTGAGCTGACGGATGATACGTCCGCCGTACTCCTCGCGCCACTTCCAACATTCGTCTAAAAATCCGTCACGTCCCAGGTCATCCTTGTTGATGCCCTGCTTTTTCAGATGCTCGATGACCTTGACCTCTGTAGCGATGGCTGCATGGTCTGTCCCCGGCTGCCAGAGGACATTGTATCCCTGCATTCTCTTGTAACGGATCAAAATGTCCTGCATGGTATTATCTAAAGCATGTCCCATGTGGAGCTGACCTGTGATATTTGGAGGTGGCATCACGATGGTAAATGGTTTCTTGCTGCGATCTACCTCAGCGTGAAAATAGCCATTATCCTCCCATTTTTTGTAAAGTCTGTCTTCCAACCCACTCGGGTCATACGTCTTTGCTAATTCTTTACTCATTTTATCTATTATTCCTTTCCGCATAGGCGGATCTACTCCTTGCCTATGTTACCATCTTATCTATAATATCTTATAAGGAAACAGGGGAAAAATCAACTGCCTTTTTCTCATTCCCGGTTAAATCCATAGGGTGTTTTGCTCCGCCATTTAAAAATCAGATTTGGCAGGAAAATATCCAGATTGCGCAGGGTAGAAAACGCCTTTGTCCCGGCACTGCCACCTCGAAACTTATCTTTATAGGAGATCGTCCGCCGCAAAAGCCGGATATCTTTGGGATCCATGACCTTTTCTTCTTCCAGAACATGAATAAACTCATAGGTGGAGTCATCCATCTTCTTGGCATCCGCAGACAAATTCTGTGCCGTATAACCATGCACATAAAGCGGCTGGTCTACAAAAGAAAACGGTGTCCGCTGGCAAAGCAGAAGCAACCAGAGGAAATAATCGTCCGATCCGTTCTTTTTTCCTATATGCTGTGTCCAGACAGCAGGGATCATAGCCTTTGGGATCAGGCACTGTCCCGGTGAAACGATCTGGTTGCCAATGCGAAGATAGGTCTTGTAATCACCGACCAACTTTTTATGGTAATCCGTGCGATACCATAAGACCTCTCCGTCCTTTTGCTCCATAAGAGCATTGGAGACCAGTACCGGATAATGCATGATCTGCGCGATCTTTGTCCGGGAAAATTCCTGCCCCAGCGTCGCATGCACCTTATCTGCCTCCGTCTGGTATTTTTTCATAGTCGCAATAAAGGTAGCGACTGCATCCTCCCGCAAGCGGTCGTCCTGATCCAGAAAGATCACATAGTCACCGGTGCAGAGAGAAAGCCCGCGTACGCGCGCCGCATGGATCCCGCCGTTTTGCTTCTGATCGTATATCCAGATATTGCAATCGCCACCGTCTTCCGGCAGGACAACGCTCTCCTCCGGACTGTCATTTATGATCACGGCTTCCAGTTCATCCGCACTCTCTAGATTTTTCTGGTTTGCGCGGATCATTTTTTTGTAATCTGCCATATAAGCATTCCCCTTATAAAAGGCAGTGATAATACTTACTTTCATCAAAAACTTGCTCCATATTTTCTGCCAAAGAACTTTGCTTTGAGAAAAGCGCCGCCCTTTTTCAGCCAGTTGACCGGTTCCATGTGCATGGTCGCCACTTCCTTGACGCGCGGTGCATCTTTGCTCTCTTCCTCTTTTAACAGCCAGACATTAAAAAGAATCTCACTGACACGTCCAAAGAGTCTCGCCTCAAAGGCGCTCATGCTTTTCAGATCATCCTGCATGGCATCCTCTAAGTCTGCCAGGATCGGGAAAAGCCATTTGCAGTAGGCATCCAGATAGGTCCGCCGCATAATGCACATATTAAACATATATCCCCAGGTTGATGCGTAGACCTTTTTGCATGCTGCGTCATATTCCGGGCATTTGCTGTGAATGATCTCCTGTGCCAGATCCAGGTGCTTGGCATCCAGCGTGTGTGCATAGTGTGAATACAGGGATTCAATATAATACTTACGTTTTGTCGGCACGACGATGTCATAAGCCTCCATAAGATCCCCGGCTTCTGCTGTCGTCAATACGCAATCCATCAGGTTGTTTGCATGCGCTTTCCGATAAGAGCGGCTCTTTCCTGTAAAGTATCTACGGTAATGTACCAGACCGATGGCATCTGCATCCAGATTTTTCCAAGCCCAGTAGAGACCGGTCAGTTCGCAGTAAGTTGGATTTTTTGCTGATATATTCTCGCCTGTATTGTCACACACAAGCCCTAGGATGCTGTCCTTTCCCTCTGCGCCCACTTGTAGAGGCAGATAGACGGATTCTGCCGGTGTCTTGTATGGTTTATGCATGGCAATGATGATCTTTGTTTGCATAATTTTCTCCAAATCATAGTTTTTTACATTATAGCATACTATGCAGGTGAATTGTTCAAGGGGATATGAAAATAGCCGTCATTACTGCAAATAATGACGGCTGTTCCTAAAACACTTATTTAATTTTTCCGATCTTCATGCCATCACGCATCGCCATCGTCGTCATCTGCGATCGTATTGGCAACCGCTGCGCTCGCGCCTGCCACTGCCGATACCACCACAACCACTGCAACGATAACAACAAACAAGATCAGTATGGCAAAAAAAATCAAAAACCCCATCTCTGTCATTTTACCTACCTCCAAAAACAACTAAGCACAGTATAACACACCGGGATGGAAATTACACATGTTTGTTTTATTTTCTGTAATAAATAGAATTCCAGTTCATTTCATTCTTAAACTGACGGATGTTGGTGTCCTTATCAATATAAACTGCCTCAATGCCCATATTGGCAGCCCAATCCCCCATCTGCTCTGCGCTCAGATCATAGGAGAAGGCAGTATGATGTGCACCTCCTGCCAGAATCCAGGCCTCGGTGCCAACTTTGAGATTTGGCTGCGGTGTCCAGAATGCAGTTGCAACCGGAAGTTTTGGCATTGGTTTTTCTGTCTTTTTGCAATCCACATCGTTGATGATCAGACGGAAGCGGTCGCCAAGATCAACCAGTGATGTTGCAATAGCAGGTCCGGTCTTTGATGTAAATACCAGTCTTGCCGGATCCTCACGCTCGCCCATACTCAGTGGCTGCTCCTTGATTGCGATCCTGCCGTCCGCGATCGTCGGACAAACCTCCAGCATATGTGCTTCCAGAACGCCTTCCTTACCCGGTACCAGATTGTATGTGTAGTCCTCCATAAAAGATGTTCCCTTGGCATCTTTGACTCCCTGGGTCATGATCTTCATGACACGCACCATAGCCGCGGTCTTCCAGTCACCCTCAGCACCAAATCCATAGCCTTTTTCCATCAGACGCTGGATGGCAAGTCCCGGCAACTGTTTGAGTCCGCCCAGATCTCCGAAGTGTGTAACGATCGCCTGATAATTTCTCTCTTCCAGGAAACGCTCAAAACCGATCTCTATGCCCGCCTGCACTGCTACATGCTGACGGAATTCTTTTTCGTCTCTGCCCTCAAGCAGGATGTCATACTTGCTGTAATATTCCTCTACCAAAGTATCAATATCTGCCTGTGATACGGCATTCACGGCTTCTACGATCTCATTGACCGGATAGGCATCTACTTCCCAGCCGAACTTGATCTGTGCCTCGACCTTGTCGCCCTCGGTAACAGCAACATTTCGCATATTATCAGCCACACGCATCACGCGGACATGGCTGCTCTCGATCACGCCCACTGCCGTACACATCCATGCGCCGATCTCCTTCTGGACATCCGCATCTTCCCAATAGCCGGCGATGACCTTGCGCTCCATGCCAAGACGGCTGAAGATATGACCATATTCACGATCACCGTGCGCGGATTGGTTCTCATTCATAAAGTCCATATCGATGGTGTCATATGGGATTTCCCGGTTGAACTGGGTATGTAAATGCAAAAGTGGTTTGCGCAATTCCTGTAAGCCCAGGATCCATGATTTTGCCGGAGAAAACGTATGCATCCAGGTAATGATACCTGCGCAATTCTCATCCGTATTTGCTTCGTTAAAAGTTCTGCGGATCACTTCATTTGTGATCATGGTCGGCTTCCAGATGACCTCGTATGGCAGGTTGCCGGATCTGTTCAAAGCCTCAACGATGATCTTCGAATGTTCTGCCACATGTGCCAGGCACTCCTCTCCGTACAGATCCTGTGATCCGGTGCAAAACCAAAACTGATAATTCTTCTTTTCTAACATGTCTGCTCCTTTCCTATATCTCGCTATTTTAGCGTAATCATTACTCTCTTACTGATTATCTTATGTCAAAGTCCAGATCCTGTCTTTTCATTTTTTTATGAAGATAGGGTAATATTTTCAATTTCGTTGACACTGCTTTTTTGCATGTTGTATGATGATGCCAGAAAGCCTGCCAAAGTACATATCCTTTGGCAAATACAGACAAAAGGAGCCGCCGTTTATGAAAGTAATGAATATTGAAAACCCGGAAGAATTTTTAAAAGTCATTGATGCCTGTGAAGGACAGGTAGAACTCGTCACCGCAGATGGCGACCGTTTGAACTTAAAGTCAAAATTGTGTCAACTTATTTCCCTGACGACCATTTTTTCTTCCAGTTCCGCTATCCCGGAAATGGAGATCATCGCCCATGAAGCAGATGACTCCAAGCGCATCATGGATTATCTGATGCGTGGCAAAATATAACGCAACTTTTTTTCATACTCCTTACAAAAAGAAACTGACCGGAAAGTAAGTATTCCGCGTCAGTTTCTTTCTTTTTACCGATTCTGTTTTAACTTTACATAGGCTCCCGCCATATGTTCTTTCGCCCAGGCGATCTCCTTGGCTCTGCGATAGGCTCCGCTGATATCTCCCCGCACCAATGGGGCATAGAGGATCTTTGCCACGCGCCCATCCTCCGATAAGTGGCGGCGCAGTCTGCCATACAAAGGACCTTCCAGTTCAGCCCTTGCCCTTGCCATGACCTCGCGCTTGCTGTCGCCGTGCTGTATGCCTCTGACCATGGATGACTGGAAAGACCGGAAATATACCCCAGCCATGACTTCATGCAGGCGCATGCGCCATGCTCCAACGTCCAGATTTTCCAAACCGCCTGTCTCTCCTTTGGTCATGCCCTCGGTCACCGTCTGGATCTTTCGCATCTGCATATTAAGGAATGCCTGTACTCTGGTCTTTTGCAGGGCAAAATATTCCGGCAGATACTTGTCCGTCAGGCGGCTCTGTCCGCGATTGGCATAATGGTACAAGACATCCGGCAACGTCAAAAGACTTTGCAATGCTCCTGCTGCCTGCACATTAAATAAAATATCCTCAATATGGACGATATTCTGAAACTGCAACTTCTGTTCCTGTAAGAAAGAAAGCCGGTATGCCTTATTCCATGCATAGCCAAACATAGTCTCATGCTCCAGTTCTATGATATAAGGATAGGCATAGGCAAGCGGTCTTTTCCACCCCTGTGCGCCATCATGGATATGATCTGAAAAATAATATAATTCCGGCGTCTTCTGCACCTGATAGGACAAGGCATTTTTTTGATAGTAGTCCTCGGTGTAGCCAAAGACGACCATATCCGCCGGCTGCTCGTCCAAAGCATGATAGAGCCTTTCCAAAAGGGTCTTTTCCACGCCATCATCCGCATCCAGAAACAGGATATAGTCTCCGGCAGCATGAGAGATCCCGGTATTGCGCGCCATACTAAGCCCCTCGTTCTCCGGCTTATGGATCACGACATAGTCTGCCTGCTTGCCGCGAAATGCCTGTAAGTAAGACTCCGCGACCGCTCCCGTCTGATCTGTAGCACAGTCATCTACCAGGATCACCTCAAAGTTGTTATAGGTCTGTTCCAAAAGATCCTGCAACAATCCCGGCAGATATTCTTCTACATTGTATGCCGAGATCACCACAGAAAATTTGATCTGTCCTGTCATCTTTTTGCTCCTTATCTTTGCTACTTCTTATCATAATGCATAGGATGCGCTTTCGTCTACTGCTTTCTTTCCGTTATGTACTGGGGCGAGCCGGAAGCAGGTAGAAGTGGGCAGGACCGAAGGGGCGGGGAAGAACGCGTCGTGAAATTCTGTATCTCTAGAAAGAGATACGACGAATTTACACTCCAATACATGCTTCCCCACCCCTTCGGTCCTGCCCACTTCTACCTGCTTCCGGCTCGCCCCTATTTCCAACAACGAAAAATGCCAGCAGGCAAAAGCCCCTGGCATTTTCACACATTTTATTTATATTTCTTTTCCGGTGGAGCACAAGAACTACAACCGCCGCACGATCCACAGTCACCGGAGCATAAGCCTTTCCCGGATTTTTTCTTTTTGATCAAACTGTGTAAGATTGCTGAAACAATAGCGATCAATACAAGTAATACAATGATTGTTCCCATATCATTCACCTCGAAACCGGCTCAAAAGAGCCACATTTTTATTTATTGATTGCTGCATATTTATCCTTGCGGAAGAGCAGATAGATAAAGCCGATCACAAAGATAAATGCTACAACGGTTCCAAATCCAAAGACACCTGCGGTAAAGAGTGTTCCGATCTGGTAGATGCACATTGCTACAATGTAAGCAAGTATACACTGATATCCGATTGCAAACCAGAACCACTTTGGATTGTTCATCTCTCTCTTGATAGCACCCATTGCTGCGAAACATGGTGCACAGAGAAGGTTGAATACCAGATAGCCGTAAGCGGCGATTGGTGTCATCACCTGCGCCAGATTGCCCCATACTTCGGAACCATCTTCTGCAACTTCTGCAAATCCATAAAGCATACCAAAGGTAGCAACAACGTTTTCTTTTGCGATCAAACCAGATACGGCTGCAACTGCCATCTTCCAGCCCTGACCTGCCTGTGTCCATCCAAGCGGTGCAAAGATCCATGCGATCGCAGTACCGATCTTAGCAAGAATACTTGCATCCAACTGCTCTGCTTCAAGCATACCAAAGGATCCATCAACCCAGCCGAAGCTCATCAAGAACCAAAGTACAATGGTTGACAGTAAAATGATGGTTCCCGCCTTTTTGATGAAAGACCATCCACGTTCCCACATACTGCGAAGTACACTGCCAACGGTTGGCCAGTGGTAAGCAGGAAGTTCCATAACGAATGGAGCAGGATCGCCGGAGAACATCTTTGTCTTCTTCAAGATGATACCGGAACAAATAATTGCTGCCATACCTACGAAATATGCACTCCATGAAACCCATCCTGCGTTATCGAAGAAAGCACCTGCGATCAAAGCGATGATCGGCAACTTTGCTCCACATGGGATAAAGGTTGTTGTCATGATAGTCATCTTACGGTCACGGTCATTTTCGATCGTTCTACTAGCCATGATTCCAGGAACACCACATCCGGTACCGATCAGCATCGGAATGAAGGACTTTCCGGAGAGACCAAACTTACGGAAGATTCTGTCCATAACGAAAGCAACACGCGCCATGTATCCACATCCCTCCAGGAATCCCAGAAAGATGAAGAGAACTAACATCTGCGGAACGAATCCAAGAACTGCACCAACACCGGCAACGATACCGTCCAAGATCAATCCCTGCAACCAGTCAGCACAATTGATAGAAACTAAGAAGTTCTCAATTGCCGGAGGAATGATCTCGCCAAAGAGTACATCATTGGTCCAGTCAGTCAGGAATCCACCAACGGTTGTGATAGATACATAATAGACAAGCCACATAACTGCTGCAAAGATCGGCAGACCAAGAATACGGTTGGTCACGATACGGTCGATCTTATCTGAAGTGGTAAGGGCGCCCGCATGTGCCTTCTTGATACAATCATTGATAATGCTTCCAATGTAGTTGTATCTCTCACCTGTGATGATGGATTCTGCATCATCATCCAGTTCTTCTTCACAGGAAACAATATCTTTTTCGATATGTGCGATGATATCCTGTGATAATCCTAACTTTTCCTGTACCTTGGTATCACGCTCAAATAACTTGATCGCATACCAACGCTGCAGATTCTCATCATCAATGTTATGTAAGCAAAGTTCTTCGATATGAGCAAATGCATGCTCTACAGAACCATTGAAAGAATGCTTAGCCTTCTGAGACTTCTTAGAAGTAGCGGCGATGGCTCTTGCTGCTGCATCCTCTACACCGGTACCCTTTAATGCGGAGATCTCTACAACCTCAACACCCAGTTCTTCGGCAAGTCTCTTGGAATTGATCTGGTCGCCATTCTTGGCAACAACGTCGATCATGTTGATCGCAACAACAACTGGGATTCCAAGTTCTACCAACTGTGTTGTCAGGTAGAGGTTTCTTTCCAAGTTGGTACCATCAACGATATTTAAAATGGCATCCGGATGCTCGTCGATCAGATAATTTCTTGCAACGACTTCCTCCAATGTATAAGGGGACAAAGAATAAATACCCGGTAAGTCAGTGATGGTAACTTCCTTATCTCCTTTGTATTTTCCTTCTTTCTTTTCTACCGTAACGCCCGGCCAGTTTCCTACAAACTGGTTGGCTCCGGTCAGGGCATTGAACAATGTGGTCTTACCACAGTTCGGATTACCTGCTAATGCAATACGTACTCCCACCTTTTAGTCCTCCTTCACATCAATCATGGCTGCATCTTCTTTGCGAAGAGACAGTTCGTATCCTCTTACAGTAACTTCAATCGGATCACCAAGTGGTGCGACCTTGCGCACATATACTTCTACGCCCTTTGTGATACCCATATCCATAATTCTTCTCTTGGTAGCGCCCTCTCCGTTTAATTTTGTAACGACTGCGGACTGGCCTACCTTCACATCACGTAATGTTTTCATCTTGTGACTTCCTTTCCTTTGCCATTCTTTTTCCTTTATTTAAAAAGCACGTCTTACGCGTACCATTTAAACCATGATCTTAAGTGCCATTTCTTTTCCGATCGCCACACGCGAATCTTTAACATTGATGATCACATTGCCATCTGCCTCCGAAACGACGCTGACTTTGGATCCCGGCACAAATCCTAATTTTTCCAGAAACAATCTCGTTTCTTCTTTGCCACCAACCTTTTTGATCAGTTGCTCTTCTCCGTTGTTTGCCATAGCCAAAGGCATCATCTTACTCACCTTCCTCATTTTGTGCACAAATAAAACTTTTGTTAGTATCCGCTAACTCACGGTCAAAAAAGAAAATGCCTGTTCCATGTGAGCAACAATGGTTAGCACTTTCTAACTACATTGATATGTTAGCACAATCTAACTACAGTGTCAATCGCCTCACTTTAGAAAATTTCATAAATTTTCCGGTCCAGTAAGCGGTTTCCTGTATGATTTTTCCATTTTCTATTGCACTTCTTGGAAAAATGCTTATAATTATTTATACAGTTGTTTAACTAATAGGAGGTTTTTACATGAAGAAAGAACAAAGACTCAATCCGGACATTTTTGCAAAGGAATCTATCTGGAAACTCATGGTCAAAATGTGTCTGCCAGCGGTTATCACCATTCTGATCATGGTCATCTATAACATGGCAGACATCTACTTTATCGGACAGTTAAAGGACCCCTACAAGGTCACAGGGCTTTCCCTTTGCATGCCGATCACCACACTCTTATCTGCACTGGGCAGTATGATAGGCACCGGTGCTTCTTCCTGCATTTCCGTTGCCATGGGACGCGGAGATGACTCCAAGGTAGCACACTACTCCAGTTTTTCTTTTTATTTTTCCATCTTCATTGGCGCTGTTTTTACCGCCATCGTTCTCATATTCCAGACCCCCATTCTGGATCTGATCGGCACCAGTGCTAATACCAGAGGCTACGCAGCCTCCTACCTTAGTCTGATCATGCTGGGTGCACCGCTTACCATGCTAAATACTGCGACCGGTCAGATCATCCGTTGTGAAGGTGCCTCTGTATCTGCTATGGTCGGAAACCTTTTGGGAACCATATTAAACATCATTTTGGATCCTATCTTTATTCTTGTGCTTGGCATGGGAGTTCCGGGTGCTGCCATCGCAACCTTGATCGGCACCGCCAGCAGTAGTATTTACTATATCGTTTTCATCATAAGAAAATGTAAACACGTAACCATTCATCTGCACGATTTTACACTGGGGCAAGGCGTTGCGACCGGTGTGCTTGCCATCGGTCTTCCCTCCGGTGTCAGTACGCTGCTCAACAGTATCTCCGGCATTTTTGAAAACAATCTTCTGGTCGCACACGGCGATCATTATGTAGCCGCCTTATCCGTTGCCGGACGTGCCACCATGATCATTGGCATGCTGCAAATCGGCGTTGCTATGGGTGTCCAGCCGATCATCGCCTACAGTTACGGTGCAAGAAATTGGAAACGTATGCGCGAGACGATCTTAAAAACTTCCCTTGTAACCGTTATTCTCGGTCTTGCGCTCACGCTTTTGTGCCGTGGTTTTTCCACTACTCTTGTCAAGGCATTTTTGGATGATACGACGATCATTCCGCTTGGTGTCTACGTGATCAGCATTGGCACACTTTCCGGACCTTTTATCGGTCTCTACCAACTTTGTACCACCTTTTTGCAATCAACCGAGAAGCCATCCTATGCGCTTTTTGTATCTCTTCTGCGGCAGGGCGTGATCTTTATCCCGGCACTTTACCTTCTGGATTCCCTTTACGGATTCCATGGTATCGTGTGGGCGCAGCCGCTTGCGACCTTTATTGCCCTTGGGCTGGCGCTGATTTTCGCCTTGCATCACTACAAAAAACTTCGCACACTTTCCGAAATTTAATGCCATTTTTGCAAAATCCGTGCTATGATGTCATCATAAGTTTATGGCTATCTCCTTGCGAGATAGCAGATTGATCAAATTTAAGATAAGAGGATTATAGATGAACACGAAAAACAACAGAAAATTTCAGGAAACAGATGCTCACATCTGCGCTACTTTTTTAGACTTGTTAGAAACGCATGATTTTGACAACATCTCCATTTCCCTGCTCTGTCAGAAAGCCGGCATTACACGCGCCACTTTTTATTCTCATTTTGGCGATATGAATCATTTTTTTGATGCTGTAGCCCAACGGCTTTTTCTCGAATTGCGGGATGAGGACTGTGCAAACTTTCGAAAGATGGACTCACAGGGCGAACTCCACCATGCTTCCATACTATCGCTCTTTGAACATATTTTGAAGTATCGTTCCTTTTATCAGGTCTATATCACACAGGTATCACAGTTACCATTTCTGTCTGTTGTTGCCACCTTCAAACATACAGAGGGCATTCAAAAATATGCTGCCCGCCATGGCATCACTTCTGCGCGTCAGGCGAATTATTGCGCTACCTTTTACTACACCGGACTAACTGCCATGATCCGCATGTGGCTGGAAGACGGATGTCCGGAGACACCGGAAGAGATGTATCAACTTATGCTCTTTCAAGCCAAAGCAAATAAAAATATTTTTTAACAAAACTGTTTTATTTTTCCGTCTGCTCGCTAATCTGCCTTCCCTCGTGATCCATATGGTAATTGTCGCGGTGGATGAGTTCCGAGATCGGCACGATCTCATAGCCCTGGTCGCGCAAGGAATTGATGACCGTTTCGAGTGCATCTGCAGTATAGGTCGCACCATTGTGCATCAGGATAATAGATCCATTTCCCAGATGCTTGTGCTCTGTGACTGTCTGCACGATGGAAGATACCCCGTAATTTTTCCAATCCAGACTGTCAACATCCCATTGGATGGGGTAATAGCCCATCTCACGCGCCGTCGTGATGACCTCATTGTCATAGTCGCCATAAGGCGGGCGGAACAAAAACATATCATAGCCGGTGATCTCTTTGACCTTGTCATGCACCTGCTGCAATTCCGATTTACATTCTTCCACAGACAGTTGTGACATATTCTTATGATTTTCGCTATGGTTTCCCAGATCATGCCCCGCTTCATAAATAGCTTTTACATCATCCGGGTAGGACTCGACCCAGCCTCCGGTCATAAAAAAGGTCACATGCACATCATTCTTTTTCAAAATCTCTAGTATCCGCTCCGTATCCTCATTTCCCCATGCCGCATCAAAGGACAATGCCACCTTCTTTTCGTCCGTATCGACACAGTAGATGGGCAGTTCCCTGCCGCCAACGCTCGCCGATGTTGTCAGCGCATTGGTCTGATATTGTCCGATCAGCCCTATACTAAGACAGAGCAGACCCAGTACAACCAGGCCTGCTCTGATTTTATTGTTTTTATGTTTTTGATAATCAGCCATATGTTTCCCCAAGACCTTACTTGGTTTATCCTATGACTTGACTTTTGCTTTTATGCATCCGATCTGGAATAGGCATTTTTCATCTGATTGCTCAGTTCATAAAGAACCTTATCCAGTGTGTCTGCCGTTTCTTTCTGCAGCATATCCGCGATCGCCTGATTTGCTTCATGGCGCAACTGACGACGTTTTGCCGCATCCTGCTCTTTTTCGATCATGGCATCGTATCTGCCGATCAACTCATGTCCCTTTGCTGCCACTTTTTCCTGATATCTTTCGATATGGAAAATAGACTTTCCATAAGAAGCATCTGCCATGGCTGCGATCATGCGGCTGTTCCAATAGAAGTTGTCGGTCGAAACCTCCTTGGTCGTATTGGACATATATGCCGGTGTTTCTGTCACATCTGCGTAGAACGGCACCAGTACATTAAAGGCATTGGAAGCAAAGGCAATCCACTGGATGACGCACTGATCTTCCGTCGCATATGGGCGCATCTGTACGACAGATAAAAAGTCATTGCGGTTAATGCCGATAGAACGATACGCACCAGCCAGGGATTTGTCGCCGTAGGCTGCATAAGGATCATAAGGTGTCCCCTGGAAATGCGCAGAAAGCACATATTTGACATCCTCTACCGTGACCTTTTTCTCCGGTACCACGCACCATGGGATATCATCTGAAAACGGTGTAAAGTCTGCATCCGGTCCATCCCACTTGGCAGAATTCGGATTCAGATAACGCTCCATATACCATGCACGAGGCGTATTATACACATGATCAGAATCATCATGGCTGCCAAAAGCATCTCTTGGATTAAAATCGCCGTCCAGAGAAAGATCCAGATGATTTTTCTCGATAAATTCTGCCAGATCCGCAGAACACATAAAATCTTTCTGCTGACCCAAACCATCCTCAATATCAAAATAGTCAATGCCTAACTGATTTGGCATAACGACATAAGCATCATCCGGCACACGTCTGGCGATCCAATGATGTGCGCCGATCGTCTCCAGCCACCAGATCTCATCCAGATCCTGGAAAGCGATGCCGTTCATCTCATAGGTGCCGTACTGCTCCAGCAACGAGCCAAGACGTTTGACACCTTCTCTGGCACTACGGATATAAGGAAGTACAATGTAGACGATATCTTCTTCGCCGATACCTCCGACAATCTCCTCGGTATCCTCAGTCTTTTCCTGATAAACGACCAGAGGATCTGCTCCCAGGACACGCGGGTTGGAAGTGATCGTCTCTGTTGCCGTCATGGCAACATGTGCCTCATTGACACCGCAGGCTGCCCAGATACCCTCGCCCTTCAAGGCATTTGGTACGGCAGTATAGCGCATCGGATCTTCCGGAAGTTGAATCTTTACATGGGAAAGTTCCGAAGTATATACCTTTGGCTGTTTTGCCGGATCCATGGCAATAAATTTCTTTGGAGTAAAATGACCGGAACCGGAATCGTCGTTGCGGGCGATCATGGTCGAGCCATCATATGATGCATTTTTTCCAACTAAAATTGTAGTACAAGGCATAATTTTGTTCCTCCTGATAAATATAGTTTAGGTTAAAAAATATGTGCAGTTGCACAAGATGCTAGTCTATGTCAACTGCACATTTTATATTAGTTACACAATATGGGCCTTTAACAGGTTCGTCGTACCTGCGATTCCCAGTGGCACACCAGCGGTAAGAACCACGGTATCTCCTTCCTGGATCAGACCAGCTTCCTTAGAGCGCTCAAGTGCATGATCGAAAAGTTCATCTGCATCCTGCTTTTCCTCGACTTTCAGAGGAATGACGCCCCAGGAAAGATTTAACTGGCGGCAGACCTTATCTGACATACAGCCACCGATGATCGGGCTCTGCGGACGATACTTGGAGATCATGCGGGCAGTTCGTCCGGACTTGGTGACCGTCACGATACTGGTCGCATTCAAGTCGCCAGCCATCAGACAAGCAGTATGCGAGATCGCATCAGTAATGCTTGGCTTTTCATTGGTCTTGCGGGCACGCAGTCTTGAAATATAATTGATGTCCGCCTCTGTACGCAGTGCGATACGCACCATAGTCTCGACTGCCTCCACCGGATAATCACCGGCAGCAGTCTCACCGGAAAGCATGATGGCACTTGTACCGTCATAGATCGCATTGGCAACATCGGTCGCCTCTGCTCTGGTTGGTCTTGGATGGCTCATCATAGAGTCAAGCATCTGTGTCGCTGTAACAACCACTTTACCGGCATGATATGCCTTTTTAATGATCATCTTCTGGATGATCGGCACTTCCTCAATCGGAATCTCAACACCCATGTCACCACGGGCAACCATGATACCATCGGCTGCTTCAATGATCTCGTCGATATTCTGGATTCCCTGATGGTTCTCGATCTTGGCAATGATCTTGATGTCGTCGCCGCCATGCTCATGTAAAATATCACGTAATTCCTTGACATCTGCTGCGGTTCTAACAAAGGAAGCAGCGATAAAATCAAAGTCTTCCTTTACTGCAAATACGATATCCTTGTAGTCCTTCGGGCTGACATAATCCATAGACAGTTCCACATTTGGTACATTGACACCCTTTTTATTGGACACCTTACCACCGTTGATGACTTTACAGATAATATCGGTATCAGTAACATCCGTAACTGTCATTTCGATCAGACCATCATCGATCAAAATATGTGTCCCCGGTGCTACATCCTTTGGCAGATCTTTGTAACTGACAGAGACACGGTTCTCATCACCCATGATCTCATCTGTCGTCAGCGTAAAGGTCTGTCCTGCCTCTAACATAACCTTGCCTTCTGCGAACTCGCGGAGACGGATCTCCGGTCCCTTGGTATCCAAAAGTGCCGCTACCGGCAAGCCTAATTTCTCTCGTGTTGCACGCAGTTTGGTCAAACGTCCCATCTGTTCCTCGTGATCTCCGTGTGAAAAGTTAAAACGGGCAACGTTCATACCTGCCAACATCAACTTTTCCAGTACGCCTTCCTTTTCTGTGGAAGGACCCATTGTACAAATAATCTTTGTCTTTCTGACCTGTTCCATTTCCTTTTCCTATCCCTATTCTCAATTCTTATTTGCCGATCATGGTGCCATTCTCGCCACCAATCGCAGCATCTTCTGCGGAGAGTTTTGTGATCAGCACCTTGCGGATCGCAGAATCTCCAATGTAATCTACTGCCGCCTGGATCTTTGGAAGCATTGTGCCTTCCTCAAACTCACCGGCTGCCATGTAGTTTTTCGCATCCTGAATGCTCATATAGTCCAGAGGTTTCTCATGATCTGTGCCAAAGCCCAGACACACCTTATCTACACCGGTCAAGATAACAAGCATATCAGCATCCAACTGATCTGCCAGTTGTCCGGCAATTGTATCTTTTTCAATGACTGCGCTTGCGCCCTTTAAGTGGTTATCTTGCTGCAATACCGGGATACCGCCACCACCGCAGGCGATCACGACCTGTCCTGCATCGCAAAGTGCCTTGATCGCATCGATCTCCACGATATCCATTGGCTTTGGTGTTGCCACGATACGTCGATAGCCGTCTTCAACAGCAACGACATGGTTGCCTTTCTTTTCTTCTTCCGCAGCCTCTGCCTCGCTCATCACACGCCCGATCACCTTGCTCGGTTTGTAAAAAGCTTCATCATAAGGATCTACCATGACCTGCGTCAGAACGGTAGAAACCGTCTTGTATATTCCATGGGTCAGAAGTTCACTACGAATCGCATTCTGTAAGTCATATCCGATATATCCCTGACTCATCGCAGAACATACCGACATCGGTGTCGCGGTGTATTCCGGGTATAATCTGCAAAACTCAGACATAGCCGTATGTATCATACTGACCTGTGGGCCATTGCTATGGGTGATAACCACCTGATAATCCTGTTTGATAAATTCAGCCACTGCCTTTGCAGTCTTGACCAATGCCTTCTGCTGCTCCGGAAGTGTTGTCCCCAAAGCATCATGACCTAATGCAATTACGATTCTTTTCTTCTCCATCTGCTAGACCTCCATCCTACTGTTCGTAAAGAAAATAACACTTCTTTACCAAGTTAAATATTATCATAATAGCCTGCCTGCAACAAGCAAAAAAAGAGCGAAAATCTCTTTATCAGAAATTTTCGCCCCTCCCATATTCTTCCTGCCTTATTTTTTCTTGGTAAGCGTGACTTCCATGGTCTTTTCTTCATAGTTGTTGGATGCCTGTGCCACAACAACGTCCACCTTGGTACCTGCCTTCAAATACTGCATCACATTGGATATCTCATCCATAGAACTTACTTCTCTGCCATTGAAAGATACGATGATGTCGCCTTTCTGGATGCCAGCCTTGCTTGCTGCGCTGTTGGCCGCTACCTTTGTGACATACACACCGGTCGGCATATCATACTGCTTTGATACATCGCTGGCAACGTCCACACCTGAAATGCCAAAGTAAGATGCTTCATCATCGGAAACTACTTCCTGGTTGATGATGGTCTCGATGATATCCTTTGCAGTAGAGATTGGGATGGCATAGCCCATGCCCTCGACCTTGGTATCTGAATATTTTGCAGAAACAATGCCGATGACCTCGCCTTTCATATTCAGAAGTGCTCCACCACTGTTACCAGGGTTTACGGCTGCATCGGTCTGCATCAGGGTACTGGTGACCGTGTTGCCGGACTCATCCTCTAACTGAACTTCACGGCTGAGTGCACTGATAACACCGGTAGTAACAGACTGTCCATAGCCAAGTGCATTACCGATAACAACAGAGGATTCACCAACCTGTGCCTGATCGGAATCGCCAAGTGTTGCCACCTTGATCGCATCCATAGTGCTGTCTTCCACATCAGAAAGCGCAACTGCTACGACTGCAAGGTCTACAGAAGAATCTGTTCCCTTTATGGTTGCCGGGGCTGCACTGCCATCGTTGAAGGTGATCGTCAGTGATTCTGCACCGGATACTACATGATTGTTGGTTGCAATGTAAAGATAATCATTATCCTGACTGACAATGATACCGGATCCTGCGGATTCACTCTCGTAGGTCTTGGTCTGCCCAAACATGCTGCGATATTCCGTATAGGAAATATTGGTAACTGCCACAATCGCCGGCATAACATTTTCTACAATGTCGGAAACATCGGATACCGTCGTTGCCGTAGAAACTGCGGTACTGTCCACACTGTCATTGGTGGTCAGTGTCTTTGCTGTTGCCGCTGTCAGATCTACACCAGTCTTCTTGCTGACTGCATAAGTCACACCGCTAAAGGTGCCGCCTGCTACCAAACCAAAGACAAGGGCTATTGCAACGACCTTCAGCAACTTATTGCCAAAGTTGCCCTTGGAAAAGAATTGTTTGATCTTGCCATTACCATTTCTATGATGCTTCTCATGACCACCTGCATTCTGTCCGCCATAGGGATTGTAATTGTAGGTATTCTGGTCTTGATAAGCATTCTGCTGATAGCCTGTCCCTGCACCGCTCGTATAGGTCTGCCGGTTCTGCTGATCTGCTGTAGCATTTTCTCCCTGATTGATGTCAGAGTAACTATAAGAATAAACGGAACTCGCCTGTTCTCCATTATTATTCTGCGTGTTCTCGCCTTGTGTATTCTGATCGAACTCGCTCATTTGTATCGTCTCCTTTCGGTTCCTTGCTTATGTCACTTAGTGTAGGGGTTAAATGTGATAACTTTGTGATGAAAGATAGGACATTTTTTGAAGTCTTGTGAAGCGGCGGATTGGATGGGCGCGTGTACAGCTGGGGCTGAACCAAGGGGGAGGCAGGGGAGGATGTATTTGAGTAAAAATTCGTCGTATCTCTGAAAGAGACTGTTTGTTTGAAAATGAACTGTCTCTTGCACAGCTTCGACAGGCGCTGGGATGTGTCCGCCAGTGACAGATATTCAGGGGCGCCGCGCATAAGAGATGCTAAGGACTTGCGATCCAACCTATAGAAAATTGTGGTAACCGGAGCAAACGAACGTCCTGTTCGGTTGCTCCTTTCGGGTACGTCCATGTACCCTCACTACCTAGTGATATCAAGTCCTAAGCATCTCTAATACGCTTTGCATTCATATCTGCCACTGGCGAACACTATCCCGAAGCCTGTCTAACTTTGCAAAGACAGTTCTAAAAGATAAAAACAAATAGTCTCTTTCTAGAGATACAGAATTTTATGACACATCCTCCCCTGCCTCCCCCTTGGTTCAGCCCCAGCTGTACACACGCGCCCATCCAATCCGCATTCTTTAGGAACGCAAAAATCCGAGGGCAATTCCCTCGGATTTTTTCTATAGATTTAGAAGCCGTAATCCAACGCATCATCCTGCGTGTAACCGGTGAAGTTTACGATATCATCACTGATCTTGACCAGTTCATCAGACAACTGTGCATCCTCATTTCCAAACAGATATGCATGCAGATATTTTACATTGGATTCCAGTGTACACGGTACGACCAGACTTCCCTGCGAACCAAAGTTACCTGTTCGCTTAGCAAATGGGAATCCTGCGGTTCCTGCCAACTGATAATCTTTCATGGATGTTGCCATGGAAATGATCTGTGTCATGGTAAAGTTGGTGCCGATATCATCAAATACGGCATCTACCAGATTGTTCAGTTCACTCAGGCTTGCGCCATCTAATTTTGCCACCATCTGCTCTAAGACGGTTCTCTGTCTCTCCGCACGACCGAAGTCACCGCCTGCGGTATAACGGATACGGCAATAGGCAACTGCCTGCACACCATTGACCGTCTGATGACCAACGGATACATTGCCGCCCTTTCGTCCGGTGATCTCAGCGGTCATTGCGATGTAGCCGCCGACACCGTTCATATAAGATGCTTCTTCATCCGTGATGTCCAATTCAATGCCGCCCAAGGCATCTACCGCCTCAGCCAGTGCATAGAAGTCAACGGATACATATTTTTGAATGTTCAGATCCAGGTTGCGGTTGAGCATCTCAATGGCTTCCTGCGGTCCGCCATGATTGTATGCATAATTACATTTACGGAATGTCTCATCACCATCCACATCCAGACAGGTATCACGGTAAACAGATACCAGTTTTACTTCCTTGGTGTTGTTGTTAATGCTGCAGATCATGATGCTGTCACTGTTACCGGAATCATAATTACCGGTCGCACGGTTGTCCACACCAAACAGGGCAATCGTCGTATAGTCATCCAAAAGATCCTGTGTTTCTTCATCCAGATTATTTGTCTTTAAGTTCTTCAGATCATCCCAGTTGATCAGACCGACCTTTAACCAAAGGAAAAGACCTGCCAAGAGCAAAAGTAAAACAATTACCTCAATGATGAGGATTGTCTTTCTTCTCTTTCTCCGTTTCTGGCTGCGGGTCATTTTTTTACCCTTCTTGCCTTTGCCACGCACCTCTTCCTCATGGTCGCGGCGTGAGCCACCACGGCTGCCACCACGGCTGCCACTACTGCGCCTTCTGTCGGATGTCTCCTGCGGCATTTCTATATTGTATATCTCTTTTTTTGCCATTTTATTCTCCCTTGTGGAATCCTCTTTACAAAATTGCACATATCAAACTAGAATTTTATACCATAACAAGTTTGTCGTCAAGAAATACCACTCATTATTCACAGATGCTATGCCAGTCTCTCCTCTTCGGATCCGATCGCATCCAGGCGATAATTGAGTAATCCCATCGGCAGATTTGGATTATAGTAAGGATCTCCCTCTGCCAGCAGATCTGCCCATTTTTCCAGCATTGCTTCATGCGAAACCCGACTGCTCTCATCCTGTTTGCCGGGACTTTTGACAATGATCCCCGGATCTACGATCGTACGATAGCCTGCTTTTTTTGCACGCAGGCAGAAATCCAGCATCTGGTCTCTGCCGGAAAGTTTTGGATCCAGTCCTCCCAGTTTTCGATAAACCTTGGCATCGATCATGCAATAGCGGAAATCGACCATACTGACCTCCCGCGGAATGCCTGCCAGATTATCGTATGTCGTCTGATAGATCTTCGTATCGTAAAATGCCGGGTAGATATCTCCCTGCGCATCAAATAAAAAGCCACAGTTTTCCATGGCAAATCCGCCTTTTAAAAAGCGTACTCCCACAACAGCAACATCCTTCCGGCACAAATGCCCGTACATTTTCTGCAAATTCGACCGTGTCAGGGCACGCACCGATGGCTCATGCAAAAACATATAGTCCCGCTGCTGTGTCGCCACACCCTTGCCATCGTAAGGAATCTGCCACCATGCTCCACCGGCTGCCGGCGTGATCGAACCGTCCAGCAGGATACCCTGCCGTCGCAAAGATGCTTCTACCGCAAGGATGTGTTCTGCCGCAAAACGTTTCTGCCAGACTTTTTCCTCTTTCCGCAGTAGTTTTTCCCGCATTCTCTCATGATATAAAAGCATAGGAATCCGAAGACTTGCTCCCCCCATTTCCACCAGCCGGAGCAGATATTCGTAGACACAGGCATAAGACAATTGCTGGCGAAACTCGCCCAAGGCATATGCCGCCGAACAGGAAACCAGGAAATGCTGCCCAATATAATTGCAATGCCGCAAAAGTTCCATGTTCAGTTCCGGTTTAAAATGCGGTTCCATGCGATCCTGTCCTACCAGCATATCGTGATCCATATAGATCAGCTCCGGTGCTTTCTCCTGCTTTTGCATAAAGCGGTTGTATGCGCCGGCGATCTGCAAAAGGGCATCCGGCTGTAGTCTATCGTGCTGTCCTACAAAGAAAATGTAGTTACCTTCCAGGTCACGTCCTTTTTTGCCAAAGTCTGCCATCACATAATGAGAGCCTATGTTATACGCATAGGCTCTCCCCTTAGAATTCTTTAATTGTCTGTAATGTGCCCGGTCATCTTCTGGGAAAAATTCGGCTACCATGGAAGAAAAACCATAGGCCGGATTCTGATCCAACACATAAAGTTCCCATCTGTCATAGGTCTGGGAAACCAGTGATTCCAGCAGATCACGAAAATATGCTTCTTTCGTTTCATGCAGCCAAACAATGACTGAAATTCCCGGCATCTCCATTATTTTGATCCCTTTCCCGTAAGTACAACACCAATGGTCTTAAATAACAACATGATATCCAGTCCCAAGGACCAGTTGGAAATATACTGGGTGTCTAATGCGACCACATCTTCAAAATCCGTAATGTCGCTTCGTCCGCTGACCTGCCACATACCAGTCAGCCCCGGTTTGATCCCCAGTCTTGCCTTGTGGTGATATTCATAGTTTAAAAATTCATCTTCTGTCGGCGGACGCGTACCCACCAGACTCATATCGCCTTTTAGGACATTCCAGAACTGCGGCAGTTCGTCAATGGAATACTTTCGCATAAAATGACCGATCGGTATGATACGCGGATCATTTTCCATCTTGAACATATTGCCGCTCATCTCGTTATCTTTCATCAATTCTGCCTTGCGCTCCTCTGCATCTACATACATGGAACGGAACTTGTAGAAATTGAAGCGTCTGCCATTCTTGCCGATCCTCACCTGTTTGAAAAAGACCGGTCCCGGTGACTGGATCTTGATAATAGGTGCAAAGATAACAAAAGCGATCGCCGTCAGTGCCAGACCCACAATACCGCCTGCAATATCCATCAGGCGTTTTACAAATAATTGTCTGGCATTGGCAATGTGCATGCTGGATGTCAGGACAATGAAGCTTCCATAATTTTCAATACGACGGTTTGGAACCATCTGCTTGGTATTGATCAGGCTGATGTGTGCCGTGATGCCAAGTTCCACCATCTCTGCCGCAAGTGCCTCAGACGAAGATCTGGTATTGCCGTTGATAAAGACCTCGTCCACCACATTGGTCCGCAGATACTCCATAAAAGTATCCGCACTGGCAACGACCGGGATCCCCTGTATCGTCTGCCCCCGCATATCTTTATCAATAACAACGACACCTGACACCTTAAAATCCGTGTACTTGTCGTGTGCGATCTCATTTAAGCACTGTTCTACCGTATGCATATCTGCCACAACCAGCATCCATGCCTTATTCTGATCTTCCAACTTGCGCTTGCGGATGACTCTTTTTAAGACCACCCTGCTAAAATAGGACAGGATGATAAAGAGTCCCAAAAAGACAAAGAGCATCTGTCTGGAATACTCAACAGAGGTCTTTGTCGCATACATATATACCAGAACACCGCCCCAGACCACGGCGCAATGCGTCACAGTCGAGCGTAATTCCTGATACTTGTTTCGCCGCAGGATACCCGTGTATGCCTCTGAAAAAAAGACCACACACACATCGATCAAAAGCGCGATCACCGCAATACGCACATATAATTCGTGATTAAAAAGCCATGCATGCTCAAAGCGCCAGCCATACGCCAAAATGAGCGCCAACTCCATCATGAGCATATCTAAGATCGTAAAATCCAGATGCTTCATCCAACTACGTTTTTCGTCTCGGTACATTCATGCCTCCTGTACGCCCATAACTCCCTACAAGGATGCTTTCATGCTCCCTGCGTGTTTTCTCTGTCGTGTAAAAATCTCTTATGCCTTTGCCTTGCCGTGGATAAACAACCAAGACTGCGCGTAATCTTCGCGCTGTTCGTCGCTCATCTGTGAGTATTCTACAAAGGTCAGACGGGATGGCAGCATCTGCACGCCACTGCATTTGTGACATTCAACTTCTTTTCTGCGTGATACTGTGCGAATCCATCCACATTCCGGACAGATGAAAACTTTCATCATAACTCTACTCCATTCCTCTCCAATAATTCTCTTGCTGAATCCAGGGAGTCCACACCATGTAAATTCTTGATCGGTGCGAATTCCTTTTCTCTGACGACCTCATAAGGCAGATTGTCATCCATCATACGGATCATATCTACAACCAGTGTTTCAAACTTGTAACCATTTGGTGACTCCGGTTTGATCAGATTGCCCGCCTCGTCAATATATGGGATCTTTTTCTCCACCACATGTACCGGAAGATGGCGTCCCACGATCTCTTCCAACTTATCTACACGGAAAATGTAATTTAAGATCACTCCAAAAGCATAGAGCAGATCTCCCTTTTCATCGGTGCTCTCTGCCATTTCCTTGCTCATTTCATAGTATTCCACAACAGATGGCTTTCCATCCTCCAGACAGAGAACTCCCATCTTCTCATAAGCGTCTACCTTGCGGACCACCTTGCTGCCGCTGACCTTGCCACTGAGAATGGTTGCTCCGACAAAAGCAGGATCACAGATGCGCTGCAAGACATTATCTACCGCGAAAATGTTGATCCATGCTACCCCACGCTTATGTACATCTTCCAGCAATCCAGCCTTTTTCAAAGATGAGAACCAGCCGCCATTACCGTTTGGTGATGTTGCCAGACGTCCCGGCTCCTCTAATAACAACTTGCCATCATAGTCGACAGCCGCTGCCATCTCCTGTACGAAGAAGGCGACATCCTCTTTCGGATAACCGAAATAGTCGTGTTCCTCGAAAAAGCGGATCGTCTCGTCATTGTTCTTCTCACTGGTCATGATGTAAAGCGGAATACTCTTACCGGCAACACTTGTCACATCCATCAGATTGTGGATGAGGCTTTCAAATAAGTACAAAGTACGGTTGATGCCCACATTTAACTCGCCCTTTGGCTTGTCCAGCCCCAGACGCGTTCCCATACCGCCTGCCAGTAAAAGCGCTGCAACCTTGCCTGCCCGGATTGCCTCATAACCTGCTTCCTCGAACTCTGCACGGCGCGCATTGATCTCATCAATATCCACGGCACTGAGCGGAGAAATCTCTCCTACCGGAACCTTTTCCTGCACACCTGCCAGTGCCAGATCGTCCCAATTCACCTCGGAGATCTGGGTCAGAAGTTCCTCCTGTGCCTCCGCGGATAAGTCATCAAAATGTCTGAGGACATGTTCTTGTCCGTGTTCTTTTAAAATCTCTTCTGCTTCATTTCTTGTCATTACGATACCTCTCCTATCTCATATCTGGTATAGATCGTATCTATTCTACCGTCCCACCATACATGACCGGCAAATGCGTAGGATCCTTTAACTTGTAGAGCGTATAGCCCAGATTCGGATACTCCGCCACCTGCGTCATAGCATCAGTTTCCTCTATGGTATAGGCATCATTTGACACCAAAATATAATCCAGCGTCTGCGGTGCCCCGTAGCCGGCATACTTGGCTACTTCGCCCTCACTCCACAAACCATACTTTTTGATATTCCCCTGCGTCAAGGCAAAATACCAGCCCCCGGCAATACCGATATTGCGCACATTATCACAATCGATCAGAAATGTGTCGAGCAATTCTTCATGGGTAACCGGCTCTATGACCCCAATACCGACATCCGCATGTTCCCGCACAAAATCACATACCTGCTCCGCCTCGGTCGTTTCCGCCTGCGTATGCGTATGTGTTTTATACTGGACATATGTGGATAATATATTATTGCCAAGTGATACGATCAAAATTCCCGACAATAATAATGTGATAAAAAACTTGCTCTTATTATAAAACAGATAGGTAAAAATTGCCACTATTACTATCAAAAGCAGCACGCAAAGCCTTGCCTTGTATGGCAAAAAAGTATGTCCGTCCTGCGAAAATACCTGAACGAAAAAGAGCATGGTATGGTCGATCGTCTGTCCGTTAAAGCCGACAAAGGAGACCAGACATAGGCCAAGGGCTGCCGCTAACGCCAAAACATGGCGAAAAGCAAAGACCGGTCTTTTTTGTTCCAGCAGATGAAAAAGAAGGATCAAAAACGGCACAAAAAGATACTCCACATAGCGGATATGCGCACGTGGGGTCAGGCTTGGATAATCCTCATAGATATAGATCGTATAGGACACAACTGCCGCTGTAACCACGATCACATAGACCAGAAAGAGACATAACTTTCTGGCATTTTTCTCCATCGTTCTGCCAAAGATGACCGGATAAAGTACCGGCAAGAACAAAAAGGCGATCAGTGTGCTCACGATAAAAAAGAGGGTTCCGTATAAAAGATACCAGAATCGTTCCTGTAAAAGCGTCAAATCAAATCCCAGTTGATAATACTGTGTTCCCGCATTGGAAAACAGGTAGATCCCGATACAGGCGACCGCCATCAAAAGCAGTGCCAGAAAAAATTTCCAGGTCTGCTTTTTGCCCGGTGCCACGTCGTCCTTTTCCATCCCTTTCCGTTGTCTCCAGCCCAGCAGGCGGTCTGTCACAAAATATAAGACCAATGCCACCGGTATCACAAGTACCAGTTCCTTGACCAGATATGCCAGCAGCCAGACCAGCACCGTCACAACCAGCATGAGTATCTTCTTTTTCCCATGCCAGGCATCTGTCAGCAACTGATAGATCAAATAGATCAAAAGTACCATGACCGGTATAAAGAGGACTTCACTGGCATAGGTCATAGAATAGGTCATGGTCGCAGACAAGGCATAAAAAAGCAGACTCCATCTGCGAAATCTTTCCTCTTTCAGAAGTTTCTTTGCCAGAGCATTAACCGGAAAAAGTCCCAAGGACATGACCAGCGCACTGATAAAGCCTATGACCATAGTCCGCACCCTGAGATTTGAAAAGGCAAATGCCGGTGCGATCAGAAGCGAATAACCGATCTTTCCAAAGTCTGTCGGCAGATTGAATGCCAAAACCTTGTGCTGGTTCCACAGACTGGCTGCTGCCGACAAATATAAAGCCTCGTCCGGATAACAATTAACGGTACGGGGATAGTAACATCCCAGCACCGTTCGAACGATCACGCTGATCCAAAAGACCGCCCATACAAAGCGATTCTCCTTTTTATGTATCAATGTCATATCTGACTCTCCTACTTTTTCCCACGGAATACGATCAACTTGCTGAACACATAATTGAGTGCGATCACAATGATCTGCGCCAACATCTTGATCAACATGTTTGGCAAATGATAAACCTCGATGCAGAAATATAGCATCATCTCCTCGATGCCAAGTGTCAGCAGACGTCCTAAGCAAAATCCGCCCAACTGCACAAAAAAGGCATACACGCCCTTGGGGTGAAAAATAAATACCCAGCGGCGGTTCGTATAAAACGCAAACAAAGTGGCAAAGATCCAAGCGATCGCATTTGCCACTAATACACCAAGATCTATCGTCTCAGTAAATAAGGAATATACAAATAAATTGATGAGTACTGTACCTAATCCAAATAAGGCATAAAGCCACATCTCCCGATATTTGTAATAAATCGGACGAAACCAGCCAAGCCATGATACGGATACAACCCGATCAAATATATCTTCTTTTCTCATCCATTCCCTCCTACAGGGAGTATTTATCTACAGAATGAATGCATTTTACCACTTTTGTAAGAGAGTGTCAAAACCCTTGCCTGACCTCTTATGCCGACTTGCAATAGCCCATGCGGATGTGATCCGCCAGCATAGCAATAAACTCCGAATTGGTTGGTTTTCCCTTGCAGTCATCCACCGTATAACCGAAAATGCAATCGATCATCTCCACACTTCCGCGCGCCCAGGATGTCTCGATCGCATGACGGATCGCACGCTCGACGCTAGCAGCCGTCACACCGAACTGGTCTGCCAGACTCGGATACAAGCGCTTTGTGACAGATGATATATACTCAACACTCTGCAAAGTCATAAAAATGGCTTCGCGCAGATACTGATAACCATTCAACTGTGCCGGAACACCGACTGCCAGCAGGAGTCTGGTGATCTCCCTGCGGATACATGCCGCCTCATCCGTCTGCGGATTACTGTAGACACGCGTTAAGACATTCTGTTTTTGCCCCTGCATCCGGTTTTCGACACTCCGCTTGATCTCGCGCAGAATCAGATCCGCGTGGAAAGGTTTGACAATATAATATTCTGCCCCTTTGGCAAAAGCATCAGCCGCCACACGCTCGTCCCCAAGTGCGCTGACCATAATGAACTTGGTCGGAATATCTTCCTCCTCTTTTACCTGACTCAAAACCTCTAAACCATCCCCTAAGGGCATGACAACATCCAATAACATGACATCCGGCTTCTGGCTCTTTACCAAAGCCAGGGCTTCCACACCGCTCATCGCTTCGCCAACGATCTCCAGATCTGTGTCCATTTCTGCGATCGCACGAAGCATCTGCCGCGAAAGTTCGTTATCGTCTGCTATACCAACCCTGATCTTCTTCATTTTTCATGTTCTCCTTTTCCCACCGTTTACGAAAAAGCAGACCTATATCCACAGATACATCCATCCGGTTCCCTGATTTCTCGTAAAACCATATTTTTTGTAGAATTTTATACGCTGCCATTTGGACAATTTTCCGATCTCGGAAAATTCTTCCAATATTTTCTTTTGTTTTTCCGGAAGGGCATCAACCAAATACATCTGCCCTGCCAGATTCCTTCCCTTTTGCAAAAAAGCCCGCTTCTGCTGCATAAAACGACCGCTGCATAAATCTATCAGATTGCGCTTGATCTTATCTGCCTTGCTCTCCGTCCTGGCTCCCATCTCATTGTTGGCATGCTGCCTGTAATATGCACAGGCCTCATCCACTACTCCGACATGTTCTGTGCCATATGCCGCCGCCAAAGCCAAGATCCATACATCATGCATCTCAATCTTGGTCGGATCCTGCAACTCTAACGCCGCATCACGCAGCGGGCGGTTAAACAGCATGGTACATCCTGCCGCCGGGTTATCCATGATGATCTCTGCCATAGACGTACGGTAAGGATCCCGTCCGATATAGCGGATGAAAGACGGGGCAATCTCATGCAAATTCTCATCGACCACCTGCATATCCGTGAAAACACAGAATGCCTGGTATTTGTCCTGACAAAGCATCTCTGTCTGTTTCATCTTTTTGAAACTTTTCTCGACCTTGTCCGGCATCCATACATCATCCTGATCAGCGAACATATAGTAGTCGGATTCCACCTGCGCAAGCATCCAAAAAAAATTATCCTTTGCAGATCCCTGTGCTTGACCCTCAAGGATCATAAAGTGATACGGATGATCTTCCACCCACTTTTTGAGAATATGCATCGTCTGATCTGTCGAACCGTCGTCATGGATATAACAGACAAAATCATCTTCTGTCTGTTTTTCCAGCGACCGTAACATCTCTTCTACATATTTTTCACCATTGCAGGTTGCCATTAAGATTGCAATCGTTTTTGCATTATTTTTTATCATTTATGCCACCTCGTCTTTTCGTGCTACCATTTTAACACCCTATCCATACTGACTCAAGTAACATTCCATGATTCCATCTTCCCTATGGACTTTTTCACACCTGTGTATTATATCAGACCCAAAGTCGAAAATCTCACCTAGATTTTTGTACTTTACTCAATTATAATGGTAACGTAAGTAGAAATTTTAGACTTCGGGGAGATAAAAGCCGATGACAAGTATTGAAATTACACAAAATTTTATCGAAAATCTGGAAAAAGTAAGAGAAGAACTCGGATGGACACAAGCACAGATGGCGGAAAAGTTACAGATGTCCCATTCTTCTTATAAGTATATGATATCCGGCAAATCTGCCAAAATCCCTATTTATGTTGCCTATCTGGTCTATCAGACGACAGGGAAATTTTTCTTTGAACTCTGTGGCGACATTGTACCCGAGATGAGTCTTCTCATGGATTACCGGCAACTGCCCAAAGAGCGTCAGCAGGCGATCCGTACCTCTATTGCAATGGAACGCGCGATCGCTGCCCAGTCACCAGAGGCCATCACACAGGCAAAGGACACGCCGGAGGAACTCCTGCCGCTTTACACCATCCTTGGCAATATGGAAGATGGCATGTATTACGATACCTCCAATGTGGAATATTTTAATGTAGCACCTTACCGCGCCTTTTATGGGGATGAGATTACCTGTGGTGTGCGCGTCACGACCAACCATTTGCATCCTGCATATCATGCAGGCGATATTTTGTTGGTCTGCCAGCGTCCTCCAAGAGATGGTGACACCGGACTTTTTCTCAACAAGAAAAATCGCCGTTTGTATATCCGGCGATTTCGTCAAACAGAACCCTGCCGTCTGGAACCGATCACCGCGTATGGTGAGACGATCACAGTCGACAGTTATGATTACAATGATATGTACCAGTGGGTCAAATTCGGTTATGTGGTTGCCAAGATCAGATAATCCGCAACGGCAGCAATGTACTCCGTATTGGTCGGTCTTCCTTTGGATGCCTGTACGGTATAGCTGAAGATCCGATCCATGGTATCCATATCCCCCCTGCTCCAGGCTATCTCAATAGCATGACGTATCGCCCGTTCTACTGTGTAGTTCGACACGTCATGCTTTTTTGCTATCTGTCCATAGACGATCTTTGCCATCTGATGCCTGGTATCCGGTCTGGTCGCCACCATAAAGATGGCCTCTCGTAAATATTGGTATCCACGCAAATGCGCCGGCACCCCCAAGAGGAGCATCAATTCCGTAATGCGATGCTCCAAGGGCTTGCCCGGTGTGTTTTCTTTCGTGCCTACATTTTCCGAACTCTCCAAGATCAATTCCTGACCCAATGCCGCACGAATGCTTTGAATGATCGTCTCCGAATCAAAAGGCTTGATAATATAATAAAGAGCCCCCAGCGCAAACATTTCTTCTGCTAATGCCCGCCTGTCTGCCGCGGTAACGACGATCACTTTGGTGTCTGGTGATATAGTTTCATCCGATTGCAGTTGCCGCATTACTTCTTTTCCGTCCACCAGCGGCATGATCATATCTAGCAATAAGATCTGCGGTTTGCACCGGCGCACCAAGTCCAATGCTTCCTCTCCATTTCCGGCAGTTCCTGCCAAAACGAAATCATCCTGCGATGCCACGATATTGGATAGCATCTCCACTGTGATCTCTTGGTCATCCGCGATAGCAATCGTAATTTTGTCCATAACGCCCAGTCTCCTTATATCAACTTCATAACCCACGGAAACCTTATCATTTTTTCTCGTTTCCCTCCAGTCTGCATGCGCGAAACCTGTCGTTTTCTGCGTCAATCTCTGCAATCACATCTTATCCGTTTGCCATTTCAAATTTGCGTGCCAACAGTTTTTCTTTAAATTCGGATTGTTTATCCTTGCTCAGATATGCCTTGGTCCCATCACTCATGATGATATTCATACCCTCGTAATTGATGGTCTCATCTAAATTGATCAGATAGGAACGGTGACTCCGGTAAAAGCCGCAGCCCTTTACCAGATCCTCCATCTCGTGCATGGTACAAGAACTGATGAAGTCCCCTTTTCGCGTGTGGATCAGGATATTTCTGCGGTTCATATTGACATAGATAATGTCCTTTATCAGAATCGGCATGGTTCCGAGTCCTACGATATTAACCTCAATACACCGCTCCTTTTCTTTGGCTTTGCGCACTGCACTCAGCGCCTCCGTGATCTCCGCCTCCATGCAGGCTTTGTCAATGTATCGAAAAGCATTGACCACATAGCCTCTGCGGCTCAACTCGGTATGGGAGGTCAGCATGGCTATCTTTGCATATTCATATTGCTTCTGGTAACGTTTTGCTGTCTCAAAACCATCCAGCCCCTCCATTTCGATATCCATAAACAGAATATCGTAATAGGTGTTCCGGTCTAAAAGTTCCCTGCCGCTGGAATAGCGGTCGATATGTGGTGCATCCAGACCATATTTCTTCTCGATCACATCTACTGTCTTCTGTTGCCATAGTGGTTCATCGTCCACTACCGCAATCTTCAAGAATTCTGCTTCATATTGCATAAACTTAACCGAACGACGAATCGGGCATCTGCTGTATCATAAAAGATGTGTCCGTTATTCTTACGGACCACCTCGTTGATATTGGCAATCCCAAACCCCTGATGTCGTAAATCTCCTTTCGTTGATACAAACCGATTGTCAGTCCTTTTGATCGGATTGACATAATCATTCTTCACTACAATTAAAATCTGTGTCTCATCATAACGTACGCCGCAGTATATGGTCTTACCGCCCGCTTCTTTCTCTGCATCTATAGCATTGCTCAAAAGATTGGATAAGACGGTACAAAGATCGTAAGCAGACACATAACATTCTCCCGGGAAGTGACCTTCCACCTCCATGGTAATGCCTGCCAGTGCCGCTTCATCATAGTAGCGGTTGATGATGGCGTCCGCTATATCGTTGTTGACGGTCACACGATTGCCAATGGCGGCGATCTGCTCTGTCATCTTGTGAAAATAGGCTTCAAACTCTTCCCGCTTGCCTTCCTCATATAACTGTTTCGCCATAGCCATATGCGACTTGAAGTCATGACGGAAGCGCTTGGTATTCTGCTCGCGCTCACTCAGATACTGATAATGTGCCACTTGTTCTTCCAGATACTTTGTCGCCAGCGCCTGCTGGGTACGGTAGGTGTTGCGCGAAAAATAGAGAGCGATGAGAAGTCCGAGTTGGACGAAGACGCCAAGTCCCATAAGGACGTAGGCGAGTTCTGCTATCCATGCTCGTTCATAATCTAACGCCTTTAATACAAATTCCCCTAAAAAGGTGATACTAAAACATTCCGCAGCCAAGACAATCATAAAAACAAAGATATATCTCAATGGTATTTTCTTCATTTCTGACGCATAATTTTTCAATATATACCAGTAAAGCAGACCTATTACGATCCACAAAATGGTTTGCGTAACAATTTTAACCATGATTTCTGCTACTGAAATAGAAAAGATCGACAGAAATGTAATTGTTGTTACTTTTAACAATTGTGTCATGATACTGATCAACACCATTGCTATTACTGTACTAAATAAGATGTTAATAGGGTTTCCCACTAAGATAATTTTATAGATCACTATGATTGTCACTACATATATGAGCATTTGTTTATTTGCATCTTTCACATACACAGATTCCAGTGTATATGCAAAAATCACTCCTATTGTCCATAATGCCTTTGTCTTGTTCCATTTAAGCGATATTTGAGATATCAATGAGATAATTGTAATAATCAAGCCTACATATTCCACATTGCTAATAAATGAAAAGATGATATTCATTATTTTACACCCTTTTCCCGTTTTCTTAAATTATACCAACAGAACGGAAAAAGGGGTACTAAATTCTACTTACCATGAACAAGATTTTTGATCCAGTTTTCGATAACATCAAACATACTCATAAGTCACTGTCCTCCTTTCAAAAATTCAAGAAGACAATAACTTTTCTTATTACATTACCCAGATTTTTCGCGTCAATGCCTTAATTTTTCGCGCAAAAAAGCCAGCCCCATCGGGCTGGCTTATCATCTCATCATATTCACGATGCTTTTATTTACCTACAACATAATCCTTATATGAGGAATTTACCTTATCCTTATCAGACAGGATCAGATCATCTGCTGTCATACCTTCCGGCATCGGCCATTCTACACCAATATCCGGATCATTCCACATCAGACCACCTTCATCATTTGGATGATAGAAATCGGTTACTTTGTAGCAGAACTCTGCGTGATCGGAGAGAACGATAAATCCATGTGCAAATCCCTTTGGAATGAAGAACTGCTTTTTGTTCTCAGCTGTCAAAGTCACGCCAAACCACTTGCCAAATGTCTCGGAACCCTCGCGGAGATCCACTGCAACATCAAATACTTCTCCGCTGATCACACGCACCAACTTATCCTGTGGATAATTGATCTGAAAATGAAGTCCGCGAAGAACGCCTTTTTTGGATGCTGACTGATTATCCTGCACAAACTGACAATCGATCCCTGCTGCTGCGAAATCATTGTAGTTGTAAGTCTCCATGAAATATCCTCTGTCATCACCGAAAACGGTCGGTTCAATGACCTTCAATCCTTTGATTCCATTGCAATCATCTGTTACTGTTATTTTTCCCATGATTAACACCTTCCTGTGATTCTAGTCTTATCTGCTATCTATTATACAGACACATAAAACGTTCGTCTAGTCTACTTTTCCAAATGTTCGTACTCATAATGCACATGTTGCAGTTCCATCTCAAAATCCTGCCGGTTCTTTCGCGTGATCGTCTGGAGTTGCAGTCCCGCAAAAAAGGAAACCATCGCCGCTAAAATAACAAAGCAGCATACGATCAAAGTCGGAAAACGTTCCACCAGACCTGTATGATTGAACTCAACCAAAACAGGTATCATAAACCCAACGCCTAATACCGCCAAAATCAATGCAATCACGCCAAAGAATGCCATTGGTTTATACGTACGAAACAGGCTTGCAATGGTACGAAGCACTTTAAATCCGTCACTGTATGTATTTAGCTTTGACTCACTGCCTTCAGGTCTGTCTCGATATTCAATAATCACATTCTCTACAAACATATTCTTATCTGCTGCATGAATGCTCATTTCCGTCTCGATCTCAAAGCCCTGGGAGAGAACCGGAAAGGTCTTTACAAATTGATAACTGAATGCCCGATAGCCTGTCATAATATCCTTGATATTGGTGTGGAAAAGGCTATTGATGGAAGATCGCACAATGGAATTCCCAAAATTGTGGAAAGGTCGCTTATTTTCCTCAAAATATGTGGATGAGAGGCGGTCTCCCACCACCATATCTGCATGATGATTTAACACACAGTCCACCATCTCTCTGGCACTCTCTGCCGGATAGGTGTCATCCCCATCGGTCATCACATAACATTCTGCATCAATCTCGCGGAACATACGGCGGATAACATTACCTTTGCCCTGCTGGTATTCATACTTAACAACCGCCCCTGCCTTTCTGGCAATCTCATCCGTACCATCAGAGGAATTGTTGTCAAATACATAAATGGTTGCCTCCGGTAAGGCTTTCTTAAAATCTGTAACAACCTTTTCGATCGTCTTGCTTTCATTGTAGCAAGGTATTAAAACTGCAATTTTGTCCATTTTGGTGTTCTCCTTCTCGTAGAAATATCATTACTATAAATAATGGTAACAGTAATTGTTGGGCAAGTCCATAGCGCGGCCAGTAAGATATTGGCGAAGCTAATATAAGTGTAGCCATAAGTCCAAGCGCCGGTGCAAGCACAGTAAGCCGGCGAAAATCCAAGCGCAACAAGGCAAAAAGAGCCACTCCAATCAATAACCAATGAATATATCCAATTGGTATACATCGTGCTGTATATGGGAACATTTTTGTCAAGAATGAATTATTATCTACCAATTTAGTTTCAATTCCCTCTACCCCCATTCCATACTCAGGATAGATATTTCTTGGCACACCATTCAAGATATTTCCTGTAAATCCATTGACCCACTTCTGATTCACCGACCAAAATCCAAAGGTCTGTAATTCCCACGCTTCAAAACAAATACGCGGATTCTTTCTCAGAATGGATAGATATGTACGAAAAAATCCATCCTCCAGCACTTCTTTTTGAAAATTGGGGTTCCACTTCAGATTATCTACCAAACATGGTGTATAAGCTGACTGATATTCCTCCATAGGTAACAAACGCCCCATATAATCACTGTCTTCTGCAGAAAGTTCTCCGTTCTCAACAACAACGCGTGCCATCTGTGCCAGAAAGATTCCATAACTTTCCGCTTTTTCATCATCCTTTACAATACCATATGCATCATAAACCGGTCCAGTAATAAACTTGGAAGCAATCATTACTATCAAGCATATTACCAATATCTGTATGCCTTTTTGCCTGGTCATTTTTCTAAACAGCAAGAACACTGACAAACATACTATCGCTATTGCAATATAAAAGCCATTATTCCGGCTAAAGATCATAGCCAATACCGAAATTAGTAATAAGATATTTCTTATAATATTTTGTTTTTTGTCTGTTTCTACATATAGTATATCAAATAACAAGATTGTGACGCAAACAATTGTAACTGAGAAAATCGGGTCTTTCCAGATAGCAATCGAATACTGAGCAATATATGGCGAACATCCAAAGACTACAAGCATCAGCCAAGTAAGCCATCGGTTCAATCGAAATCGCGTCCGTATCCATTGAACCATCAATCCAATTCCCAGAGCCATAATTCCCATCTGTATCACAGAATAAATTGCAAGGCCCATTGTCAATCCGCCTAGATGTTGCCCCAAACGAAGGCATAATCGAATGAACAACACATATGCAACCGGATGATGATTGGTAAGCGGTTGCTGTCCCAAGGCTTGCGCAATATTTGCTGTACTGTCGCCAAAGATAAATCCAGGATAATAAACATATAAATATGGTGACCATAGAAGCATCAGGACGATACTACTTACTGTGATTTTCCCCAGTGGAATGCGCTCTCCCGAAACTCCTTTTATTTCAATAGGTCTTTTCTTAATCATTCGTTCACACAATAAGATACCAATGTAAATACAACATGCAAATAATAATCCTTCTGCCAGATCATATCTATGATAACTATCAATTGTGTTCCCTGTACCCTGGTAAACCTGATCAGTAAGATGTATGTGTTTTCCAAGTATAATCACAGCCGACAAGCCAATGGAGAATAGTATTGTTGCAAATTTATCTCGTAATCCAACTACTGATTTTTTGAAATCCATGTATGATTTGTCCCCTCTCTATTTATTTTAGTTGTTGCTTCTTTGTATGTCTGTATGCATCTGATTCTATTAAATAGTATACATATTTATAACCAATTTCTCATAGACAACATTCATCTCATCATGTAAACTACCCTTATACAATATATGAATAGAGGTATTATCATGAACATTCTAATTGCTGGTGCCGCTGGTTTTATAGGAACAAACCTTACATTAGCACTGATGAAAAATCCTGCAAATCACATTACAATTACCGACACAGACACTTCATATTTCACTAATGAGACAATTATTGCTGCCAATAATGTCTCTTGCCTTGCGCTCCACACACAGACACACAACTTCGAGAATATTCTGGAAAATATAGATCTTGTATTTCATCTCGTCAGTACGACAAATCCGTCTTCTTCTAATAATGATATTGAAGCCGAATTAAACGAAAATATTACTTTTTCCACTCGCTTACTAGAAGCCAGTGTAAAGCATCATGTTTCCAAAATTATTTTTATTTCCTCTGGTGGAACCGTATATGGAAATGTCGCATGTCCAATCACAGAAAATGCCCCTACAAATCCCATTACCGCATATGGCATCCAGAAATTGACAATCGAGAAGATATGTCATCTCTACCATTGTATGCATGGGATTGACTATAGTATTTTGCGTCTAGCGAACCCATACGGACCATATCAGCGTCCAAACGGAAAACTTGGTGCCCTCACCACCTTCACTTACAAGGCTCTTCACCAAGAGACACTTCATGTCTATGGAGATGGATCTGTTGTTCGCGATTATATCTATATTGATGATGCCATTGACGCAATGTTAAAAATCGCCTTTGGATCCCCCCAATATCATATCTATAATATTGGTAGTGGCACCGGAACAAGTCTCAACGACTTAATTGATCATCTTCGTTCTGTGCTTGATATCAGAATAGACGTAAATTATGAAAAAAAGCGCAGTGTCGATCTCCCCGCAAATTATCTGGACATCACACGATACGAAACGGAATTTGGTACACTAGTTCACACTCCAATCGATGATGGCATCCGGCGTACTGCTGATTTTCTTAAAGCTCATTCCTAATTTATAAGATTCCTTATACTGCCCAGTAGTTTTCCAATGCCCCAGAAAAGCCACCTACGAGCCATATCAATCAATAAACATCCAAAGAAAACTACTAACATCTTCTCTGCAAACTGACCATATGGTTCAACTGTCTGCAATGCATTCGGTTTCCATATGGTCCAGACCACAGGTCGCAAGAAGTCATTCTCATGTATCATATAAATACCAAAAACTGAGCCCGCAATATATGTCACAAGTTTCGAATAGAAATTGACATTGGCAAAAAAGGCAAACCAGGATAGTGCCCAGATCACGCCAACAAAAGAATACAAAGGCATCAGATACTGTGCGCATCCCAAAATTGAATTATTCTGCCACTTAATCCCCACATAATTGCAAAGTGCCACAGATCCTATGGCTATGCCAAAACAGATCATTCCCACAAGGGCATTCCATACGTTTGCATACTTTTTCTTTCCATATATATGTAAACGATAGTAACCTCCAAACGCATACATGACAAAGAAAAAGTCCACATTGCTAAATTCCCATGATTTATCCAACTGTGTCAGCGTTGGTACAACAGACCAACAAAGGAATAAGATCAGCAGGAGCCGTCTATACTCCTTTTGCGACAACTGATTTAATAAAGGATTGATGTATGGCACCAAAAGATAGAACAGCAAATATGCTATGATATACCAATTTCCCCACAAGGTCGGGAAAACGACCCGCAGCATATTGAAAAAAGAAAATGCCGCCAATCCCTTGTAGGCTAATATTGCAAAGATTACAATCGCATAGAAATATATTTCCACTACTAATTGTAAGATCTTTTTCAAACGTTTCTTTCCGTCATTCCGAGATCCGATCATATAAAAGCCCGTGATCAGCGCAAAAAGATCACAACTCCATGATCCGTACATAGAGACTTGCTCCAAAAAGATGCGTCCCTTGCTGATATTATCCACGCTGACCGGTGCAAATCCTCCATGCACATAATAATGATGTGCAATGATAAGGAACATACCAATGATCTTTAACAAGTCCAAACTGGAATTTCGTTTTTCCCCTTTACTTATCATACTTAACCCCTTTATCTCTTAAGATATTGTTTTGCCATAGAAGCCAATGCCATGAACTCCTCATTGCGCGTTATCACGGAGAGCAAAACATAAATAACAATACCCACCAGAATTTCTACAAACAGTAATGCTATCGTCCCAAGTCCCAATGGTAAATGGGCTACCAACAACACGCCTGCTCCCATAAGGACTGACATAATGGTTGCCGGCAGGCAATCCCATAACTGCTCTCTGATCGAATAATCGACGGTCTTATGCGCCATTACACCATTGATCACAAATTCCAACAAGGTATTTAAAGGAAGCGTCAACGCAATCGCCATCACGCCATATTGCATGGCAATGATGATCGAAAGGATCAGAATTGGCTTCTTGAAGATCTCTGCCTTCAGCATTTTATCACTGTAGCCCATTGCCTTAACTGACTGTAGGGTAATCGTTCCGGGCACTGAAAAAATTGCCTCAATACATACGACCCAGACAAACGGAACCATAGCGATCCATTTCTCCGTATACAAAAAGATCGTCAATGGCTCTGCCACTACTAACAGCCCTGTCATCAAGGGATAAATGATATAGGTCAATACACGGATGCTCTTTCTTGATAAAGCCTTCACTTTTTCGCCCTCGTCATTGATCTTTGACATTCCCGGAAACAGAACACTGATCAAGGAGGTGTAAATATTACTCTTGATCAATGTTGGCAGCTGTTTTCCCTTCGTATAATACGCCAAATCCGCTGACGTGTATTTGGCTCCGATAATGAAATCTCCCAAATTGTTGCATACCGTCCCAAGCAGGTCTGTCATCATAACCTTTCCGCCGTAGCGGATCATAGGCTTTGCCGCTTTCCAGGAGAACATCAGGCGCGGATGCCAGCGAACCGTAACTGCTAAAAACAGGGTGTCAATGATCGTGTTTGTCAGATACTGTGCGATCAATGCCCATACCCCATATCCTTGCAGCGCCATAACAATGCCAACGACAGCAGACACCAAAGTACCTATGATCGTAGAAAAGAAAAAGCGTTTAAAATCCATACGTCTGGAAATGTATGCCGTCTGTATGGATTGATAGGCGGAAATCGGCAGGCGCAATGCAAATACACGCACGGCAGATGTCAATATCGGCATATGGTATGCTTTTGCCATCCAAGGTGCCGCCACAAACAAAATGGCATATAATAAAATTCCCAGACCTAAATTACAATAAAAGATTGTTGAAAAATCCAGTTCATCCGCATCCTGTTTTTGGATCAGGGCTGTATTTAAGCCACTCGTCAAGAAAACATCTGCCACTGTAATAAAGACATTAATGATAGATACAACACCATAATCATCCGGCATCAATATGCGCGCCAATACCAGCGATACGATAAAGGAAACTCCCTGTGCGATAAAACGCTCTGCAAATTTCCATACCATACCTGACATGATCTGTTTTTTCAATGATGGTTCTGCCATACTCTCTTAGATCTCCTGCTCATCTTCTGCTGACACCGGCTGCTGCCCTTGTGCCATTGCATGTTTTAGTTTAATCAAATATCTGTATGCAGCATAATCTGTCGCTTCACACCATTTTTCATGGTTATAAAAGTATTCTTCGTCATGAGGATTTACTTTAAAATATACATCCCCCTTTGCCCTTTTCCATGCATACTCCTGATATGATTTTGTAAAATAGTGATTGATCTGTATCGGAAACTCCGCTGTCGGGATCACATTGACATCCCCAAAACATACTTTGCCAAAAATATTGACCGGAGGAAGATTACGTCTGCCATTGTTGGTCCATAAATTGTGATGCAAATAATCATTCTTCGGCGATTTTTCGTCAAATCCGAATGCCGTATTATAAAAACATTTTCCTACGTCATAATACTTGGACCAGCACACCGTAAAATCTTCTGTGACAAGCCCCTTCACATCACGCGCCATATGCCCTGATGTCCCATACATACGCCAGTATAATTTGACCGCGCCATATTTATTTTCAAATGCCTGTAAGAAATCGTAAATATTATCTGTCTTTCGTGGCACGACAAACTCATCAATATCCACAAATCCCATCCAGCGCGTTTCTTTTGCATACTTATGGATGCAGTCTTTGTACGCCTCTATCTGCGCCTGGTTTTTCGGCCAGTCTACCAGAGTCACGATATTTCTTTTGATATACGGCTCTAAGACTTCACGGTAGTTATCATCAGAATTATTATTGTAAAGATAAAAATGCTCCACCCCCACAATGCGGTGAAACTCAATCCATTCCTTGAGATAAAGGGCTTCATTCTTAAAAATTGCCCCTATAGAGACCTTGTATTGTCTCTCCGCCATATCGCGCTTCTTAGGACTGATCCTCCACGCCCATTGATACAGCATTGCCATCCCCTTATATGCCAGATGCATCCATCTGCCTTGTTTTCCATTCGCCGGCTGATCTAACATCAAATACCGTGTCTGCTTCATTTCTTTTTGCATGATATTCTCCTAAAGCCTGCTCACTTGATGATATGCAATATCCGTCCCGCGGCTTTGAAACATTCTTTTACAATATAGCGCACAGCACTCCAAAATGCTGCACCCTTTTTATAATAAACAACAATAGAATCACTAAAATTACTAAGATCATAAGAACATGGTCGTTTTATCATAACAAACGAAACATAGAATGACATCACCAGATCCAGATTTTCTTTTTTGACCTTTTCAAAAGTCTCCAGTGTAATATCGCCATCCTTATATAATCTTTCAATGATCTTGACATACTCTACTGCAAAAGTATCAAACAGATCGTACTTTCCTTTTTGTGACGCGTTCGGCTCCAGATCCGTAAGCAGTGCTGTATTATCAATAATATACATATCTTTCTTTCTTGCCGAAAAGATCACATCTGTATGCGGAAACATCTTATTGAATGTCTGTGTAAAGTCCAATTCCTCTAAGTCTTTTTTCCAGATCGTCGTACCCGCCGACCAGGAGGACCAATACGATAATGCCCCCACATACGCGTCAAAATTTTCATAAACCGCCTGCGTCTCTTTTCGTTTTTCCGCCTGATTTAAAAAATAAATGCCCGGACATTTGTCTGTATATTTCTCTGAGAAATCAATAAGATATTGCAAAGCACCTTCTTTTAACGCATACCTGTGATTGATAAATTTGATCATGTTGCCACGCGCTAATTTGAATGCCTCGATCTGGTTCAAAAACTGAACTGCATCTGTTTTTTTATAGATCAGATTCTGATATCTTGCCGCATATTGTTCCATCATGGACTGAAATTCCGGATCGTTGCCATTATCCGTAACGATCACTTCATATTCCGATTCCCGACACCGGCTGGCGTAGATACTATCCAAAACAGGTCTGACCCACTTTACGATACCATTGGTCGGTATACATAAGGAAACTTTGATTTGCTCTGTCATTTAATCTTCTCCATCCTTACCAACTTGTTTTAATACCCGCGCCGGCACACCGCCCACGATAGCATATGCCGGAACATCTTTTGTCACGATCGCTCCTGCTGCGACAAGGGCATTATGACCGATCGTCACGCCATCCATGATAACCGCATTATCTCCAATCCACACCTTATCGCCAATGATCACCGGTCCCTTGCTTGACAGTTCCCGCGCCTCCGGTGCCAGAGACATATCCTCATAAGAAGTGCTTCCATGCTGATGATCGGTAATATAGATCTTGGAACCAAGTAAAACATCGTCACCGATCTCTACCCGGTTCATGGCTCCGATATGCACATAATTTCCCGCCGAGAAATTCTTTCCTATGATGATCTGTGGCTCGTAATGATGGCCTAAATGCTGTTCTACTGCTTCTATACGAAAGCCATCTCCCACAAAAAAGTTTCCATAGGCAGTAATATGCCTGCCGCCAATGATCGAAACCCTGCCATTCGTCCAAAACCTGCCATGCAGTTGACCTATTTTCTTTGCCTGTATAGCGCTATACAGCGCATTACGCACACTACTCAGTAATGACATCTCATCCATTTCCTTTCAGGAGACTATCCAGTTTTATCATCATTTTGCTCTTTAGCACTTTGTCCAATGCAAAAACTAATATCCGTGCGACAAAATAACTCCGATATGTATGATGCTTTGCCAGCGAATGTAGGATATACCGCTGCATAGGAAACTTTTTCTGCGCATAACCTGCCACCTGCATTGCATCCTCAAAATCATAGCAATAGATATTCTGTGCATAATATTGAGGGATATCGGAAAATGTTTCCCTGCGGTAAGGGCTGCACAGATTGAGTATGGCATCTACAAACACCTTGCAGTTGGTAACCTGACGGGTGTAATTTTTTATCTCCGGTGACGCATCTGTCAGTGCGACAGACGCACAGATATCATCTACCCACTTTCGCTGCTTTTGTCCCATATCGTCAATATATTTTCTGGCATGAGACTCCGATGCCATATTGATATACCAAAGATATCCTCTATACTTTACCGTACATACTTTTTTTGCGACGGATAACAGGTGTACGATCATGAGGAGATCATCTTCATAACTCACATATGCATGAAAACGTAAGTGATACTGCTCATAAAAAGATCTCCGTATCAGGGCTTTCCAAATACTCGGATGACGGTTTACACTACTCATTGCAACCGGTATATCATAGCCTTCAAAAATAACCGGATATAAAAGTTGCGTTCGGATCTCATCCTCTGTAAATGTCGCATCCTCAAAACTTTCAAATGGAACTACACTGCCATTGACCATCTGACCGGTACTGCAAAAACACAGATCCGCCTTTTCTGCATCCAGACGTTCCACCATATGTTCATACATCGCCGGCTGCACAAGATCATCTTGATCGCAGACACAGATATATTCTCCGGTGGCTCTTTCTATTCCATAATTACGCGCATCCGGAATACCACCATTGTCCTTATAAAAAGTCTTTACCCTGGCGTCTTCCTGACTCAGTTTCTGGCAGACTGCCAGACTATTATCCGGGCTTCCATCAACAACCGCTATGATCTCAAGATTCTGGTATGTGCTATTTAAAATTGTACGAATCGTTTTTTCTATATACTTTGCCCCATTATAAACAGGGATCACTACACTAACCATATTCCACCTATATCAATGAAACCAGCCAACACAATGCACCATCCAGATGCAACCTGATACTTCCCATAAATACGGCAACACCTATCTTGTTCATCAGGCTCGGCCCTTCCAGTCCCCGGATCCTAAAATATGGGTTGCTCTTTATATCCGGGAATTTTTCGTACATATCCTGTAAGACAAAAGCATGCATTTCTTTCATCAATGCCGGCTTTGCCCCTCGTCCATAATGTAAAAGTGCATCCGTCATCGTAGAAACATAAGCATACTCTACCAGATAGCGCTGTTCTTCCTCCAACGACTCCATAGGGTATCTGTTCATCAAGCGGGCAAACATATCCGCTGCCACTCTCTCGAAATGTTTGTTATAACGCAATGCCCCCGTGGTAGACTTGGGATTATACAGATAATTATATCCAAAATAATGAATGAATTTTGTCCTTGCCTTGCTACAATAAAAAGATAAGGTAAAGAATATATCCTCACCTATACGTTGATCCGTAAAATCTATCCGGTGCTGTAATATAAAGTCTTTTCGGTACATCTTACAACAGGCTACCGTGTAGCACACGCGCGTAAATTCACTCTCTATAATATCGTGGTCTACCGTTTTATCCGGCATAATACGTTTAAAGCCGGCAACCACCACATCGTAGTCTTCCTCCTGCACCTCGCGCATAAAAGTTTCCAGATAATCCTGATCCAGATAATCATCACTATCAAGGAAAAAGATATACTCGCCCTTTGCCATAGCGATGGCACGCATCCGGCTCTGGCCCTGTCCAATATTTTCTTCATTGCAGATGTAATGCAGTTTTTCCGAGTATTTCTTCCCGTATTCTTCCAAAATACGCTGACTGTCATCCGGGCTTTGATCATTCACGCATATGATCTCATAATTGTCATAGGTCTGCTGTAAGGCACTGTCTAAACACTTTTCCAGATACGCCTGTGCATTATAAACAGGAATGATAATGGTTGCCATCGGCTTACGATCCATTATACTTTTCTCCTCTCGCATAAAACTTGTTGATCAAATGCGCGATCCCACTTGGCCAGAACTTCAAGAACATTTCCAGATCTTCTCCACCACGTTTATGCTCATTGATCAACTGCGAAGTCGTCGATTCTTCATGCAGTCTGTGCAACATCAGCGGCTCCGGAATGTATAAGAACTCACCGCGTTCCCGCGATATGCGCTCCCAGGTCTCCCAGTCCAGATTGCTTTTCAAGCCCACTTGAAATACCGGCATTTGCAAATTATCCATCGCATAAGTGACTGCCGGACAGCAAATAGAATTGCCCAATGACATACAACGCCGCCGGATAAACTTACTGCCGGAAAATTCTTTGATCCGCATTGGTAATAACATGGTCTTCTTTATGTTGATCAAGGGTGACGCCCATATTTTCTGACCATTTCGCAATTCGCCATATCCCGAAAAAGCGATCAAGGGACGCTCTGCCTGATCTAACCGACCTATGATCTTCTCTGCATATGCCGGTTCGTAGATATCATCCTGATGTGCGATCGTTATATATTTGGCATCGCACTGAGACATAGCGAAATTCCAATCCTGCGCGATCCCTCCCTCGCCCTCATTCACATACAGGGGAAGGTTATATTTCTCTGCTAATGTTTTGATATATACACATGGTGTTGATGTCACCATCTTAATTGGTGATTGTATCGTCTGGTTTTTCAAAGACCGGATACATTCTTCTAGATACGGACTTTCCTTATAGGCACAAATCACAAAATTATGTTTGTCCATTACTTTTCCTCATCCTCTTCCTGATGTGTTCGAATCGCAATTTCCCCAGCCAGTGTCGTACATTTATCCTCGAGCATAGAGACGCGGAGCGCCAATGAAAAAATACATAACAGTAAGATGGCAATAAAAATCAAAAATACCATATTGGCTGCTGAGTCGATACCTAAGATGCCCGCGATCCACATCGGAACACTTGGAAAAATTCCAAATATCGCGATCAAAAGTGCGATCAACATCCATACCAGAGCATCTTTCATTTGAATACGCGACTTGCGGATAGACTTCACAACAAACATGAGCATTGCAAGCGCGCCAATAAGCAATAAAATTCTAAGAGCAACTGACATTACAAGACCTCCTTTTTCCGAACCCATTGCAATACGATAATATTCATTACAACTGTTGCCATGTATTTGATGGAATTCCAAAGATTGAGATAACTTGTACCAAACATGCGCTCATCCATCTCCACCTGGACTTCTTCTACTTTTGCCCCACATCCGATCAGGTATGCCAAAGTGTCCGGTTCCGGTGTATATGCCACATCATATCCAACCAATTTGATCATGCGTTTATTATACATGCGAAGTCCGGATGTCGGATCTGTGATGGTCTGATGCGTGCGCATACGGATCAAAGATGTGATCAGACGGCTTCCCATCATACGTGCACTATGATCCTTTTTCTGCTCACAAAAACGCGAACCGATGACAATGTCTGCATCTGTTTCCTGCATTTTTGTCAGCATCTTGTCAACTGACTCCGGTCTGTGCTGACCATCGCCGTCAAACTGTACAACATAATCGTAGCCCTTTGCATTCGCATAACGGACACCACACCGAAAGGCTCCGGCAAGTCCGGTATTGACCGGAAGATCCAGGTAATTGTAGCCTCTGTTATACAGGATCTTTCGCGTATCATCACGACTGCCGTCATTGATGACCACATAGTCAAACTGCGGATAATTTTCTATTAAATTGTCCACGACACGTTCAATATTCTCTGCCTCATTGTAGGCAGGGATGATCAGTAATGTGTTGTTCATCTTTAATGATCGTCTCCTTTTCCACATTTCATACTTTTCTAATAAAGGGCAACACTTAATGTATTCAGATTCCATATCATTGGCAGGCTCATCAAGAGCACCAGAGCAATCATCCAGTTTTCTTTCTTTCCTGTCAGCCGTACCTTATTCGGAGCGATGGCATACAATAATGGCACTAATAAAGGATAGGCATATCGGGACTGCACTCCCAAAATAGTGTCACTTCCCACTTCTGTAAATGCCAGATACATTGCCGTTGCAGCCAACACATAGCCTCCAAGCGCGCCAATAATGATTGCAATGCGGGTTCCTACCGTCATACGACTATCTTCGTCTCTATCCAAAAATGCCGCCATGATCATAACTACCAGCGGTATGCCCCAGTACTGTCCCTGACCAACATAATAGAAGAATTGCAGTTTTGTTCCCAGAACAGATGCAGAAAAATACTCTAAGCCAAAGGTAAACAGTAACTTAATATACCGAAGCGGATCCGACATAATATAACTGATCTGTCCGCTGGTACTGATCACACCCTCGCCTCGCGTATCTGCATATGCCTGCGGATTCGTAACGATCGGTGCCAATAGCACTGCACATATACCCAAAACCACCATGATCGCGCAAACACGGATCACAACTTTCTGCCGCTTATTTAAACGCTCCTTTGGCAAGAATAATAGCGGAAAAAGTAATGGGAAATATACGATCTTTGGTAGTATTCCTATAATGATTGTAACAATGATATCTGCTAACTGCCTGGTTGTGATCGGCTCATCATTTTCATACAAAGCAAGGTATTTTGCAAATCCCAACAACGTCCATCCAACGATCCAATAATCGTAGTTATAGGCACTCGCCAAAAAGACCATGGATGGAATCATGCCAACCGCCGCAAATACTGCCTTTCCCCTTCTGACACGACGCATTGCTGCCCCGACTAAAAGCGCATAGCATAGACAGGTGAACCATTTTCCCATCATAAAGGTATATGCATACGGTAAGCCCAGAGCTCGTCCCAGCATAATTCCGCACGCCGGAACAATATAGGCAATGTGATAGTAGGATAATCTGGTGACACCGTAAGGGATCACTTCACCCTTTTTATAAGAATCGTTCAGACTTTTCAGATAGGCTCCTGACGATGTCTCATCATAATACAAATGTCCCTGCACATTTCCTACATATTCACGCAAGGTCTGTTCTTCTGCCTCATAAATACTGCCGGTAAAAAAGCCAATAACCTCCGTCGTGCGGCGATAATGGGTCTCATCGTCCGGTACAGTCCCCGGAATACGCAGTGTCACGAAAATAGCGCAAGTCCCCATGATCATAATCGCCAGAAAGACTAGGAGATCAGCGCGTGCATAAGCAATACGACGCATGATAAAACAAAGGATCAGCGTGCCGTATATAGCAAGCGCGATCAAATAACGGTGGTTGTTCATTGCAGTTCCCGACATATGACATATGGCATAAGTGATCGGATATACAAGAAGGGCTCCCAGTAAGGTGCCTGCTACACCTAAAAGAACCGCCTTTTTATTCTGCTGCAGCTTGTGTCCTAATGCACAAAAGCGATCGATCACATGTGTCAGCCACCGGTTCAGACCTGAGATCTTGATCATCAAGACTGGCACCAAGACCACAAGAACTACCAACCCTACATATAATGCAATGCGGCGCTTGACGAACATATTCTCCGGAAAATAAAATGCCCGATAGCACAGTATCGCTATAACCACCATGCTTACTAATGCAACACAGTAGTTTCTTTTTGTCTCTTTCATTCCGAAACTCCATTTCTGATTTCTTACTGTGTCTCATTATAACAAAAGCCGTCTCATAATACAATGAGACGGCTTTTGCCACGTTAACTCCAATTTTGCAAGAGTTGCTCAATCAGCATCGTTTTATCCACATAATAAAAGCCACTCTCTCGAATTTCTGCGAAATTCTCAATGTGTTGTTTACCACTATTCTGTATTTGCAATTGATGTGGCAGTCTGTCACTTCTTGCCTTTCCAGATTCTCGTCAGCCATCCTTCATATCCCGGATTCACCAAAGTACCACTAACATTTTTATACACCGCATCGTCTCTACCGATTGCCTTATTATCTCTTGCGATTTCACAGAAATGATGTGCCGCATCTTTGCCTTCAAAGCCTTTTATCTTCCGGAAATATGCCACCTGTGTAGCATTATCATAACTGGTCACATAATCCATCAGTGCCACCGTTTGTTTGGCATCAGCGTACATAACAATGTCCTCTTCATCCAGAAACTCATACTCCTTTTGTTCTACCAGACGATGCAGAAACTCTTGATTTTCCCGCATATAGATCTTAGTTTGTGACCAACCGTCCCTTGTGTGAAAGATTTCAACATAAACCTTCCAGAGAAGTTCCAGTTTATCCCTCTCCATTGTAAACTGTTTCTCACGCATCGTTTTCGACACCACATACAATTTATAGTATCTGTTATTCCAAAGCCGACTGATAATGACATTGCTATAAATATAAACTGTATTCAGTTTCACAATATTATTCAAAGTATAACCCGGAATCTGATGCAGGCAGTTGACATATTCCACATATAATTTTCTTAGATTTTCATCCTGATTCAGATCCTGCCATAGATTTTTCTCAATATATTCTATCGGTGTTTCCGTGAAATGCAAAAACTGTACTTTTTCCTCTGCATTATCCTCCATCTCAAAGATCTCATATAACTTCCGGTTCATCGCTTTTCGTCGATCCCGCCTCATTTTCTTATATGCTACCTTCTCCAGATGCAATTGATAAAACATTTCATGTGCGATCTCTGCCGTTTGTCCCACAATAAACTGCATAATATCATAGGCGATTGCAGGATTTCTATATTTGGCATTAAAGTACTCTGACACATATTTTGCCTGTACTTCCGTTAAGATGCGGTTTTGTAACAGTTTCAATGCATCTGCCATATCATCAACTAATGCCAGTTCATCCTTATCCGGCATTGCATATGGGGCTTCATATAAGAAAATATATTTTTCCAACAGTTCAGACTCACACAGGACTTCTTTTCGGATGCGCATAAAAACAGTGTTGGCATGCGCCTGTATCCACTCTGCATTCCACTGTATCGTGCCATAGACATTTTGATCCTCGTAATCTATTTTTGCATCCTCTTGCAGCAAATAATTGCAGACATATTCCAAATAAAATCCATTCTCATATAAAAGTTGACATAAACGTTCGGATAGTCCGTTCACCCACAGGTAATCCCGCAAAAGCAGCAACTGCGTTTTTCCCAATTCCTTCACTTGTTCCATGCAGGATACATAATCTGCAATTTCCAATTTTCCCGATGCAATCTGCTGTTTATACACAGCAACCATCTGCTCGGGTATGCTGCCAAAACATTGACATGCTTGAGCAAGTGCTTCAAACCACTGCTCTATTCCCTGACGCGCAATCACCTGCTGATAAAATTCTATATATTCCGGTTTCCAATCTTTCTGCTTTATGATTCTCCTATGTATGCTTTCCGGGCTTTCGTCATCCTGATCCAGTGCATCTAAATTAGTGACCGCAAAAATATTTGAAATATCGTCTATCGCCTCCACTTCTTCCTTACTCCAGAATGGATTATCTCCCACGAAAAGGCAACGGTACAATCTCACTTTGTCCGGGATCGTCTGACACATTCTTTTGCGGATCGTCCACAATATATTCTTATCCTCAACGTTTTCATTTAACTGGTTAGATATTTCATAGATCAAGCCATCCCGGTCATAATCACCTTTTCTTGGTCTGATACATTTTTCAATCGTCTCACATGCTCGTGCTTCATTCTGCTCGTCAAAGTGTAGTGATGCTATCATTTCATAGATCTTATCCTTTGCATTTTCACACAAAAGAACAAACAATTTGTCATAATCCAGTATAAATGAAGGTATTCGAACACCTAGAGAACCGACTTTTTTATAGGCATCCTGTATAACTTTCTCAGAAGTCCGCTCCAGATATTCCTCATATTCTTCGCTGTTCTTGGGTGCTTCCTGATAAACAATGCTGTTATATACGCGCATCTCTGCCAGTGAAAACAATATACTGTTTGCAGGATAGTTATAGAAGTATAGCCGATAGTTTGCATCAACCAATTTGCTCTTTATGAGTTTTTCTATTTCATATTTAAAACGCTCGCTGAACTGCTCCCATTGTTCCGGCTGATTTTCTTCTTCCATTACTTCCATGCCACGCATACCGTATTGTGAAACCAACACATCTAAGGTATTATCTTCTAGCAGATAGAAATCGTTCTCATATTCTCTTCTCAAATAGGTAGCAACTGCACATTTTTCAAATGTAATCACCTCATCACCTGCACGCCCTGGAAATCTATTCAGAAGACTTTCATACAAAGTCAGGGATTCATTGAGCCGGCTCTTAATTTCCCGGATATCAATATTCCGCCCATGCATCATCCAATCCATACCAGGGGTTTCAATCTCCGCCTGCAGATCTAATGAGGCTAACCAGTCCTTCTTTTCAGACAATAAACCTTTTAGGATTGTATCGTAATTCTCTATATTAATTTTTTGGAGATTTATCACATAATCAAAGATCTTCTTGTACTCCGGAATCTGCTCCTCTCTGCCATCTACCAACATGACCTCCGGTTTGATACACACAACAAAGGTAATCTTGTGCCTGCCACCATCCGTAAGATAGTACTTTCTCAATTCGCGTAAGAACTGTAGTACACTTTGCTTGTCATCAATGCGATCCAAATCCTCGATCACAACAATATAATGTTGTCTTCCTCTATGATTCAACACTTCCTGCTTGAACAGATCAATCAAAATGTTCTCATCCAGCGTCCGCTTTCCTTCCGATTTTGTTGAACTAAAAATAATTTCAGAATCTGTAACTGCCAATACGAAGCACGCTAAAGAAACGATAAACACTACAATAGTCAGCATAAAGAAAGTCTCATTCTTTAACTGCCAAAATGCCTGTATATACTTTTGAAATTTATATAGAAGCCCAGATAAAAAGAAGCCAACAAGAGAACACATTGCCAAAAATGACCACATTGCGTTCTTCCCGTTGACTGCCCATATGCCAAAATCCTTGCTTAATCTACGGCTGATATAATGACTTTTTCTTCTATCGTGCGGATTGATCCTGCTGACCAATTGATAAATAAATGCCTTATGCAATTCTGTTGGCATAACTTCTTTTTCATGTCCCCAATCTCCCTGTTTATCTGCAGGGATCTCCTCCTGTTGCGCATAAGTCCCCCACATATTGATACTGAGTACCTTTTTCCCAAATCCGAAACAGGCACACAGCGGATGCTCCACACGTTTTTTATACAGGGATATCAAACTGGATTTCCCTGTACCAAAATCAGATGTCACGGCAACGATTCTTGCATCTGCATCCACCGCCGCATCCAACTTATCCACATATGTAGATATACCGATCCAGTCCTCGTCTTCGTTCTGGATCGGGCGATTCAGATAGATAGTGTTATTGCTATTTTTCTTCTGTTTCCCCATGCGTAGGCTCCTTCTGATCTCCATCAATTATTCGCTTCAAAACATCAGTACATCACCCGATTATACTCCACCAACTCCATCTTTCCGTGTGTAACCTTTATTACGGTCACACCCAAGTTAGTTATTTCCTGCCCTTCCAATTCCGGGAATTGCTTTTCCAGCCAAAATTGCATCGAAGAATGCGCCACAACAAGGACATTCTCCCCGGGCTTGATAGCGTCAATGATCTGCTGCATCCCATTATCAAACCGTTGATAAAAATGATACTTGGTCTCTGCATGGATAGGAGACACATAATCTGCATCGTCCACCGAACCAAAAGCATCCGGAAAGACATCTAATTGATTTTGCTCCATAAACTCCTGACTGGTATAGCCTTCCGCATCTCCCCAGGAAATGTCATCCAAGGCTTCCATCTGTTGCCGGTCTACACTCTCCTGCCCTGCTCCTTCTAAAAAATAACTTGCCGTATCAATGGTTCTTCCCAAAGTACTGGTGTAGACTTTTCCAAAGGAGACATCCGCTAAATCCTGTCCCACTGTCTTGGCCTGCTCTACTGCCTCCGGTGTCAGATCAGCGTTGCCGTCTCCACCCATAAGCAATCCCTGCTCGTTTGCATAGGTTCTCCCATGGCGTACCATATAAATATAACTTGGTCGCTGCGCCATACCAAAGAGGGACACAACAATCCCCAACACGCAGACCGCTCCTACCAGTCCGATCCAGAATTTCTTTTTCAATCTATTCTCCTCAAATATCCCTTTAGTGTACCAGTTCCAGACACAATGGTATAATGCCCCATACCACAAAAGACAACATACCTGCACCCACGATCAATGTCTGCGAAACCGTATATGTCTTTTTCTCCCAAACCTGACTATCTGACAAAAGATAAACCTCTCCCAAAATACAAGGCAACATATATCTTCCCTGTGCCTGATAGTCCTGCGTCCACATCTGGTATACGGTTCCTACACACAAGAAAGAGATTGTTACCACGATGGCGACAATGTGTTTTCTTTCTTTGCAGGCTCTCCATGTCGATACTATATTCACAATATATAAAACCAACATGATATACACATAGATATTTGCGCTATACAAAGACATCCAACCATAGCGTCCCACGAAAGAGTTAAACATGGTCGGGAACAATCCATCATCAATTGCCGTCAAAGTCTGCAAATAAGTGTAGCCCTGCTGCTTCAAGGATTGCATTTCGACGATTTCCTGTGACTGATGTTTTAGGTGTTCTGCTCGATACAAATAGCCCTTTCCCTCCGGATATCTCCACAGGTCAATTCCCGCTCGTATCGCATAAAAGCCAAAGACCATTCCCAAAATCATCATATACTTTAAGAATAACTGCTTCTTGTTCTCCGCATCCCACAATTTAAACAATAAAACCACAAAGGCAAACAGAAGGATGATCAGATAATTTTTCTTTCCCATTAAGGTTTGCGCACAGAGGAAGGCATACAAAAACATCCCGCCAAATTGTCTCCACGAAAAACCTTCTTTCCACACACCGGCGATCAGACCGTCTTCGCGAATGGCTTCTGTCACAACAAAAAATCCGATAAAAATATCCCAGGCATCCGACGTGGCATAGGAAAACAGATACCATAACTGCGGCGTTGCAAACAAGAATGCAAACATCCATTTGTCTTTGCGCCCTTTTATAAGAATCCAGGCAACCAAAAGAACCAGCAGCAACACATTAAACATCCGATAGTAGGCTGAAATATGAAAAATATTTTTACCAATCCATCCAAACTTCCCGGCTAAAATATAATAAAAACTCCGTTCCGCCAATCGGATTGTGCCATAATTGGAATAAGCATTTTGTAGAGATATATCATCAAAATCCGGTAATCCCCAATGGGTCAGATAGTAGTCAACACTACCTCTCGTCTCATCTTCATCCGGATGTCCATAGGTGATGCTAAATAAGGACATGACAAAAACAGCAATAACAATAGCAATGCTAAGCCAAGAAAAGAGTTTATAGACACGGTCACTCTTTTCTGGCTTTAACCAAATCTCCAGACCTGCCAATAAGAAAAGACTAACAATAAATAGTGCCAACAGACCTATTTTACACCAGCGGTCAGATTGTAAACGTGCCATAAAATCAGGTGCATTATTCTGATCCAACACCAGATAAGGATCACCCGAGGTCGGTGTGATCCAGACATGATCGTCCTCTACCTGTAGGCTACAATTCTGCCAGAGGGCACTTCTTGCCAAATCTGCCCCAGAGATTGTATAAGTCGCAAACATCCCACTGCGCACCTGGATCCTTGCAATGCCAATCTCTTCATCGCTGGCTGAAAAATCCACGCGCACGCTCTGCAATCCTTGTCCTTCATTTTTGTAAGGGAACACCGCTAAACGTTTGAATACAGAATAAAAGGAGGATTTTTCCTCGCTGTAACCACTCCCGGTGTCCCAAAAGGTCTGCGCCATCTCACCCTGATAACTGCTACTATTGTTGCCATAATAATAGACTTCCAATTGGTTTGAAAAATCCATGCACTTTAGAAAGCCAGCAAAAATAAGAATCAGCATAAGCAAAATACATATGTTTTTTGCCAATATTCGGTTTTGTATTTTCTTATCTGTTACATTACATGCATCCATATCATGAAATCGTCTCCTATATTGACATTGTCTATCGGCTGATCAACGTTCCAGCCCGCCGGGCAGGTACATATATTGTAAAGCGGTATCAACGTATACGCACCATCGATCACAACTAAATTCTTATCTGCGATCAAGCCTTCATCATAACGGCAGAAAGCAGAATAGGATTTCAAATACTCATTCAAGCAAACAGCATGCCACGGTTGTCCTAATCCTTCCACTGTCCGTGTCAAATCTTCGTTGATATTTTCCTTATTTGTTACTGTTATAATACTGCTTCCCATACCCTGATATAAAACGATTGTTCCCAGTACCAGATAGATCAAGGCGCTGCGTCTTTCTTCCTTGGTCGCCTGCATATCATTGCCATTCATCAATGCGCATATTCCCACCGGTAATAAAATCAGGAAATGAACCATGGATGTACTGCAAGATGCTAAAATAAACATAATGAGATAGCCTAAACCTGTGACAATAACGGTTGCTGCCAACATGACCTTCTCTCTATCCATATGTGAAAAAAAGAGCAACAACCACAATACGAACATCCCATAGAACATACTGACCTGAATCAAACTCACCGGAACGGTTCGCATAAAACGCAAAATATTCTTTCCTGACAGATCATGCCCCGCTTGGGTCAACTCTTCCAATTTTTCAAAGGCGCTCCATTCAGAAGTAATATAATGACCATCTACCAGTATATTATATTGATATTCCTGTAATTCTAATTTTTCCCCCAGATCTGCCCGATAGGTCGGTGCTCTAAACATTCCCACCTGTTCCACAGCACTTCTGTACTGGTTTACCTGCGCCCAATCATCCGTTTTCTGATATTCCCTATAGTCCAGTGCCTGCAAAATGACAAGCAGAACCAATGCACTGACAAATGGCATCCATAATTCTTTGCCCAGTTCTTTATCAATTTTCACCTTTCTAACAAGCATATACAGAATAATATATACGATCGTCAGGCTTCCGCTTAATAACAAGGCTTTCCAACTGATTAAGCCTGCCAACAATAATGCCACCCCAATATAAAAATGCTGCAGCCAGCGTTTCTGAGTAAATTCTCCTACAAGTATTCCCCAGCACACATATAAAGCACTCACACTTAATATTGCAGCCGTTTTCATGTAACTTGGGCAAATATAACATTCATACCCTATAAACAAAGCAAAGATCAGAAAGGTCAGGTTTGCAATTCGTGAAAAATTTCTTTTCAAAAATAGTTGCCCTATTTTCCAGAGTGACATGAATGTGAGCACATACTGAAATACGGTATACCAATTTACACCTGTTATAAACTCGCAAAGCAACTTCAAGAAACGCCCCACATATATATTGCTAAATACGATCATTCCCGTAGACCAAGCCCCACTAATATTAAATAGTTGTGCCTGCATCATCACATCCATATCATATTCATAATGTGGTGCCCCAATCAATAACACGACAACAAGGGCAAGCACATTTAGTAACAATGATCTTGCCTGCGGCTTGCTGTATAATTGTTTTGCTTTATTTATTATTAACTCTTTTTTCATAATATTTCTCACAATATCCCGTATCGTGTTATTCAACACGTACTATTTCCGATTTTATAGAACTACAGTCTTGATGTAATAAACCTGATCATGATATTTATAGTAATAATTTACAGTCATACCATTTATATAGTCTGCATCTAAAAGGTATTTTGAGTATCTATATTTTGAATTTTTATCATATTCATCGTTTGTGTACTGCGTCATCTGATATATCCGGCTTGTTCCATCAGCATATTGTATCTCTGCATATCCTTCGCCCAAATAGGATTTTTCTCCTTGTAAGTATGCCTCTAACATCAGTTTACAGGTCTGATCGTTTATCTCATATGACTCCTTACTTTTCAATTCTTCTGAGTTATAAACCATATTCTCGGTATTTAAATCAAATTGGTCTGTCTTAATTTTATAAACTGCCCGTCCATCTATTTTTTTTACCAAACAAGCATGTGCCCCCATATTATAATGCCTTTGTATATATGCTACTGTTGCATCTATCATATTTTCTCCAACAATATACACTTGTTCATTATCTATACATTGCTCATACGGATTTACAATAAAAAAATTGTTCATTGCTTCCGCATCCCACGGAATATAGGTTGTCGTTCCTCCCATCGCCATCGTATGCTTTTTCTTTGCTATTTTTCCTGAGCGATACCATATGTCGTTTATGATTTCATCTTTTGATCCATTAACCAAGTTGCAATATAAATGTTCATCATCTGCCATCATCCCTGCGGAATAATCACTGTCTTCATTGTCATATTGAATATATTCGTACGAATTCGCGATATAAGTTGTAATAAGCACACTGCAAATTGTTATAAGACCAATACATTTCTCTTTTGAACAATTTTCACAATTTTTTATAACCACCAAAAGATTGACACATACTATTGCAAATGCAACTGATATATCCACCCTCTGTTGCAGGTAGCGATTCAAAATAGCATAAAGATACCACTGGATGAGAATAAAATTTAATATTTGTGCTCCCAGAAAATACTTTTCTTTTCCTTTAATAAGGACCAGCATTAAAAAAGAAATTAGGAACAATGGCATCCATCCATATTTGGTATATCCTGTAGTAAGTACTCGGACAAAATCTTTTTTGTCTACCATTTGCTCTTTGGTATCCTGCTGCAAAGCAACCAACTTACTTATCGATTCCACATTGAAGATCTGCGGGTCTGCAAAATTCCAGTTACTATAGTATTGCACATCCTCCTTTTGCATGCCTAACTGCTTATATACCTCTTGATTTTCTTCATAGTCAGGAAATCCATGATCCAACAACTGTCCTCGCACAGAATTATATTCTGTATAATCTTGCCATTCCGGAGTTGAATAACTATGAGTGTCTATCTGCTTTAATCCCCAAAACAAAAAAAGTGCTGTTATAGCCAAACAACAAGCGCCAATAATTTTTTTGATATTTTTTTGTGTCAGCAGATAAATGAAACATATACAGATCAAAGGTAGCATCGCCCAAATAATCATAAAAAAACATGATCTTCTATACATAATGCCCATAGTCAATTGCATGAATGCAACTGCAATCTCTATTATGTTGATTTCATTGCTCATCAGGTTATCCACAACCAGTAAAATTCCCGCTACCAAAAGTATGCCAGCTACTTTTGTAAATTGTAGTTGTGTATAGAAAAAGTAAGAAAAACCTGCACCAACAAAAAGAACTATGATTTTTTTAATGGCGTTCTTATTTATGTTTCGTAATAATACATACTCGATAAAAACATTGGCAAAAAAAATGCTCACGACTTCTAAAAGTGGATACCACGGAATTACCGCAGATATGTTCCATAAAAACTTCAACAAATAACCTATAACAATATTGATATAAATTAAATGTTCCTCTCCCATATTAGCAATGGTTGCCATTGACAAATCATCATTTGTTTCATATCGAATCTGAAAACACAAGAGGATAATACTGAGGAAGCAGACATTATATAGTAACGACACAATGAGACTTTTTCTATTTTCTTCTGGGCAATTCTTTCTTCCTTGTTTCTCCCAAACAGAATTATTTATGGTGAAACCACTTGCTATTATCTTTCTATTTAAACATTTTCCCATATACTTAAGACCTTTTGATTGCACTGCACCGATTTGTCAATACACCTGCATATCTTTGATAAAAGTTTTATCGTCCCACATCATATATCTCTGTTATCAGTTTTTCCCATATACCAGCCTCATTTAAAAAATGTTCAATTATATCTCGTACTGCACCTTCCCCACCTTTAACAGGGCTAACATAATCCGCTATATTTTTAATCTCCTGGCAACTATTACATGGACAAGCAATAAATCCACACAATTGCATTGGCGCCAGATCATTTAAATCATCCCCTATATATCCAATATTTTCTCCGTTAAGATGATGTTTTTCTATAAATTCTGTTAGAAACTCCTTTTTGTTTCTAACATTCTGATACAGATAATCAACTTTCAACTCCTCCATTCGCCGCTGGGTTGCCGCACACTCTCTCCCCGTCAAAACCATTATTTCTATTCCCGATTTTTTTGCTGCAAAAAATCCAGCTGCATCCTTGGTGCAGAACTTTTTCAATTCATTTCCGTTTTGATCATAATAAATCCCCGCATCAGTCATCGTTCCATCAACATCTATGACTAATAATTGGATTTTTTCTCCTTTACTCATAAAGCGACCTCGTTATAAAATTAATTTTCATTCCAATTCGGTGAATGGCATTGTGCACTGCCACGTTATAATTTCCTGATCTCTCTGCTGTACTTCTCAAAGACGTCTTGTAGTAATTGCGTTCTCCTTCTACATAGCCATCTGCTCCCGCTACGGCAATTTCTGATATTCCTATATCCTTTAACAATTTGATTAACATAACCATACTATTACATCCTTGATCAAACGAACTCGAAAGGGCATTATAATTTAATTTAATCGCCTTTTTATCCGTTTCAATATTAGATGTTATGATAAGGTTTGCCGCAGTATCTGCTGCCTGTGAAAAACGTTTTGAATTACTAAAGAAAATATAATCCGCTTCAAAATCTTCCGGCACAAAGTTGACTGCTATCGTTACCACTTGTTCCTTTGTAATATAATCGCTTATATAATTCTTTTCAGAGCGAATAGAACTTCCCGGTGCCAATACCAAAATCTTTTTTTCCCTCAAAATATGCTGTAAATATTGGAAATCCTCTTTATCATCAATTACTTGATTTTTATATTCATTATATTTTAACTCAGCATAATCTTCATCAAATGCGGTAGCCTTACTTCTATCATAGCCAGCAAGAATGTGATCCATATCTCTATGTGTCAAGTCTCCCTTTTGTAAGTAGTATTCTGCATAATTACGATGAACATTAAATCTCGCTGACAAAAAATAAGCCGGTGTATAGCCCCATTCTGTCTTACCTTTTATCGGTGCAATATACTCTTGTATGGCATCTAGTAAAAAGTCAATATCATATACCTTATCCATATACTCATTACAATAATCTGCAATCAGTTCTATCGGCAGATTTCCCGGTATTCTTCCCATCCCCATCAAACTTCCATCAATGGCAACCGGTCTTGCCAAATGCTTATCAACAAATTTTTGCGCCAAACTACAACTAAGTGCCATATTTTCATGTAAATGAAGCGCTACACGAATATTTTTGTCCAGATTATTATCGACCAAACTTACTATTCTATCTAAGTCTCTTCTTTTCATGCTTCCAAACGTATCAACGATTGAAAACTGATAAGGCTGGATTTTATTAACCTGTTCAATAATCCATAATATCTTTTCATCTGTATATCCCATAATATTAATTGGATTGATTGACAGTTTATACCCCTTATCTTTGACCGTTTGTGCAAATCCCATGCCTTCTACGATATCATAATCATGAGCCGTTACACGAATCATTTCAATTCCCGTTCCAGAATACTCACTCAGTTTATTGATGTCATAATTACTTTGCATCGCCATGGCTGTATATACAGTATTACCCGGATTTTTAGGCAACAGCCTATTTAATTCTTCAATAGTATTGCACACTGTAACATCTTCATCATAATTGTCCACATTTCGTAAGAAGCCAACCTCCACGAAGTCCATCTTCGCCTTTGTCAAAAAACGAATGATTGCCCTTGCCTGATGATATCCCCAGTGCCAATCATTAATATATCCTCCATCCCGGAGCGTACAATCTAATAACTTTAAATCATTATGCATCATATGCTTCTCTCTCACTAATTATTGTTCTAACTAATTCCAAATCTTTCGGGGTGTCTACTGATACAGTTTTATATGTTGATTGTATAGCCTTTACTGTGATTCCATTTTCTACAAACCGCATCAGATCATTTTCTTCTGCAATTTCCAAAACCGATTTGGCAGTTTCGTCATAAAATTGTAATGCTTTCTTTGAAAAAAGTTGTATACCAGTCACTTTTTCATAATCAAAATCTAATGTTCCCTTTGGATATGGAATTGGACTACGAGAGATCATTAAAACATCTCGCTTAGCATTTGTAACACATTTTTGGTTACTAAAATCAATGACTTCAGATGGTTTATCAATTATGTTAGTCAATACCGCCACATAATACTCCTTTAACTTCTCAGGAATAATTAATGAGAAACTTTCATAATTGATCAATGGCTCATCCCCCATCAACATCAAATATAGATCCGCATCAATCATCGTTGATACTTCATACAAACGTGATGTCGGTGTATCATGATCATTTCTCGTCATAACTACATTGATATGCCACTTTTCGCATTCTTTATATATCCTCTCGTCATCTGTAGCAACAACAACGTCGTAAAGATCCTTACTCTTGATGGCAGCCTGATATACCCACCAAATCATTGGTTTTCCGCAAATATCAGCCAATGGTTTCCCCGGCATTCTTCCTGATGCATATCGAGCCGGGATTACTCCTAATACTTTCATATTTATCCTCCTTACCTCTATAAATTAATGACCTCATAGAAATTTTGTGCAAACGTCTCTCCAAATTCCACTACTTCGTTATCAGTAAGTGGTTTATAATTTGAATTGCTACTCAAACTGTCCTCATATAACCCTGCAAACGTAATAATCTTGCATTTCAAATTATACGCTTTCATATACATGATAATCGCACTTGGCGTTACCATTAAAATATCTTTCCCCTTCAAATACGATAATAATGCCTCCGCCGGGATTGCATTATCAATTTCCTGCACATTGATCTTTTCTGAGAATTCATATTTGCCGCACTCGCGTGGATGCTTCTTTAAGATAATATTGCTATATTTCTTGTTAATATAATCCTCTAATTTTTTTTGATATTTGTCCGTCTCCGGCACATAATCTTCTAATGGTCGGGTAAATAACACAGCATCAGCCGCATCTAAATCATAATTTTCAAGCGCCGGATACATCCTTCTTAAGATTTCTTGAAACAGTTTCCAATCTGTTCCCTGTTCTGCATATAATTGCCGCATTTCTTTATATTTTCTATATTTCATTTTATCAGGCTGGCTGCAATATTTAATGCAGAACCTATCTGCATCAAAAGCAAACCATCCCGGACTACAATATCCCATCCTAGCCAAAATGAAGCCCTGCCACATATATGTCGAAAATAATTTTGTTTTAGGTATCCATCTAGGACGGATGCTATAGTCATTTATACCATCTTCCAATATAACGACTTCCTTCTCCTCGCCCAGTACAACACACGCCCCAGATATGATGCCCACATCTGCAATGACAACAATTTCATCATATTCCGACAAATCCACGTATTGGTTTAGCATTTTTTTACAAAAATCCTTTTGTTTTCCCAATATACAATTCACAAACATCTGAGCAACGATTACACATTTTTTCTTTGCTTCCATGACCGAAAAATCATTATCGCTCCGATAAACATGTTCAAAGATTCCAGTGTCTTCACAGAATGAATGCATATATTCCCCTCTTCCTCCATTGGGTAAACTTAATGCATCCCACTTTTTCTGTTTTCCATGATTACAATAATACCACACAAATTGATATAAATTATGCGGGTCATATATTACCGCCAAGCCCTTACTCATTTTATGCCTCTCTATTGCCCAAAAAACTTTTCCACTCTCTTTTGTAGCGCAACATATATATTACGAACATAACAAATAATACGATTAAAACAACATAACGTCCCAGTATATGATTTACCAACAATGAATAAATCGTTGCAATAACAATCAAGTACGCTATAAAACTAGCAAAAAATCTGTTCGCATACAATCTTTTTGCCTGCATATTTGCAATCATTTTCGTTATAGCAAAAATCACTCCATATGCAACAACGGTTGTATAACATGCCGCCACTGCACCAAATCGCGGGATTAACAGTACATTTAATATAATATTAATGATCGCCCCACCCAACACACTTGCTGACAACCATAGATTTTTTTTATAAAATAACAATATTTCTGTGTAAAATCGATACAGCACCATCATACAGGCGCTTAATACAAACGGAACAATATATTCATATTTCCAATAGTCTCTCGGGGCAATGATTCTTACTATTTCTGGTCCTGCCAAAATCAAGACACTTGCCAGAATAGCAATTATGACCAAATACCATTTTTGCAAAATGTACGTCTCAGATGTATCGTTCTTGTCTAATTTTCTAAATATCCATGCCTGACGCACTGGTGCTACCGCTTGGTCAACAGCCATCAAAGCGTACCCCAAATAGTAAATAACCGAATAAACCGCCGTTTCCTCTGCACCACAAAGATTGGTAATCATTACCTTATCACATTGTTGCATCAACATATATGATATTGACATGATAATTGTGGGCAATGCAATTCCTAAAGCATACTTCCAATAATCTAGGACTATAAGTTTGCCTTCACACTTCATGATTTCGATATATGCTATGGCTGCTATTACTCCAACGCCCAACACACTTCCAATAATCCTTGCTTCATATGACATATCAGGAAACACTAAAACAAAAATTAAGGCTACTAAAAATTGCAATGCATACGGTAATGCCAAAAGCCATTTTTTAGTCTTATAGTCGTTTTCCATATTGGCAGAATACATCCGATAATTAATCAGGAAAAAACCATAAGAATGCAACGCCCCCATGATGACCGTAAAACTTGAGAATTGGTGCGTTACTGCACAGCCAACTATCAAGGCGATCAGCAACATAATAACCATAATAATGGTAGATAAAATCAATACCGATTTTCGAAATTCCTTAATTTCATTCTTTTTATCTATATACGCATTATTTAAGGCATAGAAAAGGTTTGCTCCTATCAGCACCGTAAAAATTGAAACATATGCATAATAGGTACTGTAATTCCCGTAATCAGCCTGACTCATCAAGCGAGTAAAAACAATAATCCCCAGAAATGTCATGCCTTGACCAATAACAGTCGCTATAAAATACACCACAGATGCCTTTACGAATGGATTGATCTTTTTTTCTCTCAATATCTAAACCTTTCTATTACTTCAAACACTGTATTAGTCGATGTATCGACTCGAAAAATACTCTCTAAACGTATATGGGTTATCCTCTAAATCCTCTGGCAATTTTTCAGCAATATCGCACAGTTTCTTATAATCCATATCTCGTTGATCCACCTCACTATATGCTAAAATAAGTCGCAGTGGGTCTACATTCTTCTCATTACAACACTTGTAAATATCCTTAATATAACTGGAATGAAAGCCTGCGTATCCACAAATCAAATCCAGCGGATTTTGTACCTTGCCATCCGTAATATCTCGCAGTGAAACATAACCATATTCCAATAAGCGCGGGATATCTACGTCAAGATCATATCCTTTTTTCTTCAATGCCATTATCGTCATTTCTGTAGATGCATTTCCCAAACTCCGTCCCAGTCCCTGCATAGACGTATCGATCATATCGAATCCAAGATCTGCACAATATATACTATTTGAGACAGCAAGCCCTAAATTATTATGCCCGTGAAATCCCAATTTCACATTTGTTAATTTTCTTGTTTCCTCATAATAGCGTCTCAATTCATCCGGCAGCATACTGCCCGCCGAATCTACGATATACACACATTCAGCCCCTTGCTCGTGTGCCCACAATGCATTTTTTGCAAATTCTTCCGGCGATACAATATATGTCTTCATATAATTGACCATTATTATCAAGCCCAGGTTTTTTGCATGCTTGATAAATTCGCCTGCTTGTTCCGGCATATTTGCATTAACACCGATACGTACGAAATCGCACCCACCTTGCCTTGCCATATCCAAATCTTCCAGACGCGCTATACCCGGAATACAGAAAAATCCTATTTTTGATTTTCCTACAACTGACTTTGCTGCTTTTAAATACTCTTCATCCGAATGCAAAGCATAGCCATGTTCCTGAGAACTTGCATTCAGTCCCTGTCCATGCCCTATTTCTATATATTCAATATTTAATTTTTCTAATCTTGAACAAATATGCTCAACATCTTTACACGTAAATCGAAAATCAACTGCATAACTGCCATCGCGGATTGTTGTATCAAGTATTTTCATAATTTCTAAATTAATGACTCCACTACAGAAATAATATAGCGGATATCCTCCTCATCATATCTTTGATCTACAGGAAGAAATATTGTATTCTTCGTCAGATCATACTCCCATGTTTCTTTATATTTTTCATCGCCGCATTGATCCCATAAAGTTGGCACAAAAATTTTATTCTCAATCAATTCCTTTTTTATGTTTTTTCCTATGTTTAATGGATAAATATAGGGTATACTCTCTGGCTCAACGGAAATACGATTGATTTTTCTAAATCTCTCCTCATATACCTGTGCATTCATTCGCCGTCGTTGCTTTACACTTTCATAATCAATACTCTGCATGATTGCATCCGCCAAAAGAGACATTCCTTCATATCGTTCTGCAATATATTGATCCATCTTCTTTTTTCCCTGATAACAGGCATTGGTTCCTTCTTCCAGACAAGTCAATAAATATCCCGCTTGCTTGGCATTACACACAAGGCGTGGCTGACTAGCAATAACAGCGTTTGTTATAAGATAAGCCCCATCCGGAACACCAAAAAACTTTCTACATGAATATATATAATTGTCTCCTACATTGGGTTTGTGATAAAAGGAATGACAATTATCAACAATATAATGCTGCTCTGGATGCTCACTGATATACGTATCTACCTTGGTATCCATTACTCCAAAATAATCAACAATGTAAATCCAGTCTTCTTCCTCGGCTCGTTCTATGATCGGAAGTAGATTATCATCTATTGAGTAATACTCAACCTCCAAGTCATGCCTTTCAATTTCCCTACATACATTTGGGCATAAGTAAAAAGGAACGAATATTTTCTGTATATGTTCCTTTTCTATCAATATATCAATTCCTACTTTTGCCGAGTTATATTTCAGCAAATTATATTTATCTTCCGAATAATACGCTTGTCCTTGTTTTAATTCTAATGGTTGAAATCCACCATATGAACTATGCTTTCTTTTCACCATCTACTTCCTCTTCGAAATTAATCTTATCTCTGATAACATATTGTGGTGCCTGATTAAGCGCTATATATGTCTGCCCTATATACTCGCCAAATATTCCCAACATGACAAACAAAATACCAAATAGTATTAAAATCACAGCCATCATTGAACTATAACCAGCACTTATCGCCGGATCAATTAATTTGCGAACAATCGTCACTATGCCGCAAATCAGCCCCATAAATCCTACAAATAAGCCCAAAAACATCGTAACTCGTAATGGTTTCGCCGAAAAAGTTGTAAAGCCATTTAAGAAAAGTTCTACCATCTTTTTTAGGTTATATCCTGATTTGCCTCGAAGGCGTTCATTTTTCTTCACATCAACATTGCATACATTTCTTGTACTTCTCAGGATTAAACCGCCCAAATAAGGATGTGAGTTAGGATACTTGCACATCTCATCCACTACAAATCTCTTTACCAGCCAAAAGGTTGTTAAAACAACCCCCTTCGGTTTATCAATAAGCCAGGATTGCATACTTTCATTCATGAACGTTCCAAATTTTCTGAACCAAGAACGCTTTTCATGTTCAATAAACCTTGCTTCGACCGCATCATATCCTTCATCAATTTTTTCAAACAAACGCGGTAATTCTGAAAATGGCGTCTGCCCATCATCATCACCGCACACCACGTAGTCACCTTTAGCGTGATTTAATGCTGCCATTACAGCCGACGGTTGTCCAAAATTGCGTGCAAGATTGATGCCTTTAACATGTGTATTTCCAGTAGCAATCTCACATATTTTTGGGTAGGTTGTCCCATTTGGCGAGCAATCATTTACCAGAATAATCTCATATTCATATTGTGATAATTTCTGGCACATAACATCTTCTATTTGAGATACAACATCCTCTAAGGTATTTGTAGAATTGTAACACGGGATCACAAAACTCACTAATTCTCTTTTCACCCTTTTTGCTCCTCAAAAGTCACATATACATTATTCAAAATGTCTTGTGCTAATTTCTGTGCTTCATCATAGGAATCTGCCCCTACAATGAAATGCCCCGGTCTCAATCGTCCATACTTTGGATTCTCTAATCGATCTCCTTCATGGATCTCCAACTGATAATCAAGGACGTTCGCATGTTGTGCTAAATATTCTTTCCCATGTATTTTCTGTACAATTCCCTCTCCAAAATCAAAGAAGCGCATAACAACACATCGCTGTTCTGGCAAATGTAACTGATCCAGTGCCTTCTGATCAACACTCTGCCCCAATGCTTCTTTTATCAGATACTCATAATTATCAACGCCTGACATATATGGTACGATTTTCCCTGAAAGGTTGCTTCCGCCTCCCCTTGCGCCAGCCTCTATCAAATAAAACTTACCTTTATAAAATTTGTATTCTGAATGAGTCAATCCCATCGGCAGACCAATGCTTTCAACCAGTGCCTTATTCGTGTTCCGTAATAATTCATAATCATATACCGGATGACTATATGTATATGTCTGTACTTTAGAAACATTCGGATTTTCTTTATACATTTCCTTTATTGAAATACATAAAGGATAATGTGTTCCATTCACTACAAGTCCATCAATGGTAAACTCATCTCCGCCAATATATTCCTCAGCAAGAATTTCTTTTCGTCGATTTGAATATGACATTGTATCATCAAATTTATCTCTCAATTTTTTTTCGTCTGTAATTGTATAGACACCTCGACTAGATTGGCTGTCAATTGGCTTTATGATAATTTTCTTGTGTTTGTTCAGCATTTCTAATGCATCATCCAGCGTTTTACAAATTTTAAAATCCGGCACTGGCAGACCTGCTTCTTTGCATCTCTGACGCATCAGTGTTTTATCTGTAAAAATATCTGCCTTGTCTGTACCGATGCCTCGTAAGCCCATTTTTTCATTTACATAAGCAACGGTTGGTACTGCTATATCACTCTGATCAGAGATCACCGCATCCGGCTGATATTTCTGCGCAATTTGAAGATTTTTTTCCTTATCTAACACATTTGCCACTTCACATGCATCCGCATAAGGAAAGGCTGGTGAATCCTCGTATAAATTAGAGCAAATAACATAATGCCCCATCTGTTTTGCCTTTTTGATAAGTTCAATTTGCCAATCTCCACCGGCTATAACCATAATTTTACTCATATAATTCCTCTCAGTTCTGATAAAATGCAGATATCAACTCAATCACTTTATCTATTTCATTCTCTTTCAAGCCATAATACATTGGTAACCTCATAAGTCTTTCACTTTCCTTGGTCGTGTACTTATCTTGTCCCACAAATTGACCAAACTTTCTGCCTGCCGGTGCACTGTGCAGCGGAATATAATGGAACACTGCTCCAACGCCATGGTTTTTTAAATACTCGATCAGTTTTGTTCTCTCTTCCAAGTCCTTCGCCTTAATATAAAACATATGTGCATTATGTATACATTCCTCCGGAACATATGGTAACTCAATATATCCCGCCTCTGCCAACGGCTTCAGCATTTCATAATACTGATTCCAACTGTTCATGCGATCATCATAAATTTCCTGCGCCTTCTCCAACTGCGCCCAGAGATATGCTGCATTGAGTTCACTTGGCAGATAAGACGAGCCTGCATCTACCCATGTATATTTATCAATCTGCCCACGGAAGAACTTGCTTCGGTTCGTTCCTTTTTCACGTACAATTTCTGCTCGGTCTATATAATCTGGATTTTTGATTAATAAAAGTCCACCTTCACCCATGCTATAATTCTTTGTTTCATGGAAACTATAACATCCAAAATCACCAATCGTCCCAAGAGCTTTCCCTTTATATGTACTCATGACACCTTGCGCTGCATCTTCTATAACCAACAAATTATGTCTACGCGCGATATCCATGATCGTATCCATCTCACAGGAAACTCCCGCATAATGAACCGGCACAATTGCCCTTGTCTTTTTGGTAATCGCATCCTCGATCAATTTTTCATCTATATTCATTGTATCCGGTCGGATATCTACAAATTTCACTCTAGCGCCACGCAAAACAAAGGCGTCTGCTGTCGATACAAAAGTATACGACGGCATGATGACTTCATCCCCCGGCTGAATATCTGCCAGAATCGCTGCCATCTCCGTCGCATGTGTACAAGAAGTCGTCAGTAACGCCTTTTCTGTTCCTGTAGTATCTTCAAACCACTTTGCACATCTTTTGCAAAAAGGTCCATCACCGCATATTTTATGATTGCCAATCGCCTCGGCAATATATTTTTCTTCGTCTCCCACATGAGGCGGTACATTAAAATTAATCATAATTTTCTCTCTTTCAGGGTAAACTGACCTCATTGAAAACCAATAAGGTCATATCTACTATACTATTATTGTCGTATTTTGTCTAGTTTGAAAAAATCAGCTAACAATGGAGTTTCCATGATGTCTGATTTCCCTTTTCTAATGTAATATTCACAAAAAATAAGGAGTGCCATATCATTATGGACACACCCTATAAAAACTATCGCTTTTCAATTGTGCTTATATTATAGCATTCTCTTTCAAATTATCAACAATTTTTCGTATAAAATCATATTGTTTATGAATTACATAGCATTTCCACAATTTCTCTTTTCTGCTCCATTCTGGGATGTACGTAGCGATCCATGGTGATTTTGATAGAACTATGCCCAAGTATTTCACTGACGCATTTATAATCACCGCCATTTTCAACACACCTTGTAGCAAATGTGTGTCTGAGGCAGTGGAAATTACGGTAGGGAATTTCTAGCCTATTCAAAATCTTTTCATATATAGAAGGTACTCTTATCTACACAGACCCAATTGATGAACTGTTTCATTGTGATATTGGGGAACTACCATACCGTTCCTTACGTTTCAAATGGCTACTTTCGCTATCTTGCATCACACTTCTTTTTCTCATAATTTATCACCAATATATTTTTGGTGATAAATTATTTATGTTTACAGACATAGGATTTGATACGATTTCCATTATTCATCCCTTTGCAGCCGCAGCCGCAGATAGCCATATCGGAAGCCTGAATGACTATTCCTTTCAATCGGGACTGGGTGGTGGTTTATACACTCTGCTGATTTCCTATCTCAATCCAGCGCAAATATTGACCTATATTGTGCCATCAGCCCTGCTTCCCTATACATATATACTGAGTATGTATATTTCCACTATGCTTGCAGGTATTTACGGTTATCGCATTGGTAACGATTATACTGGGGCATACAATTACTATGAAGGTACAATCCTCTGGTGCTCCCTTCTGTCGATCATGATGCTGATTTTCTGTCTGTTCTTTCGGGGGAACCATAAAAAACGCATCATTTTTTTGCTATGCACTTTAACGCTGCTCTTTCCGATCGTCACAAAACTCTTTACGTTTGATGCAACCAAGCAGCGCTGGACTTTTGTCTATATCATAGCGCTAATCTGCCTATGTATTTACACATTAGATGATATTACAGAATATGTCGACCATATTCCTCTCAAACGCTGGCTGCTCATCAGCGATGTGATTATTTTACTTTTACTTGCACTTGTATTCGGATTTTCCGTGACCGGACAGATAGCGATTAGCAAACGCGCTTGTGTAAAGGTAATCTTTATCCTATTTTTGTACAATATGGTTTTTATCGCAATGGTCAAGAAAAGCCGGCAATTTGCAGCCCTCAGTTTATTGCTCGTGGTCTGCCTTGATATTGCACTAGAGACTTATCCGATTGCTAATACCAGAACCGCCATTATCAAGGAGAACTATGAAACATCTCTGTATAATGACGGGACAAAAGAGGCTGCTGCTGACATACAAAGTAAAGACCTCGGGCTCTACCGTATCACCATGCACTTTCCCATGACGGTTACGATAAGCTGAGTCCTGAACAGAAAGCATATGCTATGACTTCCGGCTTTTATCTGACAAAGTCTGAAAATGAGTCTGAGTTGCTCTCACAATATGCTACCATTGACACGTCTTCCCTTTGTGTAGAACAAGCCAATCTCGCATTGGAACAACTGCAAAAAGAATCCTTATATGATATATCCTATGTCGACCATGAACTAAGCGGAAAGATTAATAATACCGAGATAGCCGATGCCATGTTATGCCTCCCTATCTTTTATGATAATCGTTGGTCTACCTATATCGATGGGCAAAAAGTCACAGCATACAATATTAACGGTGGTTTGACAGGCATAAGCATCAGCCCCGGTGAGCATGATGTACGTTTGGCCTACAGTGACCCTATGATATATGTCAGCATCTGCATCAGCGGGCTTGCGCTCATGGGCATGGCTCTTTATCTTCTGCTATACCGCAAACGCAATTTTTCACGCAACGAACGCCAAAAACTGTACCGCTGCACAGCCGTTATTCTTATCCCTTGTATGATACTGGTGATTCTGCTTTATGAGCGACATACCGGGGAAGATAACAGTATTCGAAAGCGTCTTGCTTCCGGAGAAACGATCATCACACAATATGGCTATGACAGCACCACTGCAACGCAATTTAGTTTTTGGACGGTTGAAACAGCAGACTCCTTTTCCATCATTGACGGCGGTATACCAGCTATGGCTGACCTTGTTCGCACAGTTATAAAGGAACATAATAACCATGTGGATAATTGGATTATTACGCACCCACACACAGATCATATGGGAGCCTTTAATCGTATCATGCAGGATGACGCCGTCTCGATCACAATCGACCATCTGTATACAGTGGAATTTCCATTAGAAGTTTATGAACAGATTGCACGTGATGTTGACGATATTGACACCTACTATACTTTTTTAGATACCACGCAAACACTGAAGGATAAGAATATATTATCTGTCGAATATCTACACGAGGGAGACACCCTGCATCTGGGAGACAGCCAGTTGAAGGTATATAGCGAATACACGCCTGAGATTATAGAACGAAATCTTGATTTGCCGAACAGTAGTTCTCTCATTTTCAAAATATCCGGGAAAAAACAAAGTATGTTATTTTTTGCTGATTTTGAAGATGCCGAATTGGCTGACAAACTGTATGAAAAATACGGACACGAACTGGACGCCCTACACCGAAAACCTATCCCAATACTCCTGAAAATCCACTCTTTTATATAATGTATACAATCTATCCTGACTCAGTTCATCATACAATTTTTGAAAGTTTTGAGCAAGATATAGTATATAGTAATGTATATCAGCATATCTCATCTCTCTTCCACGCCTCTGCTTTTGTTTTCAATGGTATCAAAAGCATCAATTTCGAAATGACAAAATCTCTACAGAAGCAAAAGATTATCCCGCTTTCAATGGTACAATTTGAGTTTTGGTTTTAATTGTCGTTTGATTATTATTCCAACTCGCATAAATAAGGACAGGTTGTTTATATTCGTATAACTGTTTTCTCATTTCTTTAAATAAATCTTTTGTTTCAAAATAAACTAAAAGCATAAAATGATTTCCTTCATACGGAAAGCGGAACCTTATAAAATTCTTCTCTGAATCATAACTATAATAAGAACACTCAACAAGTTTGATGCCCGAAATATACTTGGTATATAGGTAAGAAGTTTTTCGTCCCGCGAGAATATATTTGACCATAATTCCATTAATTTTATCATCATCATCATTCTCAATACATATCGCATACAATTGGCGTATTGTATGTATATATAATTGTCGCTTCTCTTCATCTGCAGATCGCGCCACACTGTATATAGATCTTTTTTTCACAAATCCTCGTCTGCCTTCTGATTTTTGTATATTATTCAATAATGATTCTGGCGAGAAATCTGATGTGTCATAATTTTCTTTATCTCCTGTATCCGTCAAAACCACATTATACCAGCATCTCTACACATGATCGCTACTAGGAAGTTTGACGAAATGTGTTCTTATCTTGTTGGAGTTGAATGCTGATACTGTAAATTTACAGTTGCATTTTGGATTTGGGCAATAGAAAATATGATCTTGTTCTTCAGGACGAACGTCCGCAGCATATCTCTTATTAATATGTTCCTCTTCATTATATGCTATAAATGACATCTTATTTCTAGCTCCTTATACCTTCTCTATTTTCTTATAGTTCTTCACAAGTATGCCCCAACAAATACGTCGCCGATGTCTCTCTCTCCGAAAAACATCCACGATCTCCAAAGACAATAAACGCATCTTTGGCTCGTGACACGGCAACATTCATCATACTTTCATCCTTATCAATAAAATAACAGTTTTCTCCACTTCCATAGACTGTAGAAAACAAGATAATCCTTCTTTCTGCCCCCTGAAAGGTATGCACAGTTCCCACAGAAATATTTGACATTTGTTTGGCCAATGGTGAGTTCATCAATTCTTTTTTTATCAAAAATGCCTGTCCCTTAAAGGGCGTAATAATTCCAATTACGTCTTTACTTTCCATTTTTCCCGCATCAATATCTTGCTGATATTCTGTAATAAGCAAAGTATAGTTATGGGTCAGCCAAGTGACTAGAGCCTCCGCTTCCGCTCTATTCTCTCTACTCCCCCCAATCTTGTGTGAATACTCAACAGATACCTGATAATGTCCCATTGGAGGAAGCAATTTCTTCTTTCCGGCCTCATAGGCACTTCCTCGTTTAGGTTGTAGCCTTCCTTTATAAACTAGTTTATTGCAATATGAAATTATCTCATCGTAACATCTCCGATGCTCATTCAAAAACATACCATGTTCGTATTTGTTATAAGCACATGATAATGCTGCAACCTTCATAATGTTTGATTGAGAACAATTTAAACCATTATTCTCTAATTGTTCAAACTGTCTCTCTTCAGCAATCACCCCATAAATCATAGCCATAGTCTTATCTATTCCCCGCGTCACACCCCAAACAGGAGATATCTGATGTTCATCGCCCACAACTAACGCTTTTTTTGCAAGCGAAAAATTCCCTGCAATCATCTCCGGTGAAATTTGACCAGCTTCATCTACAATCAGAAGATCTATGTAATTATACAGATACTGTCCACCATATACCTGGAATTGCTTGGGTAGCATAAATGTCGTCATAACCATACATGGAGCAATCATCGCCATCCTATGATAATATTCGTCTAGAACTTTTTCGAAAGTAGTAGGAATTTGCTTAACTGTTATAGTCGTATCACGTAACAACCATTCTCCCTCATAATAGTGCGCTGCCATCCAGAATTCCTTATAACGGATTTTATCAATCAGTTCATTCAGATCTGTTGGTGTAAATTGATTCCAAATAAATTTCTGTTCTTGCTTTACATCAAATGAATAGATATCTGCTAGTTTTTGATTGATTTCCTCCATCTGTTTCGTTGTGCTCTCCATTAATTCTTGAGCACTGCTTATCGCCTCTTCAAATTGATTGATCTGTTCACATGTCAGTCGATATTCCATATCATATTCCGACAATTTTGCTTGATACTGTTTTTGCACATCATGATACGTCACACTATCTTGTAGTATTTGGCACTCGTCTAAAAGAGAAAAGGTTGATACATATGCTGCTTCTCGATTCTTACTCCATGGTAAAAATGGAAAAATTCTCACCCACAACGGTAGCATTTGGTAACTTTGTTGCCATTCCAAATATCGTTTTTTACATACTTCTGCGTCTTTACTGATCAATTCCTGTTTTTGCAGGAACATTTCCTTCTGTTGTTGGTCCTCCTGTATCCGTTCTTGCAACGATTTTAGATAAGCACCCCCTTCTTGATTTCCCATAGCCTCAAACAACTGATGCGTCATATTCAATATTTGCTTCCGTTCTTGATCTATATCGTTTAAATGTTGATAGACTTTCTCCACACATCGTTCTAAGTCAACTTCTTCCTGTCCAAAATAAACTTTAAACTCCTGACAGTATTTTTCCTTAGAACTTCTTCTATTGCTTTCTGCTTCTATTTTCTGGAAAAATTCTTTCTGACCAACACTAGAACATTGATAACCTATTTCCATGGCATTTTTCATTTTACTTGATGAGGGAAAATAGATAGCAAATTTGTCCGCACCTGTGATCCATTTATGTTCTAGGTTCTTTATCCCTTGATTTTCAATACTTCGAAAAGATTCAATAATATTGGTTACCGGCTGATTGTTCATCGAAGTTGCCACAATAAGTGGTGCATCTTTTTTTCCTAATGCGGCATTTACATACATATCCGCCACTATCGATTGTAGTAGAGTAGTTTTTCCTGTCCCCGGTGGTCCACCAACCGCTAAAATATCCCCCTCTTCCATTTCATTAAAATGATTGATTGCCTCTCTCTGAGATGGTGACAAGGGATATTGTCCATTCATTTGTCCTGCATGTTGCATCATCTTATTTACATCATCATTGGAAATCAGCTGCTTTTTCGGTTCAGTCTTTCCATTTGTCAACTTAGCATATAATTTGTTTTCTTCCTGGTTCTGCAACTCATTGTATAAACTTAATATATGCTTTGTGGCATTGACCATTTTATCCTCAAAGATATAGTATTTATTATCTAATGCAATTTTTTCACCACAACTTTGTACAAAAGCATCATCAAAAGAACTGTGCGTAACAGTTTCATACATAAATATCGCGTATTGGACATATTGTTCCCATGTCTCGATTTCATAACGTGCACTTGTCATCTTTTCTACGTACTCATCATAGGTTGTCATATCGCCAACAGATAATTCAGGGTCAATCATTGGATATAAATATTCTCTAGGAAACCATGGTTCTTTTCCAACATCCGCTCTGGACAATTTTCCTTCTCCGTCTAATTTTGCCGGGACAAAGAAAATGGAATTCAAGTCCTCTATCTTCTCATCTATCCTATCTCCATTTTCATATATGCTTGCTAAAGTTTTAAAGGCAATTATGACATTGATAGTTTGCTTTTGCATCTGCTGGTCTGTTTTACATTTTCCAAATAAATGCTCCAGAACAATATCTCCGACCTCTCCTGTCATTACTTCTTGCTCTGGAATCAAACAAAACTCCCCATCTTTATACTCGCATTTCGGATTTGTTTGTACCGCCACGGCATTTCTAAAATATCTTGTAACCTCTCTCATTCTCTCCCTATGCCCCTCTTCGTCCCTCTCGCACACCATAATTGATATAGTGTAAGTAATACGCCTTCCAGTCACTTCCATAAGTTTTCTGCAAGTCCTGATATCTTGTACGATAATTCTGCACACTAAAATCCACCTTTGCCTGACGTCCTTCGTTCATTCCATACTGGACAAAGTGCTGTAATACTGCGGCATCATCATCTCCATACGCACGATATACATCCGGATTTTTTGATATATAATAACTATAGTCATACACCGCGCTATAATCCACGCCATTCCACAAGGTCAGTCCATTCTGCAGCGTATTGCAACCGGTTCCTCTTCGTCCTTCCCGAGCGCCCCAATTAATATAGTGCACATAGTAATTTTTCAGATCATTTCCATACGCACGGCGCAAATCTGCATACTGCAGACGATAGGATCGTACATCAAATGTACTCTTTGCCTGACGTCCTTCCTTCATTCCCCACTGGACAAAATGCTGTAATACCGCGGCATCATCATCTCCATACGCACGATACACATCCGGATTCTTTGATATATAATAACTATAGTCATACACCGCACTATAATCCACGCCATTCCACAATGGTCAGTCCATTTTGCATAGCATTGCAACCGGTTCCCACTCGGCCCTCCCGGGCTCCCCACTGGATGTAATGCATATAGTAATTCTTAAGATTATTTCCGTATGCGCGACGCAGATCTACATACTGCAGTCGATATGACCTGACATCAAATGTACTTTTTGCCTGGCGCCCTTCGTTCATTCCCCATTGAACAAAATGCTGTAACAGTAGATTTGTATCATAGCCATATGCCTGTTTCAGATCACTGTATCTGCTAGCATAATAAAATGGGTCGAATATACTACTATAGTCAACTCCATTATAAACTGCTGTATAGGAATGATTTTCATTGTTACCCTGCTCCCCTCCAGATTCTTCATTTCCTCCCGGATTCTGACCACCAGAAGAACTACCCGTATTACTATCTGTATTTTCCTTACCATAGTCATACTTACACTCCGGACGATTGACCGTACTCCAGAAAGTCTCCGGTACATGTGACCGGTTATTTTTCCGCAAAGTCTCATCACTTACATTGTAATATGCCAAAGTGCCGGATGTATCCGCCCACGTCGGATCTACAGCATACCAATAATTTCCTATATGGATCTGATTCCATTCGTGCGTTGCGCTTGTCACAATGATCGTTTCAATTCCTGCTCCATTGCACAATAATTCAAATGCTTCTGCATAGCCGGCGCATACACTCTGTCCTCTCATAAAAACGCTATAACAAGACTGATTATAGGATGCACCATCCTTATATATCGTATTGGTTATCACCAATTCATGTGCCTTATACTCCTTGTCCAAAACGCTTGCCTGCGCATTGACCTGACTCATCCAGTTATCGATCACACTCTGAAACTGGTCGGTATAATTCTGGCGCGTTGCACCATCTACAAATTCGTCATAGACATCAACATAGATCGTTCCTGCATTCTCCACACCGGCATAATATTCCCTGACATAATCCTCACCATCCAGGAAATAAAATTGCGGATTAGAATTAACAAAGGCAATCGTTGTATTGATTGCCTCTGTGTCTGTCAAGCCGCTATATGACACACCTTGTGTATATTCACGGCTTGCGTTCATGACAGCAGTCTTTCCATTGATATCCCCTGTTCCAGTCAGATATGCCATACACATCTGATAGAGACCATCATAAAGTTTCTTCTGACTCGCTGTCATTTGGTTGTAATAATAATCTGAGCCATACTTTGCCCAGTAACTGCTGCCTGCATTTCTGGTATAACTCGGCTCATATACATCGGTGTACTCTGAAACGACCTGTTCTGTGACTTGCGGTGCATGGTATCCCTCTGCATTTGTTATTTCATTCGCCGCATAAACCGGCAATGCATCCAGCGCTGACACGGTCACAAATACCGCACTACATAATACCAGCAACAGTTTCTTCATTCGTTTCATAGGTTTTCTCCTCACTTACTATCGCACACCGCTTCTTCCTTCAATCTGTCCATAAGATATGTAATGCATATAATATGCCGGTAAATTATCACCGTACGCAGACTGCAAGTCCGCATATCTGCTTCGATAAGACTGCACTGCAAACGTTTCCTTTGCACATCTGCCTTCTTTCATTCCATAATTAACAAAATGCTGCAAAACTGCCACATCGTTATTGCCAAAGGCTTTTTTCACATCCGCATTATTTGCCACATAATAGTAATAATCATACACCGCAGAATAATCTACACCATTATATATTGTTGTGGCTCCCTGTACCGTCGTGCAGCCCGTTGCAACACGCCCTTCCTTTTTGCCGTATCTTATATAATGCTCATAATAGGACTTCAACTGTCCGCCATAAGCATTGCGCAGGTCCGCATATTGCAGGCGATAGGATGTCGCGTTAAAGTTGCTGCTTGCCTGCCGTCCCTCATTCATGCCATAGTTGACAAAATGTTGCAGAACTGCAATATCATCATTTGATCCATAGGCATTTTTCACATCTGCATTATTTGCAAGGTAATAATCACAATTATAAACGGATGCATAATCCACGCCATTGTACTGTGTCACATATCCCTGTCGGGAAGTACAGCCGGTTCCTTTTCTATGTTCACGATATCCATATTTCAGATAATGTTCATAGTATTTCGATAGGTCATTGACATACGCCTGACGCAAATCTGCATATTGCAGTTTATAAGAGTTGACATTAAACGTTGCACAGCCCTGCCGTCCTTCATTCATACCATAAACCGCAAAATGCGTACAATACTTCTTTAAATCATCGCCATATACCGCAGCCAGATCCGGATTGTTCTTCTTATAATATGTAATATCAAAGATCGGGCTTGCGATACGCCCCTCTGCCAGACCATAATTCAGGAAATGGTCAAGCAATGCCTTTTCATCATATCCATAGACCGCTTGCAGATCGGCATAATTATTGTAGTAATATGACGCATCAAAAGCCGCAGAATAATCCTCCTTGGACAAGCCATAATAATTCGCAATACCCGCGGCATCTGCCAGACCAAGTTGCTGCAATCCACTTTCATTTCCCAGGAAACGCTGGATATCTCCGGCATTTGTCAGATAAGCATGCTCTACGATGATACCCGGAAATCCCAACAATTTACTGTTGTGGTTCACACTATAATAGTCCGTCACACTTCCATCCGGATAGGTGCTTCCATCGTTTGAATTGCGGATCTTGACTCCCGCGTTTGACAGACCGATCCACTGTAATACATTGGCTATGCTCTGTGACAGTGAATGGCTCTCCGCACTCAGATCCGGTCGGTAGCCGCTATTTTGTGCATACACTTCCACACCGGATGTCGCCGCTGACTGTGAGACATTCAGATGCAGGCTGATATAAACATCTGCCCCCATATTAGAAGCCCACACCATACGATAGTAATTATCCATGGTAGATGAAGTTCCGGGATTCGGACATGCATTTGATGATCTGGTCAAATACACATCCACGCCTTGATATTGCTCCAACTCCGCTTTACAATACTGGGCAATCTTTAATGTCAGTTCTTCCTCTTTCAAACCGGAACGGGATGCCCCATGATGTGTACTATCATGTCCCGCATCCAAGACAACTGTCAGTCGTCCCGTATTTGCATATTTTTTGATAGCTGCCTTTTGCAACGCCCAGTCAGCATCACCAAATGCTTCTTCCAACTCCTTGCGCATCTGCGCTGTCGTAGAGTCATCACCATCCTTTGCGTGCACTATGCTGCCTGACGGCACATACAAGCAAGTGCACATAACAAGAGCAAGCAGTATGGTTATTAATCTTTTTAAAAATTTATCTTTCATCGTCTTTTCTTTGAGAGTTCCTAAATTCCGCTTCTGCCTTCTTTTTTACCGAAGTTCATATAATGCAGATAGTAACTTTTCAGATCATTTCCATATGCGCTTTGTAAATCTGCATAGTTTTCACGATATACCCCTGCATTGAAATCTGCTTTCGCCTGACGTCCCTCTTTCATTCCATAATTCACAAAATGCGCAAGCACTGCCTGGTCATCATTTCCATAAGCATTCTTTATATCGCTGTTATTTGATACATAGTAGTAGTAATCATACACAGCAGAATAATCTACGCCATTATAGACGGTCGTAGCTCCCTGCACAGTGGTACAACCGGCCCCTTTTCGTCCCTCTTTTGCTCCATAATTCATATAATGCAAATAGTAGTTCTTAAGGTTGCTGCCATATGCATTTCGTAGATCCACATACTGTAAGCGATAAGAGTTTGCATTGAAAGTGGATTTTGCCTGTCTTCCTTCTTTCATACCATAATTGACAAAGTGTGCAAGCACTGCGTTTTCATCATCTCCATAGGCTTTTTTTACATCGACATTATTATTTACATAATAGTTGTAATCATAAACACTGGCGTAATTAATGCCATTATAGACCGTTGTTGCATTTTGCAGCGCCGTACAACCGGTTCCCTTTCGTCCCTCTTTCTGCCCATATTTGACGTAATGCAAATAGTAATTCTTCCAGTTCTTACCATATGCACTACGAAGATCCGCATACTGCAAACGATAGGATGTTGCACTGAAAGTAGAAATTGCCTGACGTCCTTCTGCCATACCATAATTTACAAAATGCTTCAAAACCGTGGCATCATCCGTACCTAATGCATTTTTCACGTCGACATTGTGCTCCAAGTAGTAGTAATAGTTATATACGCCAGAATAATCAATGCCATTATAGACCGTTGTCGGTCCCTGCATAGTCGTACAACCGGTTCCCTGGCGTCCCTCTGCCTTTCCATAAAGCATATAATGCTGATAGTACAAAGGCCAGTTCGTACCATAGGCATAGCGCAGATCTCCATATTGCAGATAATAAGATTTTGGATCAAAGGTTGCGCAACCCTGTCTACCCTCTGCCATGCCATAATTTTTAAAATGGCTCAGCAATGCTCCGGCATCACTCCCCACTGCACTTACGACATCTGCATTGTGTTCTCCATAATATGTAGCATCAAAGACAGCCGAATAGTCCTGCCCGCTGATGGTTCCATCATCATACCAATAGTCCAGATCCACATAACCGGTGATACCCGGTACAGATCCCTGGGAAGAGAATTGGAAGAAATCGTATGTCTTCTCATAATCTGTCGTTGCTAAATATCCTGCATTTGATAAATAACCTGTCCACTGTGGATTTGAATAATTTGCTATCCATACGCGTCCATTGGCTGCCAGAGAGTCTCCGTCAAAGAAATTTCTTAAGGTTGATTTATTGGCATACAATGCTCCGGTATAGCCATTCAATGCGCACTGATTCATAAAAGCATTTGCCACGGCTGTTCTCTGTGCAGCATTCTGCCTGGAATTGTATAAACGGCAATCGCTACGATACTGCGAAGGACACCATTCGTAATCCATACAGATCGGCAGCGTAATATTATACATATAAATGAGCCCCGTCACATAATTTGCTTCCTCTCTCGCCTCAGCCTCTGTTACAGCCTCTGACCAGAAATAAACGCCCACACGAAGTCCCGCCGCAAGTGCTCCCTCTATGTTCTGCTTATAGCACTTGTCTGTATAAAATGAACCATCATTATAGCGACCACCAACTTTGACAATGACAAAATCAACTCCGGAATTCCTTACAGCACTCCAGTCGATCGTACCACGGTCATTCTGCCAGTGCGATACATCAATTCCAATTCTAGGCCACTCGTCTACACGCGGACTGGTTTTGGTATAGCCCATGACACTGGTGGAATCGTCATCAAAAAAGCCCTCATCTACCTGTCCTGACATACGATAATCATTACCATCAAAATGGGCCACTGCTGCCTTAGCCTCAAGAATGCCTGTGTTCATGAACAATCCGACAAATAACGTCGTGATCAACGAGACACATAATCCTCTTACCTTTTTTGAATACTTCATCTCTCTTGTTTTCCTTTCTCCACTTTGGTAATCTTCACCTTTGAATTCATATCATAAAATCCTACTGTGTTTTTGTCTGAAACGACTGAAATATTTATCACATCATACAAGCGATGGTAGACAGTAAAATCCCCATCGCGATATCCAGTACAACTTATAGAAAGCAGATATTCACCGCCTTGTAGATTCATCTCCTGATTGAACTCACAAAGATATACATCTCCAGCATTAGCCACATCTATTTCCTGTTTTTCGTACATTGTATTGGTACCGGTAATCGCTGTGCCTTGGATATTTTTAAAAGTATAGGTAAATATCGGATTCTGAACCGTGTCTTCAAATTTGACCTCTGATAAGATAGAAAACCTGGTTCCTTTTTCTATACTGCTTGTTATTGTTCCCTCTTCATCACGAACTGCAAAATCAATGATATGTGCCTTACCGTTCCCATATTCGTCAAGAGCTGGGTTGATTTTATACTGGTTTTTCCACAATTCCACCTTATCACTTGTATTATCGAACACCGGCGAGTTTATTCTATTATGTTCCTGTTCGTCCTCCATAACCATTTCCTGAGTTCGTTCATCAAGTTCTAATTGGTTGACGAGAAGTTTCTTGTACATTCCAATCATTTGCTTGGGATTACCTTCTGCTATCTTCGCTCCTTTGTTCAATAGAACTACCCGATCGCAATATTTTGCAACACTACCTAGATCATGACTGACAAACAAGATTGTTTTTCCCAACTTCTTGAAATCTTCAAACTTCTTATAACATTTAGCCTGAAAGAAAACATCTCCTACAGAAAGTGCTTCATCTACTATTAGTATCTCAGGGTCAATATTTATTGCAACCGCAAATGCTAAGCGAACAAACATACCACTTGAATAGGTTTTGACCGGCTGGTAGACAAAATCACCAATATCTGCAAATTTTAATATATCATCAAGTTTCTTATCTATCTCCTCCCGGGAGAATCCTATCATAGTCCCATTCAAATATATATTCTCTATACCTGTATACTCCATATTAAATCCGGCTCCTAATTCTAGCAGAGCCGAAATACGACCATTGATATCCACTTCTCCATCTGTTGGATTCAAGACACCAGTAATAATCTTTAGGATGGTTGACTTTCCAGCACCATTGGTTCCAATAATTCCGACTGTTTCCCCTTTTTTCACGGAGAAATTTAAATCATGCAAAGCATAATGTTCATGATACCGTGGCGCTTTTGATAGTCCAAACGCATCCATAATACGATCCCTATTACGATCATATAACTTGTACATTTTACTTACATTTTTTACTTGAATCGCATATTCGCTCATAGTTATCCCTCGTTCCAATCTTATAATACATCCGCAAAGTGGACTTGAAGTTTTTTAAATATTGTGCTACCGATAAGGAAAAGGACAATAGTCACACCCCAAAAATAAATCGTCGTTTCTGGTCGGTTCCAAAACCAAATGCCATTAATCATAGAATCTCTATAACCAGATACGATATAATACATCGGATTTAATTTCAGTATGATCTCAATCGGCTTGGAAATTCTGTCAACCATAGCATCCATATTCCACATAATCGGTGTCATCCACATCAAAATCTGCAAAATAATATTAATCAACTGTGTTAAATCCCGAAAGAAAACCGTCATCGCACTAGTTGCATATATAATTCCCACGCATAAACAAATCATTGCAAAAGAGTAGTACAAAATCTGAAGTGTATATACGGTTGGATAGTAATGATATGCCGCATACAATACGACCATAAAGCCAACAAAAAAAAGATGCACAAACAGACTTGAAATGATTTTTACAATAGGCAATACACTGATCTTGAAAACAACTTTTTTTACAAGATAATTATATTCAACCAGAACATTGCTGCCTGTATTAATTACCTCCGAAAAATAAAACCATGGCACCATACCTGCCACAAGCCATATGACATATGGCACATTAATTCCCGCTTTTGTAATCTGTGTTCCGGCATTTAACGCTTTGTCGAATACAAACCAATATACCAAAATTGTAATAATTGGTTGAATGAACGCCCAAATAATACCAAAATATGAACCTGCAAACTTGGCTTTAAAATCGTTTTTTGACAAATTGAAAATCAGTTTCTTATTCTGCGCAATTTCACGCAAAATTCCACCTGATTTCTTTGTTTTGCTATTACTCATTTCTATTCTCCTCGTTATACATGATACTATCTGTCCATTTTAATTTCCATCCAAAGACAGAATTCTTTCTCACTTGCACTCCAACTTGATATTTATCCCAGCCTGTCAAAAACTCCTCTTTAGGCAGATAACATGAGAATCCTACATAGCATGTACCATCATTCAAATTATTTGCTACATCCTCTCGCATTTCTTTTAATGCTAATGCTCGCACATAATGATTTTGTTCATCACGTAACCAGACATAAACATCGCTGTCATTATCACATTTGGGTTTTCCTGTAGAGTACCATCCACGAACAAATATCTCATTTTCGTCATCATCGAAATTATCAATAATGACAACATAATTGTCCTCATATTTTGAACAATAATGCGTAACCTTTTGTACATCCGCATATACGATTGCCGGTGCACTGTTTCTCACTTCATAATTTACTTTGTCCGGCACTAAATTAACGTTATAAAATGGATCTTTACCATTATACTGAGGATGGCTTTCATACAATCTCTGTCTTTCTTTTAACAGCCTTTTTCTCTTTGCCCCATCCTCATTATCCGTTCCGCGGCTTAATGATTCGTAATGATACAAGGTCACATCATTACGCACGACATTATACCAACCGCATTCAGATAATTTGAAGCACAAATCGACATCATTATAGCCTATCTTCAATTCTTCTTCAAAGCCGCCCACTTGCTCAAACTTGCTCTTTTGAACCACCAAACACGCCGCTGTCACTGCCAGCCAGTTATATTCAATTTTGTTTCTGCCAAAATAATAAATGTCATTATCTGAAAATCCGATCTGACTATGAGACGGTCCTATTTCCAAATTTGTAATACCAATATGCTGTATCACGTTGCTGTCTGGATATAGCAATTTCGCACCGACAGCCCCAACATGTTTTTGTGATGCATGTCCAACCATTCTCTCTAACCATTCGTGACGAAATACTTCTGTGTCATCATTCAAAAACAGCAAGAACTCTCCATTCGCTGCCGCAGCACCAATATTACACATTTTCGAAAAATTAAACTCCATCGGCGTATATATATACTGCGCATTTTTTTCTTTGAGATAATTTTCTATCTTCTTTTTATTACTCTCCTTGCTCCCATTATCCACAACAATAATCTCATACCGATTTCGCGTATAATATGATACAGAATCGATACAACGCATTAGAGTTTCCGGATTATCCTTCGACGGAATAATAATACTTGTCAACGCATCTTTAGGTGCATGGTATACGACACGATACTGATACATATCAGGTACATACTCCACTTCTGCATCAATTCCGCGTCGCGCCAACATTTCTTCTTTCATTTGACGCATTACTTCCAACGCATATGGCTTTGCTTCTGGATTAGATGCGATCGATTCACCTCTCTCTCTCCAATAATACAGTACTTTGGGAATATGCCCCACGCGTTCATTACTACTATGCTCCATAAAACGGAACGTAAAATCATAATCTTGCGTTCCATTATATTGTGTGCGAAGTCCGCCAACTTGTTTTACTATGTCTGCTCGATATACTCCCAAATGGTTTGTGTACATTAATGACATAAACGTATCTGGAGACCAGTCCGGCTTGAAAAATGGCATGTGACGCTTTGTTCCGTCTTCAGACAACTTATCTTCATCAGAATATATGAAATCCAGTTCAGGATCTTTATTTATTGCAACAGCCATTTCATATAATGCATGCTCTGACAAAACATCATCGCAGTCTGAAAAGACTATGTAATCTCCCTTAGTAGCATTAATCCCTGTATTGGTACATTCTGATATATGTCCATTTTCCTTTCGATATATTACCTTTACTCTATCTCTTTTTTCATACTTTCTCAGTACATCACGAACTTCATCCCAAGTCGAACAGTCATCTACCAAAATCAACTCATAATTATGATATGTTTGTCCTAATACAGATTCGATACATTCTTCCAGTTGTTGACGCAATACATTGTATACTGGGATAACAATCGAAAACATCGTACTGGGTGAAATTTTTTCCGTAGTCCAAACGGCTGGTTCCTCTTCCCTAATCCAGTTTTGATATGCATCCGTTGTTTCTTCTTGTGTTTGACAAATAAGATAATCTGCAACTTTTTTTCCATAAGTACGACGTAATGTGCGGTAGTCCTGTTGGCAATTCACACATTCATCTTCCGTAGATTTTTCTTTCGCTACCAATATATTCTTTAGTCTTGGATCCAAATCTGGTCTTGACAATAAGCCTTTTTTCCAATAGATTTCAATATTAGGATTTTTCATGTAAGTATCATAATCCAGACGAGCTAAATATTTTTTTGTATCTTTCTGAACAACAAACCCATCTACTTCCGGTATATCTCCAATTGTCACTGCCTCTTTTTCACTTGGGTAATTGATTAAGCGCATAAACCCAGCCAATGTACTTTTCGCCTCTTCTCGAATCCCAAATGCATCATACATTGGTTCTGCTACCGTGACAAAATCTATAATTCCCTGACACACATTTTTTTTATAATTTTCATCATTTCCTATGGTTTCAAATATTAATTCATCTTCGCCATATTGAAATAATGATTCTGACGGCGCGCCAAAAAACAGTTCTAATAAGGCAACAACCGAATTCAACTCCTGCTGAATCCGCTTATTCTTGTCAATATCGAATAAATATGTATCATATTCAGTGTTTTTCAGTTGGCGTCTACTCTTAACAGTATCCAATATACCGACATAAACAAATCTATTCTCTTTACTGTACCCAATATTCGTCAGTACACGATTCAATAAATATTGGGAACTGCCATTCCAACCACAATCAAAAATAATGCTGTCATTCTGCAACAGGCCAATTTTCTCAAAGTAGTTTTTTGCATTATTTCGCTCTTTCTCACACCTTTTCAGAAATAATGCCTCGTTCATTAAATACAGTTTTTTTACTTTTTCCATATCATCAACTGTATTAATCTTCGCATCTAATCCTGCGAATCCCAAGGATTGAACTTGCTCCTCGGTCACACCCTCTAAAGCAATATAATGAACAACCTCTCCAATCGTCTGCCCCAGTGTATACGGCGGCAATATGCGAAGAGTTTCTTCATTTAATTCCGTAATTCCCGCCAGGGTCAATGCTCGGCGCGATGTATACATATATTGGCATCCGATCCACTCTTGTTTCTCGCTCAGTTGAAACAAATTATATCCATCTCTCGCTAATAAATAACAAGGTCGATTCGGATTAGCCTTTCTCATTTCTTTCAGCCATTTAACAATGCCTACATATAATGGACCACCTACATACGCTCCTAAATCATGCCAAAACTCTCCCGTTTGCACATATCGGCCAACCCCCAGATCGAAAATGCCCATATTTTCTATTTTTGTTTCATTTGGGATTTCATTACGTATGTACAAAAAAGCATTCCATCCCGCTTCTCGCGCTAAGCGAACATCAGAATTTTCATTGTCGCCAATATGTAAAATTGTATTCGGCTTTACCTTTTCTTGTTCAGCAATATAATGATATATATCCCCACGGAATTTTGTATGATTCTCCGTTGCAGAAACATAATATTGCTCAATATCATGATAGCCACAGCCTTCAACTAAGTCTTTTACTGTCGACTTATCCAAATACATATCACTTGTAACGATGATGCGCTTTCCTAAAGATTTTGCATATTGATATATTTCATAGATTTCATCATTTTTTCTTAAAACTTGTTTTTCTATCGCAATTTCTTCTTGCTTTACTTGCTCCCAATCCACTATTGATCCATGATTTTTGGCAAGATACTCATAGGTGTCATCCAAATCAGCATGTGCTTTTTGTTCTGTTTCTTCCACTTCCTGACTTGCCATCATTTGACATCTCTGTCTCCAATTAGCCAATCCACGAATACCCGTTTTCTTTTCCAGTAATGTAAACACATCTTCTGGGGTATTCGTCATTCTTACAATTAAAGTATCAAAGACATCAAAAGATATTATGTCTGCTTGCAGAATTCCACTTTTTAATTGTTCGAGTTGGGGTTCTTTCCACATACTAATCTCCCATTTTCCTATTCAAATAATTTTTTATTAGCCTTGTTAAATGATATGCTTTATACCAAACAGTAGGCATAAACTGATCTATCATTGTTGTCTTTGCATTGATTATCTCTTGCTGTTCTAGAATTGTTGATTGTGCTTCTCTTTCTATTTTTTCAATATAGCGTTGTTTTTCTTCACGTAGTGCCCTTTCATATGATACCACTTCATTCAACCATTCAAAATCATCAGCATACATAATTTCATATCTCACGCAAAACGTTCCTTTTTTTCCTTCCAGATCAACAATTATTTGTGGATCGTTATGATCAAATCCTATCACATTTTCAGACATTTCCACACCATTATATGAGTAACTAAGTGGTTCTCCATTCAAGGATACTTTATCTATCCGAATCATGCACGACTGCTCTATTGGATCCAATCTCAATTTATCGTATGCCTCTTTTATATCTATTTTTATCGCTTGATCATCTCTTCTCTCCCAATAGAAAGTGCAAGTATTTTCCTCGTCATATCCTTTTTCCGTTGGATAGTATACTTTTAGTGGTTCTTTTTTTATTTTCGTTCTTATAATCTTTTGATTGATCTGATTGATACTGAACTGCGGTTTGCATTCATAATTGGCCTTTGTTCGGAAAGTTTCTGTCTCGCCCGCCACATATCGTTGAAAGCAGGCCTCCATTTTTTCAAATATTTCTGCTTCAATAAGCGAAATCTCTCCTAGATCCAATACCTCTTCCCAAGTATGATTTTTCAGCGCATTCGATGTACTGTTCCAATACAAAAGTGCTCGATACAAAATAAACTTCTGTGGAATTTCAAAGTCAAATGTCCATTCATAATCAATTACATGCCACTTTTCCTCATCTACCAGAACGTTCGGAAAAATCATGTCAATATTGCTGACTTTCGCCAAGTCAATATCTCTCATTTCTACGTTTCCGAAAATTTTCTGTTCATCTGCATTCGGTTGGAAATCACCTCTATACGAGCCGTGCCTCAACAGCCTTTCAACATATTCATTGAGCAATTGACGTACTTTTTTCTCATTTCCTTGCAAGATATACAAATCTAACTTTGACTGAATCGACTCTCCAGATACAAATGCGAACTGCATTCCCTTGTCTGTTCTCTTTACATCATTAATATCGATTGCTGTATCCCCATAACGTTCCACCAGCCACTGATGTTTTTCCGGCATTAACGCTAGATGTTCTGAGATCTGTCCATTTGGATCACTTTTATATATGACTTTGTTTCCATCTGCGATGGCAATCCGTGTTTTGCTGCAGAATTCAGGCGCTCGATCTTCTGAAAATTTTATATAGATTGTCTTCTCCATTACCTATCGCCTTTCTATCTTTACAGCAAATGAGTTCGCGAACTCCGAGAACAGCCCTTCCTCAATTATATTATCCCACACCTTGCTTTCATCAAAGAAACGATAACGAAAGTATTCAAAATTAAAGTCATAATTTTCCAGACTTCCCTTGCTCGGCATCCATTCATCAGAATAGATTTCCATCGGATAGCGATAATCTGGATACGGATAGTAGACTGTACTGTCTACTTCAGGCATCTCAAGGAGCAGATTCATTATTTTCTGATATGAAATAACATCCTCATTCTCTGTCGATTCCAAAGTACGGAAAAAACCGCCCTTTTCATATTGCATCCCTGACCAATATTTTAAGCCAAATTTATTATCAACACACCACAACAACTGTCCATGTTCATCCAATCTTGCCGCAAGAAATTTCATCACTTCTTCCATCGTAGACTGCGTCAATCCCCCCCGAAGCATTCCAAACAGGATAATAACATCATAGGATGCCTGCATATCAATCTTGTCATCTGTTTCTTCAACAGATAACCCTCGTTCTCTTAAGTCTTCTGCAAAAATGGGATTTTCATTATTGACCACAAGAATTTTTTGTTTCTTGTCAAGAATTAACAAATCAAGTATTCTGGCTTGATATTTTTCTTTTTGCACTTGATCCATAATTATATTCTATCACCTATCTCAAAATCCATCTCTCCGTCCACTGCACGAACCAATCCTGGCGCTTATCTCCGGAGATCATAACACCTATCTGATACTTCTGATCGGATTCCTCCAATTTATCCTTATCAACCAGTATCTCAAAACCAACATTTCCATAACGACTGTCATAGGTTCTTCTCGCTTCATCCGATACAAATCTTTCGACCTCGACACGATAACACCTGCCGGATTCACCGCGTAAAACCAAATACAATTCTCTCTTACTATCCACCCGAAGACTACCTGTATAGAACCAACCAACAACACGCACAAGTGAATTCAGATATTCCACACTATTAATGCGCGCCATAAAATTGATAGACTCTGTATCAAAATCAATGACAAAATCTTCCATGCTGCTCTCTGTCTGCAGCGGCTCATGATCGCCAGCCCCCTGCATCTGGATACTAAAGGAGATATTATATCCCCCCAGATTGCGATTATAGAAGGGATCATAACCCTCAAATGCAGGATGATTTTTATACAATTTGCTGCGTTCCATCGCAAGTCGAAGCATCTTTTCATCATCCTGATTGTCAAGCCCACGGCTCACAGACTCATAATGATACAAGATGACGTCATTACGACATACATTATAATAACCAGCCTCTGCCAGTTTAAAACACAGGTCAATATCATTGTAGGCAACCGGAAATTCTTCATCAAAGCCGCCAACCTCATAGAACTTTGCCCTATCAACCATCAAACAGGCGCCGGTCACTGCCAGCCAGTCATATTCCACACGATTTCTCGCGAAATAATAAGACTGTGCATCATCCATATGACTAAATGCATGAGACGGTCCGCAAGTCAGGTTTAACACACCATCATGCTGGATATCTGTCGAATCCGGATATAAAAGTTTGGCTCCAACGGCACCCACATGTTCCTGGGCGGCATGTCCGGTCAGACGATCCAGCCATCCCTGATGCAGGATTCCAATATCATCATTCAAGAATAAGAAATATTTTCCGGATGCATGCTCCGCACCAATATTGCACATATGTGAAAAGTTAAAGGTCTGCTTTTCATAGATGTAGTGTATATTCTTGCCGGCAATATAATCATTGATCTTGTCCTGCACATCCTGCGCACTGCCATTATCCACAATAATGACCTCATAGTTCGGATAATCCGTAAACTCTGCAATGGTAGCCAGACAATGCTTTAAAATATCAAAATTGTCTTTAGACGGAATGATGATACTTACTTTCTCGTTTGTGTCATTGTGGTAGACCAGACGGTATTGGTACTCGCCGTCCACATACTCCACATCGGCATGCAGTCCGCGTCGTGTGATCATTTCTTCTTTTAATTTCTTTGCCACTTCCAGTGCATACGGCTTGGAATTCGGATCATACGCCACCGATTCTTTTCGTTCGCGCCAATGGTAAAGAATTTTGTCTACATGTCCCACGCGCCGATTTGTCGTATGCTCCATAAAGCGCAAAACAAAATCGTAATCCTGACTGCCATTGTACTTTGTGCGCAGACCGCCTACTTCTTTGACGATCTCGGTTCGATACACAGACAGATGATTGGTATAGTTCAGACACATAAAGGCATCCGGTGACCAATCCGGTTTAAAGAAAGGTGTATGACGATCTTTTACAGGTATTGCAAACGTGCCTTCCCTGGTTGCCTGACACTCCTCGGTAATTTTATCCTCATCACTATAGATAAAGTCCAATTCCTGGTTTTCATTCAAAAGATATGCTACCTCATATAATGCCTGCGGAGCCAGAACGTCATCACAATCCATAAAGGCAATGAACTCCCCTTGCACTTGTGCAAGTCCTGTATTGGTCGCCTCTGAAATATTGCCGTTTTCTTCCCGATAGATCACACGGATCTTCGGCATGTCACTGTACTCAGACAGCACCTGTCGGACATTCTCCCATGAAGAATGATCGTCCACCAGGATGAGTTCCCAGTTTTCATATGTCTGTTTTCTGACAGAATCGATGCAGTCGCGCAGCATCTGGCTTGAAACATTATAAACCGGTACTACAACAGAAATCAGAGGGGCATATGACAAGACCCCCTGATTCCAGACCGTCGGCTCTACTTCTTCTATCCACTGTCGGAATACATCAATATTCTGATAGTTACCAATGCGCAATATTCGTTTTATAATACGTTTTGCTTTTCTCGCTGCTCGTCTAATCATGCCGTAAAACTATAACCCTTCTGCAATCTCCATCAGATACTTTCCGTAATCTGTTTTTAAAAGCGGCTGTGCCAGTTTTACCAGCTGCTCCTTATCAATAAATCCTCTCTTGTATGCAATCTCTTCAATACAAGAAATGTAAAGTCCCTGTCGCTTCTGAAAAGCAGATACAAAGTCTGCTGCTGCAAGAAGCATGTCATGGTTTCCTGTATCAAGCCATGCAAATCCACGTCCCAATGTCTCTACGTGCAAATCTCCACGCTCTAAATAAGCGTTGTTTACTGCTGTGATCTCAAGTTCTCCTCTGGCAGACGGCTTGATTGTCTTTGCAATCTCAACGACCGAATTATCATAGAAATACAGACCCGGAACCGCGTAATTTGACTTTGGATTTTCCGGCTTTTCCTCGATCGAAATAGCCTTACCATTTTCGTCAAACTCAACCACGCCATACTCTCTCGGATCTCTGACATAGTAGCCGAAGATGGTAGCCCCAGGTTCGTTCTCAGTTCTATCTGCTGCACGTCTTAATACCTGTGAAAAACTCTGACCATAGAAGATATTATCGCCAAGTACCAACGCCACTGCATCTTTTCCTATAAAGTCTGCACCGATAATAAACGCTTCTGCAAGTCCATTCGGCTGCTCCTGAATGGCATACTGGATATCCATGCCTAACTGACTACCATCTCCAAGAAGATCCTCAAAGACAACCACATCCCTTGGTGTAGAGATAATTAACACTTCACGAATACCTGCCAACATCAGTGTTGACAGCGGATAGTAAATCATCGGCTTATCATATACCGGCATGATCTGCTTGCTGATCGCCTTGGTCAATGGATATAATCTGGTTCCTGAACCACCTGCTAAAATGATACCTTTCATCTTAAAATTCCTCCTTTACACACTCCAGCGCTGCCATAAGCACCTTGTCCATATCGTAATACTTGTACTGTCCCAAACGTCCGCCAAAGATCACATTGCCTTCCTTGGCAGCAAGTTCTGCATATTTCTCATACAAAGCATTGTTCTTCTCGTTGTTGACCGGATAGTATGGCTCTACGCCCGGCTTCCACTCAGAAGAATATTCTCTTGAAATGATGGTTGTCGGTTGCTTGCCAAACTCAAAATGCTTGTGCTCAATGATACGGGTATATGGAACTTCGCGCTCTGTGTAGTTGACTACAGCGTTGCCCTGGTAGTTTTCCATATCCAGTTTCTCTGTCTCAAAGCGGACAGAACGATACTCCAGTGGTCCAAACTTAGAATCAAAGTATTCATCGATCTGACCGGTAAAGAGTATCCGATCATAAGAGACTTCAGTGCCGTCAGATAACTTTCCGGACTTTTTCAGATCAAAGAAATCCTCTCCGGTAACGACATCGATGCCATCCAGCATCTTCTCAACGATCTGTGTATAACCGCCCATTGGGATACCCTGGAAACGGTCGTTAAAGTAGTTGTTGTCGTAAGTAAAGCGCATCGGCAGTCTCTTGATGATGAATGCCGGAAGTTCTGTACAGTCTCTTCCCCACTGCTTCTCGGTATAACCCTTGACCAGTTTCTCATAGACATCTTTACCGGCAAGAGACAATGCCTGCTCCTCCAAATTCTTTGGCTCGTCTATATCATACTCTGCCTTCTGCTTCTCGATAATATCCTTAGCCTCCTGCGGTGTACGGATGCCCCACATCTTGCTAAAGGTATTCATGTTGAATGGCAGGTTATAAAGTTCGTCCTTGTAAACTGCGATCGGAGAGTTGATATAATTGTTAAATTCTGCAAACTGATTGATGTATTCCCAGATAGCCTTGTCCGAGGTATGGAAGATATGCGCACCGTAAACATGTACGTTGATACCGTCTACTTCCTTGGTATAAATGTTACCCGCGATGTGATCGCGCTTATCGATAACAAGTACTTCCTTTCCTCTCTTTTTTGCTTCGTATGCAAATGTGGCTCCGAAAAGTCCAGCACCTACTACGAGATAGTCATAATGCTTCATAATCTCTGTCTTCCTTTCTTATTTAAATCCGAACATAGTTAATTGTATTGTAGCAATTTTGTAACATTTTGACAACCTTATGCTAGCAATTAGACAGGATAAAGCCTCCTCACCCATATAGAAAAGGCAGAAGTCATCCTTTGACTTCTGCCCTCTGTAAGTTAGTTTCCTTTGCGTCCTTCCTTGTATCCCCAGTTTATATAGTGATTATAATACATGGCTGTATTGTTCCCATATGCCTGGCGTAAATCCGCGTAGCGCGCTTTATAATTATTTACAACGAAAGATGCTTTCGCGATACGACCTTCTTTCATACCATAATTTACAAAATGAGCCAGTACTGCCTGATCATCATAGCCATATGCACGGAATACATCCGGGTTTTTATCTATATAGTATTGATAATCATAAACCTTTCCGTAATCAGTACCATTAAGTGTTGTTATCGCCCCCTGCAGGCGTATGCAGCCACTGCCCTTGCGTCCTTCCTGTCTTCCCCACTGCAGATAGTGCAAATAATAAGATTTCAGATTGTTCCCGTAAGCACGACGCAGATCGCTATACTGCAGGCGATATGAGGTCACATCAAAAGACGCTTTCGCAATGCGTCCCTCATTCATTCCATAATGGATGAAATGAAGAAGTACCGCCTGATCATCGTAGCCATATGCCCGAAATACATCCGAATACCGGCTCACATAAGTATTATAATCATAAACTGCTGCATAATCGATGCCATCATACCTTGTCAGTCCGTTTTGCAGCACATTACATCCTGTTCCCTGACGCCCTTCGCTTCTTCCCCACTGAAGATAATGCATATAATAAGGCTTCAGATCATTTCCATAAGCGCGACGCAGATCACTGTACTGCAGACGATATGAGGTCGCATTAAAACTTGCCTTGGCCTGACGTCCTTCACTCATGCCATAATTGATAAAGTGCTGTAACAGTTGACTGCAATCATAACCATATGCCTGTTTCAAGTCAGCATACTGATCCGCATAATAGTATGGATCAAAAACACTACTGTAATCCACTCCATTATATACCGCATTGTAGGTTCGCTCCACCGGTGTTGGTGTCGGCTCAGGATTTGGCTTCGGTGTCGGTTCCGGCTTTGGTTCCGGCTCTGGCTCTGGCTCAGGCGTTGGTTCCGGTGTAGATGGTATCTCATCATCCAGAGCCTGATAACGCCTTACATCCATCGTCCCATCACTCTGTGGTGTCGATGCACAGTATAGAATTCCATCCATTCTTCCCAGCGCAGTTCCAAACGCCGGAGAATAAACCGTACTTCCCAGCATTGTCGTGTCGGTCGGATCTGCCACAGTAGAACTATATACATTTACTTTCCCATCTGCAGTTACAATGGCATAGTAAAGATTTTGTTTTCCTGCTGTCAGACCGATATCCAGAAGGTTACTGCCCAGTGAAGACATAACCGTTTCTGTAACGCCTCCTGACATATCCATTGTGGTTAATTTGGCACTACCTGTGCTTTCATTACTCAAAAGATATACATGATCCCCTGTTGTTTTGACCACGATCTTCTTCGCATACGCATCGGTATTCTTATGCGTAGAAGTCCATTGATCATTTTTATATACCATCACACTCGTTGTCCGCTCTGTAAAATCACCATATGCCAGAGCAGGAAATCCATTATACGAAAACAATACCGGACTTACCAGATAAGAAACATTTAGCTGCGGTCCCACAGCCTTCCAGGAATCATTCTCTAAAAGATATAACTGTGGATTTTTATTGTCCTTAGCGACGATCGTAGCCAGTTTATCTCCGATCACCCCCAGCACGGGATGATTAGTAGCATATGCATTCATAGTCGTTATTTCCTTCCAGGCATTCCCGCTATATTTTTTCAAGACGCTGCAGTTATTGCGATAATCAGAAATCAACGCATACAAACTACCATTGCAACTCTCTATGCTCACAGATGATGACACATTATCTATAGGCTTGCCTAGATTCGTCCAATTCGCTCCATCATACTGTAAAACAGTCGAAGAATTTGTATTCTGTGCCAAAACATAAATAGCGTTTCCATCTGTAGCCAACTGTGTAGCACTGGCATTCATCGTGGACAATGGTGTCGTCCCATCCTGACTCGTCACCGTCTCCCACAGATTCATATTTGCATAATCTGGAAATGTCACATCGAATGTGATTGAGTCATCCGTCTGCGCAGTCACACTGATTGTCATGCCGGAATTGCGCCCGTCACTGTAACAGATGGCATTATCAACAATCGTTTTTGACAAATCCTCCGATCCGATAGACTGTCTGCCGGATATGTAGGTCGGCATCCCTGCCGCAGCCTTTGTAATATCGCCCGCGGATGCATTCCCCCCGGTATCATCCGGTCGAAATACATAGATATAGTCATTACCACGCAGATTTCCATCCGTAGCATATGCCGGATTCACACGATATACGATAAGCCCGGCTCCTGACATGTTCTGATCCAAGTCCGCTGAATACTTTTTGCCCGGTTTACGATATTCCACCACAAAATATTCACTGGATGAAAATGGTGTATAAAACTTATAAGCCTGACTCTTTCCGCCATTCGCATATGCACTATCCATATCATACAATGTGTAGGTTGAGCTTGTCGCTGTCTTTTGGGCAATCTTTGCCCAGCCTATATTCTCTCTTGTCGTTGCCAAAAGTGATGGTCTGCCCAGTGATCCTGCCATAAGATCCCACATTCCAACCGGTGTTCCATTCATTCCCGATGTACGGTAATAATCCGGCACACCAAATGTGTGCACATACTCATGCGCTGCAGTTGCAATATCAAAAGAATCCCAAAATGTGCCCGACGAAAGTGTCGTTGTACAAGTTTCAAGTATATTATAATAACCTATGGTCTTGCCGGCAAAAGTATAGTTATTTCCGGCATTGGTTGTGTGCGGTGTAAACTGCCCTGTCTTTGGTACAGATGCCAGAATCATCAGGTTGTCGATTGCCCCATCACCGTCCCGATCCAGAAGTGTCCCATCATAAGTTGGATACTTTTCCGTCAGTTTTTGAGCGACCTCAGCAACCAGAGAAATCTCATTTGATCCCTGGTATTCCGCCAGTGTCTTGTCCAACGTGATATATTCCACTCTTTCACCTGACACAGTCTGCGGGAAAAGTGACTCCACCTGATGTGCCCCACCGGAAAGCCTCGACAGATATTCCCGAAATGATCCGATCGCAAAGGTGTCATTCTCTCCATTGAAACGCCTTTGCAACAAGCCCCAATAAGTTGTCGGGGCTCCCGAAATCTGTGAGGTATATGGTGTATTATAACCCGTATCGTCGTCTCCCACAGTATCTCCCTGATAACGTACAATGACAACCAGGTTCGCTGCCCGGCCTGTCGATGGTGCTGCCTGAATCGTCATCATCCCTGCATCCCCCAATAGCATGATCGCACACAGCAGAAAAACTGACATTACACGACCCGATCTTATTTTTTTCCTTCGTCTTACCATATACATCTCCCTTCGTTTATCAAATTCATGTTCACTTTTCTTCGCTTTAACCTATGCAACCAGGCTTTTATAACATCAATCAAAGAAATATATACACACTATAGTCACAACCCCAGATACTTCTCCCAGTATCCAAGGCTCGTGATCTCTTTTTTCGCCTCTGCCCACTGCTGCATCATGACATCGTGGTTCTTTCTGATTTTCTTTGTCATCTTCAGATAGTCACAAAAATCTTTCCAGCCTCTTGCATAACTCTTCTCTGTCATATAGCCTTTGCGCTTTTCTTCATCATAGTGGAAGATCTTCTTAGCACCAAAAGCAATGCCACTATCGCGCAGTCCGGCGACCTTGAGTGCCCTTGTGCTCGGAAGAATCCAGCGTATGATCGCCCAGACACTCCATGCCAGATAATGGCTGTGGAATCCATTTTCTTCTACCATATCCTCGGTCAGATCATAGGCAGACAATTCCTCGTATTTATAATTATACTTGGTCAGTGCTGCGTGCTTCTCAAGCGGATCCAATGTCTTAAAGAAGTCCGGTCCCTTGTAAAAATCATCGATAGCCTCATAGATGATCTCTGCATCTTCATAACGATAACGGTTCAAGGCACCGACAATACGGTTTGATAAATGATGGATCACATCGCCTGCTGTTGCACAGGTTTCGGACCCTGCCATGCCGATCAGCATATTGCGGATATCGTAATAGGTCATACGCGTTGCCGCCTTGTTGATCCCCTGTGGATGCCATACACAGATACCGTTCAGAAGAATTGTGCCATTTTTCTCATTTCGCACCCCATATTCCATATCATCATAATGGATAAACAAAGGTATCGGCAGATTATCTTCCGTAATAATAGAGGTCGGGATAACACTGTACCACCAGCCACTGTAATTGATCGGATTTTCACATTCATTGGTGGCAACACATTCCTGTCTGCGCAGATCCCACATCTTATTGTAAAAAGTCACCTGCGTGCCACGCCATCTTGCCCCAGCCTCAAACTGCTTATAGCGAAGATTTAACATGAACATTTCACCGCCAACCATCATATCATGATGCTCTTCATCAACGAATTGCAGGAAATGATAGGTTCTCTCCAACACATCTGTAGAAAGAATAATATCGTCATCCATCAATATGATATGGGTAAATGGCGAGTCCTGGCGATGGAAAAGAGACTCGATCATGGTTCTTGTAAAACCGCCTGCTCCACCGGCATTTTTATTCGGGAAAAGATGCACCTTGTCACTCTGGAAGGTATCCTGCGGCACCGTCTGTCCGTTATCTGATATATAAATTTCTACATGATCGCACAATGGCGACATGGCATTATTGATGACCTTATCCAGTACCAGATTCACATTTTTCTTTAAAAATTCTTCTCTCTGGAAAGTGCAGATGCCAAGTACCAGTTCCACCGGATTGACATCCTCTTTCTCTACGTCTGTGGTATATGCTCCCGACAAAAGAGAAACTGCATCCTCGCACGGCGCCATCGTAATATAGTAAATGCCCTCATCGGCTAATTCGGAGAAATGAATGATCGTCCTGATCGCCTGCTGTCCCTGGTCCGTTACAAATGCTTCTGCTTCCTGTGGGCAGTCCATTTCCCGTCTTTTGTTGTGCAAGAAACTGTACATGGTCTCCTCATCCGGGAACTCATGCCACATATGCTCTGTTTCTACCATGCCAACCGTCTGATAGGCTCTGACCTCTACCGGACCACTGGTCACGATCTCCAATGCCAGATTCGACAACTTGGTGTATTTCTTCCATTTTCCAATGGAAAAAGCATTGAAATACGTATCCAGGGATAATATCTCTCCCTGCTTGATCTCAAGTGGGAAAGATTCTGCTGCCACTTCCGATGCTTTCACGCCATCGATCAGTTTATGGAACATGACATTCCCATCATCATATGGATAGGTCGTAATATCATTTCCCTCTTTATCCACTTTTCTAAAATACATCCCCCACTCATTGCATACTTCCTTGCTTGGTCCGATCAATTTTTGAATAATCACTGTTTCCATCCTCCTATCTCCGGTGCAAAACGCATCCCAGCCGTCATTCCTTTCCACATCGTAGCAATGCGCATTTTCTTTCCATCCCTACTCTTAAACAGGATGCGCAGCATATTTAGGAAAAATGCCGCAAAGTAAATACAGACTTCTTTTGTCCCATGCCTTTTTGCCGTGCACAGATCATTACGAAATGCATAAAAATATCTTGGCACACGTTCTATATCATCAATCACAATATTACTTCCGGCATTGGTCTTCATTTTGTGGATAGCCACGCTTTCTTTGACATGATAGCATGGATAAGTCTCCGAAATCCGAAGCGTGTATTCCTTATCATCGCCCCAGATGAAATACTCTTTGACCGGCAGCCCTTTGTTTTCCACTGCCACTCTTGTAAAGAGAAGTGAAACAAAGGTTGCACTATCCACCGCCTGCAGGGTCAAGGCACTTTCTTCTGCACCCTTGCCGGACACAGTCACTTCCTGTCCCACATAATGCTGACGGTTCATCTGGCAAGGACTTCCATCTGTCCAAAGGACCGTTGATGAGACAAAACCAATCTCGTCCTGCGGTGCGACCTCATTTCCAGCGCACATCATGCCATCCAATAATTTTTGCAAGGCATCTGCCTGCGGTATCGTATCATCATCCATGATCCAGATCGCATCTGCCCCATGTTCATACGCCCATTTCATACCGGTATAAAATCCACCGGCTCCACCCGTATTCTCTGCCAGATGGGTCGCATAGATCCGCCTGTCTTCGGCATCGCCTGCCGATACCATGCCATCTATCCACTCTTTTGTGCCATCCGTACTGGCATTATCCACGAGAAAAATATCTAATTGTGTATCCCGGTCTACTTTCTGCTCTCGAAGAGCCTGTAGACACTCTTTCAACAAATCTATCCGATTGTATGTGACTACTACTGCTGTTACATGTTGCATCCTGCTCTCACACTCTTACCTTTCCATCCATTTTCTGTCCTTTTACAAATATGAAATATATAGCGTGTAATAATCCAGCAAAAACACAAGAGATGTGAAACCTAGGGCAGCCATGACCATATGGTTTTTATCAAACTTAATGCTTATGCCATCAATTCCCAGAGAGTAAGCCAATGGGAACAGCACCGGCAATAAATACCTTCCCTGACACCCTTGTAAGACTTGTCCTCCTACTGGTGTATAAACAAGATAAAACACGGTTACAATCACCGCCACCAGGATAAGGAACGTTGCCCACTGACTGATCCTAAGCCATGTAACTTTTCGCTTTTCCTCACCACGATCCAGATACAGAATCACCGCAATAAGGATCAGGAGAAGAATTCCATAATCTCCCTGCCCTAAGTATCCCATATTCGTTGTGTAAAGCGGTGCTACATTAAATCCCAGATAACCTGCCATAAAACCGATCAGCTTTTGCAGATAACTGCCCGGAAGTTGTAAGATCCACCATAATTGTTCGCTGGCATTGATCCCCTCCCCGCCTCTTGTGTCTCCCATTCCGAGCCCATGATGCAGAACCGGAAGTACAAACAGGAAAAATATGATTGCCATACCGCCGATCAGAAAAGCGTACCATACCCCTCTCTGCCGCTTATCTTTAAATTTTTCCTTTGGGAAGAAAAACAGTGGCAATAGCATCACACAGTAAACCCACTTGGGCATGATGCTAAGCGCAAAACAGGCGACCATCATAAAGAGATCCCGATATTGCAAGGTCTCCTCTGGCCTTTGCAGATTTCCGATATAGTAGGAGGTTCCCGCCAATGTCAACGCAATCACCCACCAATCATAACTATAGGATGATGCAAGTACCATGGAAGTCGGTAAAAGAGCGATCACAGACATCAGGATCTTCCCATAACGCAAGCGCTTGATCGCATAATAAATGATCATTGTATATGCCAGTAAGATACTTATTTTCCCTAGTAAAAAAACATGGGCAAAACTCAGATGCAGGCCTTTTCCAATAATGATCGCGATCGCCGGCACAATATATGCAATGGAATAAATTCCACCCAGACTTTTATAGCCAATCGTTGCTTCATCATAGGGACGTAAGACTTCCTGATTGTGTGCATGTGCTCTGTCATAAAGCCCATCCAATGTCTGACTGTATTCCCGCAATGACTCATAGGAATATGTTTTATCCATAATCTGCTGGTTCAACTGCGGAAAATCCTCAACCAACTTGTTCTCTGCTTCATACTTTACAGAATCAAACATACTGACAATAGAGATTGTCCGTACAAAATGTGTTTCGTCATCCCAACACACACCCACAATCCTTGGCGACGACAGGATAAAAGTCAGCCCCAGGATCAGTGCCGTTACAGCAAATGCCCCTTCCGTCTTTTCCGCCATCTGCCTGCGCATGAGCCAGAATGTCAGGATCAGACTGGCACACCCTGCAAAAAAATAGTATTTCCACCATGGGAAAACTGTCCCATGCGTTGCGATCCGGACAATAACTCCCAGCCCAAGCCACAAACCAACATAATAGGCTGCATATTTGATAATCTTTTGATGATCCTTCCTGATCTTCTGCCAGCCTTGTTCCAAATCTGCCAAGGCTTTTTCCACGGCATCGCGTGTCCATGCAAAATGCAGCAAAAGCCATGGAAAGATTATGATCCCCACAACATTAACCAGCACCACCAACACCTTATGGTATGCCAGCATACCGTCCATCCAACACAGGGACAGATCCAATAACCCCACTAAGACAATACAGCATACCTCAACGATCAGTGCTGTACGATCCCATTTTACTTCCTTCTTCAAAACGTTCTTCCCAATCTTACTTTATTTATCTAATAGTGATACTCCGGATGTTTCCCCAGTTTTCCCGCTTTGCAATCCTTTATCACATCATGCAGGATCTTTTGGTTGCTCCTGCCCTGTTCTCTCGTCTCTTTCTTCCAGGTCATAAAAAAACTGAGAAGCCAAAAGACCCGATACTGCCACAAGATCACCCAGGCAGACAGGCTTCCCAAATGCCGTTTTGCCGTATCATAACGATTGCGATAACCATAATACTGCCGCCAGCCGATCCGATGTAAGACCCCTTTGGTCACCATGCCCTCCTTGGAAAGCACTGTTTTATGATGAAGCACCGCTGCCGGCACCACCGTCACACCACCGCACTCCTGCAAGCGCAGGCAATATTCAATATCATCGTACCAAAGAAAATATCCCTTTTGGGGCAGACCAATCTCCCGCATCTTCTGTCCCTGTAGCAAAAGTCCGCAAAAAGTCGCAGCATCGCAGGAGAAACTCTCCTTTTGATATTCCTCGCTAGCAACATTGCTCTCCACATAAAGCAAGCGATTGATAATTCGCCTTCTATGGCTGACATCAATATGTCCCTCGGTCACAACCTTTCCCGCAAGACCATAAATACCTGTATGCGCATTTGCATAGTCCAGAAGTTTTTCCATGTAGTCCGGTGCGATCATTGCATCATCATCAATGATCAGCACCCAGTCATATTCCCCCTGACTTGCACACTGTAAACCGTCATAAAATCCACCTGCGCCACCAAGATTCTCCGGCTCCCGTATCACGTCCAGATCTTCCCGGGCAGCAAGGAATTCTGCTGTTCCATCCGTACTGTGATTATCCACCACAATAACACGCGAAAAAGGAATGGTTTGCCCACATACGCAGGCAAGACATTCCTTTAATAATTCTACGCGATTATAAGTTACAATAACGACTGCATTATTCATTCTTATACATTTCCTGATAATACTTCTGATAATCACCGGAAGTAACGTTCTTCATCCAATCTTCATGCTCAAAGAACCAGGCAATCGTCTTTTTAATGCCATCCTTAAACATAGTCTCCGGTTCCCAGCCTACTTCCTTCTTGATCTTGTCAGGAGCAATGGCATATCTTCTGTCATGTCCCTTACGATCTTCCACATATGTGATCAGGTCTGTGCTGACATTGGCACGTCTTGGATCATCTGCCGGAAGCATTTCCTGCAACGTCTCGATAATGATATTGATGATCTCAATGTTCTGCTTTTCATTGTGGCCACCGATATTGTAAGTCTCAAAAAGTTTACCCTTTTCCTGGACCATATCGATCCCCTTTGCATGATCATCTACATACAACCAGTCACGCACATTCTTGCCATCACCATATACCGGCAACTTCTTGCCCTGTAATGCATTGTTGATGATAAGCGGAATCAACTTCTCCGGGAACTGATAAGGGCCATAGTTGTTGGAGCAGTTTGTAATATTTGCAGGGAACTTGTAGGTATCCATATAAGCCTTAACAAGCATATCAGAAGATGCCTTACTTGCTGAGTATGGGCTATGTGGGTCGTATGGTGTTGTCTCGTAGAAATATGCGTTTGGATCATCATCCAAAGAGCCATATACTTCATCTGTAGACACATGTAAGAATTTCTTACCTTCCTTGAAAGTTCCATCCGGCAACTCCCAAGCAGCCTTAGCACAATTTAACATAACGGCTGTACCAAGGACATTCGTCTGTACAAAAACCTCTGGATTCTTGATGGAACGGTCTACGTGAGACTCGGCTGCAAAATGAACCACACGATCAATGTCATTCTCTGCAAAAATCTTGCTGATGGCTTCCTTATCACAGATATCAGCCTTGACAAAGGTGTAATTGTCTCTGTCCTCAATATCTTTTAAATTCTCCAGATTTCCTGCGTAGGTCAACTTGTCCACGTTGATAATACGGATCTCATTGTCATATTTGCGGAACATATAATGAATATAATTGCTTCCAATAAATCCTGCTCCACCTGTTACTAAGTATGTTCTCATAATCTTCTCCTTTTTGATTACTTTATTGTCTCTTCTTTTACAGTTTCTTCCAAATCCTCTACTTTCTTATACAACAAGCCAACCTCTTGTGTCAAGCGTTTACACTTTCTGGTCAGATTGGAAATAACGATCGTCTGGCTGAAAATGATCATCAGGACAAACAAAAGTCCCAAAAATGTCAGCATATTGATCGGAAGTGTGATCCCCAGTGTCTGTGACATAATCGTCAACAGTCCCGGAAACAGATCAAAGATCAGCAGCAAAAGTCCCACAAAAAACCAGATCAAAGCGTATTTCAATTCCAGCCGCCGGATACGTACCAGATTTCCAATATATAAGATAGCGATGATCGCACCGATCGCGATAACCACCTGTAATCTCAGACTCATACAGCCTCCTCTTAATCACCTATGGCAGCCATAATACACGCCAATGGCACCTTAATCATATAGTAAATCGACTTTTTAAAGGATATGGATGACTTGCCGGACTCTCTAGCCTTCATCTCGACCGGGATCTCCTTTACCACAAAGCCTCGCTTCAACACAGTCACAGCAGTCTCTGGCTCTGGGTAATCCTTTGGATAATCGTTGGCAAACATATGCATGACTTCCTTATCCACCATGCGCATACCGCTGGTCGGATCTGTTATGGTCTTCCCCGTCAAAAGGCGGATCAGCCATGTAAAAAAATGGATGCCTACGCGACGAAGTCCTGTCGACTGGAAACCTTCTCCCTCAATAAAACGGGAACCGATCAGCATATTGATCTCCTCAGCCTCCATGACATCTGCCATCTTTTCCAGGAACTTGGCATCGTGCTGCCCATCTCCATCAATCTGGATCGCATAATCATAGCCAAACCGGTGTCCGTACAAGTATCCTGTCTGTACGGCGGCACCAATACCGGAATTGATACTGAGAGTTACCATATTATAGCCCAGCCGATCGCATAGTTCCTTGGTACCATCCATGGAATGATCGTTGATGATGACATAGTCAAAACTCGGCGCATTTTTTTTGATATCTTCTACTGTCCTCTCGATCGAACCGACCTCATTAAATGCCGGTATGATCACCAGTCGTTTCTTCATTGTTACCTCACAAAAATCTTTAGATAAATGCCTCCGAGAAAACTCATCAGCCGGCGTATCATAACACTCAGATTCACCTGCCATCTAGACAGGTGTAGTTCCTTGGCATATCGCTCTACCAATCTTTTATGTTCTTCCAGATAGACATCTTTTTTGTCGCCATTCATAACCTGACTGGTATTCGAATCGTTTCGGATACGGAAGGAATTGAGCGGCTCATGTAATATATAGATCTTTCCCTTACAGCAAATGCGCATAAAGAAATCATAATCAATGATATAGACAAAAGAGGGATCAAAACCGCCCCATGCCTCATAGGCACTTCTACGGATCAGATTGGCAAGCGGCGCCCCCAGATAATCTCTGGTAAAAGCGGAGAAGCGACAGGCTTTCCTGCCCTCCACAAGACCACTTGCGTGATAGCGCTTATAATAGCCGGTGGTCTTGCCATACATGTCCACAAAGCGCGTATCCGTCTGCACCAGATTTGCCTCCGGATACCTCTCCATGATCTCCACTTCTCTTGCCAGCAGAGTTTCATGGATCAGATCATCCGCGCATAAGAGTTTGATAAAGTCCCCCTTGCAAAGTTCCATGCAATGGTTCCAGTTGCCTGCCATACCAAGATTTTTTTCATTCTGATAAAGATGCAGGCGATCGTCCCCTGCCTGCTTTGCAAAAGTCTTCACCACCTGATAGGTATCGTCCGTTGACCGATCATCCACAACGATCAATTCGAGATTCTGATAAGTCTGTGTCAGAACGGATTGTATGGTTTCCAGGATCGTATCCGCATTGTTATATGCCGGGATACAAACACTGACGAGTGGTGATTCCATTAGCAATTCTCCATGTCAAAATCTTTTAAATAGACATCTAATGCATCTTCCCAATTTGCCATGGCAAACTGATCTGTTGTCAGACGCAGCATGTAGTTATCCAGATTTGAATATGCCGGACGTTTTGCTGCATCCGGGTTCATATTGGCATACTCCTGACTGGTAATGTGATTGACCTTAGTCTTGATTCCCAGTTTCTTATAGAATGCCTCGGTGAAATCCGCCCAGTTTGTCTCACCTTCACAGGTCGCATGGAAGATACCATAGTTGTCTGTTCCTTCCAGGAAATGGATCATCTTGGCAAGTTCTACTGCTGAAGTCGGAGATCCAAACTGGTCGCATACCACAGACACCTCGTCATGTGTCTTGGATGCACGTACCATAGTCTTAACAAAATTCTTGCCATCGCCATACAGCCATGCGGTACGAAGAATAAAGAACTTCTCTGCAAACTGACGTACAAAATGCTCGCCCTCTAACTTGGTCTTGCCATAGGCACTGATCGGATTCGGCTCATCAAACTCTGTACGTGGCGCACGCTCTGTTCCGGCAAAGACATAGTCGGTAGAAACATGTACCAGTTTTGCCCCTACTGTCGTTGCAGCGATCGCAAGATTACGCGGTCCGATCGCATTAATCTTGTAAGCAAGATCCCACATTTTTTCACAGCCGTCTACATTGGTCAGAGCTGCGCAGTTGATGATGACATCCGGCTTTTTATCCAAAGCCAAGGTCATGACTGCATCAATATCTGTAATATCCAAAGAAGTGATATTCTCTCCCTCTGCTACGTCTGTCAGGATAAATTCCACCTGACCTGCATATTCCTTTTGAATTGCTCGTCCAAGCTGTCCATTACAGCCCGTCACAAGTACCTTTTTCATATCATCTACCCTTTCTGTCTATACATAATCCTTTGCCTTTTTTGCAAGCCGGTTCATGGCAGAGAACATACCGCGAATGGATGCTCTCGTAATGTTTGAACTAACGCCCACGCCAAAGGTGATATTTCCGCTGCGGTTGTCACGCATCTCAATGTAGGCTGCTGCCTTTGCACCTGAGCCCTTGCCCAGAGAATGTTCGCTATAATCCAGCACAGAGAAATCAACCTGCGGTACACACTGCTTGACTGCAAGTTTTACCGCATCGATCGGTCCGTTACCATCTGCCTCGGAATGGATTGCCTTGCCATTGTACTTAAAATCGAGAGATACATGTGTCTCATCATTTGCCATATTGTCATCGATATCCACAAAGACGAGTTCAAACGGCATCTTGTTCTCAAAGTATTCTTTTTTGAAGGCTTCCATCATCTTCTGTGGCTCAACCTCGCCGCCTTCCTGCTCGGAAATATACTGGATGACATCTGCAAATTCTCTTTGCATCTTCTTTGGCAGTTTGTAGCCATAGACGGTATCCATCACAAAGGCAACGCCGCCCTTGCCGGACTGGCTGTTGATACGAACCACCGGCTCATATTTTCTGCCAATGTCTGCCGGATCGATCGGAAGATACGGGACTTCCCAATATTCATTTCCGCGCTCCTGCATCGCATGTACGCCCTTATTGATGGCATCCTGATGGGATCCGGAAAAAGCGGTAAATACCAGTTTGCCGGCATAAGGATGACGCATATCTACATGCATCTTGCAGCATCTCTCATAGATCTCAACGATCTCCTTGACATCCTCGATCTCCAATTCCGGATTGATACCCTGGGAGAACATATTGTAAGCAACCGTCAGAATATCCACATTACCGGTACGCTCGCCATTGCCGAGCAAAGTACCCTCAACACGGTCTGCACCGGCAAGCAGTGCTAATTCCGTGATGGCAACACCGGTACCACGGTCGTTGTGCGGATGCACACTTAAGATGATATTATCACGATCCTCAAAATGGGTACTCATCCATTCGATCTGATCGGCATATACGTTCGGTGTATTCATTTCCACTGTTGCAGGCAGGTTAAAGATGATCGGTGCATCCGTCGCATGATCCCATTCTTTCTGCACAGCCGTACAGATGCGAAGGGCAAAATCTACCTCTGTACCGGTAAAACTCTCAGGTGAGTATTCCAGTTGCACATTACCGTCAAAATCTGCCAGATGCTCTTTGACCATACGGGTTCCTGCGATGGCAATGTCAATGATCTCATCCTGACTCTTGTTGAATACCACATCTCTTTGCAGAGTAGATGTGGAGTTGTAGATATGAACCACAACATTCTTGATTCCCTGGATAGCTTCAAAGGTACGATCCACCAGTTCCTGACGACACTGGGTCAGCACCTGTACTTTGACATCATCCGGGATCTTATTCTCTGCTACTAACTTGCGTAAGAAATCATATTCGATCTGTGATGCAGCCGGGAAACCGATCTCGATCTCCTTAAAACCTAAACGAAGCAAAAGATCGAACATTTCCATCTTTTCATCTACATTCATCGGCTCGATCAGCGCCTGGTTACCGTCACGCAGATCAACGCTACACCAGATCGGTGCCTTTTCAATCTGCTTATCCGGCCAGGTACGCTCCGGGAAATTTAAAACCGGGTTTCTCTTATACCTCTTATAATTTAACATTTCTAAATTCCTTCTTTCTTATACTTGCAGCAAGAAATCAGCCTTTTTACCTTTATTCTCCAAATCCGTTTTCTACCAATGCCACCAATGCCTTCAGGGCTTCTTCTTCATCTTCGCCCTCACAGACGATCTCGATCTCATCACCGGATTTGATGCAGGCGCCAAGCACGCTCAAGACACTCTTAGCGTTGGCTGTGCCACTTGCTCCATAATGAAATGTGATACTGGATGTGTATTTCATTGCCTCCTGGCAAAAGATTCCCGCTGGTCTTAAATGAAGGCCTGTGGGATTGATAATCTGTACCTTCTGTGTAACCATGACAACCTCCTATAACATTGTATTCATGATCAGTTCTGCTAATTTCTTGGCTTCTTCTTCAATCTGCTTTTGATCCTTGCCCTCGATCATAACGCGGACAAGCGGTTCGGTTCCGGATGGACGGATCAAAACGCGTCCCTCTCCGGCAAACTTATCCTCCAGTTCTTTCACGGCACTGGCAATCTCCGGATACTCCATAAAACTTTCTTTCTTATGGTTAGGCACCTTGGCGTTCACCAGTGCCTGTGGTAGGACTTCCATCACCTTGGCAAGTTCCGATAATGGCTTGCCGGTATCCACCATGACCTGCAACAGATGAAGTGCGCTCAAGAGCCCGTCACCTGTTGTATTGTCATCCAGAAAGATCACATGACCGGATTGCTCGCCACCTAAATTATAACCGTTTGCAAGCATATTTTCCAAAACATAGCGATCGCCTACTTTTGTCTTTTCGATGTGAAGATTCTTCTCCTGCCCCATCAGGGTGAATCCCAGATTTGACATGACCGTAACAACGACCGTATCCTGTTTTAAACTTCCTTTTTCCTTCATATAGTTGGCACAGATCGCCATAATCTCATCGCCATCTACCATCTTGCCATTTTCATCTACGGCAAGCATACGATCTGCGTCCCCGTCAAAAGCCAGACCCAGAGCTGCCTTTTCATAGACAACTCTCGCCTGCAATTCTTCCATATGGGTCGATCCGCAATTGGAATTGATGTTGGTTCCATCCGGGTTTGTATGGATGGCTACCAGATTCGCTCCCAGTTCACGCAGGGTCTCCACGGAGGTCTTATAAGACGCGCCCTCTGCACAGTCGATCACGATCTTCATGCCGGAAAGATCGACCGGAACTGTCTTTTTCATAAAGTCCACATACTCGCGAATCATATCGAAGCGGTATTCGATCTTGCCAATACCGGATCCGGTCGGCAGATTGATATCCTTCATATCGTTGGCGATCAGAGCCTCGATCTCATCCTCCAGAGCGTCGGACAACTTATAGCCCTCGCCATTGAAAAATTTGATACCGTTAAATTCCATTGGATTATGAGACGCAGAGATAACAACACCTGCATCCACCTTGTGTTTTCTTGTCAGATACGCGATCGCAGGTGTCGGCATAACACCGGCGAAAATCGCATCTGCACCGACAGAACAGATGCCTGCCATCAGAGCACTTGCCAGCATACCACCGGATATTCTCGTATCACAGCCTACGATGATCGTTGGCTTGTGTGCCTGCTCCTTGGTAAGGACGTATGCTCCCGCCTGCCCCAGTTTCGTAGCCAGTCCGATCGTAAGTTCTGAACCGGCAACTCCTCTTACGCCATCGGTTCCAAATAATCTTCCCATGTTTAACTCCTTCTTACTCCGTTGTGATTGTTATATTCGTCGTTGCTGCCGTCGCTGAAATCCCGCTGTCCAGATCCAACGTGACAGACACCGTATGCTTACCGGCTCCCAGACCACTGACATCCACCGACCCTGTGATATTCTCTGCGACAAGGTCTGCCAGATCCGATGCCTTTCCGGTAATCTTTACTTCTACTGTTGTAGCATCAAATACTGCCTTGCTGCCATCTTCCAGATTTTTGATCGTCAGATTGGCAGTCGGCACACGATAAGTCTTTGTCTCATCCCCGGATACGTTGACCTTGACCGTCGCCTGCGCAGCATTACTGTCTGCGACCTTGGCTCCGCTCGGCAGATAAGTATTCAGATCCACGGTAGTCGTCAGACTCGATGTGAGTTTGGACAGATCCAGTGCACTGCCACTGATCGTGATCTCCGTGATCTCATTAAGCACATCTGCCTCTCCGGTGATCTCGATTGTGTCCGGATCCACACTGACAGACTCCAGATACAATCCCTGTGGCAGACTTCCTGTCGTCTGCACCTGTACCACTACTGTCTTGATATGGGAGATCGTAAGACTGACCTTAACCGTCTCATGGTTTACATTCAGTCGGCTCTGATCGATCTCATTACCGTTTTTATCCAGAAAATGCAAGGATGCATCCGTATCAAAATCTTCGTTGACACCGTCAACATCAACATATGCAACCACTTTCGCAATGGTGCTGACTACATCTTCCGGTCCCGATACGGTCACACTGGATGGATCCACTTCCGTCTTGTCGATCACGCAGCCCTCCGCCGGATTGCCGTTGGTCTCGACTTCCACATCATGCTTAGTCGTCATTTTATTACCGATGATGACTTGCAGATACAGTCTCTTGGCTGAGACCGTAATACTGCTGTTGTTATTGTTGACCGTGATCGTCACAGGAACACGGGAATCATCCTCTAAATAGTTCATGTCAGCCGTTGCCGTAAAATCAGATCCCGACAACCGTTCCATCACAGAACGTTTTGCCGTCACACGGAAACTGACGGTATTGCCACCCTCCGGGATCTCATAGTAGCGTCCGGCATCGGTCAGAACATCCGCATTGACCACATTTACACTCGTCGTAAAAGTCTTGGTCTGGGTCGGATCGTCCACATTGACAACGATCAGCCACAATAGGATGGAAAAGAAAAGTGCTAACAGTTTCAGTCCCCAGTTATTTAAAAACATTCGTTTGATCTTAGGAGTTATGCTCTGCTTCATCTTTTACCCTCCTTCCCAAACGCGGTTTGTTATTCTCGTCTACATCTTTTACCGGATTCTGCAACTCGATCAATTTTTCTTTTAACTGATCGTCAGTCACTTTCTCCGTCAGATGTCCGTTCTGCGCTATGGATACCCCGCCAGTCTCCTCGGAAACCACGATCGTCAGCGCATCACAGACCTCGCTGATGCCCAGCGCCGCACGATGCCTTGTACCGAGTGCCTTGCTTAAATTCATATTCTCGGACAACGGCAGATAACAGGTCGCAGCCACGATACGATCGCCTCGTACAATGATCGCGCCGTCATGCAGGGGTGTATTTTTCTCGAAGATATTGATCAGAAGCTGCCTGGTCAGAACGGCATCCAGTGTGATACCGGTTCTTTCCACCTCATCCAGGCGCATCTGGTTTTCTACCACGATCAAGGCTCCCGTCTTGACGGCTCCCATCTCAAAGCATGCCATGACCGTGTCATTGATGGTCTTATCCTCAAAACGCTTGGAAATACTCTTGCCAACACCCAGATTGGCAAGAAAAGTAAACAGCCGTCGTCGCCCCAGGTCTTCCAGAGCCTTACGGAGTTCCGGCTGGAACACAACGATCACCATGATCAGTGCCACATTCAGGAGTTTTTCGCCCAGCCAGAGGATCGTACTCATCTGGAACAGGGCTGCCAAAATAAAGAATGCTACAACAACCAGCAGACCTCGAAAGAGCATCCAAGTCCTTGTGTTCTGCACCCAGATCAAAAGTTGATAAATGAAAAAAGCAATGATGATAATTTCCACGATATCCGTGATCTGCACATTCGGAAAATTGATTCCAAAATAATCTCCAAAGAATGCATCCAGACTATTTATGATGTTGTCCATATCATCTCACCCCTTTCTTAATTGTCCTGCGTCTCTTCTGTTTCTTCCAGATCATCCACCGGGAGCGGTAATGTCTCGGAAGTAATACGCTTGATCTCTTTTTCCTGCTCCGGTATGTGCATCTTTGGCACTGCCGTCACATAGTAATAATATTCATCATCTTCAAACTGTACATGCTCGGTACGTGTATAATCAAATCCTCTGGCAAAAAATACCATGCCAAGTCCCACGATCAGGGTCACAACATTGCCGATCACCAGAAGCGGAATGTTTTCCTTTTCTCCGGTAAAGAGGATGCCTGCCAGCATCAGCACAAATTCAACGACTACACCGGAAAGTACGCCCACCAGCCATGCATGTTCTATGCCCTTAGTCCGCACGGTGTAGACCACCAGAAACATTGCCGTCATCGCCACCAGATAGATGTAAAACATGCTGTTGTTTAGGATCTGTCCCTGTAATAACTCTGCCGCGCTCAGATCCGTATTGGGATCCAGAAAAGATGAGGCATTTTCCACGACCGTCTTCAGATAGTATGATAATACACTTCCGCATATGATCGTAGGCAGTTCATGTATGCTGCGCATCAGACCCGCTTCCATGGGTACGACAAAGGGGATATTGAGATAACGGCAAGCCGGTATGACCATCATATTATAAGTATCATCTGACCGAAAATATGCAGATACCGCATAACTGATCGCCAGCAGAACCAAGGCTATGACCGCTGCATCTGTCGACAAGGTCATCAGATGCATGAGTCCCACAAAAAACACAATAAAAGTAGACCCTGCCAGCGGAAGCAGCATACTGATACCCGCGATCACCACAGAGACCCACCAATGATTCAATATCTTTTGATAACCAAAGCACCGATTCATGACCAAGAGCACAGCCAGCACGATCGCAAAGCGGAGCAAGCGTACCACCCATTCTTCTCTTGTTATGATAAAATGCCTGATCTTCGTTCGTATCTGTATTAAAAATGTCATATTAGTCCCATCCCTCAGGTATTTTCGACAGGTCCTCTTCCTGATACATCTCGCGCAGTTCCCGATAGTCCTTGCGCAAGTGGCGCAAAAGCGTCACACCCTCGTCATATCGCTTGGCTGCGTGTCTGCGCACCATACGAAGATAATAGTACATATATAATATATAGAGAACCAATCCCAATAAAATGCCAAGTATCAATCCAACCAGATGGATATTGACTACCAAAGTGCTGGCCAGCAGGACAATAAGACCTGCATAAAGTGCCGCATAGATCAAAGTACCCAGAAAGACACCGCCCAAGGTACAAAGAGAAAGATAATCACGTTTGCGATAATGTATTGCCGGACCAAGTTTGCGGCCTTGTTTGTCTTCGATCATCGCCATCTTTGTCATATGCATGACACGCTGTTCGCTTAGCATCTGGCTTCCTCCTGCATTTTCCTTGCTCGTGCGCATACAAACACTACTCACCACTACATCACATTATAACATAATCAAATCTCGGCGCAACCTCGCAGGGGGAATACACAAGAAAAACACAAAAACACCCCTTCTCCAACCGAGTGAAAAGGGGTATGATCCTGCTCATATTTATTTTTTTAAGAAACGCATCTTGTCTACATCACGCAGACCCTTGTTCTTGGATAGATCTTCTTTTGGCTCCGGTTTCTGGATCGCGTTGCTAAAATCCCCACGCATACGGCTCTTGCATGCCTCACAAAAACGTCCGGTACGAATAGAAGCACCACAGCACTCACATTCGATTCCCACCTGTGAGTCTGCTGAAAACTCCAGGCGTTCTTCACGGATCCACTGACGGATCTGCTGTACCGTGACATCATTATCCTCGGCTACCATCTGGATGTTGGAACCCGGATTATTGCGCACATATTCCTTGACCTGCTGGAACTTCTCCTCTACAGCCTCTCTGCATGCCTGACAAATTGGCGGTCCTCCCAGATAGTTAAATAATCTGCCACATTGTCTGCAATTTCGTACGTCCATATTTTCCTCCTCCCGGTCACACATGTTTTTCCCTGCCGGCGCAGACCGTCAGGCAATAGACCTGACGCACGCCCGATGCCAAAAGAGCCTCGGTCACGCCATCCAATGTGCTCCCTGTCGTATAGATATCATCAATTAACAGAATTTTGTTTAATTTTACACCATTTTTTCTGATTTTAAAAGCATTTTCCAAATTCTTTTTTCTTCTCTGATCATTCAGGTTCTTAAGGGGTGCCGTATTCTTGGTCCGCACGGCCAGTGACCTTTCCATCCTGCAATCCATCAGAACTGCGATCTCCCCTGCAAAAACCTCTGCCTGATTGTAGCCGCGCCGCCGCTCTTTTCCAGCATACATAGGCACCGGAACGACCGCATCCACCTCCAAATTTCTGAGCCAGTCACCGTAGATACGCCAGGCATCCTTTGCAAAAATGCGCCGATATGCACGGCAATTACTATATTTAAAGCGATACATAGCCTCTTTCATAGGACCGTCATAGGCATAGACCGCCCTGTTCTGCACAAATGCATGCGCTTTTTTCCCGCAATCCCCGCACAGATCCTGCGTAAGATCTGTCAGGGCTTTCCCGCATTTGACGCAGCCCCCGTCTCCTATATAAATGATTTTCCCGGCACATGCCTGGCAAAAGCCCTTTTCTTTCTCCTTGGCAAACAGGATCTCATTGCATCCCGGACAGCGTTCCGGGAAGATTTCCTGTCGGATCCCCTCCAGCAATTTGCCTGGCAGTGTGTATTTTCTATGACCCCTCATTGACTTTTTTCTCCCCTCTCTTTAAAATGTAATTTCAGAGTTATTTAAAAATGCTGTATAACAGTTTCATATGGAGGTTTTTCTAACTATGCTAAATATAAAACGTTTTGCCTGCACCGGGCTCGCCGCCATTCTGGTAGTATCACTTCCGGCTTGCGGCAAGGACAAGTCCTCCGGCTATACCCCCCTGCCGGAAGAAGATGACACAGTATATAATATCAGTCTCTGTCAGGATGAAGACAGCGACTACTACAACAATATCTCACAGGGCTTTAACGATGCCCTGACAGATCTTTTCGGATCTGCTCATGTCAATGTCACGACCATGGTCGCCAACAATACGATCGGCACGGACAGCATCTGCGCAGATTATGTCACCGGCGGCACAGATCTGATCTTTGCCAATGGCAAAAAGAGCCTGTCTTCCGCTGCCACGGCAACCGAGGACATTCCGATCGTCGGCGCTGCTGTTATGGACTACCAGAGTGTCCTTCACTTAGCCACCGCCTCTGATTCCTCCTGGAACAAAAAAACAGGCACCAATGTGACCGGTATTTCATCCAAGCCAAATCTGGAGGAGCAATTATCACTCCTGATCGAGGCAACACCGGATCTGCAGTCTGTCGGGCTTTTGTATAACCCGGAAGATACGGACGGCATTTACCAGAATGTCCTTTTAGAAAAATATCTGGATCAGGCAGGTATCCCTTGGAAAGAATACGCACTTCCTTCGGATGATATCGACAGCAGCATCAGTGATGAACTGACCGATGCGACCGCCATTGCTCCAACCAAGCAGATCGCTTCTTCTGTCACAGAAGGCAGCAATAATGACGTAGTTTCCTTCGCAGGGAATGATCTTTTGAGTGGTATCTTTTCTCCAAGCAGTGCTCACGTTGCCAGCACTTCTGCTACCTGGACGCCGGACTTATCCATAGCCAACGCAGAACCGCTTGCAGCGGATGCTTCCTTAGAAGACATAGTGCAATACGCCTGCAACGAGTGCAGCGTTCTCTTCCTTCCTGCCGAAAGCCAGTTGACCAGCGAAGTCCAGACGATCGTTGATATCGCCACGGCATCCGGTACCAGAACCGTCGGTGGTGATGCCTCACTCGGACAAGAGACGCTGGTATCTATGTATAAAGACCCTTATGCTATGGGCTATGCCGCAGGCAAGATGGTCTACCGCATTTTAGTCGACGGGGCAGATCCGGGTGATATCAAGATCACCAATTCTCCTGCCGAGAACGTCAAACTCTACAACGCATCTCGTGCCGAAAGTCTTGGAATGACATTTCCAAAATCTTTCCACGAGATCAATGATTATTTTGCAAATTACGAAATTGGATCCACCACTACAAGAATCAGTAGTGATGATACAGCAGAATAAAAGATATTTTTCAGAGGCTTCGCTTATATGAGCGAGGCCTCTTTTAATCTTTCTTTCAAGCCAGAATACCGACGCTGTTGCGTCGTATTATCGATCATCCGGTAAAATACATTTTCATCCCCCACAATGGTAATACACTTGCGTGCCCTGGTCACAGCCGTATATAAAAGATTCCGGTTCATAAGCATACGCGGTCCCGGCAGCAAAGGCATGACCACCGCCGGATACTCGCTTCCCTGCGATTTATGAATGGTGATCGCATAGGCTAATTCCAGTTCGTCCAATCCCTTAAAAGGATATATCACCAATTTATTTTCATCATAGAGTACACTGACCGTGCTGCTGTAGTCATTGATCTCCTGAATGATCCCAACATCCCCATTGAATACGCCCAGTCCTTTGTCGATTGCCAGTCCATAACGGCTGCGGATCTCCCATTCTAACTGGTAATTGTTGCGGATCTGCATGACCTTGTCACCCTCACGGAAGATCCGCTCACCCACCTGATGCTCTTTCTTTCCCTTTCCCGGTGGATTTAAATATTGTTGCAAAATGCCATTGAGACGTTCTACCCCCAGTAACCCCTTGCGGGTCGGTGTCAGCACCTGAACATCATACGGTGTCGCGTCTACGTATTTTGGCATTTTTTGTTTGACCAACTGTAGCATAACACTGATGATGACATCTGCATCATAACGTTTCAGCAGAAAGAAGTCCCGGCTCTTATTATCCAGTACGATATGCTGGCCGTCGTTGATCTTATGCGCATTGACAACAATATCGCTCTGACTCGCCTGACGAAAGATCTTTTGCAGGGTCACGACCGGAAAGCACTCTGACGCTATGATGTCCCGCAGAACATTGCCCGGTCCAACACTCGGCAACTGGTTGATGTCCCCCACCAGAATCAGACGCGTTCCATGCCCGATCGCCTTTAACAGAGCATACAGGAGAGTGATATCCACCATAGACATCTCATCAATGATTATGACATCCGCCTCCAGAGGATTGGACTCGTTGCGTTCAAACAAACCGCCGACCGCCTTGGCATCATCTTTCGCCTCGCTCATCGCCCCATTGACTTCCAGTAAACGGTGGATGGTCTTTGCCTCATATCCGGTAGTCTCACTCATCCGCTTTGCCGCGCGCCCTGTCGGTGCTGCCAGAAAAATATCATAGCCCTCGCCCACGAAATAAGAGATCATGGCTCGGATCGTCGTCGTCTTTCCCGTTCCCGGTCCACCGGTCAGGATAAAGAGGCCATGCGTCGCCGCCTGTCTGACCGCCTCTGCCTGCCACTCATCCAATTCCATATCTTCTTCTTTCTGGATTCTCGCGATCGCCTGGGTCAGTTTGGCAGGTGTCACATCATAGGTCTCATTCAAAGCGTGTAAAAGTCCTGCCGACACCTGTTCCATACGGTAAAAGTTCTTGGCATACACGCCCTCATCCTTTAATTCCACCTTGCCATCCATGGCAAGATTCATAACATGTTCCTCAATGTGCTCCGATGCAACGCCAAGCAACTGATTGGCATAGCGGAGCAATTCTTCCCGCGGCAGATAAGTATGCCCCAGTGTCGATGCCCCTGTCAGGCAATAGAGGATCCCGCACCGGATACGAAAGTCCGAATCGGTACGAATACCCACACGCTCAGCGATCTCATCTGCTATCTTAAAGCCGATCCCCGGCACTTCCTCTGCCATGCGGTAGGGGTTTTCACGAATAACACTGTAAATTTCCTGTCCATATGCCTGATAGATCCTAACCGCCAGATTGCTCGTGATGCCATATTTTTCTAAAAAGATCATAGCATCCCGCAGGTCTTTCTTTTCTACCATCTGACTGGAAATCTCCATCGCCATACGCTCGCTGATCCCCTTGATCTCCGCAAGCCGTTCCGGTTCTTCTTCCATGATGCGGAAGGTGTCCTTTTTGAACCGTCGCACGATACGGGATGCCAGTGCCACACCGATTCCCTTGATGGCACCGGATGCCAGATAACGCTCCATGGAAAGGACATCTTCCGGCGCCTTTGCTTCATAGGATTTCATCTGAAACTGTTCGCCATAGGTCGGATGTGATGTATATTCCCCATGTAATAAAAGAATCTCCCCCTCCGTGACGACAGGGAAGATTCCTACACATGTAATTTCATCTTCTTCGCTTATTAAATTGAGAACGGTATAACCGTTATCCGCATTGCGGAACACGATGTGTTCCACATAGCCTTGTAAATCTTCCATCGATTATGTAGTCCTATCCTACTCTATTCCGTAATTGCGCTTCATCTGATCGACCAGTTGGTCTGTCAGACTACCGCCATATTCTGATACCATCTCGCCTGCAAGCTGCTGGATCGTCGCATCCATATACATATCGGTATACTGGCTCATGGTCGAATCCTGATCATCATCCGAAGTCACACTGTCCTTCATCTGCTTGATGACCTGTTCTAACATATAGGATTCAAAAGACTCTACGGCATTTACCAGATCCTCCTCTGAGGAATCAGAAGAAAGCCCGGAAAGTGCGCTGGTTGCCTTGTCCGACCTGCTGGACGACTGTACATTTGAAGAAACCGTATCGTAATAAGAAGATAAACCATCTACTGAAAAACTCATACCCTATCTCCTCCTATCGCTTGAGATTGTTTGCCTGTTCCAACATGGTATCGGAGGTCGTGATCGCCTTGGAGTTCATCTCATAGGCTCTCTGTGCCACGATCAGATTGACCATCTCATCTGCCACATTGACATTGGATGCTTCCAGATAGCCCTGTGCGATCGTACTTCTGGTCACGCCGGCGGTCGCAATCTCACTCAGCGGTACACCCGAAGCCTGGGTTGCCTCAAAAAGGCTGTCCCCGGTCTTTTCCAATCCTTTTGGATTGTTGAACTGGTACAATGCCACCTGCTGCCCGGTCGGTATATAGGTGCCGTCTGCTGCCTTATATGCCACAGAACCATCCGTTCCAAAGGAAACCGCATCGCCCGAAGCGCCATCCGGCAACATGATCGGATTGCCCTGATAATCCAAGACTTCCTGTCCCTTAGATGTAGCCAGAACACGATTGCCCATATTATCCAGTGCCCATGTAAAATCACCACTTCTGGTATAATAGGTTCCATTGTCTGCACCGCGCACTGCGAAAAAACCGGAACCGGAAATGCACAATGCCGTCTTGCTGGCATTCGCCTGCATGGCTCCCTGTGTATAGTCTGTATTGGTAGATGCCACTCTTGCACCCAACCCCACCTGTGCTGTCGTAGGTTTATTTTCTCCGTTTGCTGTTGTCGTCTCTGTACGAAGGGTTTGGTATAAAAGTGACTTGAACTGCGTAGATTGGGACTTATATCCCACGGTATTGACATTGGCGAGATTGTTGGCGATCGTGTCAACGTTCGTCTGCTGCGCCTTCATCCCTGACGCACCTGTCCATAATGCTCTCATCATAATGAATGCATCTCCTTTCCAAATTCTCTGTCAGCATGACTGAATACTGTCATGCAGTCTCATCGGCATTGTCAATTTAGGAATTTTACACCTGTCCTACGCTATTGACTGCCTTGTCCAGTGTAGAGTCCTCGGTCTGAATCACCTTTTGCCCAGCCTCATAGGCTCTGGCAACCGTGATCATGTCGACCATTTCATCTATCACATTGACATTGGAAGCTTCGAGGCATCCTTGCTCAACGGAAGCATCGCTGGCGATGACCTGTCCGCCCGGAACCAGATCATATAGATTCTCGCCATATTTTGAAACAAAATTATTATCTGCAAACTGCACCACACCGATACGGTCTACAACCTGACCATTTTGATAGATAAATCCCTGTTCATCAATCTCGTAAGACTGATCCGGGTCAATCCGTACATAATTGGCAAGTGCATCATCGGAATTCAGCGCTCCGATCCGATTCAGGACATAATCTCCGTCTGATGTGCGCAGATATCCTTGATTATCTACAGAAAAAGCACCATCCCTGGTATATTTGATAGAAGTCTCTCCGTCCTTGGATGTAAAAGCGATGGCAAAAAATCCCTCACCGGAAAGGGCCAGATCAGACATATTGTCTGTGATCTGAAAACTGCCCTGATCCCAGTTTGTAAAGGTCTCTCCCACTTTCACGCCCAGACTAATCGAACCGATACGCTGCGGCATATCATAATTCGATGTATCCTTGATCTTGATCGCCAGTTGATGATCAAAAGACTGATTTACCATACCTTCTTTTTTGTACCCGGTCGTCGCGGAATTTGCCAGATTATTGGCAATCACATCCAAGCGTTTCTGTTCGTTGACCATGCCGGTATATCCGGTGTACAGCCCTTTTACCATAATTCCTCCTACGCAAGCAAAACTAGATATTGACTTCTATCTATATATCGGATAGATCTGTCGTATTTTTTATATAAGATCTGAAATTTAATCTTCAGAACGATCGCCAGAAAGGAACTCAACGAACTTACCGGTTCCGATAGCAACACAAGTCATTGCCTCTTCTGCCGTCATCGTATTGATGCCGGTACGCTCTTCGATCAATTCCTCCAAGCCGCGAAGCAATGCTCCACCACCGGTCAGAACGATACCACGGTCAGCAACATCCGCCGCCAACTCAGGTGGTGTCTTTTCCAGTACAGAGTGGATGGCTTCTACGATCTGTAAGGTTGGCTCACGCAGTGCCTCCTCGGTCTCCTCAGAAGAAACCTCGATGGTCTTTGGCAAACCTGTGACCAGATTACGTCCTCTGACATCCATGGTCTCCGGTGTCGGGAGTGGATAACAGGTACCGATCTTGATCTTGATGTCTTCTGCGGTACGCTCACCGATCAGAAGATTGTGTTTCTTACGCATATAACGGACAATGGCTTCATCAAAGTCATCCCCTGCGATCTTGATGGAAGTGCTGACAACAGAACCACCCAAAGAGATCACAGCGATATCTGCCGTACCACCACCGATATCTACTATCATATTTCCGCATGGTCTGGAAATATCGATTCCGGCTCCGATTGCTGCTGCGATCGGCTCCTCAATGATGGAAACCTCTCTGGCACCTGCTGCATAGGTTGCATCCTCTACCGCTCTCTTTTCTACCTCGGTAGCACCACTCGGGATGCAGACACTGATACGAGGCTTGCGATAACTCTTCTTGCCCATTGCCTTCTGAATGAAGTATTTGATCATTTTTTCTGTTACTGTATAATCTGAAATAACTCCCTGACGCAGTGGTCGAACGGCTACGATATTGCCCGGTGTTCTACCTAACATCAGACGTGCTTCTTCACCGATCGCCTTGATCTTGTTGGTATCTCTATCGAAAGCCACCACGGACGGCTCCTTTAATACGACACCTTTTCCTCTAACGTAAACCAGGATGCTTGCTGTACCCAAATCAATTCCGATATCACTTGAAACCATACTGTTTCTCCTTTCAGTTTGTATATGAAACGTGAACCTAGTCCACCTAATGATAGTTTTGCATTCTAATTTCAATTATATACAAATGTTACCATTTTTCAATGAATTTTTTCTGAAGATAACCTTAAACAAATCTTTATATTTATTTTTTATTTTTTTATTCTTTTTTCACATAATGGACACATTTCTTGGATATTATAATAACCGTACTAGCAAATAGTGCTAATATATTTTTCATAACTCAGCTCCGGAGGCTTTGCTTCCGGAGCACTCCCCAAAAATAACGGAATCGCTTTTGCGGTTCCTTTTTTATTGCATCTTGCAGAAAGAACATGGGCAGTCCCGGAGTATTTCTTAGGGATTGCCCTTGTTTTGCCCTTATAAGCGCTTCTTATCTGCTTCCAGATAACGTTTTACATATTGTCCTGTATATGAAGTCGGATGCTGTGCCACCTCCTCAGGTGTGCCGCAGGCTACGACCCTGCCTCCGCGGTCTCCGCCATCCGGTCCCATATCAATAATATAATCTGCCGTCTTGATCACATCCAGATTGTGCTCGATCACGACCACCGTATTGCCACCCTCGGATAATTTGCGCAGAATGGTAACGAGTTTATTTACATCATCAAAATGGAGCCCCGTGGTCGGCTCATCTAATACATAAATGGTACGTCCTGTACTCCTGCGGCTGAGTTCGGTCGCCAGTTTGATACGCTGCGCCTCTCCGCCGGAAAGTGTCGTAGACGGCTGTCCCAATTTTACATAGGATAAACCTACATCATAAAGGGTCTGGATCTTACGATGGATAGATGGCACATGTTCAAAGAAATGTAAGGCTTCTTCCACCGTCATATCCAAAACATCATAGATAGACTTGCCCTTGTACTTGACCTCCAGGGTTTCGCGATTGTAGCGCTTGCCACCGCATACCTCGCACGGCACATAGACATCCGGCAGGAAATGCATTTCGATCTTGATGATACCGTCTCCGGAACATGCCTCACAGCGTCCGCCCTTGACATTAAAACTGAAACGTCCCTTGCTGTAACCGCGTGCCTTGGCATCTGCTGTCGCCGCAAAAAGATCACGGATCATATCAAACACACCGGTATAAGTTGCCGGATTGGATCGTGGGGTACGCCCGATCGGCGACTGGTCAATATCAATGATCTTATCCAACTGGTCCATCCCCTCGATATCATCATGCTTGCCCGGCACCTTATGGGCACGGTTTAGTTCTTTTGCCAGACGCTTATATAGGATCTCATTGGTTAGCGAACTCTTTCCCGAACCGGACACACCGGTAATACAGGTCATCACGCCAAGCGGTATCTGCACATCAATATTCTTGAGGTTGTTCTCTTTTGCCCCACGGATGGTTAGATATCCTGTCGGCTGCCGCCTCTCCTTTGGCACCGGAATTGTCTTTTTGCCACTCAGATATGCCCCGGTGATTGAATTCGGATTTGCCATGACTTCCTCCGGCGTACCGATCGCTACGACCTCGCCGCCATGCTTGCCTGCCCCCGGTCCGATATCCACCAGACAGTCTGCCGCCAGCATGGTATCCTCGTCATGCTCGACCACGATCAGGGTATTGCCCAAATCACGCAGACCTTTCAAAGATGCCAGAAGTTTGTCATTATCCTTTTGATGCAGACCGATACTCGGTTCGTCCAAAATATAGGCAACACCTACCAGACCGGAACCGATCTGGGTCGCCAGACGGATACGCTGTGCCTCTCCTCCGGAAAGTGTCCCGGTCGCTCTGGACAAGGACAGGTAATCCAGACCTACGTCCACCAAAAAACCAACGCGTCCCCGGATCTCCTTTAAGATCTGGTGCCCGATCTTTTCCTGCTGGTCACTCAACTGCATGTCCTGCAAAAATACCTGCAGGTCGCGGATCGGCAGCTCCGTCATTTCAAAGATATTCTTATCTGCTACAGTGACCGCCAGAGAGGACTTTTTCAGACGTTGTCCCTTACACAGCGGGCACTTACAGATATACATGAATTCCTCATATTCCTTTTTCATGGTCTCCGAATGAGTCTCACGATAGCGGCGGTTCACATTGGCGATCAATCCCTCAAAACAGATATCATAAACGCCTTCACCGCGCTGCCCCTTATAATGCACCGGCACAGTGCGGTCAAATCCATAGATGAACTGATGGCGTATCTCCTCCGGCAGGTCCTTGTAAGGCGTATCCAGAGAAAATCCGTATTCCTTTGCCAGTGCAACCAGGATCGCATGCGTGAAACTCTTTTTGTCGGATGCTGACTGCCATCCCATGACCGTGACACAGCCCTCATTAAAACTCAGGCGCTTGTCCGGGATCATCAGATCCTCATCAAACTCCATCTTAAAGCCAAGTCCGAAGCATTCCGGGCAGGCTCCAAAAGGATTGTTGAAAGAGAAACTACGCGGCTCCACCTCATCTACACTGATACCGCAATCTGGGCAGGCAAAGCCTTCGGACATCATGAAGTTCTCACCGTCGATGACATCCACCTCGACTAATCCCGAGGTCAGGTGCAGGATATTTTCAATCGAATCGGTCAGACGCTTCTCAATGCCCTCTTTGACAACCAGACGGTCGACAACGATCTGGATATTGTGCTTGATATTCTTTTCCAGAACGATATCCTCAGACAGATCATATAAATCGCCATCCACGATCACACGCACATAGCCACTCTTTTTTGCCTTGGTAAAGAGTTTTTCATGGGTTCCCTTTCGCCCGCGCACAACCGGTGCCAATAACTGAATCTTGGTACGTTCCGGCAGTGCCATGATACGATCGACCATCTGATCAACGGTCTGCTTGCGGATCTCCCGTCCACACTTCGGGCAGTGAGGAATACCGATACGCGCATAGAGCAGACGGAAATAATCATAGATCTCCGTCACCGTCCCTACCGTAGAACGTGGGTTGTGGTTGGTCGATTTCTGGTCGATGGATATCGCCGGCGGCAATCCCTCGATCTTCTCCACATCCGGCTTTTCCATCTGTCCCAGAAACTGTCTGGAGTAAGAAGACAAAGACTCCATATATCGTCTCTGTCCTTCTGCAAAGATGGTATCAAAAGCCAAAGATGACTTTCCCGATCCGCTGAGCCCGGTCAATACCGTAAAGGAATCTCTGGGAATATCCAGACTGATATTTTTGAGATTATGCACATTGGCTCCTCTGATCTTGATGTATTTTCTTGTGTTCTTCATGATTCTAAACCTCTATCTTATCTCTATCTTAATATTTATCTGCTACATATCCCGCAGCATATTTTTCAGTTCGATCAGGCGGTCACGATATTCTGCCGCAGCCTCAAAGTTAAGTTCTGCCGCAGCCTTTTCCATCTTCTTCTTGATCTGACCGATATGTTTTTCCAGTTCCTCGTGATCCATCTCTTCCGCATCACGCTCAAACTGCATCTCTTCCTTGGCAACTTCTTTGGAAATACTGATCAGATCACGTACCGATTTCTGGATGGTCTGCGGTGTGATGCCATGCTCCTCATTGTATGCCTGCTGGATCTGCCTACGTCTGGCGGTCTCATCCAATGCCAGCCGCATAGAGTCTGTGATCTTGTCCGCATACATGATAACATGGCCGGATGCATTTCGCGCTGCACGACCGATGGTCTGGATCAGAGAACGTTCGGAACGTAAGAAGCCCTCCTTGTCCGCATCCAGGATCGCCACAAGCGTGATCTCCGGGATATCCAGTCCCTCACGGAGCAGATTGATACCAACCAGAACATCAAAGACATCCAGTCGCAGATCTCGTATGATCTCCGCGCGCTCCATGGTATCAATGTCGGAATGCATATATTTGACACGAATACCGAGTTCTGCCATATAATCGGTCAGATCCTCCGCCATCCGCTTGGTCAGCGTAGTAATGAGCACCTTGTTGCGCTGTGCCGTTTCCTTGCGGATCTCGCCGATCAGGTCGTCGATCTGTCCCTCGATCGGACGCACCTCTACCTCCGGATCCAAAAGACCGGTCGGACGGATAACCTGCTCCGCACGCAACATCTCATGTTCTTCCTCATACTCTGCCGGTGTTGCCGACACAAATAAGATCTGGTCGATCTTGGACTCAAACTCCGAAAAATTCAGAGGGCGGTTGTCCAGCGCCGACGGTAGACGGAAGCCATAATCTACCAGGGTCGTCTTCCGCGCCCGGTCTCCGGCATACATACCGCGCACCTGTGGCAGGGTGATATGGGACTCATCCACAATGATCAGAAAATCATCCTTAAAATAGTCCAAAAGGCACTGTGGCGGCTCTCCCGGCTTCTGATTGGTCAGATGACGGGAATAGTTCTCAATGCCACTACAAAAGCCTGTCTCACGCAGCATTTCCACATCAAAATTGGTACGCTCCGCGATACGCTGCGCTTCGATCAATTTGTCCTCTCCCTTGAAAAAGCGCACGCGCTCCTCCAACTCTTCCTCAATCTCGACACAGGCTTTGTTGATCTTGTCCTGTGGTACGACGTAATGGGAGGCAGGAAAAATAGCGACATGATTCATCTCACACCGTACTTCCATCGTAAGAGCATCCAGTTCCGTGATACGATCGATCTCATCCCCGAAAAATTCCACACGATAGGCATAATCCGAGGTATCCGCCGGAATGATCTCCAGCACATCACCACGCACCCGAAAAGTACCACGGGTAAAATCCATGTCGTTGCGCATATACTGCATATCTACCAGTTGTCGGATCACCTCATCCCGATCCTTCTCATCCCCCGGCCGCAGGGAAACCATCATATTCTGGTAGTCATCCGGGCTACCAATACCATAGATGCAGGATACCGAAGATATGATAATGACATCGCGCCGCTCTGTCAGGGCTGCCGTAGCCGACAGACGCAACTTGTCGATCTCATCATTGATGGAGGAATCCTTGGCAATATAGGTATCGGTCGAAGGAACATATGCCTCCGGCTGATAGTAATCATAATAGGATACAAAATATTCCACCGCATTATTGGGAAAAAATTCTTTAAACTCTCCATATAACTGCGTTGCCAGCGTCTTATTATGCGCAATGATCAGTGTCGGTTTATTCAATTCCTGTATGACATTCGCCATGGTGAAGGTCTTTCCTGAGCCAGTCACACCAAGCAGGGTCTGACACTGGTTGCCCTCACGAAAGCCCGCGACCAGTTCTGCGATCGCCTGCGGCTGATCTCCGGTCGGTTCAAATTGGGAATGCAGTTCAAAATGATCCATATCCTTCATACTCCTGACTATCTAGTTTGCACATATTCTTCCTATAATATAACATCAAGACTGGCAAAAGTACAGGAAAAATCGAATGTTTGTTCTACTATTGTTATTTTGTACCCATTTGTCATATAATAGCAAACGTGTGGGAAACCATAGCATTCTATCACATATAGTATAGAAAGGGACGTAACATGAATAGGAAATCTAAAGAATTGCTTCGATTACTCATGATCCTGATAGGAAATATCTTAGACGCAGCCGGCTTTGTTTTGTTTGTTTCCGGTTCCGGTCTGATCACCGGCGGCACTTCCGGTATCGGACTGTTTTTGAGCCGGCAGACCGGCATACCGACTTCCGTCTATGTCTTTATCATCAACGCTGTCATGCTGGTTGTAGGGCTCATTTTTCTGGGCAAACGCTTTGCCCTCTCAACGATCCTCAGCACCTTCTGCTATCCGCTGGCAATGGCAATTATGGAACAGGCGCTGCACGGGCATGCAGTTACCAATGATATTTTCTTATGCACCATCATGGGCGGTATCCTGATCGGCGCCGGTGTCGGTCTTGTCCTGCGTGCGGGAGCATCTTCCGGTGGTATGGATATCCCCTCTCTTTTGATGAACAAATACCTGCGCATTCCACTCTCGGTCGGCGTCTATATCGTCGATGTCATCATCCTCGCCTTACAGGCTTTGCAGACCCCGGGTGACAATGTCTTATATGGTGTCGTACTGGTTATCGTATATTCCGTTCTCATTGATAAGATCAGTCTGATCGGAAAGAACCGTGTGGAAGTCCAGATCGTTTCCGACAAGAGCGACGAGATCCGTCAGTTCATCTTACAAGATCTTGACCGCGGTGTCACCATGATGAAAGGCCGCTCCGGCTATCTGGGCAAGGATGTGGAAGTTGTCATGTCCGTTATTTCCAGCCGTCAGTTGAGCCGCGTTGAGCGTATCGTGCATCAAATGGACCCAACCGCTTTTATGGTCGTCAACCGTGTCAGTGCTGTTGTGGGCGAAGGCTTCACCTATCCGCCAAAGCCGGATCCGGTCGTCGAGGAGACCAGTGCTCCGTAAACATGCAAACATTCCTGCATCTTGCGGATGACCTGCATGCAAAATATCTTGGCTTATGTCAAAAAAGGAACTACACCCCACAGTGGAAATGTAGTTCCTCTTTTTTTGACTCCAATCGTCATTTTCTTCATTCATGGGCTTCACGACTTGCAGGAAGCCCTGCATCTATCCTATGCCTTGCGTCCGCAGCACTGCTTGTACTTCAGACCACTGCCACAAGGACACGGATCATTCGGATATACCTTGACATTTGCCCGCTTCTTTGGTGCCTTTGTTGCTGATTCATCCTTATTGGTACCGGTAACCTTGGCAACTTCCTCGCGCTCTACCTTTTTCTCAATGCGGATGCGGTACAGCATCTGTACCGTCTCGGTACGGATAGCATCATTCATGGCATCCAGCATATCATAACTTGCCATCTTATATTCATCGATCGGATTACGCTGGGCAAAAGCCTGCATACCGATACCCTGGCGCAACTGCTCCATATCGTCAATCTCTTCCATCCACTTGCGGTCGATCACACGCAAAAGAATGACACGCTCGATCTCACGGAAGGCATCCGGCTCCGGGAACTCCGCTTCTTTGGCTGCATATAAGGCATTTGCCTCATCCGTCAGTTTCTCGATCAACTGCTTGGTATTCTTAATACCCTCTAAGGTCTCAGAAGTGATCGGCTGTAATGGGATGATCTGACGGATCACACGGTTTAATTCTGTAAGATCCCAATCCTCGGTTGCAACCTCATCTGTGCAGCACATATTGACACTCTCGCTGACCTTGTCTGCGATCATGGAAAGGATCTGATCCTTCATATTCTCGCCTTCCAGCACACGACGGCGCTGTGCGTAGATCAGTTCTCTCTGCTCGTTCATGACCTGATCGTATTCCAAGAGGTTCTTACGGATACCAAAGTTGTTGCTCTCGATCTTCTTTTGTGCCTTTTCGATGGCATCGCTGAGCATCTTGTGCTGGATCTGTTCGTTCTCAGGAACACCCAGAGAATTGAACATATTTATCAACTTCTCAGATCCAAACAGACGCATCAGATCATCTTCCAAAGAGATAAAGAACTGAGACTGTCCCGGATCTCCCTGTCGACCGGCACGACCGCGCAACTGGTTGTCAATACGGCGAGATTCATGACGCTCTGTTCCGACGATCTTCAGACCACCGGCTGCCTTCGCCTCATCATCCAACTTGATATCCGTACCACGACCCGCCATATTGGTTGCAATGGTAACTGCCCCGTGACGACCTGCCTCTGCGACGATCTGGGCTTCTTTTTCATGGAACTTGGCATTCAATACATTGTGCGGAATGCCCTCTTTGCTGAGGAGTCGGCTGATCTCCTCTGAAATATCAATGGTAATGGTACCAACCAGTACCGGCTGCCCCTTGGCATAAGCCTCTTTGACTTCCTCTACGACTGCATGGTACTTTTCTTTCTTGGTCTTATAAACGGCATCATCCAGATCCTTACGCGCGATCGGCTTGTTGGTCGGGATCTCCACAACGTCCATGCCGTAAATATCACGGAACTCCTGCTCCTCGGTAAGCGCCGTACCGGTCATACCGCTCTTTTTATCATATTTATTAAAGAAATTCTGGAAGGTAATGTTGGCAAGAGTCATACTCTCTCTCTTGACCTGCACATGTTCCTTTGCCTCGATCGCCTGATGCAGACCATCAGAATAACGACGCCCCGGCATGATACGTCCGGTGAAACTGTCTACGATCAAAACCTGATCGTCGGATACGACATAATCCTGATCGCGGAACATAAGGTTGTTGGCGCGCAGTGCCAAAATGACGTTGTGCTGCAATTCCAGATTTTCCGGGTCAGATAAGTTGTCAATATGGAAGAACTCCTCGACCTTCTTGGTTCCTTCCTGGGTCAGGCTGACAACCTTGTCCTTTTCATTGACAATAAAGTCTCCGGTCTCTTCCTGCTCGATTCCCATGATGGCATCCATCTTGGAAAATTCCGGCAGGTCTTCGCCACGCTGTAACTGCTTGGCAAGCATATCGCACAGTTCATATAACTTGGTGGACTTGTTGCTCTGTCCGGAAATGATAAGCGGTGTTCGCGCTTCATCAATCAATACGGAATCGACCTCATCGATGATGGCATAATGCAGACCGCGCTGTACCAGTTGGTTCTCGCGGACTACCATATTGTCACGCAGGTAATCAAATCCCAGTTCATTATTGGTAATGTAGGTAATGTCGCAGTTGTAGGCAGCCTGTCTTTCTTCTCTTGACATATCATTCAAGACAACGCCGACCGTCAATCCTAAAAACTCATGTACCTTTCCCATCCACTCCGCATCACGCTTTGCCAGATAGTCGTTGACCGTGACGATATGCACGCCCTTTCCTTCCAAGGCATTCAGATATGCAGGCAGGGTAGAAACCAAAGTCTTTCCTTCACCTGTCTTCATCTCAGCAATACGTCCCTGGTGCAGGATGACACCACCGATCAACTGCACACGGAAATGTTCCATGCCAAGCACACGGCGCGCTGCTTCACGCACGGTCGCAAAAGCCTCCGGCAAAAGATCATCCAGTGTCTCGCCATCTGCCAGACGCTTTTTGTATTCATCTGTCTTGGCACGCAATTCCTCGTCGCTCAATGCGACCATATCCTCTCGCATCCCCTCGATCTTGTCCACGATCGGATAGATGCGCTTTAACTCATGTTCGCTATGTGTTCCAAATATCTTGTCAAACAGTCCCATGTTCTTCTCCTTAAACACTCATTACTTGCTTGGGGCAGGATTGCACCCATATGGCGTTATTGTAACACTCTTTTTCTATGGAAACAATAAAAAGCCTTGATTTTTACATCTTGCCAATCTCATTCGTCGGCCGTATAATCAGATACATGTATTAAGAAAGAGAGGAAGATCATATGAGTTACTTATATAAGACCAAGGGCACCTGCTCTTCTCAGATCGAAGTCACATTAGATGGCGACATTGTAAAAGATGTCAAATTTACCGGCGGCTGCAACGGCAATCTGCAAGCCATTCCAAAATTGGTAGAGGGCATGACCGTTGACGAAGTCGTACGACGCATCAGCGGAATTTCCTGCAATGGGCGCGGCACTTCCTGCGGCGATCAGTTAGCCAAAGCCGTAACAGAAGCCTACGCTGCATCACAGCAGGCATAATCCTGCATTTTTTCCGGCAATCTCTCATATATTATTCCAGTAATTTTTTATTGGAGGAACTATGAGTAGTATTGCCGGATTTTTTTCGCCTGAATTCAGGCAGGGGCAGCGTCTGGGCGCACTGGAACAGACCGCTGAGAAGATACTAAAGAGCCTGTCCCACCGTGGACCGGATCAGGCATATCGCATGACCACCAGCGATGGCGTGCTCATGTATAATGCCCTATACACCAATCAAATGAGCCGGAAAAATGTCCCAACACAGGGCAAGGGAGGGCTTGGACATCTGCATATCGTCTGCGATGACGGCATCTACAATTATGATGAACTGGCATCCCAGTTGGAGAGTCAGAATATTTCCGCTAGAAATATGAGCCGGCCGGATATCCTGCTTACGCTCTATCATCTTTACGGCGAACGCTTTGCAACACTCTTGCGGGGCGGCTATGCCATTGCCATCGCGGATGTACGGCTCCACAAGGTCGTCCTCTTCCGAGACCCCATGGGGGTAAAGCCTTTATTTTATCACCAGCAGAAAGATCTCTTTTTGTTTGCATCCGAGATCAAGGGCATCTTTGCCCATCCGAGCGTGCATGCCAGCATGGATCTGCGCGGTATGCATCAGGTATTTTCTCTGGGACCTGCACACCTTCCGGGTGCAACCGTCTATCAGGATATCCATGAAGTCCGCCCCGGAAAGACCATCATCTACAGCCAGGGGCGGATCATCGAAAATACCTTCTGGCATTTGCAGGCAAGCCGCCATGAGGAATCCTATGAGGAAACCGTAGACCATGCTTCCCATCTCTTATCCGAAGCCCTGCATCGTCAGTGGAACGAAGATGCTTCCCAATGCTGCCTGCTCTCCGGCGGTCTGGACTCCTCGGTAGTCACCGCCCTTGCCAATCGAGAAAATATGAACAGCGGCGTGCCACTGACCACCTATTCCTTTGACTTTACGGACAGCAGCAAATATTTTTCTGCCAATGACTTCCAGCCAAGTCTGGATCGTCCTTATGTCATTGCCATGGCAGAGCACTTCCATACCAACCACACCTTTTTAGAATGTAACGCCAAGGTGCAGGCATCCCTTCTGGGACAGTCAGTATTGGCGCACGATGGTCCCTGCATGGCTGATATTTCTTCTTCCCTGCTCTATTTCTGCAAGCAGATCGCCCCGCGCTCCAAAGTGGCTTTCACCGGGGAATGCGCGGATGAAATCTTCTGTGGCTACCCTTGGTACCATAAGGAGCCCATGCGGTCTGCTAACACATTTCCCTGGACCATGGATCTGCAGCCAAGACAGATGCTTTTGCGCGACCACTTCTTAGAGCATCTGGGCATGGAGGAATACGTTGCCCAGGTCTATGACGCCTCCTGTTCCCAGGTCTCTTACCTGCCGGATGATACGCCGGAGAACCGCCGCCACCGCCGTCTCTTTGCCCTGACGACACAATATTTCATGCAGACGCTCCTAGACCGCATGGATCGTGTTGCTGCGCTGGCGGGCATGGAAGCCATCTGCCCATTTGCAGACATCCGTCTGGCAGAATATCTCTACAATGTGCCGTGGGAAATGAAGGCAAAGGACGGCGAGGTCAAGCACCTCTTGCGTCAGATCGCCGCCCCACTTTTGCCGAAGGAGGTCGCCGAGCGGAAAAAGAGTCCATATCCTAAGAATTATCACCCGGAATATGAACAGATGCTGTGTAAGGAAATGAAAAAACTGATCGCACAGGGCAATCATCCGATCCTGGATTTCATTGACCCGGATAAGGTCCTGGTCTTCTGCAATGCGCCAAAAGATTACGGCAAGCCTTGGTTCGGTCAACTTATGGCAGGACCGCAACTGCTCGCCTACTATCTGCAGATCGACTTCTGGCTGCGGGAATATCAGGTTTCCTATCAATTACCTTCATAATTTTAAAACAGACAAATCCCATCAGGTCAATCTTTCCTGATGGGATTTTTTCATCGCAGTACCGGCTGGATCTGCCTTCCCCGCAGTGCCTCCTCGATCGTCTCCGGCAGCCATTTGGTCTTTGCCACCATGGAGGACGGCTTCTTGGCATAATCATCCTGTCCGAAAGGCACAAAATATATATTTTTCATGTACATGAGTTTTCCGATATTTTTAAAGTTCATCCCCAAGGCATCATTTGTCGAGATGGAAATGACAAGCGGACGGTTGTTCCGCAAATGCGCCTTTGCCGCCATGAGCACCGGCGTATCCGTGATCCCCGCCTCCAGTTTTGCCAAGGAATTTCCCGTGCATGGCGCAATGACCATGACATCCAAAAGTCCTTTGGGTCCGATGGGTTCTGCCTCCGTAATGGTACGCAGCCCCTTGTTTCCGGTCATCTCGGCGACCTCCTGCATAAAATCAGCCGCCTTTCCGAAACGGGTATCCAAGGACTGTGTCTGATAGGAAAAGACAGGAATGACCGTCGCCCCCAGATCCACCAGCCTCTGTATTTCTTTTTTGATCTTCTCATGCGTACAAAAAGAACCTGTAATACCAAATCCAATGGTGTATTTTGAAAAATCCATTTCTCTTCCTCTCATTTATGACTTCCATTTCTCCCGGTTCGGCTTATAGCCAAAAGGCATGGCTTCTAACAGTATCATGGCGCTGGTCTTAGGGCAATACAGTCCCGGCAGTCCCAATGCCAGTTTGTAAGGCACATGCTTTTCCTTGCAATAGGCACTGTCACATCCTCCCGGCGCTGATGCAATGTCTAACACGACCGCATCCTCATGTAAAAGATCGATCTCCTTTTTTGTGATAACAAGTGCCGGGATCGTATTGATGATGGCATCTGCCTCTGTGTATGGAATGGCTGCATCCATGGGATAATCCATAAAGCCAAAGTAATGCGCCATGGATAAGGCTTTTTCACTCCGTGCCACCACAGAAACATGCGCCCCCATGCAATAAAGTTTCTCCGCGATCGGTTTGCCGCAATTTCCAAAGCCCATGACAATAATGTTGGCATCTTCAATATTGACCGGCATGAGACGGCTGAGTTCAGCAATGCATCCTTCCGCCGTAGCGATCGCATTCTTCATCGCCACCCCAGAATCCATCAGAACATCCATCCATGGGATCTCATATTGATCCAGAAGTTCTTTCAACTCCTGCGGAAATGCCCCGCCAATACACATTTTGATGTCGTATCTGTGCATGATCAGGCATTGTTCCAGACGCGCCAAATCCTGCACACGACTGACCGGGACCGGCAGGATCAGGACTCCCGCGCACCAGATAGGATCTTTGCCCCGCGGCATCTGACCTTCGCGCAGATCCCATGTGATCAGACGATAGCCTCTTTCTTCCAGTAATTTTGCCATGTAGACCTGCCTTTGATCCACGATCAGGATACCTACTCCTGTACTTTTGTCGATGACCTTTTCTTCTGCCACAATCTCCTTTTGCTCCATATGCCACCTCCGTAATCTATCATATGCAATCCCCTTCTTATGGTTCACTCGTAGTTTTCTGAATATTGCGACATCTTAATATTTATTTTAATATTTTCTAATTTATTATTGACAATATGACAATTATGAGATATTATATAGTCACAAACAAAGAACGAGCACAACGAATAGAACGTTTCTCGTATCAGCGATAAAATTTAAGCAAAGGAGGTACAGACCACCAGAATTTTCATCCTTATCTTAACCACTCTGATTGGTATAGATCAGAATCTTATTTAACAAGGTAGTAGCACTTTCAGGCGCGGACAGTCTTAGTCCTTAATAAAATTATTAGAAATTGAGAAGCATATGCAATTACAGGGCTTGTTAGATAGGAGATACATATTAACGAGTGCAATAGATAATTGAAAAGAAAGAGAGGTATCGTCCATTGGACAATACGACAACAGAACATTACTAAAGGCGGGTGCCCATCACAGATGTATGGTTGCCCGCCTTTTGTATGTTTTCCTTTATGGTCTGATCTGCATCAGGTCTAAGAGTTTCTTTGCATGTGCCTGCCAAGAATAATGGTCTACGGCATAGGTCTTTGCCCGCCCAGCCATTTCTTCCTGCTGCCCCAGTGGCATTCCGGTCAGGGCATAACCCAGCGGATCCAGATTCCAGTTACTGTAATGACAGAAATGTCTGCCGTCCCCCATGGCGGAATCCGCAGTCACGGACATGTCGCTGCAGCACAGACAGCCGTTTATCATGGCAGAGGTCACACGATCGTGCACGCCGTCGGCAAAAAGCGGATTGACATCCAGCACCTGTCTGGCATCTGCCAGCAGATCATAGGTCTCCTCGATCCGCTTCGCCCCTAGAATCCTTACCTGTGCCTGCCCTGCCAGCGGCACTTTTTCCCAGCCCTCCCCGACAAGAGTCAGCGGCACTTTCAGGTCTGCCACATAAGAAAGTACCTTGTGTCTTCTGGCATTGCGCACATATTTATCGATCAGGTAAAGATAATTCATAAGAACCGCAAAATCCCTGGTGCCATAAGCCCCTGCCTGCAATTTTTCCTGATCCACAATGCCCGCCAGGGCTTCTTCCATTGGTATCTCTACCCGCTCTCCATTTGCCGATTCCTTTCCCGCCAGCATGACTTCCAAAAGCGCCATGCCAAGATCATAAAATTCCTGCCGGATCTTTAGGTCTGCAAAGGTCTTCCTGCACAAAGCCCTGAACTTTTCCAGCATGCCATCTTTCGATTCATAAGTTCCCAGAAATAAAAGGGGAATCTGCCGTTTTTCGTAAGGGATGACATCTGCAAGTCTGCTCTGCGTCGCCCCGATCGGTAAAAAAGCCACCTGCTGCAAATGCGGATAATACTTTTCCATGTAAGACTTGTGGCAATGATCAATGGCAATGGCATGATAATCTTTCAAAGGAAAAATCAGCCCCGGATGATGATAGAGGGGATGATCCACAATATAATTATAAAAAGGTGCATCCAGAACGTCCAAAAAACGCCGGTCATCCTCCAATACAAAATAGGGTAGTTTGGAATTGATATCCACTACCCCATCATAATGCCTGCCCAGAATTCCCTCCAAAGAGGAAGGATCCTGTCCCAGGCTAAAATATTGGCTTTCTATGCCGAGTTTTGCGACCTCTTTCTGCATCTGCTGCAAAAAGTAAGACCCAGAATAATAACAGAGTTCTCTGGTATGCACAAACAAAATACGCTTGTTCATCTAGTAAGAAAGCACCTCCACGCCGTCTTCTGTCACAGCAACCTGATATTCCCATTGTGCAGACGGCTCTCCGTCTAAAGTGTAGACTTCCCAGCCGTTCTCCTGATCCGTATAAATACGCTCTGTTCCGGCATTAACCATAGGCTCAATGGTAAAGGTCATACCCGGTACGATCAGCATTTCCGTTCCCGGCTTTGTATGATAGCCAATCCATGGTTCCTCATGGAATTCCAGACCACAACCATGTCCACCGATCTCACGCACAACGGTATAACCGTTTTCTGCTGCATGCTGACAAACAACGGCTCCGACATCTCCCATGAATGACCATGGTTTGATCTCTTTTAGCCCCAGTTCCACACACTCCTTTGTAACCTCGACCAGTTTGCGTTTCTCCGGGCTGACATCGCCGATCATAAACATACGGGAAGAATCTGAAAAATAGCCGTTCAAAATAGTAGAACAATCTACATTGATGATATCCCCATCCTGTAAGATCACATCCTCCGACGGAATGCCATGGCATACCTGATCATTGATGGATGTGCAGACACTCTTTGGAAATCCTTCATAGTTCAAAGGTGCCGGGATGCCTCCCATCTCTGTCGTCACGCGATAGACAATATCATCGATTTCCTGTGTACTCATACCGGCATGGATCTGCTTTGCCACCTCATCCAAGCAGGCAATATTGATCTTGGCACTCTCCTTGATCCCCGCGATCTGCTCCGGTGTCTTGATGATCTCATGCGGTGGCACGATATGTCCCGCTCTCTCAAAGGACGCGATCTTGTGATCGAACGCCTCATGACACTGTTTGTACTTTCTTCCGCTTCCACACCAGCATGGATCATTTCTTCCGATTTTCATTTTCATCACTATCCTTTTCATCCTGACCGTTTACATAATTTACTTTGTCGTGTTTTAAGGTGATATTCCCAACCGACACACGGTCCCATATCTTATCATTGATCTCTACATCCTGTTTTGCCAGCCATTTCTTATAGTAGCCGCCATTCCAGGAATAAGAGGTGTATGACCTGTCTTTTTTTGCAGCCAGGGCTGCCTGATATTTTTCTGCCAGCGCAATCCTTTGCATAGTCTCGACGATATACTCATCTGTCACCGGAAGGTTGTCCACCTGATCATCTAAAAGATCCATCCAGAAATCCGAGATCGTATTCTCCAGACTGCGTTGTTCGGAGGCATCCAGCGTCATCCCTTCTGCCTGTGCCTTCTGATAATAAATATAATCATGGATCGCCATCTGCATGATCGTGTCCTTGGCATCCTGCCGGATAAAATGACCATCCACATGGAGATTCCAGTAATCGGCTGTATTGTCGGCATGATAGATCTGCGCCTGCTTTTCTACCTCGCGCTCCTCATAGACAACATAAAATCCCAGCCATTTCATCTGCACCGCCTGACCGTCTACCGTAAATGCCGTTTCTTCCAGACAATCCCGATAGTCCAACTGCTGACGGCTCTGCCAGGAATATACCAGACCGCAGATGACAGCCACTATAATGATCGCAATGATAATATTTCTCGCCATCCGTTTCATCTTATGCGCCTTTCTCCCCATATCCTGCCTTTGTATTATAACACACGTCGAACGGTAATGATATTATGGCAATAGACAGACCGGTTATTGGTGATACCGGCAGAGGTACTCTGTGCCTCAACGATACGACCGCCGCCGGCATAGATCGCCACATGTCCTGCATAACATACAATGTCTCCCGGCTGCATATTGTTGACACTGACTTCTTGTCCGACACTACGCCATCCGTAAGAGGTCAGACGTCCGTAATTGATACCGAAATTTTTGAGAACATAATATACAAATCCACTACAGTCTGCCCCTGTATTCGGATCTGTTCCGCCCCATACATAAGGATAACCGACATACTGATTGGCAAAGGCTACCACGGCGCTTCCGCTGACACCCGTTGTATTTGGCGGATTCAGATTGCCGCCGCTGTTGGTGCTGCCCCCTGTATTGCCTCCCGTATTTCCGCCGGTGTTTCCACTGCCTCCATTATTGGAGCTGTTGGTATTGTTGGTCAGTGCCGCCAACTGACGCTGGCGTTCCAGTTCTGCCTGTCTGGCTGCCAGAGCCTTGGCATCGGCAAGTTCTGACTTGATGTCTGCCATCTCTCCCTGCTTCTCTGAGATCATGGCATTTAACTGTGCCTGCTGGTTGGCAAGTTGTGTCTTATTTGCCTCTAAGGAAGCCTTTTCTTCCTCCAGAGAAGCCTTAAGATCTTCCACCTCATCCTTTGCCGCCTGATAGTTTCCAAGGACCGTACGGTCATAGGTATAGACCGCATTGATATTTTCCAGACGGTTCAAAAAGTCCGAAATACTGCCGGACTCCAGAAGAACCGTCATGATATTTTCGTCACTGTTCTCGTACATATACTGGATACGGACTTTCATGGAAGCATATTGCTGATCTACGGCTGCCTGCGCCTCGGCAAGGGTAGCCTCGGCATCTGCGATCTCCTGTGTTTTGCTGGTGATCTGGGATTCCAGATTGGTCATGTCTGTAACCAGGGAAACCATGTCTGCATCCAGTCCGTTCAATTCTGACTGGATACTGCTTTGCTCTTCCTCGATCTCGGAGATACTGCGGACAGCGCTCACCTGCATTGGACGTGTGAAAAGCATGGATCCTGCCAGACATACCGCCAGCACTCCCCGTCCCCCTTTATGTAAAGTAATTTTTTTCATGTGCACCTCATTTGTTCTTATGCTTGCGCCTCTTTCCTTTCTTTTACAGACGCAGTGTTCCTTATATTATAATAGAAAAAAGCGCAAGCATTTGCAACCGGAAAATACTAGAAAACCATCTTAAGACATCAGATAAATATGTTTCATCACCAGCAGTTTTTGTCCTTTCTGCAAGGTCTCCTGCGTCAGATCGTTGGTTTCCATCAATTCCTGTCTGGTCGTGTGAAAATGTTTGGCGATCGACCACAGATCATCCCCCTCCTGCACGACATAACCGATCATGCCCGGCTCTTTCTGTAATTTTTCCAGATCCAGAGGTTCTTCCACCAGATCATCCGGGATCTGCAAGCGGTTGCGCTCAAACGCCATGATGGTCACCTGGATCTCCACCCGGCATTGCAGTGCCATGGCATCAGCCATGGAAGACTGGGTGCGGTAAACCCGTGCCTCGGCATCTATATAATCTCCCTCACGGACATTTCCGGCTTCGATCTCTCCGGCAAAAGGGATCGTCATGCGCTCATTGGCAAAAGGCTGGGTCTCGCCTGCTGTCGCATATAGGACTTCCACCTCACAGACTCCCTTGATTGCAATGTTGCCTCCTTGCAGATGCACTTCCTGTAAATGCACCTGGCTCTGCGTATCACACAGATAAAGAACTTCCTTTCCGGCGCTGATCGTCTGCCGCCCCTCGGCTGTGAAAAGTGCCTCATTTTTCATTGCCACCTGCCAGAGTTCTTCCTCATGCCGGTGCACATGTAACTCTCTCGCCATACAATAGGCATCCTGTAAAAGGGCGATCTCCTCCTCCTGCCAGATAAAGAGTTCCACCTCCATACTGCACTCTGCCGCCAGATTGCGCAGTTCACCGTCCAGATCCTCTCTCGGTTCCAGCATGGTCTGGGTCCGCACCTGTTTTACCAGAAAGAAGCCATCCGTCAGCGGAATGTCACACTCCATCTGCGCAGAGACCGGCAGGCTGGTCTCATACCAGGCATACTTTTCCTCCTGCCCTGTCTCATACAGGGCAAAAAGATATAACATACCGGCGATCTCCACCCCCTCATTATTCTGTCGTATACTCATCTGCTCCAAACGGACATCCTGCCACAAAAGCATATGGATATCCGGTTTTTCCTTGGGCAGGGTCACTTCCTGTTTAAAGCGCAGACGATCGCCCCGTCCTTCCACGTATTTTAAGATACGTCTTTCTTCTTTTTGCACCTGGTACTCTGCCGGGTACTCACAATAAAGCGGCAGTTCCAGTTCCACGCCCTCGCAGATGCAGACAGTCACATTTGCCAGTCCCCGCAGAGACAACTTGCGTGAATTGATCACAACCACGCCCAGATCTTCCATCTGTGTTCTCACGGTCACGTTTTCCGACCGCATAGCCCCCTCGGCATGCAGGCGCTCCGTAAAAGAGATGGATCCGTTTACCTGGTCTACCAGGCTCTCCCCACCTTCTCCCTGATACAAAATGGCAAACTGCATCTTGCCTTTGACGCTGACATATTCCTCCTCCGGCACGACCTCCTCTACCACGATATTTCCATGGCTCTTGATCACATACTTGATGTCCGGCTTATACTCCGGCAGATTGTAATCCTCCTCTGCGATCAACTGCGACATGACCTCGATTGGCATTTTATTTTTATGTATTACCTTTGTCTCTAACTCCATACCATTCCCACCATTTTTCGTATTTGTATATAAGATATGAGACAAAACAGACGGATATGATTATTTTCTTATTGATAAAAAAGAACCGGACAGATCTGCCCGGTTCCCTGCTCTTATGAAATTAACATAACTTCATGCGAATCTCTTTTGTAATGATGTCCGTATAACTGAAAGATAACAACTGAGAAGGCTTCTCCTCGGTATCATCTGTCAGGATCGTAAACACGCTTGGATAGGCTTCCTGAATAATGCCTTCCTGAATGTCTACCTTGTTGCGTCCCTTATCCAGCTGAATCACGACCTTGTTGCCACACTGCTGCTTAACAGAAGCGCGTACTTTATCAAAATCTGAATGTTCCATGAACAATGTACCTCCTAACATGGTCTCGTCTTGCGAAACGCATCTGTGGTATTATATCACTTCTCAGCGTAAAAGTCAAAGACTTCCTCGTAATACGGTAACATGATGTCATAGGTCGCCGTAAAAAGTTCATGCTTGGAGTCCGGAAAACGCACGATCCGGGTATTTCCGCTATTTTTTGCGAAATACTCCTGTCCTTCCGCTCTTACCATGGTGTCCCTGCCTGCCTGGCAGAGTAATACCGGGATCTGTACCTTTCCTGCATCCCGTGCGATCTGCTTGGTCGCCTTGATGGATGCCCTGGTCCAGGCATAGGTACCGCCATAACTCGTATATTGCGGCACTTGCTCACGCTGGTTGAAAATATAGGCATAGCGCGGTTCCGAAGTCGAACTGCTGGTTGCGAACACATATACATGGTCAAAGCCTTTTTGGCCCGGCACATATTTTAAGTCCCAGCGCAGGATCTTGGAAAGCGCCATCAGCACCTTGACCAGCCAGGTCGGGTTTTTGCCAAAATTCACCTGTAACATTGGGCTGGACAATACTGCCCTCTCAAAGACCTCCGGGTATTTTTCCAAAAACAGGGTTCCAATGGCACCGCCCATGGAATGTGCATACAGATAATACTTATGTGTCAGGCTGTGCTTTTTTACCACCTGTTCCATAAATTCATGCATGTCCTGCACATATTCCCCATAGTCCTTGACATAGACGCGATCCCACTCATGGATGCAGTCCGCACGGTCTGAAAATCCATGTCCCCGGTGCTCGATGAAAAAGACGGAATAGCCCATTTCATACATATAATACATGACCTCGTGAAATTTCCCTGCGAATTCACAAAATCCATGTGAGATCACGATGGATGCCTTTTCCTTTGGATGGATGGCATAATGCGTATGTATGCGCGTACCATCAAAACTGGTAAAGTATTCCTCTTGCAGATGTTCTGCCACCCATGGCTTGATCGTATCTTCCAGTCTTGCTGCAAAATCCTCATCCGAGATCAGCAACGCCTTCACGGCTGCTTTTGTTTCTTCTCTTGTCATCCCTTATCCTCCCTTGTACGTCTCCCTCTATTGCCCTTATCTTATCACGAACGATTTATCTTTACAAATAACTTTGCCCTCTTATGGAAAGACCACCTGACCGTCTAAGATCTCCGTCTTTACCACGATATACGGCGTTGTTTCCCTCCGGCTGACATCCTCCCCTTCCGTCGGGCCGCTGATCTGCGTTTCAAAGACAATGGTATGTTCCGTCAGATATAAATCTTTTACGCTGATATTATAACCGCTGCTCTCGCGCGTACCATACCCCTTCGCCAGATACAGATACTGTCCGTCATCATAGGTCAGTTGAAATTCCTCCGTCTTGACCTGATCGATCTTTTCCCGCAATTCCTGTGGGATATGGTCGGTTCCCAGAACCGTATATTCCACATCCCGCAGTTTCTTTTCCTTGGTCTGTAAACTGCATCCGCTTGCCATCAGCAAGAGACAAAGGCAGCAAAAAATGAGTAAGCATCTTCGCTTCATAAATTACCCCATGGTTTTTTTCAAATTATATGCGGTGACTTTTTGAATATGAAGATTGTAATTTTGGAATATATGATTTATGATTAAGAAAAAGTTTTTGACACGGAGGGTGGTTACTATGTTACGAGCCATTATGGCATTATTATTTGCCTTTCTCTTTTTAGTCGTTGGCATTCCTGTGCTTGGCATCGAATGGCTTTATGGCAAGATCAATAAAAAAGGAGCCGAGTTGAGCAGTCTGCGCATTGTGCAGTGGGCCTTTTCCACGATCATCGGCATCTGCGGCACTGATGTCATCGTCAAGGGCGCAGAAAATATCCCTGCCGAGGAAGCCGTCGTCTATGTTGGCAACCACCGTAGCATCTTTGATGTCGTGATCGGTTATACACACTGTCCGGGGCTGACCGGATTTATCGCCAAGGATAATCTTGAGAAAGTCCCACTCCTGCGCGTATGGATGCGCAGGCTTCACTGCCTTTTTCTGGATCGTACCAATCCCAGAGACGGTCTGCGTGTGATCCTCGCAGCCATCGATGATATCAAGCGTGGTATCTCCATCTTTGTATTCCCGGAGGGAACGCGTACCAAAACCGGTCAGATGGCACCTTTCAAGGAGGGCACTTTCAAGATCTCCACCAAGACCGGTTGTGCCATTATCCCGGTTGCCATCACAGGCACCGATGAGATCCTGCGCAACCATATGCCATTTGTCAAAAAGACGACCGTTGTCTTTCACTATGGCAAGCCGATCTATCCGGATCAGTTAGAAGCGGATCAAAAAAAGCACATCGGCGCTTACACACAAAGTGTTATCGCAGATATGCTTTCTGAAGATAAAGATCTTATTCTGTAATTACTTTTACGATTTCCGTAAAGTTCATAAAGTGAGACGCCTTGATCAAAATGGTGTCTCCTTTTTTTATGTGCTGATCCAGGTCTGCCAAGAGGGCTTCCTTGTCAGCATAGGCGATCGCCTGCGTTTTGTCTCCATGTTCCTGCACATAGCGTACAATCTGTCCGGCAAGTTTTCCTGCTGTCAAAAGCAGGTCAATGCCATTTTCCACAACAACCTGCCCTACCTGATAATGGAGCATCTCTTGGTTCTCACCGAGTTCTCCCATATCGCCTAAGATAGCGACCTTGCGTCCTGCCGCATGTCCCAGCACCTCTAAGGAAGCGCGCATGGACACCGGGTTGGCATTGTAGCAGTCATCGATCACAGTCATGCCATGTGCCTCGATAAAGTGGTTGCGTCCGGCTATGGTCTCCACCTGCTCTATCCCCGCAAGGATCTCCTGCTCGGACAAGCCCAGAAGTGTGCCTGCTGCGGTCGCCGCCAGTGCATTATAGACATTGTGCTCTCCCGGGATCGGAATGCTGACAGCATGTTCCCACTGCGGTGTATGAAGCAAGGCATCCACATGATCCACATGTCCTGCGATCGCAGATCCAAAAAACTCCTGCCCCTGCAAACCAAAGAAATGCTTCTCCATGCCCAAGGTATCTGCCTGCTGCAATTTGTCGTCATCCCCATTTAAAATGACTCGCCCGCTTGCCGGCATATGGGCAAAAACTTCTGTCTTTGCCTTGAGGATACCATCCCTGGTTTTCAGATTTTCCAGATGGCACTGTCCGATATTGGTCATAATGACCATATCCGGTCTTGCCATGACACCCAATCGATCCATCTCGCCAAAATCGGAAATTCCCATCTCAACGACTGCAACCTGATGGGATGGACGGATACAAAAGAGGGTCAGCGGTAGACCGATCTCGTTATTAAAATTGCCTTGGGTCTTTAAGACCGAAAAGCGCTGTCCTAAGACGGAAGCAACCATTTCCTTGGTACTGGTCTTGCCCACACTGCCGATAATGCCAATGACATAGGCATCGATCTGTTCCCGGTAATATGCAGCCAGATCTTTCAGTGCCTGCTCGGTATCTTTTACTACAATATAAGGTCCTGCTGCATCTTCTAAGACATGGTCTGATAAGACGCCAAGCACCCCCTTGGCAAAGGCATCCCCAATAAAGGAATGTCCATCCACACGTGCCCCACGGATCGGTATAAAGAGATAATCTTTCTCGACCTGACGGTTATCAATGACAACGCCTTGCACCTCTCGATCGGATAGATCAGATCCCTCTGCGCCGTAAAGCCTGCCGCCCAATGCCTGTGCAATCTTTTCTAATGTCATATTTCTCATGCTATGTCTACCTCTACTTTTCAAATCTCTTGAGCGAGATATCAATGATCTGCTGACAGAGTGCCGGGAAGTCTACGCCTATAACGGCTGCCTCCTGCGGTAAAAGGCTGGTCGGTGTCATGCCTGGCAGTGTATTTGCCTCCAGACAGAAGATCTGATCCTTCTCATTGAGTAAAAAGTCCATACGGGAATAGGTCTCCAAGCCCAGTGCTTCCACGACCATTTCGGCATAGCGCTGCATCTGTGCCGTAATATCCGCCGGTAAATCTGCCGGACAGGTCTCTACCGCACTGCCTGCTGCATACTTGTTCTTATAATCATAAAATCCCTGGATCGGTGCAATCTCAATGACCGGGAGTGCCTTACCCTCGATAACACCGACAGAGAACTCGCGCCCCTGGATATAATCCTCTATGACAACCTGATCTTCCCAGACAAAAGCATCCGCTAATGCCTTTTTGTACTCCGTCTCATTGTGCACGATAGAAACACCGATGGAAGATCCGCCACAAGCCGGCTTTACCACACACGGATAAGCCAGTGGCTGTCTCGGTGCGTCTGCCTCCTCCACGCTCAGGGAAAATCCCTGTGGACAAGGAACACCGTAAGACTTAAAAAATTCTTTGGAAATTCCCTTATCCATAGCGATCGCACTGCTCAAATAGCCATTTCCCGTATAACGGATGCCAAACAGGTCAAAGGCTGCCTGCACCTTACCATTTTCACCGTTCTCTCCGTGCAATGCCATAAAGACCACATCCGCTTTACGGCAGATCGCGATCACATTCGGTCCAAAGAAGCAGTCTGACTGGTCTGCTCTGGAAGCCTTGACCGCCGCGATGTCCGGTGCCGTATCCGGAATATCTGACACCTCCACACTTGCTTCCTCTGTATGTTCAAAAATATCACTAATATCTTCCTCTGTATCATGGTAACCCAGAAATACATCCAACAGCAAAACCTTGTGTCCCAGACTCCGCAAAGCCTTGCAAACCATATCTCCTGATTTAAAGGATACATCTCTCTCAGTACTCAGTCCGCCTGCCAAAACTACGATATTCATATCTTAACTCCTTGCTTTCTTAAAATGATGTCCCTATTATAGCATTTCAAAAAATCACAAACAAGGTTCTTCTATCCCATAGTCTTTTTTCGATCTGTGCCCGGCTTCCCTTTTCCTTGACCAGATGACAGTTCAGGTGATGCAGCAAGGTCTGCGCCCGATAATAAGCATCCATATCCTGCAGCATCCGGTAGGCTTCCATCTGCAGGCGGAGCACATATAATACGGAAGAAAGTCCGCCTTCCTTTTGCAGGATGGCAATCGCCTGGTCGCAAAAATACAGAGCCTCCTTGGGCTTTTCCATCTCCAGCAGACAGACCGCCATATTATGGCAGAGCGCTGCCCGCACACTCCAGGACAAGCGCACATCCTCTGCAGACTTCTGCCCATAGCGGCAAAGACGCAGCAAGATGGATGCACTTTCCCGGTATTCCCCACGCCACATATGTCCGATGGCAAGATTGTTAAGGATCCAGAGCTGCACTTCCGACATTTCCGCAAATTCTATCTTATCCATCCCCTGTCGCCTTCTGGTCTTTCCCTGCGCATCACTCTCCCAGATGGTGCGGCAGCAGCCCAGGTAATCTTCCTGTGGGATCGCTTCATTCATATAAAGCCAGATCACATGTGCCATGCCATAGAACTGGCGCTCCCGGATGTCCTGTGCCCCTTTCATTTTTTGTAATTTCAGAAGTTTCTCATCCACATGCTCTTTCTGCCATGTCTGTAAAGCATGCAAAAGTTCGCGGCAGGTCTGCTCTTTTTCCTCCTCTTCCTGCCAATAGGCATAAGAATAGCCAGACTCCCCCAGACGCTCCATCAATAACTGATAGATCTGTCTGGACGGAATCTGGCTTCCATTTTCTACGCGTGATAAATAACCGGCGGTACAAATACCCTCCACCAATGCTTCCTGTGTCATCCCCTGTTCTATGCGGATCCTGCGTAGAATCCGTCCCATAGACTGTTCTTTCATATGCTCATCCTCCCCCTGATGGGGATATTATAGCATCCCGGGAATCTGCAGACCTAATGGCATTTTGCAAAAGCAGACGGCTATCCGCAAGATTTTAAAATTCCGGTTCGATCAAGCCGTATGTATTGCCCTTTCTCTTATAAACAACATTTACTTCCTCTGTCTCTGCGTTCAAGAATACAAAGAAGTCGTGTCCCAATAATTCCATCTGCACGCAGGCATCTTCCGGATACATTGGCTTAATACCAAATCTTTTGGTTCTGATGATACGGATCTCATCATCGTCATCCGTATCTTTTTCCAGATATTCCTGTGCAAAGAACTTCTCAGCACTCTGCTGCTTTGTCACGATCTTGTTACGGTATTTCTTTAACTGGCGTTCGATCGTCTCCACAACAACCTCAATGGAAACGTACATATCATTGCTAACCTGCTCTGCACGGATAACGCTGCCCTTGACCGGTATGGTTACCTCTATCTTCTGGCGTTCCTTCTCTACGCTCAATGTCACATGCGCCTCAGTCTCCGGTGCAAAATATTTCTCCAGTTTGGAGAGTCTCTCTGTCACTGCCTCCTTCAGTCCATCGGTAAGTTCAATGTTTTTCCCTGTGATTGTAATTCTCATGATGTCCATCCCCTTTTCACATTATATTTGATACCGTGTGAATATCATGGTTCAATTATAACATATTACATTTTTAGGACAAGTAGTTTTCAGAAAAATAAAATTTATTTTATAAATTGTTCATACAGTTAGTTACAACATAGCCCCATATTTGCGCTTTATTCCACTCTTTGTTATAGTGAAAATAAATTTAGATAGTATCAAAAGGAGAACGATCATGTATAAAGTTGCATTTGTATCCGGTGCCTCCCGCGGGATCGGACGCGCCATAGCCACAAGCCTTGCCAAAGAGGGCTATCATCTGGGACTGGTCTGCCGGAAAAATCAAAAGATGCTGGAAGATCTGGCGGAGGATCTGCGCTCCGTCTATCATATCGAAGTCCTGACCTTTACCGGGGATGTCGGTGATCCCTCTTTTGTAAAGGCTCTTGCTGAGGAAATGCTTGCTCATTTTTCGCAGATCGATGTGCTTGTCAATAATGCAGGTATCTCCCATATCGGACTCCTGACCGATATGTCGGTCGAGGAATGGGATCAGATCCTGTCCGTCAATCTGTCCTCATGCTTCTACACTGCCAAGGCATTTGTACCCGCCATGGTGCAGAAGCAGAGCGGTCGGATCATAAATATATCTTCCATGTGGGGCAATGTCGGGGCTTCCTGTGAAATCGCTTACTCCGCTTCCAAGGGTGGTATCCATGCTTTTACAAAGGCTCTGGCAAAAGAACTGGCGCCATCCCGGATCGCCGTCAATGCCATTGCCTGCGGTGTCATCGATACCGACATGAACGGCTTCCTAAGCGTAGAAGAACGTACCGCCCTGGAGGCAGAAATTCCAGCCGGCCGCTTTGCCCAGCCGGAAGAAGTCGCCGAGGCTGTACTGCAAGTAATAAAGATGCCGACCTATCTGACCGGGCAGGTCATTTCCATGGATGGAGGATATATCTAAATCGCTCGTGGCGTTTTGCGTTCCCCTTATGCGTTATGTGAAATCCGGGCAAATTCAAATTCTCCTGTTCTATCATTTATTTAGTTACTAATGATAAATGATAGGAGAGGCACTTATGTCATCAATGCTTTTAGGGGAACGTATCACCAATCTCATGGAACTGCAAAATACCAGTAAAAAACAGGTTTGTGAATCGCTACATATCCATCCGTCAACTTTCAGCGGATATCTTTCGGGCAAACGTCAGCCAAGTTACGATATTCTTATGCGTATGGCAGCCTATTTCAACACGACCTGCGACTATCTGCTCGGTTACACACCACCACAAAATTCTATGCCGGACCTGTCTGATGATGCCGTTGCCATCTTGCAGGCTTGCGGCAATCTTTCACCGGAGGGACAGGACATCCTAAAGGATGAGATCAAACTGATCCTGCATCACTACCAAAAGCAGCCCAAGTAGTTTGATCCAGAGGCGCATATATAAGGTTGGAACAAGTAATTCAGGCTGCATCCGGTTGTGATGCAGCCTGTTTGTTTTGCCCTATTATGATAGATCGTGATATTTTCCCAAAAATTCCCTCGTCCTTTGATTTTCCGATTTAAAGAGTAATTCCGGTGTCGTTTCCTCAACGATAAGTCCCTTATCCATAAAGATCATCCGGTCAGAGACATCTTTGGCGAAATTCATCTCATGTGTCACAATGACCATAGTCATCTTCTCCGCCGCCAATTCCTTGATGACTTTTAAGATCTCCAGCGTCAGTTCCGGATCCAGTGCACTGGTCGGTTCATCAAAAAAGAGGATCGCCGGTTTGAGTGCCAGCGCACGCGCAATGGAAACGCGCTGTTGCTGCCCGCCGGACAACTGGCAGGGATATGCATCTGCGCGATCCGCAAGCCCCATCTTTTTCAGCAGTTCCCGTGCCTCTGCCTCCACCTGCTCTTTTGGACGCTTTTGCACACGGATCGGTGCATCCGTGATATTTTTTAAGACCGAAAAATGCGGAAAAAGGTTGAAATTCTGGAAAACCAACCCAAAACTTCCCATTGCCTGTTTGATCTGTGCCTTGTTCCCATAGACCGCCCTGCCATTTTCTGAGTACACGACTTCCTGCCCCTGATAAGACAGACTACCGTCGTCCAGCGTCTCCAGAAAAGTCGCACAGCGAAGCAGGGTGGATTTGCCGGAACCGGAAGGTCCTATGATAGAAACCACCTGTCCCGCGGATACCGACAGATCAATGTCTTTTAAAACTTCCACGCCGTCAAAAGACTTTTTTGCGTGTTTTAATTCTAATATATTCATCCAGATATCCTTCCTGTCCTATTGGTAATATGCCATCTTCTTCTCGAAGAATTCCATGATCGCCGCCACAACAAAATTGAAAATGTAATAAAAAACGGCTGCAGCCACAAACGGCACCATGCTCTTTTGCGATGCCGCCAGTGCCTTTGCCTGCGTAAACATTTCCGCATAGGCAATGGAAAATGCCAGTGACGTATCCTTTACCAAGGTGATCACTTCATTGGTCACAGATGGCAGGATGCGCTTGATCACCTGTGGCAGGATGATGGTAAAAAAGGTCTGCGTCCTGCTATAGCCCAGCACCTTGGCAGCCTCGTACTGACCTTTTGGCATAGAGGCAATGCCACTGCGGTAGATCTCCGCAAAATAGGCTGCATAATTTAGGGCAAATGCAATGATGACCGCATACGCCCGGTAGGAGGACGAGATACTGATGCCAAAGATATAGTAGGGTCCAAAATAGACCACCAGAAGTTGCAGCATCAGCGGTGTCCCTCGCATGATCGATATGTAGATCCTTGTAATATTGCGCAGGATGACATTGCGTGACATCCGTCCAAACGCGATCACAAGCCCCAAAGGAAGGGAAAAAAGCAGTGTCAGCACGAAGATCCAGATGGTCGATAACATGCCCTCTGACAACTGCAATAGTATCAACTGTAAACTCATTTCATCACCTGATTATTTCAAAATACAAACATCGGAGTCAAACCATTTCTTGGAGATCTCGGCAAAAGTGCCGTCTGCGACCATTTCTTCCAGAGTCTTTTGCACCTGGTCGCGCAACTCTGTATTGCCCTTCAAAAATCCAACCGCATATTTTTCAGATGAGATCTGCTCATCCAGGATCACAAGTTCGTCTCCTTTGTCTGCCAACTGATCCTTGGCAACAAAAATATCCATGGCGATCGCATCCACTGCCCCACTTTCCAGATCCATAATGGCTGTATTATACTCGCCCACTGTCAAAAGTTGTGCAAAGGAACCGGACAAGTCTGTATTTTCTTCCAGGGCTGACTGTGCGCTGGACTCTTTTTGCACTTCCACGATCTTGCCTGCCAGATCATCCAGACCGGAAATACCGGAGTCCTTGCGGACAACGACAACCTGTGAATTATCCATATAAGGATCTGTCCATGTGTATTTGTCCTCACGTCCATCCATGGTAAAGCCATTCCAGATGCAGTCGATCGTTCCCGACTCCAGTTCCATATCCTTGGCGTCCCAATCGATCGGCTGGTAAACGATCTCCTGTCCCATACGCTTTGCGCACTCCGCTGCCAGTTCCAGATCAAAACCTGTATATTCGCCGTCATCGCCTACATATCCAAAAGGCGGGAAATCCTGATCAAAACCGACAACAAACTTTCCATCATTGTTGGTGTCCTTTGCATCTGTTTTTTCTGCACTTGCAGACTTATTGCCACATGCCACCATAGAAAATGCCATCAAACCTGCCAAAAGTCCTGCCATAACCTTTTTCATCTTCATACCTGCGTCCTCTTTCTTCCTATACTTATTCCTAGCAGCCTATATACTTTAGCGTGCTAATATGTTAAAAGAGTATCATAAGCAAGTATTGATGTAAAGGATAACTTATTTATAAGCAGAAAGAATTTGTTCCAGATGCTCCTGATAAGACCTGCGCACTGTCTCCGGTCCCAGAATCTGAACCCCCGGTCCCAGACCTGTGATCCAGCCGAAAAACTGCGGACTGACCTCCACCTCGGTACGCACCAGGATATCCTCGTCCTCTCTGCGCATCCTTACCTCTGTGCCAAAGCGGTCGATCATAACGCCTGCCATGTATTTTGGCGCACGCAGGGTCACGATCTCCGCTGCTCCGGCAAACATACTAAAACGCTTCTTGGCATAGTCTGCTTTCTGATCTTCGATCGCCAGGATTTCTTTGCTGCGTTTATCTTCCATCTCTTTTGCGCCCAGGATCTTGTCTGCACGGTAATGACGTACCGCAGATGCCTCCTCATCCCATGCCACAAGATAATAATATTCATTGTCCCACAGCAAAAAAGCCGGGCTGACCTCATACCATTTCCCTCCATGGCGCAGAGTCTGTTCTTTTTTATCATTCCATTCCAGATACTGAAAGGTCATTTTATGGTTGTTATCAATACACTGATAGATCTCGTCGATCGTGTAGTAGATACGCTCGTTTGCCATTTTGACACGATCCGACACAACGACCTGACGGTGAAGGTGTCTGCCCTGATAGGCGCTTCCCAGATGTTCGATCTTTTGCACCAGTTCGCGCGACTTTTTCTCTGTGATGAACTTTGACGCCGCCACCGCATCTACCAGCAGTTTTAATTCTGCCAGTTCAAAGGTCCGCTCTGCCAGATAAAAGCCATTCTGCTCCGGGGCTTTTTCAATATCCATCCCATAATCCTGTAAGGCACGGATATCGCGATAAATACTTTTCCGCTCTGCCACGATCTCCCTTGCCTCTAATTTCTCAATGATCTGCGCCGCCGTGATCGGATGTTCCTCATCCGTCTCCCGCAGAAAAATCTCCATTATATAAAGAAGTTTTTGCTTCTGATTTCCTACATTTGCCATCTGACACCTCGTTAAAAAAATAACTTTTAGATATGACCCATTTTTTTCCATTTGGGTATTGTAGCCACCATTTTTACGTGCTATAATCATATCACAAAATAAATAAATTACCAGAGATGAGAGCAAGGTAGATAGGCGAATAGAATTCGCTTTATTTATCTTGCTTTTTTATGCAAAGAAAGGAGTCGTTACATATGTATGATGTAGCAATTGTTGGTGCTGGCGTAGTCGGCAGTGCCATCGCAAGAGAATTATCCAAGTACAAAGTAAACGCATGTGTCATTGAAAGAGACGAAGACGTTTGCAACGGAACATCAAAAGCCAATAGTGCTATCGTTCACGCAGGTTTTGATGCTACCCCGGGAACCTTAAAGGCAAAACTCAATGTCAGAGGAAACGAGATGATGGATCAGTTGTCCAAGGATCTGGATTTCCCATTTAAGAGAAACGGTTCTCTCGTTGTTTGTACCAAGGATCAGGATCCAGCTCTTCTTGACGAATTATTAGAAAAAGGAAAGAAAAACGGTGTTCCGGATCTTCGCATCTTAGACCGTGACGAACTCATCCAGATGGAGCCAAATCTTGCTGATGATGTTGTCAAAGCACTTTTCGCTCCTACCGGTGCCATTGTTTGTCCGTTCCATCTGACCATGGCATTTGCAGAAAATGCAGCCGACAACGGCGTAGAATTTTTCCTAAATACAGAAGTAACAGACATCACAAAGTCTGATGATCATTACCTGATCAAGACCGACAAAGACACGATCGAGGCTAAGGTCGTTGTCAACGCAGCCGGTGTTTACGCTGACAAATTCAACAATATGGTAAGCGAACACAAGTTACAGATCATCGCCCGCCGCGGTCAGTACATGCTGCTTGACAAGAGCGCAGGCAACCATGTCAGCCACACCATCTTCCAGTTGCCTAGCAAGATGGGCAAGGGTGTCCTGGTTACACCTACCGTACACGGCAACCTTTTAGTCGGACCTACCGCAGAAGATGTAGACAATAAAGAAGGTATCAACACGACAGCAGAAGGACTTGGTTCTTTGGGAGCAACCAGTGCACAGTCTGTCAAGAACGTCCCTCTCCGTCAGGTCATCACATCCTTTGCCGGACTTCGTGCTCATGAAATTGGCGGTGATTTCGTTATTGGCGAAGCAGAAGATGCAGAAGGCTTCTTCAACGCAGCCGGTATTGAGTCTCCTGGTCTTTCTTCCGCACCAGCCATCGGCGAAATGGTAGCCACACAGGTTGCAGAAAAGTTGGGATTAGAAAAGAATCCTTCTTTCAACGGACACCGCAAGGGCATCCTCAATCCGGCAACCCTTTCTATCGAAGAAAGAAATGAACTCATCAAAAAGCAGCCGGCATACGGAAACATCATCTGCCGCTGCGAAATGATCACAGAAGGCGAGATCTTAGATGCGATCCACAGAACCTTAGGTGCCAGATCCTTAGACGCTGTAAAGCGTAGAACAAGAGCCGGCATGGGACGTTGTCAGGCAGGCTTCTGCTCACCGAAAACAATGGAGATTTTGGAGCGCGAAGTTCCAATGAGCATGTTTGATGTAACTAAGAATGGTAAAGATGCCAAGATCGTATTTGGTTACAACAAGAAGATATAAGGAGGAGCACGAAAATGAAATATGATTTAGTCATTGTTGGTGGTGGTCCTGCAGGTCTTGCTGCTGCTATCGCTGCAAAAGATAATGGAATTGACAGTATTTTAATTATTGAAAGAGATCGGGAATTAGGTGGTATCTTAAACCAGTGTATCCATAATGGTTTCGGTCTTCACACTTTTAAAGAAGAGTTGACCGGTCCGGAGTACGCATCACGTTTCATTGCCCAGGTAGAGGAACGTGGCATCGAGTACAAGTTGAACACCATGGTCATGGATATCTCAAATGACAAGGTTGTTACCGCCATGAATTCTACCGATGGTATGTTTACCGTAGAGGCAAAGGCTGTTGTACTTGCTATGGGATGCCGCGAGCGTTCCCGTGGTGCGCTCAATATCCCGGGCTATCGTCCGGCAGGTATTTTCTCAGCAGGTACCGCCCAGCGTCTTGTTAATATCGAAGGCTATATGCCTGGCCGCCGCGTTGTCATCTTAGGCTCCGGTGATATCGGTCTGATCATGGCACGTCGTATGACTTTAGAGGGAGCAAAGGTTCTCGCTGTTGCCGAACTGATGCCTTATTCCGGTGGTCTGAAGAGAAATATCGTACAGTGCTTAAATGACTTCGATATTCCGCTTTACTTATCTCACACCGTTGTTGACATTCAGGGTAAAGAACGTGTAGAAGGCATTACCATCGCCGAGGTCGGACCGGACCGCAAGCCGATCCCTGGCACAGAGATCCACTACGATTGCGATACCCTGCTTCTGTCTTGTGGACTTTTACCGGAAAACGAACTTTCCAAGACCGCAGGTGTAGACCTCAGTCCTATCACTTCCGGTCCTGTTGTAAATGACAGTTTAGAGACCAACATCCCGGGCGTATTCGCCTGTGGTAACGTACTTCATGTACATGATCTGGTTGACTTTGTTTCACAGGAAGCAAGCAATGCCGGAAAGAATGCTGCAAAATACATCAAGGAAGGCGAAGTTACTTCTGCAAAGCAGATCGAGATCCTGCCGGTTGACGGTGTCCGCTATACCGTTCCAAAATATGTACGTCCGGAAGTAATGGATGACACTTTAACGGTTCGTTTCCGTGTAGGTCAGGTCTTCAAGGGTTGCGCGATCGCTACCTACTTTGGAGATACCTTGATCTCCAAGAGAAAACGTCCGGTTATGGCACCGGGTGAAATGGAGCAGGTTGTTCTGAAGAAATCACAGTTGGCAGAGTACCCTGACATTGAGAACATTACAATCAAGATTGAGGAGGCATAAGGATGGAAACAAGAGAATTGATTTGTATCGGCTGTCCTATGGGATGCAGCCTTAAGGTTACATTAGAAAATGGTCAAGTTACAGAAGTGACCGGAAACACTTGTCCAAACGGCGATAAATATGCCAGAAAAGAATGTACGAATCCTACCAGAATCGTAACATCTTCTGTCCGCGTCAAAGGTGGTAAGATCAACATGGTTTCCTGCAAGACCAAAGAAGATATTCCAAAAGGCATGATCTTTGATATCTGCAAGGCTCTGGAAAATGTAGTTGTTCCTGCACCGGTTGCCATTGGTGATGTTGTTCTTGCCAATGTCTGTGACACAGGTGTTGATGTCGTAGCGACAAAGAATGTAGACGTAAAGTAAGAAGTCTTTTTTGAGAAGATACGGAGTAAAATGTAAGGGGTTTTAATAAGGGAGATAAAAGAGAAGCCGTTGGGGGACGGCTTCTCCTTTTTTTATCTAAATACTGTCCAAATCCGGTAAAAAATGTAGGTGTCGTCCTGTGTATCTATGCTATAATAAGATTTATGCGTTTATGGATTTATACAGGAAAGGATAAACACTATGAATCAGGATAAAGAATTTTTAGGAACCGAGCCTATCGGTAAATTGTTATTTAAACTGGCTATCCCAACCGTCATTGCCCAGTTGGTAAATATGCTCTACAACATCGTTGACCGCATTTATATCGGTCACATCCCGGGTGAAGGCAGCCTTGCCCTGACCGGCGTAGGTGTCTGCATGCCTATCATCATGATCGTATCTGCCTTTGCATGCCTTGTCTCTGCCGGTGCTGCACCGCGTGCATCCATCGCTATGGGAAAGGGCGATCACGAATCTGCAGAAAAGATCCTCGGCGGTTGTGTTACACTACAGATCATGATCTCACTGGCACTTACCATCGTCATCCTCATCTGGAACCGTGATCTTCTCCTACTCTTTGGAGCCAGCGAGAACACGATTTCTTATGCGACTTCTTATATGAGCCTTTATGCGCTCGGCACTATCTTTGTCCAGATGACTCTGGGCTTAAATGCCTTTATCACAGCACAGGGCTTTGCCAAAGACGGCATGATGACTGTCCTGATCGGTGCCGTCATCAATATCATATTGGATCCGATCTTTATTTTTGCCCTGCATATGGGTGTTCGCGGTGCTGCCCTTGCTACCATTCTTTCCCAGGCATGCTCCTGTATCTGGTGCATTTATTTTCTGCTCGGTAAAAAGACCTTACTGCGTATCCGCAAGGCAAACTTGCGCAGCGGACTTCCCCTCATGCCGGCTTGTGTTGCCTTAGGGCTTTCTGCCTTTATCATGCAGTCTACAGAGAGTATCATATCCATGTGCTTTAACTCTTCTCTGCTCAAATACGGCGGTGACGTTGCAGTCGGTGCCATGACCATCCTGACCAGTGTCATGCAGTTTGCCATGCTGCCATTGCAGGGTGTCGCACAGGGTGCCCAGCCGATCACCAGTTACAATTTCGGTGCCAAGAACAGTGCCCGTGTCAAAAAGAGTTTCCAACTCCTGCTGATCACCAGCCTGACCTACTCTGTCATCCTCTGGATCTGCGTGCAGGCATTTCCGCAGATTTTTGCCGGTATGTTTACAAACGATGCCAGCCTTTTAGCCTTCTCCGCTAAGGCTCTGCGCATTTACTGCGGTGCACTCTTTATGATGGGTATCCAGATCGCCTGCCAGATGACCTTTGTTTCCACCGGCAATGCAGTCTGCTCCATCATTGTTGCTATCATGCGTAAATTTGTGCTCCTGATCCCGCTCATTTACATTCTGCCACATTTTCTTGCCGACAAGACCAGGGCTGTTTACACTGCGGAACCGATTGCTGACATCTTAGCCGTCACCTTTACGATCATCCTCTTTACCGTCCAATTCAAAAAGGCATTGAAAAATTTAGGGCAGGCATAGATACATGAAACGAACGATTGACTATCAGATCACAAGAGCAGATGAAGGTATACGCATCGAGCAATTTTTAAGGCGGCAGGGCTTCTCCGGTCAGAATCTGACACTCATCAAGCGCATGCCTCAAAACATCCTGCTCAACGGTCAATTTGTCTATATGAAGGACAAAGTCCATGCCGGCGACCACTTGCGCGTCCAGATCAATGAGGAGGCTTCTTCTGAAAAGATCCCTCCCGTAGACCTGCCACTGGATATTATCTATGAGGATGAGGATATCATTGTTCTCAACAAGGCAGCCGGCATGCCCATTCATCCTTCCATGGCAAATTACGAGAATTCACTTGCAAACGCTTTGGCATATTACTATGAGAAACAGGGCAAGCCTTTTATTTTCCGATGTACCAACCGTCTGGATCGCGACACATCCGGTCTTACCATCGTTGCAAAGCATTTAGCAGCATCCAGTATCCTGTCCGATGCTGTGGCAAAAAAGGAGGTGCGACGGGAATATCTTGCCATTTGCAGTGGCATCCCGGATCCCACCACCGGCACCATTGATGCTCCCCTTGCCCGGGTAGACGGAACCATCCTTGCAAGAGAGGTCGATTTTTCGCGTGGCGATCGTGCCATCACCCATTATAGGGTCGAGCAGGAACTCAACGATCACGCCCTAGTCTCCCTGCAACTGGAAACCGGTCGCACACACCAGATCCGCGTACATATGAAATACATCGGGTATCCTCTGATCGGCGATTATCTCTACAATCCCGATATGCGCTATATGAAGCGGCAGGCACTCCATTCCTATCGCATGTCCTTTGTTCATCCGATCACAAAGGAACCTATGACCTTTACCGCAGCTCTGCCACAGGATATGGAGGATGCACTTATTTGTCTTTGTCCAGACAGGCTATAAGACTTTTCTACTTGTTTTGTGCTACAATCATGACAATAGTATGTTGATTTTACAAGGAGTATTCACATGAAAAAAGAATTTAAAGAGGCATTGGAGGACTCTCCCATCATTGCAGCCATCAAGGATGATGCAGGACTTACCCGCTGTCTGGACTGTGACAGCCAGATCATCTTCATTCTTTACGGCGATATCATTACCATCCCTTCCATCGTAGAAAAGGTAAAAGACAGTGGCAAACTGGCATTTGTACACATGGATCTGATTCAGGGTCTGAGTTCCAAAGAAGCAGCCGTTGATTATATTGCCAAGTTTACGAAGGCGGATGGCATTATTTCCACGAAAGCCCCCCTGATTTCCAGAGCCAAAGATTTGGGCTTGTGTACCATTATGCGTTTCTTTTTTATCGATTCCATGGCATATGACAGCATTGAGAAACAATTAAAAAACACAAAGCCTGACGTTATAGAGGTCTTGCCCGGGCCAATGCCAAGTGTCGTCCGCCGCATCCGCAAAATGAACCACCAGCCGCTGATCTCCAGCGGTCTGATCAGTGAAAAGGAAGACGTCTACGCACTTATCGATGCCGGTGCAACTGCTATTTCAACCACCAATCAAGATGTATGGTTTTTATAGATATAAGATAGGAGAATCATATGAAAAGAATCAAACAATTTGAGCGCACCGACCGGGATATTACCAATGCTCTCTTACTTCTGCTGGAAAAGAACCGTTTTGAAAAAATCACTGTGGCTCAGATTTTTGTCAAGATCTTTTACAGAACTATTCTTCTCGTCACTTTTCTGTAACTGACAAACCTGTCTAATCCTGTGTTTTGTATTTTTCAAAAAAGGCTATGGTATCGCGCAGAACTTCACGACTTTCCTCGGTACCGCGCCCTGCTGTCGCAAAAGCATGAAAACAGTCCGGCGTCACCGTAAAGTCTTTATTGCCCTCAAATAGAAAAAAATGTGCCTTTTATACAAAAAATCCGACAGCCGGGCAATATCACATGCCACATCTGTCGGATTCCATTTCTTATTTATTCCCCAGACTTATGCTTTCTCTACTGCTCTTTCTGTCGGCTCATCACCCTTAAACACTACCTTCAAAAGGATTGGTGTGATCAGTGTGGTGACAATAACGACCAGAATGATCGGTGCAAACAGATCTTCGCTGATCAATCCGACCTGACGTCCTTTTTCTGCAACGATCAGGGCAACCTCACCTCGGGAAATCATACCAACACCTGTCTGCAAAGACTCTTTCCATGTAAACTTGCAGATCTTTGCGCCAAGTCCGCATCCTACCATCTTGGAAATGATAGCGATAAGTGTCAGGATCACTGCAAACATCCATACCTTTAAGGTCATACCACCAAGGGTAACCTTTAAACCTACACTGGCAAAGAAGATACATGAGAAGAATACAGTTGATACATCGTGGATCTTGACATCAACATAATCTCTGATCTTTGACTGGCATAACATAACACCGGCAAAGTATGCACCGGTAATATCCGCGATACCAAAACCGATCTCTGATACATAGGCTAAGATAAAGCAGAATGCAATGGCAAAGATTGCCACACGTCTCTTGTGGTCATTTTTTTCGATCGCAAACTCCAGACGGCTGGTAACCATAAAGAGGATCAGGATCAATACAAAGTATAATACAATCTTGATCAATACGGTTGTTGGCTTTACGGAAGTATCCTTCATGCTGGAAACAACAGCCAGAACGACCATACCCAGGATATCATCGATAATGGCTGCACCCAAGATCGTCATACCGACCTTGCCGGACAATCTGCCCATCTCTCGCAGAGTTTCTACCGTGATACTAACGGAAGTCGCCGTCAGTACAACACCGACGAAAAGACTCTGTAACATCTGATCGTAATTGCTCAGATCCTCGCCAAAGTAAAGTGCATAACCGATCATACCACCGATCAGAGGTACAATAACACCGATCAATGCCGTAACAAAAGAGGCTCCGATATTGGCCTTTAATTCCTTTAAGTCTGTATCCAGACCTGCGGAGAACATAAGGAAAATAACGCCCATCTCTGCCACATATGTAAGCAGTGTACCGGTATCGCCCTCCATAGACATAAGTCCCAGTGCAGAAGGTCCTAAGATCACACCTGCCAAGAGTGCTCCTACAACCTCCGGCAAATGTACTGCCTTACACAGCAGTCCCAATACTTTTGTCGAAATTAAAATCAAAGCAATCCAAAGTAAAAATTCGTAATTCATAACGCTCACCTTTTCTTTCTTTCATTTTATATATTTGTAAAACCATACGGTTTCCTTTGAACCGCAATTATTTTACTCCTATCATATTCCTAATGCAAGCGTTTATGGGTTTTTCCACACCTTGATGAATTCGCCTCTTATTCCCATAATCTTACTGCCTAGTAGTGCAATAATTTTTCAAATAAATCTTCTCTTTCTTTGGTAAGATCACTGTTGTGAAATTCGATTTTTCCTTGTCTTCCGGTCGCTTCCCGCAAAAGACCGTCCACAGCAAGCCGTCTGCGCATTTCCCGCGCTGTCCCGGCACCGCCGTCAAAGATCTCCACCTGATCGCCAACGATCCGTTCGATGACCTTGCGCACAAAAGGATAGTGGGTGCATCCCAAAACGACCGCATCCAGATTCTTTTGATAGGGTTCCAACAGATCGCGCAGGAAACCATAGAGTTCCGGGCTGTCAATATTGCCCGCTTCCACAAAATCCATAAGTCCCGGACAGGCAAGCGGCATCACATTAGCATGGCCGCCAAATCTTTCAATCAAATGATGCAGTTTTTCTTCCCGGATCGTGATCGGTGTCGCCATCACAAGGATATTGCCCTGAGGATACTTTTCTGCTGCCGGTTTGACTGCCGGCTCGATCCCTACCAGCGGCAGTTCCGGGTACATGAGGCGCAAGACGCGCACCGCCGCACTGGTAGCCGTATTGCAGGCGATCACAACGCCCTTGGCTCCCATTTTCATAAAATCTTCTGTATGTGCAATGGTGAGTTCACGCACTTTTTCTGTACTCTTTGTCCCATACGGTGCATTCTTGGAATCACCAAAATAATAAAAATCTTCTTCCGGCATCGTTTTGATCAGTTCACGCAAAACACTGACTCCACCCATGCCAGAGTCAAACACCGCGATCGGTGCTTCTCTTTTACCCATCATCTGCCCCTTTTCTGTCTGCTTTTCCCAGACTACAAGATATAAATGTAAAAAGCCTTGATCCATATCGAATCAAGGCTTTTCTTAAGAGCGGGTGATGGGAATCGAACCCACGTATTCAGCTTGGAAGGCTGATGTTCTACCATTGAACTACACCCGCAGATGCCCAGTTCCGGAATCGAACCAGAGACACGAGGATTTTCAGTCCTCTGCTCTACCAACTGAGCTAACTGGGCTCGTCGTTTCACAACAACAAGTTGATTTTATCGAAAATCCCCCTGCCTGTCAAGAACTTTTTCGATATCTGACAGGCGGGAAAATCATCATCCCAGACTAAGATGGCATGCGGCTTTCGTGACAGGTAAAGTAAACGATCTGCCGCTCCTTTGCTATGTCAGCAAGAAGTTTTAAGGCATGCGTAATCTTTTGCTGGTCTAAATTGGTAAAAGGATCATCCAGTACGATCACCGGCTGTTCCTTATGATACAAGACATCCACCAGGGCAAATCTGGCACAAAGCCCTACCAGATCCTGATAGCCATGGCTCAAATAATCACTGGAATGGGTGCTTCCCTGACTCAGCACCTGCACGGACAGATCCATGGTAATATCAAAATCCATATCCTTGACGGAGTCCTTATATTTATCATCCAGAATCGCCATATAGTGTTCCATTCCCTGACGCAAAGGCCGCATATAAGTAGACAGGAATTGCTCCTTGGCGATCTTTAAATATTCTTCGGTCTTGGTAAGCAGGTCTACCTTGCGGTCGCACTCTGCCTTTTCCTCCAGAAGTACATCACGACGATTCTCCGCATCTTCAATGCCGTCCAACTCGACTGACAACTGGTGCAGCGACTCTCGATCCTGTGTGATGCCCTTTTGCATATCCTTGATCTCCTCATCGATCTGTACCTGTTTCTCCTGTAACTGCTCGACGGAAAGCGCGATCTCCTCTACCTGATTATCCTCGGCAAATGCCTGGATCTTTTCCTGCAAACTAGCGATCTCTTCCTGTAACTGACCATAACGCTGCCGTTTGCTCCAGATCAGATGCAGTTGTTCCTGCAGGGAAGTTCCTTCTTCCAACGGAAATCTGCCCAGATATTTTTCCAAAAGCCGCTTCTGTTCCTCCATGGTCAGACGGATCAATTCCAACTGCTTACGGCAGTGAATGTATTCCTCATAGGCATTTTTATCTTTCTTCAACTGTTCTAAAAGGTCTGCCTCATTGCCCTCATGGTAAAGATCCATGTGATATACCTGGGCATATCGGTCTAATATAGTATAAAGTTCCATGCGCAGATCAGCCATTTCCTCTACGGCATCTGTTGTCTGCGCTGTCGCCTGATGCTCCTCATCCCGCAGGCGCACATAATGATCCAGATTAACACGTATCTCATAAACCATCTGCTGCATGCTGTCTGCCGGTGTCAGTTTAAAATCAGCCAAAAATGCTTTACAACGGATTGCTAAGACTTCTCTTGTTTCCCGGCTCTGTGCCAGTGCCTCCGCAGCCTCTGCGAGTTGTCCCTGCAAGTCTTCCTGCTTGTTGCGATGTAAAGATCGTATTCTGCCGATCTGCATAATAGCGGCTACTCCTGTCGCTGCTGCGCCGACAAAGCAAAGAATCTGATAGATCGTACTGCCGTCTGCTTCCGGGGCAAGGATCCGGAAAGAAAATCCTCCCAGGAGTAAGGCTGCAAATAAAATAAAAAGCACTAGAACCCCTGCCGTCTTGCCCGCTGTCCTGCCGGTCTTTTGTGCCATATCCACACGTGCCTTGATGTTTCGATAATTCTCATCCTGCTCCACGATACGACCATCCAGACGCGACAGTTCCACAACGTCCTTTTCTATCTGGGATAATTCTTCCTCCGTCGGAACCTTATTGGCAAAGAAGTATTTTAACTGATCTAACTGTGCCGTTGCCTCCTCAGACAACTTGGAGTGTTCTCCCTGCATCCGCAATTCCTGCACGCGGACAGACATATCCTTCCACTTGGAAAGATCCTCCTCATCCGGTACTTGGTCCCCAAAGAGGTCTTCCCACTTCTTGATCTGCTGCTCCGGCGGCAATTTGATCGCTAAGTCTTTCTCTGTCCGCCGGCTCATGTCATACTGACGCTCCACATCTTCCAGTTTTGCGTGTTCTTCCTCACTTGGCAATCCGGTCGCAAAGAAATCATCCAGGACATTCATTTCTTCCTGCTGTTTTTCCAAAAATTCTTTTTGCTGGCGATATGCCCCCATATCCTGCTCGCGCTTGCTCTGCGTGCGGATGGCTTCCGTGATACGGTTCTTTTCTGCCTCCATCCAATTTAAGGACTTTTTCTTTTCCTCTAACTTGTCAAACTGCTTGCGGTAGCCGTCTAAGATCGCCGCCTTCTTATCGATCACTTCACTGCATCTGCTGATCTCTTCCTTGATGACATTGATCTTGCCGTTGTTGACCTTGCTCCGCCTGGTATAATTTTTACGCACTTCACTGACACGGTTCAAAGCCTCATCAAAATTGTTGATATCGTCCTTTGCCGATGCCAGATTTCCCATCTTGGCATTCAGACTGTCCGTCATCGCCGTCGATACCGATGCCTGCGGGATAAAGATACTTTTTTCAAAAGAATCCCGATCTACCTGAAAGAGTTCCTCACCCAAATTCTGTGAAAAATCGTCACAGGCTGCCCCGGTATTGGTATCGATCAGAGTAAAGGTGTCATCCTTATCCGTCTTGCCAAAACTACGCTCGACCCGATAGCGCTTGCCTTCTGCCTCAAAGATCAGATAACCGCCACAGACACCGCCATCCCAAGGCATATAATGCTTGCGCTCGGTCAGCATCTTGGTGCGTGCCGAATAGTCCATGCCGTAGAACATGGCTTTCAAAAACACACTAAAGGTCGTCTTTCCCCAGCCATTTTCCTGACACAGGGCATTCATGCCGTCAGAAAAATCGTAAGACCATTCTTTGATTGTCCCAAATCCGGTAATATAACAGGAAATTAACTTCATACTTCTATGTCCTCGCCCATAATTGCTTTCATGCCCAACTCAATAATGGCTGCTCTCTCATCTTCCGACATATGCTGTCTTTCCATCAGACGGACAAACTCTCCTTTGAGAGACTTGTCATTACGGAAACTTTCATAATCGATCTGTACCGATGTGCGATCATAGACCTTGATAAAAAAGAAGTCCTGATCCAGACTGCGGCGCAGGCGCTCGCAATCAATATCGGTATCTATATTTGTCTCACCGGTCACGATGATCTTGATCAGATCCTCCGATGAGATATCTTTCACACATTCCTTGGCAGCACGGATGATCGCCGCCATATCCATCGTCGGATCGACCTCTACTTTGACTTCATGCAGCATCCTTTTTGCGATCGGCACAAATTCCGTATGGATCTTGCCCTCGGTGATATCCAAAAGGACAAAGCCCTTCTCTCCGCACTCATCAAAGCCGCGCCCTTCCAGACAACCACTGTAACAATAAACGCCGCGGTCATCCAGCCTTTCCTTTTTGTAGGAATGGATATGTCCCAAAGCAAGATAATCGATATACTTGCCCCGCAGCATAGATAGGTTTACGACCTCTGTCCGGTCATTGCCCTGATAGTCCGATTCCTGCCCATGCAAAGCGACAATATTGACACGGTTCTGATCCAGCACCAGATTCATGCCCAAGGTCTGACTGTTTTCCTTGACCAGTTCCATGCCGGTAATGACCACATCCCCATAATCATAGGATGTCCATTCGTCCGTACCAAAGAGTTTTAAGTTGGTGATATCCTCCTGCTCGGATAATTCTTCCACAAAATCCAATTGATCGTGGTTGCCCCTGATATAGCAAAAATCGATCTGCGGATGCCCCTTGATCTGCTCGATCACACGAGTCTTTGCCGTCTTCCGTACATTGGGCTTATCAAACAGATCTCCGGCGATCAGGATCACACGCACGTCCTGCTCTGCTGCATACGCCACCATACGCTCAAAAGTATCCAGCAATTCATCCCGTCGCATGCCGGCGGCTTCCCGATCCAGATTGCTTTCCATCTTGGAATCCAGATGCAGATCTGCACAATGAATTATTTTCATATTGCTACCTCATTTATAAACGTCTCATACCATGTAGATTAGTATACCACATACTCCTATGGCTTGTCTGTCAAAAATTGTCTCATTCCAGCGGTTTGAATGCTTCCATAGCCTCCCGATTGACGCGTTCTACTTCCTTTTCCAGATCCCTTGCCGAAAATCGCCTTGCCCCTTCGCCAATGACGATCATCTGCTCCCGGCGATCCGATGTTGCCACCGTCACCTCGTATTTATCCGCCATATCATGGGTCGTGCGCTCAATATAGGCATCTGCCGTCTCCGCTTCTCTGGTGTAGACTACATGGATATTATGATAATCCACCACTTCTTCCACATGACCACGCACCCGATAGGCATCGAAAACAACAATCACTTCCTGTCCCACATGCCCCTGATAATTGCACATGATATCCAGCAGTCTGCCTCTGGCTCCGTCAATGCTGGTCTTGGCGATCTCATCCAACTCTTTCCATGCAAAAATGACATTATATCCATCGACCAGAAGATATTTCTTTCTGATCGCAACCTTCTTGTCCCTGGCGTGTGCCTTTTGATAGGCTTCGCGTGCTTCCTGCATCCGGTCTTTTTTGTCTGCATCGATCACACGCTTCTCTGCGCCCGGCAATCGCCGCTTGATCTCCCCAAATTCACGGACAAAGATCTCTTCCAGATCCGACTCCAGTCCGCCGTAACCGTCATAGCCCTGGGGCTGTCCCTGCCGCATGGCTTCCGCCCTCGCCTTGGCTGCCGCAATGACCTGATCCATGCTCGCTTCCTGCTTTTTCTCATACAGATAGGACACCATCGGCATATGCATCTTGTCCTCGACCTCGTACCAAGGCACCAGATAGCCTGCCCCGTGACCACAAAATACCGAATCACAGGTATTGCGCAGATCCTTATCCGGGTCATAGGCAATCTCTGCTACCACCTCATCCTGATTGTGGCACGGAAAATAGCCTTCCAAAGCAAGTGTCATCTGCCCTAGACCACCGGTTACCTGCGCCAGCACTGCACCGTAGTCCCGCATGAGGGCTACCGGCGCGATTCCCTGCAAGACGGCTGTCTCATTTTCTAAGATTGGTGCGTCGAACTTGCCATACATCCTGCTCATATCCGTCATAACACGTCCCAGCGCCTGCTGCGGCATCTCGATCCGCACCCGGTAATATGGCTCTAAGAGCACGCTCTGCGCCTTGCGCAGTCCCTGTCGAACTGCCCGATAGGTTGCCTGTCTAAAATCTCCGCCCTCCGTGTGTTTTTTGTGTGCCTTGCCACTCACAACAGTCAGGCGCACATCTGTAAGAGGAGATCCGGTCAAAACGCCCCGGTGTGTTCGCTCCGCAAGGTGTGTATAGATCAGGCGCTGCCAGTTCAGATCCAGGACATCCGGTGGGCAGTCCATGGCGTATTCCATGCCGCTTCCCTGCGGCAGTTCCTCGATCAGTATATGCGCCTCCGCATAATGACGCAGGGGTTCAAAATGCCCCACACCCTCTACCGCACCGCGTATCGTCTCCTTATAACGCACTTTTCCTGCACCAAAGGTAACCAGAATACCGTATCTCTTTTTCAACTGCTGCTGCAGGACTTCCGTCTGAACCGGTCCCATAAGATGCACATGCACCTGTCTTGCCCTCTCCTGCCAGGTCACACGAAGGGTCGGATCTTCCTCCTCCAACTGCCGCATATAAGATAGCAGGACATGAGGCGCACAACCTTCCGGCGGAATCACTTCATAGGAAAGTACCGGTTCTATGATCGCATGTTCTTCCCGCGCGCAGTCACCCAGTGTCATACCTGCATAAGACCGGCTCAAGCCTAAAATAACGCAAACCTCGCCTGCCTCCACCCGATCTACACACTCGTAACGTTCCCCGGAATACAGGCGGATCTGGTTTACTTTTTCCAGACAGGTCTCCTCCACTGCTTCCTCCTCGGCATCACTGTCTGTCCCCGCAAAAGGAATGGTATATGACAGGTTATCTTTGATATGCATTGCTCCGCCCAGGATCTTGAGATAAGTCAGACGGTTGCCCTTTTCGTCCCGTCCAATCTTAAAGCATCTGGCAGCAAAATCCTGCCCCCAGGACGGCTGACGCATATAGTCCTGCATGAGGCGCAAAAGTTCCTTTACTCCCTGCACTTTGAGGGCAGACCCAAATAAAACCGGAAAGATCTGTCTTTTTGCGATCGCCTCCACCAGGAGTTTCTGATCTAGGTCACCGGTATTTAAAAAAGCATCCAAGAGCGGTTCACTGCACAGGGCGATATGTTCCTTGTCTCGATCGCTCATAGGCGCATTCCCATAAAAAGCCCCAAAGTCCATGCAGGCATCCGCTAATTTTTCCTGCAAATGAGAAAGTAATTCTTCCTTGCCTCTGTGACTCACATCCATTTTATTGATAAAAAGGATGCATGGAACATTATAATTTTGCAAAAGTTTCCACAGGGTACGCGTATGTCCCTGCACACCATCAATCCCACTGATCACGAGAATGGCATAGTCCAGTACCGACAGGGTACGCTCCATCTCCGCTGTAAAATCCGCATGTCCCGGTGTATCTAAAAGTACATATTCCGCATCTCCATACGCAAAGCGTGCCATTTTTGAAAAAATGGTGATTCCACGCGCTTTCTCCATGGCATCGGTATCCAGATGGGCATCCCCATGATCTACCCGTCCCATGCTACGGATCGCCCCCGTCTCATACAAAAGGGCTTCCGATAAGGTTGTCTTTCCGGCATCCACATGTGCCAGAATACCTATGGTCAATCGTTTCATTCGCTACATTTCCTTTTCAAAATGTTGATAATCTTTTGTTCCCTTCCAATCGCCGCCCCAGGTAAAACCATGCCTCGTAAAAATCTGATAGCAGATATCCTCATGCGTGATCATGTGCGGACGAAGATTGCTTCGATCCTTATAAAGATCATACTGCAAGTAAGGGCTGGCTCCCGCCGCCGTCACATCATTTGCAGGCACATAAGGATTTTCCAGAGGGTTGATATCGATCGCCATGCCATATGCATGCTCAGATGTGACGTTTGTCCCTGCGATCTTACGATAATGAAAAGCGGAGGTATTATCCTGATTGATAGAGTCGATATCAGCCTGCTCGGCATCACGCGTCGTATCGTCTCCGTAAAACCGATCGATCCGATACATGGAATGGATCTCATATCCCTCCTGAAAAAGTTCTAAAAAGATCTGTCGGCAATCCTCTGCGACCTTTGTATTCACAACGATCTCTCCCACCTGTATCTCATGCTCATAATTATAATGTAAGACCTTAAGGTAAGACAGGTCGTCGTAAGAAATATCCGGATTATCTATATAAGATTTTCCCTTCATATCTTCTTTTTGTTCCTCAGTAAGCTGACTTGAAGTAAAATATTTGTCCGGATCATTCAGATCAAGGCTTGCCGCATCTAGAATCTGCCCTGCTTTCAGATCCTCGATGCTCTCTAAGATGGTCGTCTCCTGCCCCGCTCCGGGCGTTTCACTCTGACTTGCCGGTGCTTTTTCTTCCGACCTTTGCACCATTCCGTGCAAATATACGATGCCCAAAATCAGTACCGCCAGCATAACGATAAGGCTTCCGTAGCGTATCCGATGGGAAGTTTTTTCTTTCCGATTGTCTGCGCCTTTTTCTGCCATGCGCCGATCCCTCCTATTGCTATAAATTGCCTATTATACAAAAGAGGACCTCTTTCTATTCAGAAAGAAGTCCTCCTTACAGAAACTGCCGCAGACCGGAATCGAACCGGTACGATGTCACCACCACAGGATTTTAAGTCCTGCGCGTCTGCCAGTTCCGCCACTGCGGCCTGTTAGAGCACTTAGATGACAACAAGTGAAACGCCGTTGGCATCTTACGTGCAATGGGTGGTGGTGGATTCGAACCACCGAAGCAAGATGCAGCAGATTTACAGTCTGTCCCCTTTGGCCACTCGGGAAACCACCCATTTCAAAACAAATTCATGTCCTGACAAAATAAGATTATAGCACAGGCTTTTTACGCACGCAAGAATTTTTTTATTCGTCGTGAGGGTCTTTCATCCCATATTTTCCCAGATCGACTCTGCCATTTTCTACCACAATACCATCCGCCTGAAGTCTCCTTGCCTGCTCCTCTGGTCCATCAAAAGCAAATGCACCGGAGAGTTGTCCTTTGGCATTGACAACACGAAAACAGGGAATATGGTCCGGATCCGGGTTCTTGTGCAGGGCATTTCCGACCGCCCGGCACATTTTCTCATTGCCAGCCATCTTTGCCACCTGTGCATAAGTTGCCACATGCCCCTTTGGGATCCGCTTGACGGCTTCATATATACGCTTGGTCGGACTGTCCGTCACCAGATCATAACTTTCAGCGATCATCCGCTTGACATCAACATCCGGGATGGTTCCATCCAGCCGTATGGTATTCCAGTGCTCTTTATTCTGATGATAGCCGGGCAGGACAGCCTCGTAAGCATCCCTCCAGAAATCCCGCCACTGGGGATCCACCTTGACATTCAAATGGATGAGTCCATCCATTTCATAAGTCCATAGAAACGCCTTTTTACTGCCCTGCACCCGCACCAACTGCCAATTCGGATCATGGAAGGGTGCTTCCTGATAAGTTCCCGGAAATGACAGCCCATAGACTAAGGCTTCTTCTCTTGTCCTCACTTCGCCACCTGCACTTTCTTCTCTATACTTCCTGCTTAAAGACCATACCGCTATTTGCCGTTAGACTAACATGCATCATACCGTCTTTGACGGCATACTTGGTTGGCATGATCGAATATCCTTTTTCGTTGGTGAGCATCGCCTGTACCATAAAACCATCTGCCACCTCAGCCAGATAGACCGGTACATCTGCCTCTAGGGTCTCCGCGCCTACATTGACAGCCACCAAATAGCGTTCCTGCTCGTTAAAACGTCCATAGGAGATAAAGTTCTTCATCCGCTTTAGGAATTTAAAGGAGCCGCGCCGCAAGGCACTGCTGCACTTATGCACCATGATCATATCCCGATGATAATCAACCAGAGGATAATCCGCCTTTCCCCACGGATAGGTACGACGGTTATCCGGGTCGGTAAAGCCACACACACCCGCCTCGTCCCCATAGTATAAGGTCGGTGCTCCAGGCCAGGTCATCTGCATCAGGACTGCCACCTTATAAAGCGGTATATTGATGCCCTCCGATGCTGCCGCCACACCCAGCGCAGAGGCTCTGCCCACCTTATGATTGGTTCTGGTCAAAAAGCGGGAATGGTCGTGATTTGACAACTGGTTCATGGCTGTATAAAGAGAAGGACCTGTAAATTTGGTCATATAATAACGCATGGCATTTTCAAACCGCTCACTGTCGCCCTGTGCTCCCGGCTCATAGGCATCACTGTGTTTCTCCATTCCAGTCACAAAATAAGAGATCGGCTCCATAAAAGCATCATAATTCATGACCGTATCCCAGGCATCGCCCCGTAACCAGGAAGACGCATCCCCATAATGCTCTGCCAAAATGATGGCATCCGGGTTTGCTTCTTTGACAGCCTTGCGGAAATCCCGCCAGAACTGATGGTTAAATTCCGGACTGTGCCCTAAGTCTGCCGCCACATCCAGACGCCAGCCATCCGCATTATAAGGCGGAGAAACCCATTTTTTCCCGATCTCCAAGATATAGCGGTAGAGATCCTCCGAGCCCTCGTAATTGAGTTTCGGCAGGGTATCATGCCCCCACCAGCCCTCATACGTGCCATTGTCCGGCCACTGGTTTTCATCATAAAAATGAAAATAATCGTGATATGGGCTGTCTGCTGCTTCATAGGCTCCCGATGCATAGCCCTTGTCAGGGCGATAGATCTTTTCCCGGTTGAGCCATTTGTTAAAGGATCCGCAGTGATTAAAGACACCATCCAGGATCACACGGATGCCTCTGGCATGTGCCTCTGCGATAAAATCCGCAAAGAACTGATTGGATGCCTCCAGATTTTCCTTTGCCGTCACACGATTGATAAAACGACTTGCCCCGGCATTGTCCCTTGCACCTTCCGGCAGGGTCTGCCCTTGGTCTAAGACAATCTTGCCATAATGGGGATCGATATGGTCATAATCTGCAATATCATATTTGTGGTTGGAAGGAGAGACAAACAACGGGTTGAAGTAGATAACCTCTACTCCCAGACTTTTCAGATAGTATAATTTCTGCCGCACCCCTTCCAGATCTCCGCCATAGAACTCAGCCACACCAAAATCGGCATTTGGCAGCTGGTTCCAATCCTTGATCTGTCGGCTCATAGTCTTAATGTAATGGTACTCATTGTCCAGCACATCATTGGTCGGATCTCCGTTGGCAAAACGGTCGACCAGGATCTGATACATGATAGCGCCCTTTGCCCAATCCGGCGTTGCAAAGCCCGGCAGGATGCGAAAGGCATACTCCGGTCGGATCTCCTGACTCACGCCGTATTTATCAAAATAGCATTGCTCCTGCTCATTCTCCCGAATTGAAAAACAATAGGAAAATGACTGGTCTCCCAACTGCACCTGTGTCTCATAGTAATCAAAACGCTCGCCTGCCTGTGCCGGGCGCATCAGGTAATGCGTATCCTGCGCCAGCAGATAGATCTCCCTTGCATGCCCATGTTCGACACGCAGACGAATGGTGACCCGGTCGCCCGGATTTGCCTCCATAGGGATCACATACTGTCCTGTCTCATCGCTGTAAATTGCTTCTGTATTCATACTCTTACCCTCTTATCTCGCATGTTATCTTCTTTTATCATACTCAGTTTATCTTGTCTTTTCTAGGGATTTTTGTAGATTTTTCTCAAATACAGAAAAAATAAAATAGAAAGTAAAAAAGACAGCTATCGAACGCTGTCTTTTTAGGAGAAGGTATTTTTACTATGGGGTTAGCAAAAATATTTATATAATGTATTGGGGGGTTTTTACGATTGTTATTATATAATGCGTCCACCCATAAGTGTTCACAAAGTTACTAATTTTGCATAGATGTTTTTGTGCAACATGTACAAAAATGTCTTTCAAATAACAATCATAAGCCCTTTTCCCAACTTAAATTCCTTCCACAACCACGCCTTCTTCTTCCGGCTGCGGGATCGGATCACCGCCAAAGAGAGCCTCAAACTCTGCACGTCCGATCTTTTCTTTTTCCAGAAGGAGTTCTGCACACTTGTGTAAAACATCCTCATGCTCTTTGATCAGTCCAGTTGCCTTGGCATAACATTCCTGAATGATGCGCTTGACTTCGCCATCAATGGTCGATGCAACCTGCTCACCATAGCCTCTGGTATGTGCCAAGTCCCTGCCGATAAAAACTTCATCCTCATCATTATCGTAGTTGATCGGTCCGACTTCTGCGGAGAAACCATACTTGGTGACCATATCCTTGGCTGTCTGGGTCGCCTTCTTGATATCCGAAGATGCCCCTGTCGTGATGTCGTCAAAAATGATCTCCTCCGCCACACGACCGCCCAGAGAAACGATGATATCCTGTAACATCTTACCCTTGGTGTTGAACATTTCATCCTTTTCCGGCAGCGGCATAGTATAACCCGCTGCTCCCTGTCCGGTCGGAATGATGGATACCGAATAGACCGGTCCGACATCCGGGAGGACATGGAAGAGAATGGCATGTCCAGCCTCGTGGTATGCCGTGATCTTCTTCTCTTTTTCGGAAATGATACGGCTCTTTTTCTCCGTACCCAGACCTACTTTGACAAAAGATCTCTTGATATCATTCTGGCAGATATAAACTCTGCCCTCTTTTGCCGCTAAGATTGCCGCCTCATTTAAGAGATTTTCCAGATCGGCTCCGGTAAAGCCTGCGGTCGTCTGTGCGATCTGCTTGAGATCCACATCATCCCCCAAAGGCTTATTCTTGGCATGCACATGCAGGATCTCCTCACGTCCGCCAACATCCGGTCGTCCAACAAAGACTTTGCGGTCAAATCGTCCCGGACGCATGATCGCCGGATCCAGAATATCAACACGGTTGGTCGCTGCCATCACGATAATACCCTCGTTGACACCAAAACCATCCATCTCGACCAGCATCTGGTTCAAGGTCTGCTCACGCTCGTCATGTCCGCCGCCCATACCGGTTCCGCGTCGTCTTGCCACGGCATCGATCTCGTCGATAAAGACAATACAAGGCGCATTCTTCTTTGCCTCTGCAAAAAGGTCACGCACACGGGATGCACCGACACCTACAAACATTTCAACAAAATCAGATCCCGAAATACTGAAAAACGGCACGCCTGCCTCTCCGGCAACTGCCTTGGCAAGCAAAGTCTTACCGGTTCCCGGAGGTCCGACTAAGATCAGTCCCTTAGGAATACGGGCACCCACCTTGGTGTATTTTGCCGGATCTTTCAGAAAATCTACAATCTCTTCTAACTCTTCTTTTTCTTCTCTCAGACCTGCTACCTGTGCAAAACGCACCGGCATCTTGTCCTGCGTTGTCATCGTAGCACGGCTCTTGCCAAAATTCATCATCTTGGTATTGGCTCCGCCACCCACCTGTGCCTGTGCATTCATCATCATCATAAAGAGGATGAATACGACCGCAACAACGATCAGCATTGGGAGCAGGCTCTCCATGAAGCCGCTGTTGGGAACATCATTTAAACTGTAGTCAACGCCTGCCTCATCCAGGGTATCCTGCAACTCGCCTACATCAGACACATAGACGGTAAATTTCCCACCGGCAGTCGTTGTGATCGTCACCGATCCGGTCGGCACCTGTTCATTCTGATGAATGACTGCGGATGCCACTTCGCCCTTTGCCAATGCCTTGTCAAACTGGCTGGAAGTATAAGTTGCCGTCTGTGGATTGGAAATGGAATACCAGATAAATACCACGATCAGGATCAGCACAACATATAAGCCCAGACCCACTCTATTCTTTTTCAATGATTGCCTCCTTTATAACTCTACAACCCCGATGTATGGCAGATTACGATACTTCTGGTCATAATCCAGACCATAGCCTACAACAAACTCATCCGGAATCGTGAATCCGACATAATCAACGTCCACATCTACCTCACGGCGATCCGGCTTATCTAACATGGTGCACAGACGAACGCTCTTGGCATTGCGCTCCTTAAATACATCCTGTAAAAAGTGCAGAGTGTTGCCGCTGTCGATGATATCCTCCACGATCAGGACATTGCGTCCATCTACCGGAATCTCGACATCATTCTTGATCTTGACCTCACCGGTAGATACGGTACCGGAACCATAACTGGAAGTTGTCATAAAATCGATCGTTACCGGAACGGTGATCCTTTTTGCCAGTTCGCAGGCAAAGAAAGATGCGCCGCGCAGAATACAAATCACATATACGCTCTCTCCTTCATAGTCTTTGCTGATCTGCGCTCCTAACTCTGCAATTCTTGCTGCCAGATCCGCCTCAGGGATCATCTCTCTGATTGTCTCACTCATTTTCATTTTCCTCCAAAATCTGTATTTTTAATATTCTTTTTGTATGATCGTCTACTTTATAATACGTACTGATCCGATAACCAACCGCCCAGATCACATGGTCGCCATCGCATAAAAGCGGAACCCGATCACGTTCCCACCTGGATACCTTTTCGTTGACAAAATAATCCTGTAATGACTTGCGACCACCGGACGCCGTCACGGTCAGATAGTCTCCCTTACGCCTATAGCGTAATTGAATAGCATTCTTTATCTTATCATAATCGAACCATTTCGTATAGAATTTTCTAGGAATTTCCATCTTGGGATCATAGGAAAAACTCGATACCTCTATATATTTTCCTGTCTCCGGCAAAGGGATACGGATTCCTTCTTGGATCTCCTCCGCCGAAAAAGTATGGCAAAGATCCTCTTTTTCAAGGCCACTGTCCCCACATCGCATTTCCAAGCCTTCGTATGTGCGGGCAACGCTCAAGCCATAAGGCAGTTCCACTCTGCGCCCCGTCTGCGCCGCAAAGAGTTGATCCAAGGCTTCCAAATGTGCCGTGCTGATGTCCCGCAGACCGGCTACATAAGCCGCCAGCCACAGGTATAGGACCTGACACCGCAAAAAGGAAGGCTGGTCTTTCAAAGGTTCTGCCAAGAGCAGATCTCCCTGCCTAGACTGGGCAAGCAGGTCTTTTGCCACCTGTCGGATATAATCTGCCACCTGCCCCAGATATAAGGCTTCCCTGCCCAGATGATCGCCTGCCTGAGCATTGATCTTTTGCAGTTCCGGCATGACCTGATGACGCAGGCGGTTCCTGTCATAATGGATATCCGTATTCGTGCTGTCCTGGCAGTAGGTCTGCCCCAGACCCGCCAGATAGGCTTCCACTTGTGCCCGGCTTGAGGATAGGAAAGGACGGATGATACGTCCCCTTTTGACCGGCATGCCCCGCATGCCCTCCAGTCCCGTACCCCGCACCAGATGAAAAAGCATGGTCTCTCCGTTGTCTCCGGCATGATGGGCTAAGGCAATGCGCACCGGGTGCCCCAGTTCTTTTTCCCAAGCCTCGGCTTCCTGCGTAAGAACCGCATAACGCGCCTCCCGCGCTGCTTCCTCCACAGCCGTCTGCGCTAAAACCGCATCCTGCAGGCGGTCTTTGACCGATATGGTCCGCTCCTCTATTCCCAGATCCCGGCACAGTTCTTCTACGAAATATTGATCCCGCAGGCTCTCCTGTCCCCGGATGCCATGTTCTACATGAATACAGCGCAGACAGATCCCCAGACGGTCACGCATCTGCCATAGAAAGCGTAAGAGCGCCACAGAATCTGCCCCACCCGACACGCCGACCAAGACACCGTCACCCGGATGTATGAGGTCTTCCTGCTCTATGAATCTGCAAACGCTTTCTTCCCATTTTGCCTGCTGCATTTCTTACCTTTCCAACGCCTTCAAGACCAGCACGGTCATATCATCCGCCGCTGTCCCTCCGGTAAAGAGCAGGACACGCTCTATGATCTTTCGTGCAAATGTCACGGCATCTGTATCTGCCAGTTCTTCGATCAACTGACGCAGCATCTCTACCGCGTCCTCAACCTGCAAATATTCTAACACACCATCCGTAACGAGTACAAGATAGTCCCCTGCTTCCAGATAGGATCGAAAAGGCAGTGCCTCCAGGGAAGCACTGGCTCCCATAGGCAGGCTGTCCGCCTCGATCACTTCCGTCCGCCTTTTATGGCGCACAAAGGAGACATGTGCCCCCACCTTATAACAATCCACGATCCCGGTATATTCGTCCACCAGACAGGCATCCAGCGTCGAAAATCGTTCTGCCTCCGCGCCAAAGATCATTGCCGCATTCATCAGGCGCAATGCCATATCTATGGTAAAACCGGCTTCGGCAAACTGCAAAAAAAGGCTGACGACCGTATCACTCTCCTCGTGTGCCTGTCTTCCGCTGCCCATCCCATCGGATAGTGCCATAACAAAGACTCCCTGCTCCAAGCGTCTGGTGCCGAAACTGTCCCCGGAGATCGTCTGCCCCCGCTGTAACATCTTGGCAACGCCATAGGTGCACTCCAGTTTCGGTCTTGTCACAAAGACATAGTCTGCCCGCTCGCGCCCCACAATACTGCGGTTCTGTTCAACCATCATAAGAGTTTGTCCGGTACAGGTCTCTATGATCGCCAGCACCTCCTTGCTGGTCATGCAGACACCGGCGCGCGCCGCCAGTTCCATAAGGATCCGACAGGTTCCGTTTTTCCGCCGGTAAAAATGCAGATTCCATACCCTAAGCCCGACCTCGCGCAAATGGAAACGGATCTTTGCCAAAAGCCAGCGTTCTTTGTCATCGCAAAGCCTGTCCGCCTCCATACAGTCTTCCATCACATATGCCATGGCATCGATCTGTCCGGCGATCATTTCCCTATGCTCACACAGGCGGCGATACCATGCCAGATTTAACTCGGTACGCTCAAAGATTCCCAGTGCTTCCCGGATCAAAAGTTCCGCCCGCTCGCACTGCCGCCCGATCTTCTCCTGTAAGACCGGATCGATCTTTTGTCCTTTTTCTGCCTGGGCAAACAACTGCTCCATGGCAAGTGACATGGCACTCCCCTGTGCCAGACATGTCTCGTAGCGTCCACAATCTCCGCAGATCCGTCCCCGCAACTCCTGCTGCATGGCGACAAATCCCATGCCTGCTTCCCCTTCTTTCGGTCTTACCAGCGCCTCCATGCTCTGTGCCAGCCCACTCATGGCTCTGGAATATTCTCTTGCCTGGAGGGGAAGGACACGGGTACCGGTCTTTTTTTGCATACTGTGCCAGACCTCCTCCAAAAGATCCATCCCCCGACAGGTAAAATAGGCTCCACCAGCCACCAAAAGCCCCTCCAGCACTGGCAGGATCCCATAGGGAAAGGTCATGGTCTGTGTCGCCGTCATCACGCGTCCGCCATAGGTGATCGCCACCAGGATCATGCCCAAAAGGCTTGTCTGCCCCATGCGACGCACCAATATATGCATATGCCAGAAGATCGCAAGTACCACCATCCAGACTAAAAATGTCACGCCGTAGCGAAAGAGGGCTGCGATCGGCAAAAAGAGTACCATCCACAAATAGGAAAACGGCACACACAATCGCCTGTTCTCCTCGTTCAGATAACACGCCCCAAATATGACTGCCACAAAAGGATAGCATCCCAGCATCTTAATATGGCAGGCCAACAGCCCCAGAAGCAGATAAATCAAAGTTCTTGCAATCTTGTCTTTCATAATGTGCCTCCTATTTCACTTGCAGAGGCTATTATAAAAGGACTTCCCTGCATTATTTGTCAAAGGAAGTCCTGCTTATCTTTTTTCTATCATCTTTATGTTCTATTTTTCGCGAAAAATCGTCTCATTATCATAAACCAAGCCCAATTTATCCTTGGCAACTTTTTCTTTGTATTCATCCGACTGGATATACTGTTCCTGTTCCTCCAGTTCCTTTTGCTTGTCCTCTTGCTCGCTCAGTTCATTTTGCTTGGTCTGCTCCGTCTGCACCAAGGCCTCATTCTTCTGGTATAGGCGCACCATCTGCACGGAGAGCACCAGCACTAAGAATATACCAATGCAGAGAAAAGAGATCCTTCCTGCGCTATTTCTATTTTTCTTTTTCTTTCTCGGTCTTCTACTCATATATCGTCCCTTTTTTCTTTTTGTTCTGTCCATTTTGCCAGAAAGGCAAACAGACGATCACAGCCTTTCCCCATATAGCGGTAAAGGCTTGAAAAAAATTTACAGATGACAGCAAGTGGGACATACAATATCCGTCTTACCAACTTACTACCTATAGCATAATACAAAATCATCCCGGCTGCACCTATAAATAATTGACAAAAACGTAAAATCCCCTCCGTTTCTGCATTTTGTACCTGCCAAATGACAAGAGCCGCCACGATCCAATAGAAAAAATCGCCCAGAGCCGCCCCCTCTTTGGTAATTTTGCTGATGCGTCGCAGGGTGCGGATCAGATCGTATCCCAAACCCAGACTTATGCCCAGAAGAAACATGACCCAGAGGATATGTCCCTGTTCCGTCACAAAAGAATACAAATGCATTATTTAAACATCCGTCCTAAAAAACTCTCGCCCATCGCCTTAGCGGAGACAACTTCGGAATAGAGCAAGGCGTCTACCCTGCCTTCTACTTCCAGATCGCCTTTTTCCACAGACAGGCGGTTGATATGGAGATCATTGCCCTTGATGGTAAGCATCCCCTCCGAGGTTTCCAATAAGATCTCCCGCAGATCAAAGGAGATCACATCTAAAATCCCGGTAAGGCTGATCCCTTTCCGGTTCGTCATCAATAATTTGTGGTTGGTCATGACCTGTTTTTCTTCCATAGGATCTCCTCCTGATACATTCTTATATCTCTATCCTATGTCAGAAATCCAACTTTATGACAGCAATTCCTATAGGTAACGGAACATGTCCTTTGCCTCTTCCTTTTTGGTCGTATCTAAGAGTGCCAGCACCTCGACCTTGACCGGCTTGTTGCCAAAGGCGATCTCAATGATGTCTCCTACCTTGACCTTGACCGAAGCCTTTGCCTCTTTGCCATTGACCATGACACGCCCTGCATCACACGCCTCGTTTGCCACAGTGCGGCGTTTGATCAGACGGGACACCTTCAAAAACTTATCTAAGCGCATTGTCCTTACTTCCTTCCTGCTTATACAAAAAAGGCTCAAAACCGAAGTTTTGAGCCAGATGTTCATAAAACAATATGAATTAGTTCATCATATCCTTTAAAGCCTTACCAGCCTTGAACTTAGGAGCCTTAGAAGCCGGGATCTTCATCTCAGCGCCAGTCTGAGGATTTCTTCCTGTTCTAGCAGCTCTCTCAGATACTTCAAAAGTACCGAATCCAACTAACTGGATCTTCTCACCCTTCTTGAGTTCTTCTGCAACAACATCTGTAAATGCCTTTAATGCTGCTTCTGCATCCTTTTTTGAAAGATCTGCCTTGCTAGCCATAGCTGCAACTAATTCTGTTTTGTTCATATTAACTTCCTCCTATGGAATATAAAATAAAATAAAATATTATGTCAGAGGTCTGCCTCCAAAATAACTACAAAAATATTTATAAAGGTTTTACCTATTTTTGTCAAGGCAAAGCCCTTATATTTTCAAGGTTTCCCGACGTTTTGCCATATTATACAAAATAATAAATAATCTTTGTGTAAGAATACTACAACATCTTTTCTACCACGGCATTGACAGCCGCTTTCATAGCCTCTGCCTTAGCATCTGCATCCGCCAGGGAACTTCCCTTGATACCAAAATAGAATTTAACCTTTGGCTCTGTACCGGAAGGACGGACGCATACCCATGCATCATCCGTCAGTTCATAATAAAGCACATTGGAACTTGGAAGTCCGGTCGGGCGTACGGCACCGGTAGCAATATCAGTGATCGTATCGTTCTTATAATCGCGGACGGCTGTCACCTGATAAGCACCGATCTCCTTTGGTGCCTCTGCACGCAGGGTATTCATGATCTGTCCGATCTTTTCCAAGCCCTCGATGCCCTTTAAGGTAATGGCTGTAATGCCATCCTGATAATAACCATAACGCTCATACATAGCGATCATAGCATCCCAGAGGGTCATATTCTTGGTCTTGTAATATGCGGCAGCCTCACAAAGAGCCATAGAAGCCACAACCGCATCCTTATCTCTTGCATAGGTGCCTGTCAGACAGCCGTAACTTTCTTCCATACCAAAGAGGTAAGTTCCCTTGCCTGTCTTTTCCATTTCTAAGATCTTCTGACCGATGAACTTAAATCCGGTCAAAACTTCAACCAATTCGATGCCGTAGTAGTCTGCGATCGCATCTGCCATGTTGGTAGAGACGATTGAACGCACAAAGACACCATCTTCCGGCAGTCCCTGTAACTCTTTCTTTTGTCCGATCAGATAATCGCCGATCAGACAGCCTGACATATTACCGGTCAGAGGATGATACTCGCCGGTCTTGGCATCCTTGACATATACGCCAAGTCGGTCAGCATCCGGGTCTGTCGCAAGAACAAGATCAGCATCCACTTTCTTTGCCAATGCCAGTCCCAAAGTGAAGGCTTCCTTTGCCTCCGGGTTCGGATAGGAAACGGTAGGGAAATCTCCATCCGGCAATTCCTGCTCCGGTACCACATAGACATTGGTAAAGCCAAGTTCTTTTAAGACACGTCGCACCGGGATGTTTCCGGTACCATGCAGTGGTGTGTAAACGACCTTGATCTGAGATCCCACTGCATCAATGGCATCCTGATGTACGACTAATTTCTTTAACTCTTCGATATAAGGATCGTCGATATCCGCACCGATCGTCTGATACAGACCTGCTGCAATGGCTGCATCCTTGTCCATCTTCTTGCATACAGCGTAGTCTGAGATCGCCTTAACCTCGTTCATGATGCCGCTGTCATGTGGCGGTGTGATCTGCGCACCATCTTCCCAATATACTTTGTAGCCATTGTACTCTGGTGGATTATGACTTGCAGTAATATTAATACCAGCAATTGTATGTAATTTACGTACAGCATAAGATAATTCCGGTGTTGGACGAAGGGATTCAAACACATATGCCTTAATGCCGTTTGCTGCTAAGCAAAGTGCTGCTACATCTGCGAATTCCGGTGACATATGTCTGGAATCGTAGGCGATCGCTACGCCGCGATCCTGACCGCCGACCTTTAAGATGTAGTTGGCAAGCCCCTGTGTTGCCTTGCGCACGGTATATTCATTCATACGATTACAGCCTGCACCGATAATACCACGGAGACCCGCGGTGCCAAATTCCAATTCCGTGTAGAATCTCTCCTCGATCTCCTTCTCATCTCCTGCGATCTGACGCAGTTCTTCCTTTGTAGCCTCATCCATGTAGTCGCTTTCCAGCCACTGCATATACTGCTCTTTGTAACCCATAGTATCCTCCTTATATGTGTTCTGTTTTTATGATAATTGCCAGACTAATTTTCGTCAAGCAATGTAGATAACATCTTTGAAATGGTCGTCAGGTAGTCCGTATCCGTAAGACTGGAAGAACTGCTGTCCGAAGTCTTGGACGAACTGCTCTTACTTGATGAACTCTTACTGGTCGATCCGGTAGACTTGTTACTATTGGTACTGCTGTTTGATGAACCGCTGCTCTTACCGGTATCGGAAGATGTTGATGTATCTTCTTCACTCTGCTTATTCCCTGTCGTGCCCTCACTTTCTTCCAGATCCAGTGAGATCGTCGCACTTTCAGAATTGACGATCAGTGTCTTTTGCCAGTCATCATATCCCTCTGCCACAACCTTTAGGGTATGAGATCCATAGGTAACCGGCACTGCCTGTCCGACCGTGATCTGCTGTCCGTCAATGTAGACCGATGCACCTGCCACTTCAGATGTAACCGTCAACTGACATACTTTTGGTCCACTGCCTTTTAACTGATCAAGATCAACTAACGTTGTCTCTCCGCGTGCCACGGTATATGTCCCGGTTCCGCCATAGCCCTTGTTGGCAACCGTGATGGCATAGGTTCCTTCCGGCACCTCCAGAAGCATATCCCCAGTGATCTTAGTAAAGATCCGGTTGCCGATACAGATCATACTATCCACAAAGGTGGAAGAATTCTGCAATTGGATATACCCATGCCCAGTCGTCACAATGACGGACCAGACCTCTTTGTCTTTGCCGATAACCTGCAAGGTGTCATCCGTCCCGATCATATCCAAACTAATGCTTGCATCCTGAGAAAAAGCCATAGTATTGGAAGTGATCCGGTACTGGGTCTGCCCGATCGTAAAGATCCCTTTTTCCATGTCGATCTTGTAATTGGTGACATCTGTCTGATTCCAGACCTGATCAGACATCTTCACGCTGCTCAGGGCAGATGCCGCCGTAATGTCCCCGAGTTGTACAACCTGCCCTGGTGTAAAATGGATCGAACTATAAGAATCCCCATACTTATCCATAAAACGGGTTCCCAGCGTATAAGCATAGCGCACCTGACGTTCAGACTCCGGCGCATACAGGGTCATCGTCTCTCCCACCATATCCATTTGTTCAATAACAAAATCCTGCGTATCTTCTTCCGTGTCTGCCTTCTCCTCCTCTTGCTTTGCGGCAGGCGCACGATAGGTAAAAGGTTCGTTCGATTCCTCTTTCCCACAGGCACTCAGAGCGCCAAGACAAGCAAGCAGACACAGCAGAATACCGCTTGTTTTTCTTATGTTTTTCATAGGTCGATTATAAACTATTCCGCCAGATTATACAATAAGACCAGAAATTCCTGACGTGCCTTCTCCTGCGCCAGGATCTGCCGCAATTTGTCACCGTCACGCTTGGACGACCATGTCTTTTTGTTGTTATTGTAATGATTGGCGATCTTCCAGAATTTTTCCGGATACAAAAGGCGCAGATAGAGTTGCTGCAATTCCCCTGTGCGGAAAGGGCGGACTCTCTGGTAGGTCATGAGCATCTGCCTGCCCAGTTCCGCGTTCCAGCGGTTCTTTTCCAGGGCTTTTCTCGTATATTTTGCCAGATCGCTCATGGCGCTGTCCATGCGCATGCTCTCAAAATGCTGTATGTGCGAAGTTCCGCTGCAATCCAAGACATTGTGATGGTGATAATCGCCATGGCATAACTGTAATTCTTCCTTTAGGGAAAGTATCTCTTCTTCCACTTGCTCCCCCTGTCCGTAAAAAGTCCCGTATGCCTGCTCGTACAAGTCTTCAAATCCCGTCTTCTTTTTCTTCTTGCGGATATAATTCCGCAGGTTCTTAAGTTCCCGGTTATGCCGTCTGACTTCCTCCGCCAGCAGATGCTGCGGCGCAAAAAAGACCTCCTTTTTGTCTGTCTCTATCGTTTCCAACTGCAAGTGCAGGTCTGCCAGTTTTCTTGCCCCCTCCAAGACCTCAAAGGCATTTTTGACGTCACACTCCCGCCCGGGCTGGTAAGACTTTAAAACATAGGTCGGTCCGCCTTCTTCCCGGACCGCATATGCCCCCTCCTGTGTCGGCAGGATTTGCTCCACCGCAGGATCCCAGGCCTTTAGTTCTGCCAGCACCTGCGCCAGTCCTTGTGCTTTTTCCATGGATCCGGTAAAAGACTTTAACATATAGACCGCCCCTGCCGTATGTATAAAAAGACTCCCCCTTCCTTTTGTCACGCCCGTAACTTCCAGAGCATAGGCTCCCAGCAAATTTTCTCCCTGTCCCAGACGTGGAATAACAACCTGTGTTTTCTCTATATTTTCACACATAAAAAAATCCTCCATAAGACGAACATGATGCTTCGATATCTGTTCATCTTATGAAGGAATCCTTCAGATTATACCTATCTATCCCTGCTGTTCCAACTCTTTTCTTGCCTCTGCAAGCAGGATCTCTTTGGTATTACATGCCGGGTCTTCGACCACCTTGGCAAAGAGTTTATCCAGGACCTGACCGATCTGTTTTCCCTGTGGCAGACCCAATGCCAAAAGTTCCTTGCCGTTGATAGCTAGATCCTTTTTCTGTATGCAGGCATGGTCTGCTAAGATCTCCTCGTAGAGTTCTTCAAAACGGTCGATCGCCTCTAATTTTTCCGCCCGCATATAGGTACTCTGCGCCAGAGCGTCTGCACGCTTGACCGTAAAGATCTGTGGGAAACATTCCAGCCCCATCTTTACCATACTGCGCCGGATGCTCTTTTTGGTCAGCGCCGGACGCAGATCATGAAAACGGACCAGGCGCTTGACCGCGCGGATCGTATCATTATCAAACTTGAGTCGGTGCAAAATCTGCCCTGTCATCTCCGCCCCCACTTCCGGGTGTCCGTGGAAATGATCGATGCCATCCGCATCGGTCGTACGGCACTGGGGCTTTCCGATATCATGAAAAAGCATGGTCAGTCGTAAGATACGGTCTGGCGGAACCCCCATGATGGCATGTATGGTATGTTCTCCCACCGAATACTGATGGTGGATGGTATGCTGGGGTGTCTGCATCATTGCATCAAACTCCGGCAGAAATACGCGGCTGAGTCCACTCTCATAGACAGCCCGCATCTCCTCCGGGTGGTCTGATGTTAATAGTTTGACCAGTTCTACCATAATGCGCTCTGTACTCACCTTGGCAATGGTCGATGCCAGAGTGCAGATCGCTTCGTAGGTCTGTCGCTCGATCGTAAATCCCAACTGTGCTGCAAAACGCACGGCACGGAGCATCCGCAGGGCATCCTCAGAAAATCGCTCACTCGCACATCCCACACAGCGTATAAGACCACGTTTCAGATCGCCCACGCCGTCAAAGAGATCTACCAAGCCCTGACTGTCATTGTAAGCCATGGCATTGATGGTAAAATCGCGCCGCTTGAGATCTTCGGATAAGAGATTGGTAAAGGCGACACTCTCTGGGTGTCTGCCGTCCTTGTATTCGCCGTCAATGCGATAGGTCGTCACCTCATAACCGGTCTTTCCACACATGATCGTCACAGTCCCGTGTGCAATACCGGTATCGATGGTATGAGAAAACAAGTCCTTGACTTCCTGGGGGGATGCCGAGGTCGTGATATCCCAATCCGCCGGTTCTTTCCCTAAAATGCTGTCGCGGACACAGCCACCTACCGCGTAGGCTTCGTGTCCGCAACTTTCCAAACGATCTATAATTGTGATTACGTCCTGTGGTAATACGATCTTCATTAATATGCTTTGCCCCAATAAACTAACTTCTTAGCCGGTTTTCCACAACATACACAGACATCTGAAATCTTTTCCTGTGTAAATGGCATACATCTGCTGGTCGCTGTTGTCTCTTCTTTGATCTTGTCTTCACAAGCCTGCTCACCACACCACATTCCGCGGATAAATCCCGGCTTGTTGGCTACGATGTCCTTGAACTCCTCGTAGTTGTGTGCGTCGTAGGTATGCGCATCTCTGTGTGCTCTTGCACGCTCTAACATCTCTGTTTGCATGGTATCCAAGATCTCTGTGATCTTTTCTGCCAATGTATCCAGAGATACCGTGATCTTTTCTCTGGTATCACGACGAACAAGGATCGCCTGATTTGCCTCGATATCACGAGGTCCCATCTCTACTCTTACCGGAATACCGCGCATCTCCTGTTCAGAGAACTTCCATCCCGGAGACTTGTCCGTATCATCTAACTTGGCACGGAGTCCTGCTGCACGCAAGGTCTCCAATACTTCGTGTGCCTTATCCAGCACGCCTTCTTTATTCTGCATGATTGGAATGACATCCACCTGAACCGGAGCGATCCTTGGTGGCAGTACCAGACCGGAATCATCCCCATGTACCATGATGATAGCACCGATCAGACGGGTGGTCATACCCCAGGAAGTCTGATGTACATACTTTAACTGGTTGTCCTTATCGGTATATTGGATCTCAAATGCCTTGGCAAAACCATCCCCAAAGTTGTGGCTGGTACCGGACTGTAAAGCCTTGCCGTCATGCATGAGTGCCTCGATCGTATAAGTTGCCTCTGCACCTGCGAACTTTTCCTTGTCTGTCTTACGTCCGCGGATGACCGGCATAGCCAGAACTTCTTCACAGAAGTCTGCATAGAGGTTCAGCATCTGCTGTGTACGCTCCTCAGCCTCCTCTGCTGTTGCATGTGCTGTGTGACCTTCCTGCCACAAGAACTCTCTGGAACGAAGGAAAGGTCTGGTCTCCTTTTCCCAACGGACAACAGAGCACCACTGGTTATATACCTTTGGCAGGTCTCTGTATGACTGGATCTCATCCTTATAGAAATCGCAGAACAAAGTCTCTGAGGTCGGTCTGACACAAAGTCTTTCCTGTAATGGATTGAGTCCTCCATAGGTGACCCATGCAACTTCCGGTGCAAATCCCTCGACATGATCCTTTTCTCTCTCTAACAGACTCTCCGGGATGAACATTGGCATGTAGACATTCTCTACACCCGTCTCCTTAAATCTACGATCCAGTTCATGCTGGATATTCTCCCAGATCGCATAACCGGCAGGTTTGAAGATCATACATCCCTTGACACTGGAATAGCCCATCAATTCTGCTTTTTTTACAACATCCGTATACCACTGTGCGAAGTCAACATCCATAGATGTAATGGCTTCTACTAATTTTTTATCCTTTGCCATCATGGCCTCCTTCATCTTTCATCAATACCATTTATTCTAAAAAAATCCACAAGTCTTGTCAAGGCTTGACATCAGCGGACTTTGCCTTATTTTTTAGGTAAAACGGTAGATCTCCCAGATCAAAAATGCACTTGCCGGTCCTAAGATCACACCCCAGATCCCATAGATCTCCAGTCCCAGATAAATACATGCCAGAACAATGAGAGGATCAGCACCGACGCTCCTGCCGATGAGTTTTGGTTCCAGATACTGACGGAGCAGGCTGGTGCCCCCTGCCAAAAAAAGATAATAGATGCCAAGCCCAATCTTCTTTTGCAGGAACATGACGACCGCCCAGGGCAAAAAGATCAGTGATGTTCCGATAAAAGGCAGGGCATCACAAAAACCGATAAAAACGCCCACCAAAACCGCATAGGGGTTGCCCGTCAAGAGCAGGGCAACAATACAGATCGCCGTGATGATCAGCATGATGATCCCCTGGGCGCGCAGATAATCGCCGCCTACCACGGACAGATCTTTTGCCAGAGACACAACCACCTGCCCGAAGGTATTCTTTTTAATCTGCTCCTGTAAAAGGGCATAATCCTTGGTCATAAGGATGGTCGCCACCAAGGTCACCGCCAGAGCCACCATGCCGCCCAAGGTATCCTGCATGCCGCCGAAAGGTGACGCCACGTTGTCTACAAAATGGTCAAGCATCTGTTCTGTGTTAAATTTTGCCATGAGTTTTTCGTAGGCTTCCCCGAACAGACCGGACTCCTTTGCCCCCTCCCAATACAAGAGTTCTTCCCGCCGCCCCCACAGATCCATAAATTCCTTTACCAGATACCAGAGCAGCAGGCAGACACCGCCCACGATCAGGAGATTGCGCAGGATCAGAAGAGTCTTATGCTCTTTTTTCCTGCATGCCGACCGCCGAAAAGCGCCCGCCAGATAAAAGGCTACAAAAAAGGGAAGCACCATCGGCAGCAGCCACTTCATAAAGGCATATACCAAGAGGGTGATTCCCAGTAGTTTAATTGTATTTCTGATAAAATGATAATTCTGCTCCATAGGATCAGTATGTAGCAAATTCTTCCTTTTTATGCAAAGAAGTCACCGAACTCTCTGCCACGAGGCTTGATGGAAAAATCCATGCCCTCCTCGCTGACCGGATGCGTAAACTGCAGGCGGTAGGAGCAGAGACAAAGCGGTTCTCCGGTACGGCTGCCACCGTATTTGACATCGCCTAAGATCGGTGCCGTACGGCTTGCCAGTTGTACGCGGATCTGGTGGAAACGACCGGTATCCAGATGGATATCCAAGAGGCTGCGATCATCCAGACGCTTGACCACTTCATAGGAAAGGCGCGCTTTCTTTGCCCTTGGGTTACTTTCCGTAACCACCATGGCACGGTTCTTTCTCCCATCTTTTACAACATAATCTTCCAAAACGCCTGTCTCCGGTATATTCTCTCTGGTCACGATGGCGTAATAATATTTGGCAAACTGCCTTGCCTTTAATTCTTTGCCAAGAATGGCTGCTGCCGCCGCATTTTTTGCAAAGACCAATACTCCCTCGACCGGCTGATCCAGACGGTGGATCACCCCTACATAGTCGCTCTCGCCCTTTGCCACACGATAATTGCGGATCATGCTGACCATATCCGGCTCTGTCATCTTGGCGGTCTGCGTTGCGACCCCTGCCGGCTTATAGCAGACCAGCACATCCTCATCCTCAAATAATACCTCTAACTCCATACTTTCTCCTTCCGCGCCAAGCCGCTATGCCCCCATAGGCGGCTGCGCTTTCTTTATACCTTGAACCGATATCCCACGCCCCAGATCGTCTCGATGTATTGTGGTTTATTGGTATTCAATTCTATCTTTTCACGGATCTTCTTGATATGAACGGTGACCGTCGCGATGTCTCCGACCGAATCCATATCCCAGATCTCCTTGAACAATTCCTGCTTGCTAAAGACATGATTTGGATGCTCTGCCAGAAATGCCAGAAGTTCGAACTCCTTGGTCGTAAACTGTGTTTCCTCGCCCCGGATCCATACACGTCTTGCCGACTTGTCGATCTTGATATCACGGATCTGGAAGGTATCGCCTTGGGTCTGCTGATTGCTGCCCACCAGACGGTCATAGCGTGCCAGATGAGCCTTTACCCTTGCAACTAATTCGCTCGGTGAAAACGGCTTGGTGATATAGTCATCCGCGCCCAGTCCCAATCCACGGATCTTGTCGATATCCTCTTTCTTGGCAGAAACCATAAGGATCGGCGTATTCTTGACCTGACGGATCCTGCGGCAGATCTCAAAGCCATCCATATCCGGCAGCATGAGATCCAGCACAAAGATATCAAAATCTTCTGCTAGGGCACGCTCGCATCCCTTGACGCCATTCTCCTCGATCACGACCTCAAAATCCGATAACTCCAGATAGTCCTTTTCCAGTTCCGCGATCGCTAGTTCATCCTCGATAATAAGTACTCTACTCATTTGGTACCTCCTGATATTTTCGTAAAACAAAGTACATGACTGTACCTACATTCTCTTTGCTGGTTGCCCAGATTTTTCCACCATGATCCTCAATGATCTTTTTGACAATGGAAAGTCCGATACCGCTTCCGCCTGCCGCAGAATTGCGCGAAGCATCTGCCCGGTAAAAGCGGTCAAAAATATATGGCAGGTCTTTGTTGGAAATACCCTTGCCGTTGTCCTCGATCTCGACCTGGATAAAGTCGCCCACATCCTTGATCCGCATACTGATAAAGGACGGCTCCTCTGCCCGCATATACTTGATGGCATTGCCGATGATATTGTGGATGACCCTGCCAAGCTGCTCCGGGTCAGCAATCATCAGGGTATCTTCATCTACATAATTAAAGAAAGTCAGCTGCATGTGCTGATTTTCCAGATCCATTTCCAACTCTTCCATACAGTCGGTGAAGTAGTCCTTGACGTTTAGTTTGTGGAAATTGTATGGGATCTTATTGGTATCGATATTGCTGTATAAGGTCAGTTCATTGATGAGGGTGTTCATCTCATTTGCCTTGTTGTAGATGGTCTTTAGATAGCGTTCCTGCTTCTCCGGTGTGTCCGCCACCCCATCTAAGATCCCCTCCGAATAACCCTTGATCGCCGTGATCGGCGTCTTTAGGTCATGAGCGATATTGGAGATCAGCATACGGTGTTCCTGCTCCGCATCCAGTTTCTCCTGCGCATTCATCTGCAAGCGCTTGCGCATGGCCTCAAAACTCTCACTGAGTTCACTGATCTCATCATGTCCCTTGGTATCAATGGAAAAATCCAGATTGCCGTCCCGGATATTCTCTGCCGCCTTATTGAGTTGGCGCAGACGGGAAATGATACCGCTGTATGTCCAGATCACTAAGATCGCCGCTGTAAAAAAGAGGATCAGGATCACAGAGATCATAACATCGACCACCAGATTCTTAAAATCCGGCAAATGGGCGATATACTCATAACTGGTACTGGACCATTGGATGTTCAGCGTTGGCAAGATCGTATTGATGGCATATAGCCCTATGGCTGCCATGATAATCGGTACAAATATGATAATGCAAAAGGATATGACAAGTCGCGTCCGTAACTTCATAAACCATTCCATCCTTTATATAGAAAAAAGTCGTGGGATGTCTCATTCATCCCACGACTTCATTATATCACTTCATCCCCTCAAAAAAAGCATTCCATCAAAGTTTTATACTTTTTTTAGAATCTTAAAGATATTTTTTCAGATCTTCAACTTTGTCCAAAGCTTCCCAAGGAAGGTTCAGATCATTACGTCCAAAGTGACCATATGCTGCTGTCTGCTTGTAGATCGGTCTTCTCAGATCCAGCATCTTGATGATACCAGCCGGGCGAAGATCGAAATGATTACGAACGATCTCAACTAACTTCTCATCAGATAACTTGCCTGTACCGAAAGTATCTACCATGATAGATGTAGGCTGTGCAACACCGATCGCATAAGACAACTGGATCTCGCACCTGTCAGCCAGACCTGCTGCAACGATGTTCTTAGCAACATAACGTGCTGCATATGCTGCGGAACGGTCAACCTTTGTGCAGTCCTTTCCAGAGAAAGCACCGCCGCCGTGACGAGCCATTCCACCATATGTATCTACGATAATCTTACGTCCGGTAAGACCTGCATCACCGTGTGGTCCACCAATAACGAAACGTCCGGTCGGGTTGATGAAGAACTTTGTCTCATCATCTACCAGTTCAGCCGGCAGGATCGGGTCAAAGACATATTTCTTGATGTCTTCATGGATCTGTTCTTGTGTTACATCTTCGTCATGCTGTGTAGAAAGAACAACAGCCTCAAGTCTCTTTGGCTTACCAGCCTCATCATATTCTACAGAAACCTGTGTCTTTCCGTCTGGTCTTAAGTAAGAAAGTGTACCATCTTTACGTACCTTAGTAAGTTGAAGTGCCAACTTATGAGCCAAAGAAATCGGATAAGGCATGTAATCTTCTGTCTCGTTGGTAGCATAACCAAACATCATACCCTGATCTCCGGCACCGGTATCCAGATCATCTGTCAAAGAACCCTTCTTTGCCTCTAAAGCCTTATCAACACCCATAGCAATATCTGCTGACTGCTGGTCTAATGCAACCATAACAGCACAGGAATTGCCATCGATACCCTTCTTACCATCATCATAACCGATATCAAGAACCGTCTTACGAACGATTGCAGGAATATCAAGTTGTGCCTTTGTGGTTATCTCGCCTGTTACAAGTACAAATCCGGTACATGCTGCTGTCTCGCAGGCAACACGGCTCATCGGATCCTGTTCCATACAAGCATCTAAGATTGCATCTGATACAGCATCACAGACCTTGTCCGGATGTCCTTCTGTAACAGACTCTGAAGTAAATAATAATTTTTCCATTTTCTTCTTCCTTTCTGTATTACCCTTTGGTTCCTTTTTAACACCTCAAAAAAAGCATTAAAAAAATCCGCCATAAGCGGATTTAATTGTCTAAGATAATCAAATCCCTTATTGTTCGAGTTACTCGCTCAGGTAGGCACCTTCCATCTTCCGGGGTTGCCGTGGTTTCATCGATCCTATGTATCTCCGCCACTCTGAATAAGAGAAAATACGATATGGAATTTTCAAATCTGTGACTTTCATCAGTGATGACTTTACACCCCATATGGGTATTTGTCAAGAAATCCCCCTATACAATTCCTGCATTTTGTAGTCGTCTCCTAGTCTTACCCCGCAATCTGTATATATTTGCCCATTTTGGCATTTTTCTTTAGCTTTCGACGTAAATCGTCAGAAAACTATTGCCAGATGGGAGATATTACATATATAATATCTCTGTGTGTATAATTTTCTTTCATTTACGAAGCAATTACACACCTTTGGGGGAAGAACATAATATGATAAAAGTAAGCGTAAACCGATTACAAGCCGGCATGGTCGTTGCCAAGCCAATCGTTACAAAAAGAGGACAGACCATCGCATCTGCCGGGGCCAGTCTGACATCACAGTTGATCGCCAAGTTATCCTTTTACCGGATCCAGACCGTTATGATCGATGAAAATTCGATCCCACAGGAGATCCGCGAACAGGCAGTCACACTGGAAGTTACCGAGCCAAAGCCGGAGGCTCCTGCCCAAAAGCCGGTCGCAAAACCGGTCACAGAGCAAAAGACAGAGACTCCGCACCCGCAGGTCCATCCGCTCGAGACAACGTCGCATAGACAACGCATACAGTCCACGCCGCAGTTTCAGGCATTTCAGACCTCTTATACACGCAATATGATCTCTCTGAAAGAGGATTTTGATCTCATCATTGCAGGACAGGTTGACGGTGCATGTGACCATCTTCTGTCCGAGGCAGCATCCTTATTTGCTTCCAAGACTTCCTTGGAACTTTTTGACATGATACATACCATGCGTTCTGTCGATGATTCCGTCTACGCCCATTCTTTGAATGTCGCTTTGATCTCCAGAGCCATCGGTAAATGGATGCAGTTCTCCAAGGAAGATTTGAACACCCTGACCTTGGCAGGGCTTTTACATGATATCGGCAAGACCCAGATCCCTCCTGAGATCTTAAATAAACAGGGCAAACTGACCGATGAGGAATTTGACATCATCCGTTCCCATGCCAAACTGGGACACAAGATCTTAAAGGACACCGACCTGGATCTTCGTATCAAGTTGGCAGCCTTACAACATCACGAACGTTATGACGGATCCGGTTATCCACGCGGTCTGGAATCCGATGAAATCGATACTTTTGCTTCCATCGTTGCCATCGCTGATGTATATGATGCCATGACGGCAGCACGCTCTTACCGTGCTCCCAAATGTGCTTTTCAGGTCATTGCCGCTTTTGAAGATGACGGTTTCCAGAAGTACAACCCAAAAGTCATCTTTACCTTTTTGCAGCGTGTGGCAGCCTGCTACAACAACAGCCGTGTCCTTTTAAGTGACGGCACCGCCGGACAGATCGTGTATCTCAACAAAAATACCTTATCCCGTCCGATCGTCGACACTGTCGAGCATGGCTTGATTGACTTATCCCAGTCTGCCAACAAGGATCTGTTCATCAAGGCAATCCTTTAACATTTCTTATAAAATCAAAAACGGCTATCTTTATCACATACATGACAAAGATAGCCGTCTTTTTATCTTTTGATCTAGGAAACCCGAAGCATAAACTTCTGGATCTCTTTTTCGCAATTTGTCCGTTCGATCTGTGCGCCCAGACTGCGCAACTTGATCTCGAAATCCTCATAACCGCGCTGGATGAAATGAATATCTTCCACGATGGTAATGCCATCTGCTGCAAGCCCGGCGATCACAAGGGCTGCACCTGCACGCAGATCCGGTGCACTCACGCGCGCACCTGTGTATTCCTTAATGCCACGGATAATGGCAATATTGCTCTCCACCTTGATATCTGCTCCCATGCGGGAAAGTTCATCCACGTACTTGAAGCGGTTCTCAAAAATGCTCTCGGTAACGGTAGACGTACCATCCGCCATACCAAGCACAACCGTCATCTGCGGCTGCATATCTGTCGGAAATCCCGGATACGGAAGCGTCGTGATCTGGGTATGGGTCAAGCCCTTGTTGGCAACAATACGAACAGCATCATCAAATTCCTCGATCATACAGCCTGCCTCGATCAACTTGGCAGATGTAGCTTCCAAATGCTTTGGAATAACATTTTTGATCAGGACATCACCCTTGGTCGCTGCTGCCGCGCACATAAAGGTTCCCGCCTCGATCTGATCCGGAATGACAGAATAAGATGTCTTGTGTAACTTTTCCACACCTACGATACGGATCACATCCGTACCTGCACCACGTATATTGGCACCCATGCTGTTTAAGAAGTTGGCAACATCTACGACATGCGGCTCCTTAGCGGCATTTTCGATCACGGTCTTGCCCTCGGCAAGTGCCGCTGCCATAAGTACATTGATCGTAGCACCGACAGATACCTTATCCATGTAGATATGGCTGCCTACCAGATGGTCTGCCTTTGCAGAGATCAAGCCATAACTGATGTCCACATCAGCGCCCAGTGCCTTGAATCCTTTGACATGCAGGTCGATCGGTCGGCTGCCGATCACGCAACCACCCGGCAATGCTACTTCTGCTCTTTTGTATTTTCCAAGTAAGGCTCCCAGAAGATAATAGGAAGCACGGATCTTTTTGATGTATTCATAATCTACGTTCAACTGTCCGATGGTTGATCCGTTGATGCGCGCTGTGTGCCGGTCTACGCGCTCTACCACTGCGCCGATATCGCTCAAAGCATCCAGCATGATGTTGATATCCCGCACATCCGGCAGATTATCTATGGTCACTGTCTCATCCGTCATAATGGACGCTGCAAGAATTGCGAGCGCTGCATTCTTGGCACCACCGATCTCTACTTCCCCTACGATCGGATTTCCCCCCTTAATTACGAATTGTTCCATATAACACCTCGTTACTCATTTATTCCAAAGGCTCTCGCCTATATTTACCCATTGATAAAAGACATTATAGCACATACTACATCATATGCACCAGTAAATCTTGCGTCACTTGAAAAAGTCAATCTATTTGCCACATACAAACTGACTGCGATACAATTTCGCATAATATCCGTTCTTCTCCAACAATTCCTGATGATTTCCCTGTTCTAAGACCTTACCGTCCTGCATATAGAGGATCACATCTGCTTCGCGGATCGTGGAAAGTCTGTGTGCTACGACAAAGGTTGTTCTGCCTTCCATCATGGTCTGGAAAGCCTCCTGTATCTTCATCTCCGTACGCGTATCAATGGAAGATGTCGCCTCATCCAAGATCAGCATAGGCGGCAATGCCAGCATCAGGCGGGCAATACAAAGAAGTTGCTTTTCTCCCTGCGAAAGACTGCCGTCATCGCCCTTGATATAAGTATCATACCCATTTGGCAAACGTTTGATAAATTCATGCGCATGGGAAGTTCTGGCTGCCTGCACCATCTCTTCTTCTGTCGCATCCGGGTTGGCAAACAAAAGGTTTTCCCGGATAGTGCCCTCTTTCAGCCAGGTCTCCTGTAAAACCATGCCGAATTTTTCACGCAGGTTGGCACGCGGGATAGACCGGATATCGACACCATCAATGGTGATCTTGCCATGTGTCGTATCATAGAAGCGCATAAGCAGGTTGATAAGCGTCGTCTTACCGCTTCCGGTCGGTCCGACAATGGCAATACGCTGTCCCGGCTCTACGGTCAGATTTAAGTGCTCAATGAGCGGTTTGCTCGGATCATAGGAAAACGCCACATCCTCAAATACGATCTTTCCTTCCACATCCGACAGATGATTTTCCCGGCTCTCCTCCACTGCCGGTGCATCAATGATCTCAAAAATACGCGCTGCGCAGGCAATGGCGTTCTGTAATTCCGTGACAACGCCGGAGATTTCATTGAAAGGCTTGGCATACTGGCTTGCATAGCCTAAGAAACTGGTCAGTCCACCGACCGTGATGCCGCCGAAGATCGCAAGAATGGCACCTGCGACACCCACACCACTGTAGATCAGACTGTTGACAAAACGTGTTGTCGGGTTGGTGATGGAAGAATAAAAAGTCGCCTTGAAGGAACTGTCTGCCAGGCGGTCATTCAAGACATCAAATTCCTCTTTTGCCTTCTCATTATAAGAAAAAGCAGATACAACCGACTGGTTTTCGATCATTTCATCTGCATATGCAGTCTGTTCGCCGCGGTGCTTCGCCTGCAACTGGAACATAGCATAAGTCCTGCTTGCGACAAACTTTGCCACCAGAAGGGATACCGGAGTCAGGGCAATAACTACCAATGCGATCGGCAGGCTGACACGCACCATAAAAAAGATCGTGCCCAGAATGGTCAGTACACCGGTAAACAACTGGGTAAATCCCATCAAAAGACCATCGGAAAAGACATCCGCATCCGTAGCGATACGACTCATATAATCACCATGGGAATGGGAATCAATATTTTTGATCGGCATGACTAACATCTTCTCGAAAGCCTTTTGCCGCATGTTTTTTGTAATGTCATAGGTAATGTAATTATTGATACGGTTCATAAGCCACTGGAAAAAGCAAGTACCCACGATCGCCAGTGCCATCTTTTCTAAAATCTGATACAGTCCATCCCATTGGATCTGCCCGCTGCCGATCATACAATCGACCGCCTTTCCCGTAAGTACCGGAACCAGCAGGGTGAAGATGACTGTCAGTACCGCACAGATCAGGCTGAGAACGATCTGTAAACGGTAGGTCTTTAATTCCACCAGAACACGTTTGATTACTTGAGATTGTTTGATTTCATTTTTTGTACTCATGATTGCTGACCCTTCCTCTTACGAGTTTTGCTCTTTTTCGTCTTTTGGAAACTGTGAATAGTATATTTCCTGATAAATGGCATTGTCCCGCAGCAGGTCTTCGTGTTTGCCCTTGCCTACGATACAGCCATCTTCCATGACTAAGATCTGATCCGCTTCCATCACAGAGGAAGCACGCTGCGATACGATAAAGGTCGTCGGATGCCAAGGCAGCCCGCGGATCGCCTTGCGCAGTGCTGCGTCCGTTGCCACATCCAGTGCAGAAGCCGAATCGTCCAGGACCAGGATCTTCGGCTGTCCCGCCAGGGCTCTGGCAATCGTCAGTCTCTGTCTCTGTCCGCCGGAAAGATTTCTGGCATCCTGTAGGATCTCCTCATCCAGACCATGCTCTTTGCTTTCGATGACGTTGTCTGCCTGGGCTGCATGGACGGCTGTCGCGATCATATCATCTGTAATATCCTCCCGTCCGAAACGGATATTGTCCCGGATGCTTCCATGGAAAAGCACACCGCGCTGCGGTACCAGACCTACGATCTTTGTCAGTTCTTTTTCCTTGTAACTGCGTACATCCATGCCGTAGATCAATACTTTTCCCTTGCTGGCATCATACATATGGTTGAGCAGGTGCAAAACGGTAGACTTACCGGAGCCGGTGCCGCCGATGATACCAACGGTTCCATGATCCGGCACCTTAAAATCAATATCCCGGATCGCCATCTCGCCTGCCTGTGGATAAGCAAAGGATACCTGCTCATAAGATACTGCATCCGCCTCTGATGCCTTTTGTGTCTCTGTCACATAAGTCCGCTCATCATATGGCATTTCCATGATCTGCTCCACTCTGGTAACCGAAGCGTAGGCACGCATAAGTACCACGATCAGGTTTGCCAGTTTGATCAGTTCTACCAAAATCTGTGACATGTAGTTGACAAGTGCTACGACCTGTCCCTTGGCAAGGATCCCCATATCGACCTGGGTAGAGCCAAACCAGATGACTGCCACAACACCAAGATTGACGATCACATAGGTGATCGGGTTCAGAAGTGCAGAAACCTTGCCGGCACGCATCTGGTCGGCATACAGGTCTTCTGTCTGCGTCCCAAATGCCTGCTTCTGCTGATCCTGATTACCAAAGGCACGGATCACACGGGCTCCCTCTAAGTTTTCACCGACTGCCAAAAAGACGCGTTCCATCTTCTTTTGGATCCGGCTAAAGATCGGCAGGGTCGACTTGGTGATACCATAGACGACCAGCCCTAAGAGGGCGATCACGATCACAAAGATCAGGGTCGACTTGACATCAACGATCAGTGCCATGATCATCGCACCAAACACGATAAACGGAGAGCGCAGGAAAAGACGCAGGAACATATTGATACCACTCTGTATCTGGTTGATATCCGATGTGATACGTGTTGTAAGTGCCGATGTTCCCACACTGCCATGGCTTGCCGCTGACATATCCATGATGCGGTGAAAAAGATCTGCACGCATCTTAGAAGCCGTGTAGATGGCTGCTTTTGCCGCAAAATACTGTGCCGTGATGGCAAATGCCAGACCCAAGATGGCAAACAAGATCAAAAGCAGGCACATATGGATCACATAGTCCCTATCCCGGTTTGCGATTCCCACGTCGATAATGGATGCCATTACCAGCGGAACCAGGAGTTCAAAAATTGCCTCCAGCATCTTAAAGAGCGGTGCAAATATACTTTCTTTTTTATAATCTTTTAAATATTTTCCCAAGAACTTCATTTTCTATCCCTTACTTCAAAAAAAGCAAAAGCAAGGACTGCGCCTTGCTTTTGCCTGTCATTATTCTGCCGTTGTGTCTGCTGCCGTTACCTTTTCAAAGAAAGTATCGAACTGTACTTTCTTCCATTGCTTCTTATCGGTCGTCCAGGTAATTTCCTTTTTCCAGCCCTTCAAGACAGACTCTAAATAGTCACTGCGCTTTTTCTCCTCAAGCGTTGTCATCGCTTTTTGGGTTGCTTCTTCATCATACGCGCTATCTAAGCGGATGACATAGTAACCATCGTTTCCTACATCTACAACAGATGAGATCTGTCCCTCGGAAAGAGCATCTGCGGCTGCGATCACGGCTTCATCCAAAGAAGTGTCATCCTTTCCGTAGGATGCTGTCTTGATGGTCGCGCCCGCTGCCTCACCGTCTGTCTCCAGATCGGTTGAAGTCGTAAGGGCTTCTGCCTTTGCCTTTAATTCCTTTTTCTGGTCGTCGGTATAATATCCAGTATTGCCAGAGGAATCTTTATAAGTCACGGATCCGAAATAAGCATAAGTGATCGTGCGCTGTGCAGCCTCCTCCTCGGTCACTGTCACATCTGCCGACTCCTTGATGGCTTCGGATACCTTGGATGCGATCGTCTGATTAGTCAGATACTTTTCTACGATCTCCTCGGTCGCCGTCATAGCGTCCAGTGTATCTTCCGAATTGTTCTTGATAAATGCCTTAGCTGCCTTTTTGATGGACTTTTTCTCATCATCGGAAAGGGTCACATCATAATCAGAGGCATGCTGTTCCAAGAGGTAATCTTCCTTCATGGACTTCATGACATTTTTCTTGACGTTATCCTCAAGCGTCGTGCCATCATCTTCCTTTGTCCACATATCCGTACCCATATACTGTAAATATGTGGCATCATACAAGGACTGTGTATATCTGGCAACGAAATTGCCGTAACCCAGTGATATGCTGTCCTCTCCTTTATTGATATTTACAAGTGTTGCATCTGCATTCAGACCGCATCCGGAAAGCAGGGTCGCTCCCGCAAGCGTCAACGTCATTGCAGCAACAAGAATATTTCTTTTTTTCATACTGACTTTATCTCCTTGTTTTCGGCTTACCTTGCTATTATAGCCATTTTGCAGGTAAGGGGCAACCTCTAAACCTTTGAATATTTTGTGTCGCCTAATTCTCCGATTTTTGATTTAATGCCAAGCCCTGCAATTCTTTTACAAATGTCATGACCAGATCCGGCAGATCCTTTGGCTTGATCCTTGAATTTTTCTTGTAAAAATAATGGAAAGCCGGATGTTTGGCATCCGCCGTAAAGGTCACATAAGGTTTATTCTTCTCAATGACTGCCGGGATCCCGCTGGCATCGATCGCCGCGCGTTCAAAGAGGGTAAAAACGATCTCCTCCGGTCTTTGTACAATGTCTGTGACAAATGCCTTGTGAGCCTCCATACGGAGCATGGCAATAAACAAAAGGTTTTGCACAGACCGGGATGGTTCTCCGAAACGGTCGATCAACTCATCTAACATCTCATCGCGTCCTTCCTCGGAATCGATGAGTGCGATCCTCTTATAAAGATCCAGGCGCTGTTCCTCACTGGCAACATAAGTCTCCGGCAGATAGGCATCGATATCCAGATCGATCGTCGTGTCAAAGTGCTCCTCCACCATGCCGCCTTTTTCTTTTTTCACAGCCTCGCCCAGCATCTTACAGTAGAGGTCATAGCCGACCGCCGCCATGTGTCCGTGCTGTTCCTGTCCCAGAAGGTTGCCTGCCCCGCGGATCTCCAGATCCCGCATAGCGATCTTGAAGCCGCTTCCCAGATCCGTAAATTCCTTGATGGCAGCCAGACGTTTCTCTGCCACTTCTTTTAACATTTTGTCCCTTTTATACATCAAAAATGCATAGGCACTGCGATTACTTCTTCCCACACGACCGCGCAGCTGATACAACTGGGACAGTCCCAACTGGTCTGCATCATGGATGATAATAGTATTGACATTGGAAATATCCAACCCGATCTCTATGATAGTCGTTGATACCAGAACATCGATCTCCTGATTGATAAAGCCATACATGATCTTTTCCAGACGGCTCTCCGTCATCTTGCCATGCGCATATGCCACATTGGCTTCCGGCACCAGTTCTTCGATCTTTGCCGCAACATCCGCGATCTGCTTTACCCGGTTAAAGACATAGTAGACCTGCCCGCCACGCGCCATTTCACGGACGATGGCTTCCCGGATCATTTCTTCATTGTATTCAAAAACAAAAGTCTGGATGGGCTGGCGCTCCATAGGTGCCTCTTCCAAGACACTCATATCCCGGATGCCGATCAGGCTCATATGCAAGGTTCGCGGTATCGGTGTCGCTGATAAGGAGAGCACGTCGACCGTCTTTTTCATCTGCTTGATCTGCTCTTTGTGGTTGACACCAAAACGCTGTTCCTCGTCAATGATCAAAAGTCCCAGATCCTTATAGGAAACATCTTTGGAGAGCAGGCGGTGGGTTCCGATGACAATATCGATCTGTCCGGTCTTTAGACCTTCGATCGTCTTTTTCTGTTCTGCTGCACCGACAAAGCGGCAAAGCAGTCCAATATTGACCGGATAGTGGGACATACGCTTTAAAAAGGTATTGTAATGCTGCTGCGCCAGGATGGTCGTCGGCACCAGATAAACGACCTGCTTGCCGTCCTGCACTGCCTTAAAGGCTGCACGGATAGCGATCTCCGTCTTGCCATAGCCGACGTCCCCACAGATCAGGCGGTCCATGATCTTGCTGCTCATCATGTCCTGCTTGACTGCCGCGATCGCCTCCAACTGTCCGTCAGTCTCCTCGTAAGGGAAAGTTTCCTCAAATTCCTGCTGCCAGACGGTATCCGGTCCATAGACATAGCCCTGATTCTGCTCGCGCAGGGCATAAAGATCCACCAATTCCTTGGCAACCACGCCGACTGCTGCACGCACACGATTTTTGGTGTTGACCCAGTCCTGGGTTCCCAGTGTATTTAATTTTGGCTTTTTGCCATCCTGGCTGCCGTATTTTTGAATAGCATCCAACTGGGTCGCCGGAATATAGAGATTGCCGCCCTTGGCATAAGAAATCTTGATATAATCCTTGACGACCTTATCCACTTCGATCTTTTCAAATCCCTGATAGATACCCAAGCCATGATTTTCATGAACAACATAGTCCCCAATCGTCAGATCTGACAGACCGGCGATCTGTTCCCCCTCATATTTGCGGGTTTTCTTCTTTTTCCGTCGTGCCCTGCTGCCAAAAATGTCCTGCTCCGACAAAATGACAAAAGATGACTCCGGGAACTCATAGCCCCGCGCCAGATTTCCCACAGATACCATAATCTCACCCGGATAGATTTCATGGTCGTAGTCTTCCGAGAAAAAGGCATTCAGATCCTGATCCATGAGGTTTTCTGCCAGATGATTACCACGGGTCCGCGATGGGCTGAGCAAAAGGATACGGTATTTGCGGTCTTTAAATCTTTTCAGGTCTTTGACCAGAAGTTCAAACTGATTGTTGTAGGCGCCCACAGAGACCGCACGCACGCCGGTATGCCCTGCAATGGAAAGCAGTCCCTCGCGGCTATCCAAAGTTGACAAGACCACACCCGGATGTTTTTGCAGCATAGCAAAGACGCTCTTGGTAGTCAGCAGCATTTCCAGTTGTCCCGGCAGGCAGTAGCCCTTTTCCAGACGGCTGGTCATACTGTCCGAAAACTCCTGTTCAATAACCTTTCCCTTTTCGTCCAGATGCACCAGTTCATCTAAAAAGACCAGAGTCTCCGGCGGAAAATAGGAAAGCAGACTTTCCGTCTGGCTGACAAAGTAATTCAGATGTGTCTCCAGACCAAGCCCCAGTCCCCATTCTCTGGTCTCGGTCGCCAGTTGTTCCACTCCGGTCTTGATCCGGTGTGCTTCTTCCGTGCGCATCTGACTGCGATACTTCTGATACAGTTCTTCCGCATCCACCTCCATACGCTTTAAACCGGTCTCGATCTCCTCCTGGGTCAGCACAAGTTCCATCGCCGGATAGACCGTCACATGTTCTACGGAGTCGATGGACTTTTGCGTTGCGACATCAAAATAACGGAGCGAATCGATCTCATCGCCCCACAACTCCATACGGATGGGATGTTCTTCTGTCAAAGGAAAGATATCCACGATCCCTCCACGCACGGCAAACTCTCCCGGATGTTCCACCTGGGTCACATTTTCATAGCCCAGCATGACCAGTTTCTTTCGCATTTCATCCAGATCCACCGTCTCTTCCAGATCAATGGTAAAAATGCCCCGTTCATAAGAGGAAAGGGGCGGCACACGGTTCATCAGGGCATCCATAGTCGTTACGACCGTGACCGGTCTATGCTCAATGAGTGCCTGTACGACAGAAAGACGCTCTCTGGTAAGAGCGTTGCTGTGAATGTCCGACTGATAAAAGAGCAGATCTCTTGCCGGATAATACAGAGTGTTTTCATCAAAAAACTGATAACCCTCATAGATCTGCTTTGCCCGCATCTCGTCAAAGGTAACGATCAGTTTGATCGGCACATCATAACCGATGCCATAGATCAGATGCGGTTTCAGACTGTCGATCAGCCCCGATACCTCGTAGATGCGTTTATCTTTTTTTAGATGTTCCCGCAGTTCCTCGATCTGCGGCATCTCCTCAAAAGGTTTTAAAAATGTTTTCATGATACTTCCACTTTTCCATTATAGCGGCTCATCGCCTTATCCACGTCTTCCGACAAGATACAGTCGATCGCCTGCGCCGCGCGCTCATAGGACAATTCCACCAGACGTCTGTCCTCCGGTGCAAAACGACCCAGCACATGTGCGATCATATCTCCGTTTGGCGGCAATTTGCCTACACCGATGCGCACGCGCATAAATTCCTCGGTATGACAGTGGGCGATGATATTCTTCAAGCCGTTGTGACCGCCCGCACTTCCTTTTTTGCGGATACGCAGGGTTCCCGGATCCAGTGCCACATCATCTGAGATCACGATCAGATCCTGTGCCGGATCTAACTTGTAAAAATGCAGGATATCGCCCACACTCTCGCCACTTAAATTCATAAAGGTCTGCGGTTTGACCAGAATGACCGCCTGTCCTGCGATCCTGCCCTTTCCGATCAGAGCTTTGTGTTTTCGTTCCGTCACAGAAATACCATTCTGTTCTGCCAATAAGTCTATGACATCAAAGCCGACATTATGTCTGGTTCTTGCATATTTATCTCCCGGATTTCCCAATCCAACTATTACATACATACGATCATCCTCATTTCCTGCCTGATAACGTGATTTCTACTGATATACAATTTAGCTGACCGTGCCAAAAATTGCAAGATGACAAAAATACAAAAACGCAGGTCAAGGCTGCCCTCGACCTGCGTTCATCCCCATATACATTCCTATGCGGATCTTCTATACTGCTTCGCTATGTAACAACTCCTCGTTGTACTTTTGCAAGATCAGATTCTGGATCAGTTCTCTCGTAGAGGACTTGATCGGATGGGCAATGTCTTTGTACTCGCCCTCAGCTGTCTTGCGGCTTGGCATGGCGATAAACATGCCTTTTTCGCCCTCAATGATCTTGATATCATGGATCACAAATTCCTCGTCGATCGTAATGGATACCACAGCCTTCATCTTGCCTTCTTTTTCAATCTTACGAATTCGTACATCTGTAATCTGCATATCTTACCCCTCCCCATTTGCCTGGTGTGCTTCGTAACGTTTTTTCTTTTCGGAAACGATCCTGATCTGACCTTCACCGACATACTTGCTGCCACTCAGCAGGGTCTCCGAACTCTCCACAATACAATTCTCAATATATACATTGTCACCGATATAGGCTCCATTCATAATGATGGAGTTCTTGATAACACTGTTGTTGCCCACAAAGACTTTCTTGAACAGTACGGAATCCTCCACTGTACTGTTAATGATACAGCCACTCGCGATCAGACTGTTGCTGACCTTGGAGCCTGCATTGTATTTGGCTGGCGGCAGATCATATGCCTTGGAGTAGATCTGCGGTTCCTGATGGAAGAAGTAATCGCGGATATCCTTTTTCAAAAAGTCCATATTGGTGCGATAGTAACTCTCCACAGATGCGATATTGCTCCAATAACCGTCCAGCATGTATCCATAGATCTTTTTCAAGCCCTTCTGGCGGATCAAGACATCGGTAACGAAATTGTAACGTCCCTCCTCATTGCTCTGCTCTAACAACTCGATCAGGGTTCTGCGGCGGATCACATAAACACCGGTAGATACGATATCGGAGTCTGCAACCATAGGCTTTTCGTCAAACTCCATGATCCTGCCTTCCATATCCAGCTTGACCAGGCCGAAACGCTTTGGATCTTCCCACTCCGGCAGTTTTGCACAGACAACGGTAATGTCTGACTGCTTTGCGATGTGATATTCCAGGATCTCATTGAAATCCATCTTGGATACACAATCACCGCTGGCGATGACTACATATGGCTCATGGCGTTTCTTGAGGAAATCAATATTCTGCCACATAGCATCTGCCGTGCCGCGATACCACCAAGAGTTGTCTGAGGTGACGGTCGGTGTAAAGAGGAAAAGCCCTCCCTGTTTTCTACCAAAATTCCACCACTTAGAGGAATTGAGATGCTCATTCAAAGACCGGGCATTATACTGGCTCAGGACTGCCACCGTCTGAATGTTGGAATTGGTCATGTTACTGAGTACAAAATCAATACAGCGATAACTGCATGCTACCGACATTGCAGAAATGGCTCTCTTTTCTGAAAGGTTCTGCATTCTGCTGCTATTGCCGCCCGCTAAAATAATTCCTAATGCTTTCATGATGTTTCACCTGCCTTAATGATGTATCCGCCGCTTGGAAGTGCTGCGTCCGGATAATCGTCCATTGTTGTCTTACCCTTGATGGCTGTATTCTTTCCGATCTTTACATGCGGCGGAATCACAGAATGCTCCCCGATCGTCGCCAGTCCAAAGGCATAGATCTTTGCATTTAACTTGCTCTCGGCTTCTTCTCCCACACCGATCTCATCGCCCTCACCGATCGTACAGTTCTCTGCGATGATCGCCTTTTCCACATAGGCGTCCTTACCGATATAGGTATTTTTCATGATGATGGAATCCTTTAACACGGCTCCCTCTTCTACGGTAACGCCGGCACCAAGCACACAGTTGAATACCTGTCCGTAAATCTGCGCTCCTGCACCGATGATCGAGCGTTCCACCACTGCATCCTTTGCAATGTACTGTGGCTCGATGATGTCCTGCTTGGTGTAGATCTTCCAATATTCTTCATATAAGTTGAACTCCGGGATCAGATCGATCAATTCCATATTGGCTTCCCAATAAGATCCAAGTGTTCCGACATCTTTCCAATAATCATTAAATTCATATGCAAACAGTCGCTTGCCGCCCTCATGACAATAAGGAATGATGTGCTTGCCAAAATCACAGTTGCACTGATCTTTCATGGCGATCAAAGAATCCCGTAAGACCGGCCAACTAAATATGTAGATACCCATAGATGCCAGATTGCTTCTCGGATGCTCCGGCTTTTCCTCAAACTCTGTGATCTGCTTATCCTCGTCCGTCAAGACAACTCCAAAGCGGCTTGCCTCCTCCATAGGAACCGGTATGGCTGCGATCGTCACATCCGCATTCTTTTGCTTGTGGAAATCCAGCATAGCCTCATAATCCATCTTGTAAATATGATCGCCGGATAAGATCAGAACATATTCCGGATTGTAACGCTCCATGTATTTGAGGTTCTGGTAAATGGCATTTGCCGTTCCTGTGTACCATTCACTCGTATCGCTCCTCTCATATGGCGGCAGCACTGCCACGCCACCATTGTTACGATCCAGATCCCACGGAATACCGATACCGATATGTGAATTCAGCACCAACGGCTGGTACTGGGTCAAAACACCAACGGTATCAATCCCCGAATTGATACAATTACTCAGCGGAAAATCAATTATGCGGTACTTCCCCCCAAAGGACACCGCAGGTTTTGCCACGTCAGAAGTCAGCACTCCTAATCTGCTTCCTTGTCCACCTGCCAGAAGCATGGCAATCATCTCTTTGCGAATCATAGTCTGTCACCTCACGTCTTTCCTCATGTCTGTCAGCTCACTTTATAGCCTTCCCTAAACTACAGGTGTAATTTGTATATAAAGTATAGCATATTGACTATTTTTTCTGCAACAATATTCCTAAATTCTTGTAATTTTCTGAAATTTTTTGGATAATTTATACAATTACAGGAACATCATTCCATATATCTCTCCTAAAATATGTTGATCCTGTCAAAAAAATGATAGGTTGTTGCAAATTAAAGAGAGAAAGTTATAATATAAGAGCAATATAAATAAGAAATCAAAGAAAACGGACGGTCAAAATTATGTATACAATAGATTTTTCAAAACCAACTTCAGTACACTTTATCGGTATCGGCGGTATCAGCATGAGCGGACTTGCAGAGATCCTTTTAAAAGAGGGCTTTCGTGTATCCGGTTCTGACAGCAAGGAGTCTCCTCTAACTCAGCATCTGACAGAACTGGGCGCACAGATCGCTTATCCGCAGGCGGCTGCCAATATCCCGGACGATACCAGGATCATCGTCTACACGGCTGCCATCCATCCGGACAATCCGGAGTTTATCCGCGCCAAGGAATTAGACGTGCCTATGCTGACACGCGCGCAGTTGCTCGGACAGATCATGGCTCACTATGCCCGCTCGATCGCGGTTGCCGGAACCCATGGCAAGACAACAACGACCTCTATGATCAGTCAGGTACTCCTGTGCGGACAGGAAGATCCTACGATCTCTGTCGGCGGTATCCTAAAGGCGATCGGCAGCAACATCCATGTTGGCAACTCTGACCTCTTTATCACAGAGGCATGCGAGTACACCAACAGTTACCACTCTTTCTTCCCGAAATACAGCATTATTTTAAATATAGAAGCAGAACATCTGGATTTCTTCAAAGATCTGGCAGATGTGCGTTCCTCTTTCCACAAGTTTGCAGGCAATACCAAGGCAGACGGTGCTTTGATCATCAACGGTGAGATTCCGGACTATCAGGAGATCACAGAAGGTCTTTCCTGCCAGGTCATCACCTTTGGCTTTACCGATGCCTGTGATTATTATCCAAAGGACATTACTTATAATGAACTGGGTTGTGCCACTTTTACACCGGTACACAAGGGCGAGGATCTTCCTCGCGTGTCCCTTTCCGTTCCGGGTCTGCACAATGTCGGCAATGCCCTTTCCTGCATCGCGCTTTGTCAGGATATGGATCTTCCTTGGGAGCAGATTGCAGAAGGACTGCAGCGTTTCGGTGGTGCTGATCGTCGTTTCCAGTACAAGGGCAAATTCCATGGAGCGACCGTCATTGACGACTATGCACATCATCCGACAGAGATCCGCGCATCTTTGAGTGCAGCGCAGAACTATCCGCACGAGCGTATCATCTGCGTATTCCAGCCGCATACCTATACACGTACCAAGGCATTCTTATCTGATTTTGCAGATGCACTTTCCCTTGCAGATGTAGTCGTACTGGCTGATATCTATGCTGCAAGAGAGCAGGACATTTACGGCGTAAGTTCCAAGGATATCCTGCGCCTGCTGGAAGAAAAACAGGTAGAAGCCTATTACTTCCCTTCTTTTGCGGAGATCGAGGACTTTTTAAGAGAAAAATGTATGAACGGCGATTTGTTGATAACTATGGGTGCCGGAAACGTTGTAAATATTGGAGAAGACCTCTTAAAATAAGAGTTATCCACATAATCCACAATTTTTGTGGGTAAGTTATCCCCACAGAATTGTGGATTATTTATGCCCTTAAGCCCGCTCTTTTTTGTACTTATCCACAAAAGTCAAGTTCCCGCCAGCCCTTGATTTTACTGGATTTGTGGATTACTTTTTTCTTCTCAACCCATATTTTATATGCTATAATTCTGATTGCTAATGAAGAGAGGTTATGATATGACAGACATACAGATACATGTTGCCACAAGTCATCAATCCACTTGTGTGTCAAATACATTTATAGATTGTTTTATGCCGGATGCCAGCGGCGAGTTCGTAAAGATCTATCTTTACCTGCTTCGGGTACTTTCCTCCGGTGACAGACAATTTAATCCTTCTGCCATGGCGGACAAGTTCCACTACACGGAAAATGACATCCGCCGCGGACTTTCCTATTGGGAACAGATGCATTTATTGCAATTAGAATACAACGATGCCAATCAACTGACAGGCATCTGTCTTTTAGAACCGGGACAGGATGAGCATAAGGATCCTGCGCCTACAGAGTCCTCTGCCACCATCAAGATGATGCTGCTTCCTTCTGACAGACAGGACAAGTCTGCGGCAGACCTAAATGTGCATCAGCCTAAGACAGAGGAAAAGGCTTTGCAGATCCCACCGGACGAGCCACGCCACTATTCGCCACGTCAGATCGCCGCTTTCAAAAAGCAGGATGATGTTGCCGAACTCCTCTATATCTCAGAGCGTTATGTCGGACATCCGCTCAACCTGACCGAAGTAGAAAAAATCCTCTTTTGGGCAGAAGAATTGCATTTTCCGGTTGATATGATCGAGTATCTTGTGGAATGCTGTGTAGAGAAGGGACACCCAAACTTCCATTATATGAACAAGGTTGCCCTGAATTGGAAGGAAAGTGGGATCTCCTCTTTGCAGGAAGCCAAGGATTCCACCAATATCCATTCACAGTCTTACTATGCGATCATGAAAGCTTTTGGTATTTCCGGTCGTAATCTGACCGAGCGCGAGACTGCTTTTATCAACAAATGGACAAGTTCTTACGGCTTTTCGCTGGATATCATCCGCGAAGCCTGTGAGCGCACGATCCGCAACACCGGCAAAGTCAATTTTGAATACGCCGACTCCATTCTGGGCAGTTGGAGCAAAAAGGGCATCCGCCAGTTGGATGACATCGCCCGCTTAGACGAGGCATTCGCTTCCACCAAGCAGGCAAAGGTGGCTTCCGCTCCGGTCGCACGCACCAAGACCAACCGCTTCCACAATTTTGAACAGCGTCAATATGATGACGACTATTACGAAGCATTAGAACAACAATTACTGCGAAAGTAGAAGGATGATCCATGGCACTGACCAATGCACAATACGACTCGCTCATGCGGGAATACAACAATAAACAAATGCGCAATCACCAGATCGTGATACAGCGTGAAGAAGAACTCTACCGGGCAGTTCCGGAATTGTCCCGATTGGATGATGATGTCAGCCGCTTATCGGTTGAGAGCATAGACAGGCTTTTAAATGGCGATGCTGCCGGCTCTGCCGCCCTCAAGGAGAAGTTAGGCGATATCCGCAAGCAGCGTGAAACTCTTATCCAAGAGCATGGATATCCTCTGGATTATCTGACACCGCCATATGATTGTCCGCTTTGTCAGGATACCGGCTTTGTGGATGGCAAACGCTGTCGCTGTTTTGTGCAAGCATCCATTGATCTGGTCTATTCCCAGTCTCATTTAGACGACATTTTAGACCAGGAGAACTTCGACGTTTTCTCTTTCGACTACTACTCCAAAGACATCGTAGATGCCAAGTCCGGGCGGTCTTCTTTGGATTTTGCTAAGGATGCCTATGAAACAGCACAAAATTTTGTGCAGAATTTTTCTACAGAAGGTGGTAGTCTACTTCTGTATGGCGATACGGGGACAGGCAAGACCTTTCTTTCCAACTGTATCGCTAAATCTCTGTTAGATCAGGGACATTCTGTGATTTATTTTACAGCCTTCCAGTTTTTCGATATCTTTGAAAAAGATGTCTTCCAGAAAGATGAAGACGCAATGGAGGCTCATGAGCAAATATTCCAATGTGACTTGCTGATCATTGACGATCTGGGTACGGAATTTTCCAATTCCTTTACGACATCCCAGTTATTCCTATGTTTAAATGAAAGACTATTGCGTGGCAAATCCACTGTGATCTCCACCAATCTTTCCATGAAACAACTGCGTGAGATCTACTCAGAACGTACATCTTCCCGCATTTTCAGCAATTATCAACCTTGTAAACTTTTTGGTGACGATATTCGCATCAAGAAAAAATTATCCAATAAATCATAACAAACAAAGGAGTAAAAGATTCATGCCAAACGAAGAAATCTGCTTAAAAGAAAGCACACCTGTAGGTACTTTGGGTATCATCCCACTGGAGAGTTGTAAGGAACTCGGTGCCAAAGTCAACAATTACCTGGTGAATTGGAGACAGGATCGCGATGCTGAGCATTACGATCACATCACACTTGCCGGATACAAGAGTGATTCTTACATTGTAAAGGCTGCTGTTCCGAGATTCGGTTCCGGCGAAGCCAAGGGTTCCATCTTACAGTCTGTCCGTGGACTGGACATCTTTTTGATCGTTGATGTAACCAACTACAGCCTGACCTATTCTCTCTGTGGTCAGACCAATCACATGTCACCGGATGATCACTATTCTGACTTAAAGCGTATCATCGCTGCTATCGAAGGAAAGGCAAAGAGAATTACCGTTATCATGCCATTCCTCTATGAGAGTCGTCAGCATAAGCGTTCTTCCCGTGAGTCCCTCGACTGTGCTATCGCATTGCAGGAACTGATCAACATGGGTGTTGACAATATCATTACCTTTGATGCACATGATCCTCGTGTGCAGAACGCTATCCCGCTTCATGGATTTGAGACAGTACAGCCTGCATACCAGTTTATCAAGAACATCTTAAAGAACGTCAAGGATATTCAGATCGACAACGACCACCTAATGATCATCAGCCCGGATGAAGGTGGTACCAACCGTGCCGTTTACATGGCTGGCGTGCTTGGTGTAGATATGGGCATGTTCTACAAGAGACGTGATTACAGCATGATCGTAGACGGACGTAACCCAATCGTTGCTCATGAATTCCTGGGATCTTCCGTAGAAGGAAAGGACGTCATCATCGTTGATGATATGATCTCTTCCGGCGAGAGTATGATCGATGTAGCAACCGAATTAAAGAAGCGTAAAGCAAAGAGAATCTTCGTTGTGGCAACCTTTGGTCTTTTCACCAATGGTCTGGAGAAATTCGATGAAGCCGTAGAAAAAGGCATCATCTATCGTGTTGTAACTACAAACCTGACCTATCAGACACCGGAACTTTTGAGCCGTCCTTACTATATCAACTGCGATATGAGCAAGTACATCGCTTATATCATTGATACTTTGAACCATGACTGCTCTATCTCCGGATTGTTAGATCCATACGAGCGTATCCACAAGGTCGTAAACAAATACAACAATGGCGAACTGTAAGATTCGTCCTTATAAGGCAAATAAAGAAGGCATCCCGGATATGGGATGCCTTCTTTTTGTCTGCATTTATATTCTTTAATTCTGTGAAGATTCATCGTCTGCTTCCAGATCATCCTCATCCGGCTGCTCTGCGCTTCCCGGCGTATCGGATACATAATTCGGATCTACGACCGTGAACTCATTGGATTCACGGAAGATTGTATTGCTGGATCCTACCTGGCATACCGTGATGGTATCGCCATTTTGTACCGCAGATGCCTTGATCGTCAGGCACTGCCCACTCTCGTAATTGGTCGTAACCTTTTCTCCATTGACATAGACTTTACTCCACTTGGTAAAGTTGGAACCATAAATGTGCAACTTGCCGTCAAAGAAGTATGCACGGTCGATCACAACATCAGATACACCCATTTCTAGATCGGTGGCAGGATATTTATCCTCGCCGTTATAAGCGTAGCGCTTTCCGTATAAGATATCATACTGCAGGGCTTCCAGATCTGTCATATATTCCGGTGTTCCGGCTTTGACACCTGCTGCTATCTTGCTCTGATGATAATTGGTCATGGTACCTTCATGGATACCCAGACGATTGAGATATTCAGAAACCAACTGATAAGAAGTCAGATCCTGATCCTCTTTTGACATGCCAAAGTTGTTCCAGGTGAAATATTTGGTCTGGAAAAGATCTCCGGTAGCCACTTCGCTCTCAGTCAATCCCATGGTCGGCAGATGATCGCCAAACATGATGACCAATGTATCTTCATCACGTTTACTCAGTTCCTCGATATAGGACTGGATAAATTCATCTACGTTGTGAATCTGGTTGATGTAATATTCCCAAGCATAGGTCTGTTCCTGGGTTTTACCCTCGCAGGTAACACCAATGGCAGGATTTTCAATGACCTTGTAGGTCGGATAATCACCATGTGCCTCTACGGTAATGGTATAGACGAAATCCGGTCCCTCGGTAGAGTCCATTGCCTCTGTGGTGGCAGGTGTTAAGATATCATCGGTCGGCCAGGAGCCCAGCGGTGTATAATCGGTAATATCCAACATTTCCTTACTCTGGAAAGTGTCAAAGCCCATCATGGAAAAGGCATTGGCACGGCTGTAGAAATTACCACCGTTATTGTGTACGACATGGCTGCTGTAACCAAGGTTGCGCAGATCGCCTGCAAAACTTTCACAGTCTGTCTTCTTTAAGATCGTCTTTTGCGGATATTCACCAGGTCCAAAGAAGCGGCAGGACATACCGGTCAGAACTTCAAACTCGGAATTGCAGGTGCCAGCACCGACAACTGGCACTGTCAGATGCCCGGTCGAGAAATTCTGTTCCAGATAATGCACATATGGGATCGGGTCCTCGGAAGTCTCGATAAAGTTTGCCTCACTGACATCAAAGAAAGACTCCAGAAGGATAACGACGATATTCGGTCGGTCTTCTTCCTTGATCGTGGATGCGCCCTGCTTGGTCTCGTCTACGATCGCAGAAATGGACTCCTGATCATAATTCTTAGGCTCGGACATACCACGATTGAAGATACTGGTAGAAAATCCATACAGATATCCATAATCCAGATAACCCTGTGCTAAGTTACCAAAATAACAGGAAAGTACGCCCTGTCCCTGCAAAGTAGAAGTCGTCACCGGAACACTGGCAAAACATCCCACGATAAAGAGTAATTTGACCCAATACGGAAAACGCGGCTTTAACTTTTTGCCTTTGATAAAGATGCGGACCATCCAAAGTGTATATAATAAAAGTGCTACTACCGAAATGGCTGCCTGCTGCGAGGTAAAATAATTGGTATTCTGCATGGTAAGCAGATCACCGATCATGGAAATATCCGTAAATCCAAATGGTGTTACACGGTTGAGCAGGATAATGCAGTTGGTGATACCCAGTGCAACAAATACGGCACTGATACACATACGCATAAAGGTCTGTCTGCTGATAAGGTAACATAGAGAATAACACACAAAGATCAGATAGGAGTTATACAGATAGGCTCCGGTATGATTGGTGACAAATCCCCACGCTTCTATAAAAGAGTGACGAGACAACCATTCCATGACAAAACACATGATCAAAGATAATGGGATGTGCTCGATCAGAGAATAGCGGTTCAACCAATCGTTTATCTTTTGCAACCGCTCGTTTTCACGGATCTTTTGTACGAATTTCGGTGTCGGTATCCTGGACTTGACTGCCGACCACTTATTGCCAAGAGATTTAAAGAAACCTCCGATTTTTGAAAATACTGCTTTCATATTGCCTCCAAACAAAAATACTCTTTTGCGTCACATCTTTTAAGTATAGTTAAAAATGTGACAAAAATGTGAAAGTCCAAAATCGAACAAGACACATTTCGCAAAGAGTGATAAAATTATAGCATGTTGGCTTGTCATTTGCAAGGAAGCCAGCGAAACTAGAACATTGGCCCCCGGGTCATAGAGCATAAAATAGGGATAAGGAATTATGAAATTAAATTTTAGAGAAAAAGGTATACCAAAATGGATTCGTCATAGATTGTTGGTATTATTTCTTATATTTACAGGAGCACTGGTCGTTTTCCAGATCCTCCTGAATTTGGGCGAGGAAGAAAAAAAGGTCACGATGGCAGAAGCTACACTTCCTCTTGTTGGTGTGCAGACTTACGATCACACCATGGGGGAACTGCATGGCTACCGTACCCAGATGGACGCCTGCTATATGCGTGATGCCCTGATTCCGCTTGACTCCAAGCGAAAAATGGATCTGACCATCAACACCTATGGCTATGATGTGGACAGCGTCTCCTATGAAGTGCGCAGTCTAGATACCCAGCGCAAGATCGCAGACACCAAGGTTTCCGATTGGAACAAGGATGGCAATACCTGGACCAAATCTTTACAGATTGAAAATCTGGTGGATGAGGGGCAGGAATACCTCTTTATCCTAAAATTACACTGTAAGAGTGATGATCTTTACTATTATACCCGTATCACGCTGCCTGAGGAGACCTACGCCAAGAAGTGTCTGGAATTTACCGATAATTTCCATAACGTGTCCATGAGCGACCAATACGAACTCCTGGCATCTTATATAGAGCCAGCAGACTATACAGACAAAAACGATCTGGGTAACGTCAATATCAATTCTTCCATCGATCAGATCGGCTGGCGTGGATTTGCAGGCAAACAGGTGGGCGATCCGCTGGTATCCTTTACCGACATCAACGACACCTACGCTTCCCTTGTCTATACCTACCAGATGGCTGAGGAGGCTGACGGCGCGACCAATTATTATAATGTAGAAGAATATTATAAAGTCCGCTATACCGACCAGCAGATCTACCTGCTGGATTATCAGCGCAGCATGGAGCAGATCATCGATACGGCATCTGTGAACGTGAGCGGCAATATCTTATCGGTCGGCGTGACCAGTGATACTACCGGGTACCTGTCCAATGAGACCGGCACGATCGTTAGTTTTGTGCAGTCCGGTCAACTCTTTGAATACAACCAGAACAAGCAGACCTTTACCAAAGTCTATGGCTTTATTGATGATCCGACAGATGCCAGACAAAGTTACGGACAACACAATATCCGCATCTTAAATATTGATGAGACCGGAAATATGGACTTTGTTGTTTACGGCTATATGAACCGCGGTCAACACGAAGGCGAAAGCGGCATTGATCTCTACCATTATGACAGCATCAAGCAGGAAGCCATTGAACAGGTATTTATTGCGACCACACATTCTTATCAGATCTTAAACGCAGATTTCAGTGATCTGCTTTACGAAAATGCTGATGGTGACTTTTATATCATGATGGGCGGCACCCTTGCCAAAGTCGGTCTGGATGACCTGTCCACCAAGGAACTGATCACAAACCTGAAATCCGACCAGTATGCCGTGTCTTCCTCCGGCCGTTATGTAGCATGGATGACAGAAGATGATGTAGCAGACCAGATCTCCATCATGGATCTGGAAACAGAAAAAGTACGCACGATCGATGCTGCCAAGGGAACCAAGATCAAGCCACTGGCATTTATGACAGAAGATTTTGTATATGGGATTGCAAACGAAAGCGATATTTCAACAGATGCAGCCGGAAGTGCCGTCTATCCAATGGCAAAAGTCGAGATCATCGATACGTCCAGTGACAATTTCACACAGTTAAAAGAATATGCCAAGGACGGTATCTATGTGACCGGTGCGACCAAGTCCTCCTATACCCTTTATCTGGATCGCGTAACAAAACAGGATGGCACATATGTGACAACCACCCAGGACACTATAAAAGATACTGCAGGCGAGCAGAATAAGACGGTATCCCTGGTAAAGACTGCCAGCGATACGCAGGGGCTGGCTACAACCTATGTCATGGCAGATCTGGAAGATGGACAGTCTATCCATAGTCTGGCAGCCGGGGATGCAAGCCTGGCGACCATCAACGACACCAAGAGCATTTCTATTTCTACGACCGAGGAACAGGAAACCTACTTTGTGTATGTCGGCAACCGTGTTACTCTGACAACGCAGAACCTGAACAAAGCCATTATGGCTGCAGATGCGGATATGGGACTGGTCGTTGACAACCAGCAGCGCTATATCTGGAACCGTGGCAAGAAATCCTACGTCAACGCTTTCAACGACATTGAAGCCAGCGCATCCGACCGAAAGGCAAGCACATCCGCCGGCTGTATCAGCGCCATCCTGCAAAGCGAAGGCATCAGCGGCGAAGTACACGCTCTTTTAGACCGAGGCGAAACACCAATGTCCGTATTGCAGACTTCCCTCAAGGATAAACTGGTCTTAGACCTGACCGGATGTACCTTGAGCCAAGCATTGTATTATGTCAGTCAGGGAACGCCGGTCTATGCGAGAACCGGGGATGACACCGCCCTGCTGATCATTGGCTATGATGCCGCCAATATCATCGTTTATCATTCCGATACCGATCAATACACCAAGATGTCGACAGACAATGCATCTCAGGTCTTTGAAAGCGCAGGAAATGTATTTATTAGTTATGTAGATTAAAAGAGAAGGTTTGGCAAATAAAAACTTTGTCAAACCTTCTTTGTATTTTATATATATTTACGATCGATATTGATTGCTATAAAGTACTCTTTGCCGATTTGCTCCGAGACTCTCTTTTGCAGTTGCACTGTGATCTCATGTTCTGTCATCTTGACCTGATAAGGCACGACCACATCAAAGACCAGATTCGTATGCGTATGTCCGAAAACAACTCGAAAATCGTGAATAGAAGCCTTTTCATTCCAGTCCTCCACGATCTTTTTTACCGACTCGCGCAACTGATCCAAACGGGGATCATCGGTCACTACCGGATCCATATGGATAACTGCCTCACAATGCAATTCTTCTTTCAAAATGTGTTCTGTCCGATCGATCACATCATGCGAGATCATAACATCTACGCTTGCCGGAACTTCTGCATGTAGAGAGATCATAAGGCGTCCCGGTCCATAATCATGTACCACAAGGTCATGCACACCTATGATTCCATCTTGCGCCATTACAATCTCCTCTATGCGATCAACAAAGCCTGCTTCCGGCGCCTGCCCTAAAAGTGGGTCTACGGTCTCCTTCCCGGCAGATAAACCTGCCCAGATAACGATCAGGGCAACAATCAAGCCGCAATAACCATCAATATGTAAGGAACTGAATTCGCAAAAGATCGTAGATACCAGGACAATAAAAGTTGCCAGAGTATCACTCATACTGTCAGTTGCCGTTGCTCTCATGGCAGCAGAATCCAATTTATCTGCCAAGGATCGATTATAATACGCCATATAGAGTTTTACAGCAATGGACACAAGCAGGATAATGATCACCAGCGGTGAAAAATCCATGTCTTGTGGATGGATAATCTTCTCTACAGAATCCCTCAAAAGTTCAAAGCCCATGATCACAATAATGGCTGATACCAATAGGCCTGACAGATATTCGAGTCTGCCATGTCCAAAAGGATGTTCGGGATCCGGATCCGCAGACGATAATTTGAAGCCAAGCAGGGTGATCACAGAAGACCCGGCATCAGATAAGTTGTTAAAGGCATCTGCTGTGATCGCAATCGAATGGCTCAACAATCCTGCAAAAAATTTAATTCCAAAGAGCATGGCATTGAGCAGGATACCTACACAGCCACTCAGTATGCCATAACGTTCCCGCACATTTGTATCTTTGTAGTTTTTATAATCTTTGATAAACATCTTTGCCAATAGTCTGACCATATATTTTCCTCTTTTCTATAGGATATGCCTGTTTATCCATCCTGCATCTCCTATTGCGTCGGTTGACTTTCTAATGAACTACTGCTATACTAACAAACGACAAAAAACAAATCAATACAAAATCTATGCTAGGGGTGCCTTTGGGGCTGAGAGATGTCTTGACATCGACCCTTATTACTTGAACCGGGTAATACCGGCGTAAGGAAGCTTAGTTCCTGACTGATCTCCTAGCATGTACAAATGAAGGGAGATTTTTTTATGAGTTTTTTTGTAACAGCAAACGCAGATGGTGCTTATGATCTCACCACTGCCGGCTACACCGCACTGATCTTAGTATTCATTGCACTTCTTCTCGCAGGTGCTGCTGTCTTTGGCACCAAGAAGAAGATGAGCACCAAGCAGTTGGTATTTTCCGCTATGGCGATTGCACTTGCTGTAGTTACCTCTATGATCAAATTATTTGACCTGCCTATGGGCGGCTCTGTCACACTCTTTTCCATGCTCTTTATCGTCCTGATCGGTTACTGGTATGGATTTGGCGGCGGTCTTACAGCAGCCCTGGCTTACGGCGTATTACAACTTCTGATCGATCCGTATATTCTGAGTTTCCCACAGATGCTGGTTGATTACATCTTAGCATTTGGTGCTCTTGGTCTTGCAGGTCTTTTCCACAATTCCAAGCACGGGCTCATCAAGGGTTATATCGTCGCCGTATTAGGACGTTACTTCTTCGCTTTCCTGTCCGGCTGGATCTTCTTTGGCATGTATGCACCGGATACCTTCCCAAATGCCGTTGTTTACTCACTGGTTTACAATGGTTCTTATCTGGGAGCAGAGGCAATCATCACTTTGATCGTGATCGCTATCCCACCGGTTGCAAAGGCATTGGAAACCGTGAAAAAACAAGCCATTTCTTAATATGTTTTCTATAAAGACTCTGAAAAAAGAACTTCCCACAATATGGGAAGTTCTTTTGCTTGTGTTCTATTCTCTTAAAAGGCTGCAAAATATAAAATGCTGATATCAAATGCCAAAATACCATAATAATAAGTTGCCAGATTTAAATAGTGGATCTTGCCACGATTTTCCGGCTTACGGAACTTGTAAAAGTACAAAAAGATGATTGTAAAATCGGAGATAAAAAAGGCGATACCTCCAAAGCCGATCCAGCCGGAAGCAAGTCCCGGGCAGAGTGCCATATATTGTGTGCTCTTGGATAGCATGAGCGACAGAAAGACGCAATATATCGCTGCCGGAATCGCCAGTCTGCCCATGTGCAGATGCATCAGACGCTTCACAAAGAAGAAGGCTGCCAGCGATACGACCGGCAGGAAGATGTTCCACCATGTGAGCCTTGCATCTATACGGAAGAAGCAGATCAAAAATCCCATATGTGCCAGAAGAAAGACAATCATGCCTGCCAGCATATGCTTGCGTCTGCTCCTGATCTGGTATAGCCCCATAAAGAGATCTCCGACCGCACACAGAACCAATGGCACCAGCATCATATAAAAATACTGCATATGGTCGCTGACAAAGGCAAACATGACTGCGATCACAACAAAGGATACACTACACAACATCTTGACCGGTACATAGTATTTCTGCTTGTAGCGCGGCAAAGCCGCTACCAAAAGCCCGGCAAATTCCAGCGTATAGATTATTGTCACAATCCCTTGTGCCATCATTCTTGTAAACATGTTTATGATCTATCCTTATGATTCTGGCTTAAATATTTCATCTTGTTGAAACGGCTGTATAGAATAACCCCAATACCACCGGCAAAGATTGCAATGCAAAGGAAGTATCTCGGATCAATACCATCTGCGGTCGTTGGTGTCGCATCTTTTGTATGGGATGCAGTGCCCCCGTTTGTCGCGCTCTTGATCACTCTGCCGTCTGCGGTTGTCACAGAACCGTCTGCGTGGGTAATGGATCCGTCCGGGTTCACAACATCGCCGTCGGAAGTACCATTATTGCTGCCGTTGTCTCCATTATTGGCACCATTGTTGTTGCCATTATTATCGCCGTTGGTGTTACCACCGTTATTATTGTTATTATTATCGTCATTATTGTCATCGTTGTTATCATCATCCTGGTTATCTCCCAAGACAACAAAGACAATATTGTTATCCTTAGCATACTTTTCTGCTGCGGAATCGGAAACACCATAAATAGTAGATGGTGTCCACGAACTCTGCGCCGCGATCGATGTCACGGATGCAGGGATGGTGATAGTCTCAACACCACTGTCAGTAAAAGCATTGGCTTCGATCGTGGTCACACTATTTGGAAGGGACACGGTAGAAATACCGGTGCAGTCCTGAAGCGCGCCTGTGCCGATCGTTGTCGTGCCTGCTGCTATTGCCAAAGAAGTCTTGCCTTCCGGAACTAACAAAAGGCGGGTCTTTGACGCATTGTATAAACATCCATCCGAAGATGCATAAGCACCATTGCCGGATGCCACTGAGATATTGGAAAGATTGCCGCATCCGCTGAAAGCATCCGTAGAAATACTGCTGACACTTGCCGGAATGCTGACAGAACTAAGCGATGCACATCCGTAAAAAGCATTGCTGCCGATCGAGGTTGCACTATCCGGGATCGTAACAGATCCAAGGGATAAACACTCACGGAAGGTTTCTTCCGGGATCCCATTCAAAGAAGAACTGAGGGATACTGACGCAAGAGAAGTACATCCGCTAAATACACCTGTTCCCATACTGGTCACCGAACTCGGCATAACAACCGATGTAATGTCTTTTGATGCAAAGACTCCGGCATTGATTGTAGTCACACCATCCGGGATCGTAACGGCTCCGCCATTTCCTGTGTAATCTTCCAGAACTGTGCCATCATCACTCAGCACCAATCCGGATTCTGTCGCCTGGCTTGCATCTGAACTCTGACTGACGATCACCCAAACGGATAAGATCACAGACAGTGCGATCAGAAACCATCCAATTTTTGTACCTCTTTTCATTCTCTTATCTCCGTATAACTCTATTTCGAAATAAAAATCTACAACATCTAGTATATTATACACCTATTGTACTTGTTTGGCTACTACAAATAATCGTCCATCCTCGGTATAACTGTTACAGGTCGACAAGGTCAAAAGTTTATCCTGTAGCGTCAGACCATCCGCATTTCCATATACGGCAAGGGAATCTACATTTTGGATAAAATCTTCCAGATCCTGTGCGGAAGTCGAGGTGATGAAATCATAATAACGGTAAGCATCTTCATCCTGGTACTGGACTTTGGACAGCCCTACCGCAACGATCTCATAGGTTCTTTTCTCGTAGATGGTATTAAAATTGATGTATTTATGAGCATCCAGATAACCCTCTTGCAGATAATTTTTCAGCCCACCAAACATCATCCCGCTTTTCATGTTATGCCCATAGATAATGGTATTGATTGTCGGTTTTAAGATACTGCACCGCTCGTCCATGAAAATACTGCCGTTGGAGTTGGTCGCCTGGTCAAATCCATGGGTCAGATAGTAGGTGTTATCCTTCTGTACGACCGGATAATTGATCTCGGTATCGTCAATGGAGAGCCAGCCTACCATTTCCGGGTTCTGCTGTAAGAGTTCCGCATATTCTGGCAAAACACTTAAATTCTGCGTCTGCTCTTCCTGATCGGATGACGTATCTCCATTTTCTATAGAAGTATCTTCCTTCTTGGCATCGTCATTTTTGGAAGCATTATCCTGACTCTTTGGTGTTTCCACCTGATCTGCCAGTTTCTGCATCTGCCTTGTCGTCACAATGTCCCGGATCTCAGCAATTCCAAACACAGCAAAAGAGACAAGTGCCAAGATAATAAATGCAACACCAAGTATCTTCTGGTATTTTACCTTGCCCTCTGCCTCTTCTACAACGGCTTTGTCCTCCAACAGATCTACGGACTTATCCGCAACGATATCTGCCAGATGCGCAAAAAACTGATCGCCGATCGGTGACTTGAATACAATCTTGCCGCTTCGAATGTCATTGTAAAGACGCACTGCCACCTCGGGATCCTGTATATTTAATTCTTTGTTGATACATTCGATCTTGCGAACATCTTCCTGACCATCACGATATTCGTGAAAGGTCTGGAAGGTGTATTCGCCGATCTTATATTTTCCTTGTTCCTGCATGAAATATTCCTACTTTATAGTGATCGCTATTGTCTTTGAGTAATCTCCATAAACATAAGAACCATCCACCGGCTTGTATGCACGTACCTTGTAATAGTAAGTCTTGTTGCTGCCTACCTTGGTATCGGTATAGGCACCCTTGCCATTTGGTACAACAGCGATCTTCTTGTAAGTACCGTCTGCACTTGAACTACGATAGATCTCATAACCTGCTACCGTGTTGCTGCGGTTCCATGTAAGCGTCGCACTTCTCTTTGCCGTTGATGTGCCGACAAGATCATTGGTAGACGCCACCTTGGTATAAGCCGTTACCGACTGCATTTCGCCATAGGTCGTATTTCCACCTGCGGTCACATAAGATCTCACATGGAAGGTATAGGTCGTTGAGTTCTTCAAGCCATTTGCCACAAAGGATGTAGCCGATGTTGAGCCGTACTTGGTACGGTTGTCCTCACTGTAGATCTCATAACCGGTAGCCTTTCCGTTTTTCAGCCATGAGATCTGAATACCTGTCTCACTGGCTGCCTGAGCCTTTAATCCTACCATGACCGGGGCGATGATATTGAATTTCAATACGCTGGTTCCTGTGTAGTTGCCAAGTCCCTGTACAGTTGCTGTAGCAACGCCAGGATTTACATTGTTGTTGTAAGTAACACTGTATTCTTTTCCCTGGATCAACTCTTTACCATCATACAACAAGGTTGCTTTTGGTTCAATGGCTTTTCCGGTGTAGGTATTCTTGTTCAACTGAATGATATTGCATGCGTTGATATTCTTTGGAATGATCTCATAAGTTGCCTGTAAGACTTCTTTATTGCCGGCAAGTTCTACCGGAATAAAGGCTGTGATCGTTCCGACCGCAATGCAATCATCATTTGTAACATCCGCAATATCGGTCGTCTCCGCCTCTTCTGCACTCATACGTCCATAGACGATCTGGTCTGCATCATAAGCCACCTGGTTGCCGCTCGGATCCTCGATGACAAAGTCCGGTCGGATCGCTTTTCCGGTGTAGGTGTACTGGTTTGCATAACCTTTGACACGAAGCAGTGACATATCTGCGCTGATGGTGTAAGCACATCTTGCACTATCACTATAGTAAGAGACCAGCGGTGTGATAATGACATAACCGCCTGTCGTGTAATTATCATCAGAATAGTAGTCTACCTTGTAATCTACATCCTGCTCCAATACGTTGCCGCCACATTCTACGGTAACCGGTGGCTCTACTGCCTTTCCGGTGTAAAACTGCGGTTCAATGGTGACAATGGCATCTTTTAAGGATGCTACAATGTCAAATTCCTCGGTCACCTGACCTGTGTAATTGCCCTTTGCTACGGCTGTTACCGTCGCATGACCAGCCTTGGTATTATCTGTCAGTTTCAGATCATAATCGACGCCTGCCACCAAGGTCCATACCGGATCCACACCATTGTCATAGATCACGGATACGTCCGGTGTGATAGCACTTCCGGTGTAGGTACCGCGTTTATCATTTAATACCAGTTTAAAGTCTGAAATATCTTTTGCCCCAATGATGAATGCCTGGCTCTTAGTCTCAGATCCCAATGCATAGTTGCCTTTCAGAGAAACCACAACAAATGCCGGACTGTTAATATTTCCGATATTCTCATTGTTGACATAAGTAATACTATAGTTGACCGGATCAATCTCTGTCTTTGTGGAGATCGCGGTATCATATACCTTTACGCCCGGTGTGATGGCACTACCGGTGTAAGTCGTCACATAATTGCCATCCTCGTCCTGTGGCAGGTCTAATACCACATTGATCTCGGATGCCTTTGCAACCTTTTGGTTGATGCGGTAATAAGTAAACGGCTTGCCATAGTAATTGCCAATTCCCTTGACCGCCAAGGTCTTTGTACCGGCGTTGACACTATCCTCAATGTCGATCATTTCATAATCGGTACCTTCCTGTAATAAAGTGCCGTCTGAAAGATAGACTGCATAGGTCGGTACGTGAGACTTACCGTCATAGGTAAATTCCTGCTGATCCTGTGCAATACGCACCTGTGCATCTGCGAGTGATCTACCGATATTGAAAGTCGCCGTTCTGCTGTCTGTATAGTTGCCCTTACCGGTGATCGTTACCGTCGGCGCTGCGTCTGTATCATCCTTAGATGCGGAATTGATGTTATTCTTGAAGGTCAGGTCATAGTCTGTACCCTTGGTCAACTCCACGCCCCTTGTTGTATCCGTCACAACTACTGCCGGTTCTACCGCAGAACCACTGTAGTCCATATCCGGTACCGTCACGGTAATATCATCTTCTGTGATCGGCTTCGGTTCTACCGTAAAGGTAGGATTTAAAGAGCCATAGAAGTTATCTTTTCCAACGATCGAAATATTGTACTTTCCGGCATCGCGGATACCATTTCCATAGGAGATCGTGTAATCGGTACCTTCCTGTAAGATATAGGTCGTACCATCACCAACCGGACAAGAAACTTCAATTTCCGGTGTGATCACGCTTCCGGTATAGACTGCTGATGTCTTATCCAGTTTGACGGTTCCGCCGGCAAGATTTACCTTGGTAACTTCAAACTGTGCACTTCTGGATCCTGTGTAATTGCCAATTCCTGTAAATATAACAGATGCTTTGCTGTCAACAGAAACCTGCTCATTGTTGGAAAGTGTATAAGTGTAATCCACGCCTTCCTGCAAGGTATGTCCGTTATAAGTCAGGCTCATCTGCGGAACTACCGGATGTCCTCCGGCATAACCGGTGTCTGAAACCTTGACATTAATGTCACTTGCAGAAAGATCTTTCTGTGTGATCGTAAAGTATTTTGTCACGGCACCATAATAACTTCCTGCACCACTGATGGTCACAGATGCGGTTCCTACATTGAGGTTCTCTGCATAACTTACATTATAGTCCTTGGTCAGTGTCAGTGTCTTGCCACCATAGGTCACAACTACATTTGGCTGGATGTAATCTCCGGTGTAAGTCGTAGTCAGACCGGACAACTGACCGTCTAAGGTAATGTTCATGCCCGGATCTGCCAGATTGATACCCTTGATCTCGAAGTTTACAACCTGATTGCCGATAGATGCGCCATCTATGCTATTGATAACCACGGATGCTGTACCCGCGTCGATATTATTGGTATAGGTAAGACTATAGTCAACGCCTTTCTGCAAGACTTTTCCTGCACATGTTACCTGTGGTATCGGCTTGACCTCGCTGCCGGTATAAGAATAGGTATCATTCAAACCGGTAACTGTCGCCTTGGACAGATTATAATAAATATTAAAACGTGCTGTCTTGGCGCCGGTATAGTAAGTATCTGTACCGGAAACCTGGCGGATCACAATACTACCACTATTCGTACCGACATCTACATTGTTGCCGTACTCTATGGTATAATCTTCGCCCTCTTCCAATACCTGTGAACCAAACTGGACGATCGGTGTCGGCTTGATCTGCTTTCCGGTATAGTCATACTGATCATTGACATTGATCACTTCCACATTTTTCAGATCTCCAACAACCCTGATCGGGATCGTCTGACTTCCGATGCAGTAGTTCTTTCCGACAAAGATCAGTTGTCCCTCACCCGGTCTGTCACAGTTATACTGCTGGATCTCATAATTGGAAGAATCCAGATACATGGTATTCATATTTCCCGAACTGTCTACATTAGACTGGTTCTGATAGGTAATGCTGATACCGGCATCGGAGAACTGTAAGGTTCCGTTTGCCTGTAAACTATAAGTGGTCTGATATCCGCCAATGGTAAACTGACTGGTATTGCTCAAATTACCAATGATATTAAATCGCGCCGTCAGGGTTCCGCTGTAAGCACCTATTCCTTCAATCGCAATGGTCGCTCTACCCGGATTGACATTGTTACTATAAGTCAATGTATAATCTGTATTTTCTTTTAATACCACATCCCCATACATAAGGGAAAGGCTTGGCGTGATCTTATCTCCGGTATACATCTGATCCGGGATCGCCTCTACTGTCACATTATCAGAAATACTCTTGGTAACAATAGAGAACTTCAAGTTGATCGTTCCGCTGTAGTTACCAATACCCACAATCATAACGGTAGGTGCATCTGCATCGCTCTTATCTGCAATGTTGATATTGTTCTTGTAGCCCTGCACCTTGTAATCCACATCCTGTTTCAAGACAGTTCCTGCGGTATTTGTGATTGTAATGCCACTGATATCCGGCTTGATCTCTTTTCCGGTGTATGTATAATCCGGCAGGGTGGTTGCGGACGGTGTGCATGCGTTCAGGTCACTTGCCACGATCGTATAGGTCTGGCTCAGGGTTCCGCTGTAATGTCCGATACCCTTTGCCTGTACGGTATATGTACCAACATTTGGTCCTACCTCCGTCGCCGTGAACTGATAATCGGTTCCCTCAACCAACTGAATGGTCTTGCCGGATGCATTGTAGGTCACCTGGATCTGTGGTGTGATCTTATTTCCATCATAGACATACTCAAAGCCTGCCTCCGGATGGTTCGGATCAATGTTTGTAACGGTTACGGAAGACTCATTATCCAAAACAACCATGGTCACATAGTAGCGCTTGGTAATGGTTCCATAGTAGTCGCCAATACCTGTATAAGTGATAACAACGCTCTCTGTAGATCCCATACCACCGGCCTCGGTCGTATAGGTGACGGTGTAATCGGTATCTTCTTCCAGATCTGTTTCCTTGCCGTCTGCATCCGTGTAGGTCAGTTTCGATACCGGTTTGATGCTGTTGCCATCTGTATCTCTGCCCCAATATGGTACATAGTAGTCCCCGGAAGATGCCGGTTTTAGGGTAGAGTCATCATAAGGGTTATGCAGTTCTACTACTCCGCCCAGTGCCAGATTGCTTCCGATCGTATAGGTGATATTTCTGCTTCCGGTATAATTGCCAATACCTGTGATGGTTGCAATCTTTCCCTCCCCGGAAGTCTTACTGTCCTCACCTACGGATACAGTGTAATCGGTATCCTGTGTCAGAACCTTATTATTTAAGTTGGTGTTTACTACATTTACAACCGGCAGGCGATAGTCACCATTCTTAACCAGTTTCTGTGTATCTGTGATCGTAACACCGCTTGCTTCGGATGTAATGTCCTTTGGTGCGATCGTGTAGTAAATGGTCACAGTAGAACCACCATAATTTCCTTTTCCGGTCACCACGATTGCCGGTGTCTTGGATGTGTTATTCTCATCATAACCTGCCGCGTTGATCGCATTCACGGAACTTGTCTTATAGTTTCCGCTCTTAGCGACTGTAGCGTCCCCATCCTTAACGGTCAGACTTGGCGAGATCGTTCTTCCTGTATATTCTGCAACATAGGTTGCCAGATAAGTATTCTCTGCAATCTGCTTGACCTCCTGTCCGCCCAGGATAAAGGTCAGATTTGAAAGCGACTTGGCAACAATGGAGAAATACTCGTCTCGTTCCTCCGTCAGGTTCTTCTCACCTGTGATGGTGATGGTTGCCTGACCAATGTTCTTATTATTACTGTAAGACAAGGAATAGTTTGCGTTTGAAATTTCACGCTTCGTTCCATCATCATCCTGATAATATAAGGTAATATCCGGTTTGATCTGATTTCCGGTATAAATCTGATCTGCGATCTTTTCCGGTTCTACAACCACATGACTATCTGTCAGACTCAGTTTTTGGATGGTAAAGGTAGCCTTTACACTACCGGTATAATTGCCAATACCATTTGCATAAACAGTTGCTGTTCCGGCATTGGTGTTATCCTCGTAGGAAAGTTCAAAATCCTGTCCTTCGACATAGGTCTTACCTATCTTGGTCAGAGTATATTCACCGGAAGATAAGGTAATCTCTTTTCCTGTATAGGTCTTCTTTGTAGAAACATTCAAAGTACCACTGATAGTCTGTGGCTTGATGGTAAAGGTCACGCGGATCTCTTTACCACTGTAATTGCCTGCACCCTTGATGACGGCAACCGCCTTCTGGTCATCTGTGCTTGCATTGATATTATTCTCATAGGAAACGGTATAGTCTGTTTTTGCTTTTAGCCAACTGCTGCCCATTTTTACGGAGACCGTTGGCTGGATCTCAGAACCTGTGTAGGTTGCTGTATAATCACTGGCATAACCATCATCATATGTGACGCTGTTATTTCCAATGCTGACAACCGCAGCCGTCTCAAAATCACCAAGGATCTGATACTGCTTTGTCACAGTACCCTGGAAGTTATTTCCGGCACCTGAGATTTCCACACTCATGGTACCAATGGCTGTATTATTGCTATAGGTTACTGTATAATCCTGATCCTGAACCAGGGTATAAACAGAGTTGTCACGTGTTAAAGTAACTGTCATGACCGGCTCGATCTTCTTACCGGTATAGGCAAATGTAGTAGCAGCCACGCCATCGATGCTTGCCGTAATATCCAGTTTATCATCATCCTGTGCCTGCTCCAGATCACAACGGTTGATGTCAAAGCCTAAAACGATCGTTCCGGTATAGCCGTTTGCTTCCTTACCGGTGATGGTCACAGTTGCCCTGCCAACTTCTACATTGTTGGTATATTCAATATTACAATTATCGCCAAAGCCTTCGATCGCTTCGTTTGTTGTGGCATTCTTAAAGGTAACCGCCGGTTCCTTTGCCAAGCCGTCATAAGTATAAGAAGTCTGTGACAACTCAGCGCGTACGATCTGGCTGATATCAAACTTATTGTCAGATCCTGCCTTGATCTCATAATTATTGTAAATCTGTGCTCCTGTATAATTGCCAATACCGGTTACGGTAATATCGTACAGATAAACCAGTTGTCCGCTTTCTACCTGATTTCCTTTTAATACTGCTTCCGCTGTATAGTCCGTTCCAAAAGTAAGACTCTTGCCCTCATCGGAATAGATACCGTTAGTGACCGTGTTGGATGCAATATCTACGCTAAACTGTGCACCCGCATCCTTTGGCAGAGCCTTTGTACCGATCGTATAGGTCAGTTCCTTGCTATAGCCTGCATAATCACCAATACCTGTGATCTTTGCGACTGCTTCCCCTGCGCTGGTACTGCCATTATAGGTCACATTATACTGACTTCCCTGTGTTAAAACTGTACTACCGCATTTTACAGTAACTGCCGGTTCTACCGCTTCTCCTGTATAAGTATAAGTTCCTTCTGCGATGGATGCCTCTAAGATATTGACTTTGATACTTGCAGTACTGCTTGTTCCGACTGCTGATACTGTCACATTTCCGCTGCCACTGGTCACATCGGCATTAAGGGAAATCGTTCCATCTGCATTTACCGTAAATGGCGCACCTGCATCTACCGTATAGGTAAGTGTACGTTTCAAGGCTGGTGAAAGGCTTGCCTGAACCGCTGTCTGTGTGTCCGTTGCGTCTATGGCGATGGTAGATTGACCGGCAGTGACAGTGGTGTTATCTGAAACTGCATCCGCGCCTACATCAGAAAGCCCGGTCTCTATCATACCGTCACGTCCATCCCAGGCGCTTTCATAATAATAGCCGCTACCGGATGCCGTATAGTAATAGATAGCATCGCTGACACTGGTGAAGTTAAAGACAACCGCATAGGTCTCACCAGAAGATAAATAAATTCCCGCTCCGCTCAGATCCAGAGAAAGTTCTCTTGCAGATGCGCTCTCCGATGTTCCATCCATATGCTGCTGGGCACTGGTATAGCGTAAGACTCCACTGGTCGGATCACTGGCATCTGCCAGATTTTGATAGACCGAAACGGTATAATCTACGCTCTGCTCCACATCCATGTCCACTTTCATGGCTGCACGATCCAGCCTCTGATAATCTTTTGTCGCGCTGCCAATCTGTGCATATTGTCCTTCTTCCAGCAATGTTTCGCCAATATTTGACGTGTAGTCCGCGAACAGATTGCTTCCGATCGACAGTGTCGAGACAACCATCAGCGCCGCCAGCACTCCTGCTAAAATTCTTTTCTTTACATCCTTGTACATACTCATAGAGCCCCTTTCACCAAGTTCTTCTCTATTTTTCACGCCCTTTTTCGGGCATAGCTAGACTTATTCTATTTCCATATCGACCTATCCTATTCAAAACTTTACCTTTTTCTGTAAAATTATCTTCCACAGCAAATAAAAACCATGCCGGGAGCACAAAGCCCCTGACATGGTTCCTATGGTCATTTCTATTATGCGTTCACGATCTTTCCGGTATATAACTGGTAGTATTTACCGCCCTCGGCGATCAATTCGTCGTGGTTGCCGCGCTCAATGATACGTCCCTGGTCTAAGACCATGATACAATCACTGTTTCGGATCGTTGACAGACGATGGGCAATGACAAAGGTCGTTCTGCCTGCCATCAATTTATCCATACCATCCTGTACGATCTTCTCTGTTCTCGTATCGATCGAACTTGTCGCCTCATCAAGGATCAGTACCGGCGGATCTGCAATGGCTGCTCTAGCGATCGCCAAAAGCTGTCTCTGCCCCTGACTCAAGTTAGCACCGTCACCGGTCAGTACCGTATCATAGCCATTCGGCAGTTTGTGAATAAAACTGTCTGCATTGGCGAGTTTTGCTGCTGCATGCACTTCCTCATCCGTTGCATCCAATTTACCGTAGCGGATATTATCCGCCACCGTACCGGTAAAGAGGTGGGTATCCTGCAATACGATACCAAGTGAATGACGCAGATCATCTTTTTTGATCTTATTGATATTGATACCATCGTAGCGGATCTTGCCGTCTGCAATATCGTAGAAACGGTTGATCAGATTGGTGATCGTCGTCTTTCCGGCACCGGTCGCACCGACAAAGGCGATCTTCTGTCCCGGTGTCGCAAACATCTTGATATTGTGCAATACCGTCTTGCCCGGTTCATAGGCAAAATCAACATCATCAAAGACCACATCGCCTTCCAATTTTACATAAGATGTCGTGCCGTCTGCCTGATGGTAATGTTTCCAAGCCCACATACCGGTACGCTCGCTTGTCTCAACGATCTGTCCGTTTTCTTCCTTTGCATTGACCAGAGTAACATAACCTTCGTCATCTTCCGGCTTTTCATCCAAAAGTCCAAAGACACGTTCTGCACCCGCCATAGCCATAACGATAAAGTTCAACTGCTGGCTGACCTGCATGATCGGCATATTCAGACTCTTATTAAAGGTAAGGAAACTTGCCAGACCACCCAGGGTAAAGCCGCCAAATCCACCGATAGCAAGGATACCGCCGACAACGGCAACGATCACATAACTGACATTACCAATCTGTGCATTGGCAGGTCCCAACATATTAGAATACATATTTGCCTGATAAGCACTGTCAAAAAGTTCATCATTCAAGGCATTAAATTCTTCGATTGCTTCTTCCTCGTGGCAGAATACCTTGACAACCTTCTGTCCGTTCATCATTTCCTCGATGTTACCATTGACACGTCCCAGGTTTCTCTGCTGCTTGCCAAAATATTTGCCGGAATTTCCTGCCAAGAACTTTGTCACCAAAAGCATGATGGCTACCATGCCAAGGGTGACCAGGGTCAGCGGGATACTCAGTCTGATCATACAGACGATAACACCGATAACGGTGACGCCGGAGTTGACCATCTGCGGAATACTCTGGCTGATCATCTGACGCAGGGCATCAATATCGTTGGTATAGATGGACATGATATCACCATGCTGATGGGTATCAAAATAGCGAATCGGTAATTCTTCCATATGAACGAACATCTCATCGCGCAGGGCGCGCAGTGTACCCTGTGTCACCTGTGCCATGATAAAGTTGTAAAGGAAGGCACATACCACGCCCAGTGCGTAAAAGCCTGCCACGCGTCCGATTGCTGCCAAAAGTGGTCCAAAGTCCACACTGTGTGCTTCGACCATCGGTGTAATGTAATCATCGATCAAATTCTGCATGAACATGGTTCCCTGCAAAGAACAGAGCACACTTGCCAGAATACATACTAAAACAATGATCAAATGGATGCCGTACATCTTAAAGATGTAGCGTGCCAGTCTGACCATAATATGTTTGTTTACCTTGAGGCTTCCCTTGCCTCTCGGAGCTGCCTGTTGTCTTGGCATATTACTCACCCTCCTTCTCATCAAAATCGCCCGAACCGCCGCCGGTCTGGGATTCATATACATCACGATAGATCGCATTGCTTTCCAGTAATTCCTCATGGGTGCCAATGCCATCAATGCGGCCATTATCCATCACAACGATACGGTCTGCATCCTGTACGGAGGAGATACGCTGTGCGATGATCAGTTTGGTCGTACCCGGGATCTCCTCACGGAAAGCCTTACGAATCTTGGCATCTGTCGCCGTATCGACCGCACTGGTACTGTCATCCAAGATCAATACCTTGGGCTGCTTCAACAAGGCTCTGGCAATACAAAGTCTCTGACGCTGTCCACCGGAAACATTGCTGCCTCCCTGCTCGATATATGTATCATAGCCGTCCGGGAAACGCTCGATAAACTCATCTGCACAGGCAAGTTTACAAGCCTTTTGGCACTCCTCGTCCGTCGCATTTTCACTTCCCCAGCGCAGGTTCTCATAGATGGTTCCTGAGAAAAGGACATTGTTCTGTAAAACAACAGATACCTGATTACGGATGACTTCCAGATCGTAGTCGCGCACATCAATATCACCGACCCGGACTTTTCCTTCCGTCACATCATACAGACGCGAGATCAGGTTGACCAGTGTAGATTTGGCACTACCGGTTCCACCCAAAACGCCGATAGTCTCACCACGTTTAATATGAAGGTCGATATCTTCCAACACAAATTCTTCTGCATCCTTTTTGTATGCAAAATTGACATGATCGAAATCAATATCTCCGTTTGGCACTTCCATGACCGGATTTTCCGGATTCACGATCGTTGCTTTTTCATTTAAGACTTCTGCCACACGTTTGGCATTTGCCACACTCATGGTGATCATAACAAATACCATAGAGAGCATCATCAGACTGCCTAGGATATTCATACAATAGGTAAGCATACTCATGAGTTCACCTGTGGTAAAGGTAGAGGTCACGATCAGCTTTGCTCCCAGCCAACTGATAAGCAGGATACAGGTATAAACCGTTGTCATCATGACCGGTGCATTGCAGGCAAGGATACGTTCTGCTTTTAATAAGAACTTGTAGATATTTCCACTTGCCTTCTGAAATTTTTCTTTTTCAAAATCTTCTCGCACATATGCCTTAACAACACGGATACCGGAAATATTTTCCTGCACGCTGGCATTCAAGTCATCATATTTCTTAAATACATAATCGAAGATCTTGGTCACGCGTGAAATGATCAAAAAGAGGACACAAGCAAGAATCAAAACTGCGATCAGATATACACTTGCCAGACGCGGGCTGATGTAAAAGGACATGATCATGGCAACGATCAGACTTGCAGGTGCACGCATACCCATACGCAGGATCATCTGATAAGAGTTCTGTAAGTTTGTCACATCGGTTGTCAGTCTGGTGACCAGACCCGCCGTAGAATATTTATCGATATTCTCAAAGGAGAAGGTCTGGATATTGGCAAACATGGATTTACGCAGGTTTCTGGCAAATCCGGCAGACGCCCTTGCTCCGTATTTTCCTCCCATCATACCAGCCCAGAGTCCAACGAGGGCTGCTAAGATCATGTAAGCACCGATGACAAAGATATGGTGCATATCTCCCTTGTTGACACCTTCATCAATGATGGATGCCATCAATAGCGGGATGACCATTTCCATTGCCACTTCCACAAGCATAAAGATCGGTGTCAGTATCGAATCTCTGGTAAATTCTTTTACCTGTGCAAGTAATGTTTTTAATACATGCATTATTTTTCCCTTTCCTTTCCTATTTTTTCTCCATCGGAAGCGATCTCCACCTCCAGTTGTCTCTTAATCTGGCTCAACATGGCAAAGAGATCTTTCTTTTGTTGTTTGCTCAGCCCGACCACCAGTCTTTCTTCCATGCTGTCAATACTGATCTCAATATTGTCATGGAACTTAATCCCGGCCTCGGTCAGTTCAATCTTTTTCAGACGGGCATCCCGCTCCACAGAAACACGCTTGATGTAACCGTTCTTCTCAAGACTCTGTAAGGCTGCTGTCACAGAGGACTTTGCCATATGAAAATCAGCCTCCATATCCTTTTGAAAAATCTCCCGATCCCTGTGATGATAAAGATAACCGATCATCCAGCCATGTGTGGCTGTGACCGTATCCACACCGGCATTCAGGATGCTTTTCTGCCAGATATTCTTATCCAAAAGACGACTTAATTCTTTGATCTGATAGCCTATCTGTTCTTCATTTCTCACTTTCTCCTCCTTGATGCCAAGCACCCGTTTCTTAATCTTTGTTAATAGTTCAACACCAAACTGTTCGTTTCTGAACTGTTCGGTTTCGAACTATTATAGAGCGATTGCCTTTTCTTTGCAAGAGGATAATTTCTACAAAAACTTATTTTTTCTCCCTTGTCTCTTGGTCAAATTGCCATAAGCCCCTGTCGGATTCTATACATTTCTTTTTCTTATGATACTTTCTACTCACTTGTTGTATATTTGGGCAAAATAATGTATAATGCCTATATTATTATTTGCAAAATGCAGGAGGGGTACCAATGGAACACACAAGCAAGGACTTACGTGTCCGCAGAACACTGAAAGCCATTCGTAGTGCATTTTACGAGTTGGTATTGACCAAGAACTATTCTGACATTTCCATTACCGAGTTGACAGATCTGGCTGAGATCAACCGCAAGACATTTTATTTACACTATTCTTCTTTGGACGATCTGGTCAAAGAAGTAGAGCAGGAGATCGTAGACCACATTTTACAGAATGTCCGCATGAGTGCAGAGCAGATGGATGTTGCAGGCTGTGTCGACAATTTTTATCACTATCTGGATGAATGTGATGAGGTACAGCAGAAACTCCTCTGTGATTCCCATTATTATTTCTTCTATGAGGATGTCACAGATGCTGTGTTAAAGAGCAATGCCTTTTCCAGGTTCTTTGAGATGACAAAGCACCCGGATATCGTTCGTTCTTATTCAATCTGTATTACCTTTATCTACCGTAACTGGTTAAAGAACGGCAGACCGATTCCGCTCGACGAACTCATCGAATACGCCAGCATGATCATTGCCAAAGGCTACAGCGGCATCATCGAAAAAGAAGCCTAAAATTCTTACATAGACAAACGAAACCCCACAGATCTGATACAATCTGTGGGGTTTTTAAAATCGGCGCGACAGGATTTGAACCTGCGACCTCTGCGTCCCGAACGCAGCGCTCTACCAAACTGAGCCACGCGCCGTCTTGTATATGCAAGACAGTCCTTATCGCGAACTGCCTTGCTATTATAATACATCTAAAAATAAATTTCCAGCCTTTTTCCTAATTTTTTTCATTAAGATAAAAGCATACGAACGGCTCCATAGATACCGGCGTCATTTCCAAGCGTTGCAAGTACGATCGGTGTGTCCTTGCAGGCATGGAAGACCTGTGCCTTAAACGGCTCCTGCAAAGCGTCGATCAGAATCTGTCCTGCGCGGGATACACCGCCTCCGATGATAAAGGCATCCGGGTTGACAACGCAACCGATCTTTGCCAGCGTTGCGCCAAGCATACCGCAGACCTGGTCAACCACGTCGCAAGCCACCTTATCTCCTGCTCTTGCACAGTCAAAAACATCCTTTGCGGAAACAGCTTCCCCAAAAGTGCGAAGTTTACTGTCTTCTGACGTTCCGGCAAGGGCACGCTTTGCCATACGTACGATACCGGTTGCAGATGCATACTGCTCAATACAACCGTAATGACCGCAGTTGCACGCCTCGATCTCCTGCTCATTGACAACGATATGACCGATCTCTCCTGCGGCTCCGTTTGCTCCGGTAAGGATATTGCCGTCGATGATGATACCACCGCCAATACCGGTTCCCAGTGTTACCATAACAATGCTGTTGTAGCCTTTTCCACTGCCCATCCAGTTTTCACCCAGGGCTGCCACATTGGCATCATTTCCAACTTTTACTTTCATACCGGACAACTTGCCCAGTTCCTCAGCCAGCGGTACGATATCCCAGCCAAGATTGACGGCACGGTTGACCACGCCATCCTTGTCTACGGCTCCCGGTACACCGATACCGATACCCTCAACCATATCCTTTGTCAGATCATTTTCTACCATCTTGCCATGTACTGTGGCTGCGATATCCTGTAAGATGTGTGCGCCTTTTTCTGTCGTATCTGTCGGGATCTCCCACTTTTCCACTAAGGTGCCATCCATCTCGAAAAGTCCCATTTTGATCGTAGTTCCGCCTACGTCTGCGCCAAATCCGTATTTTTTCATGCTATCTTCCTCCGTCTTTCTCACTCATGCCTTTCATTGTATGTCATTCGCCCGTCTCTGGCAAGGCATTTTCTGTTGTATTCGTCTGTCCCAGATCGGTCAGGGTCTGATCCAGCGGATGCACAAAGTCGATCGGCTCCAATCCCTCATGCAGCCAGGACATAAAGGCGTACCAGATCTTGCCCGGATAGGTGCCTCCGCCCAGTCCCGGCACTTCTTTTGGGATGTCATAGCCCACCCAAACACTGGTCGTATAGTATGGCGTGTAGCCGACGAACCAGCCATCCTTGTTATCGTTGGTCGTTCCCGTCTTACCGGCGCATGGCATATTGCCAAGTGAATAGCCCCGTCCGGTGCCGGAAGTGATGACCGTCTGCAGCATATCCGTCATCTGACGGCAGGCGTTTTCTTTATAAACGACACTGGCGGTCTGGTCTGCCTGATAGAGCACCTGTCCATCCGCATCCGTGATCTTGATGATACAGGTCGGATTGCGGTAGCCGCCATCATTTTTGATCGTTGCATATCCCTTTGCCATTTCCAGCGCAGATACCCCATTGGTAAAACCGCCCACAGATGCCGGCAGACGCTTGTCATTGGCATCCAGATTGGAAAACTGCATGGATTCCAGATAGGAGATCCCCACTTCCGGTGTGATCTCTTCAAAGATCTTCCAGGCAATCGTATTCTTGGAAAGGGCAACCGCCTGCCGGAGGGTCATTGCCCCGGAATAAGTACCATCGCCATTGACCGGTCCATTCTCGATCGGTTCGTCGACCACAATGGTATCCGGTGTATAGCCCCGCTCCAATGCCGGCGTATAAACAATCAAAGGCTTGATCGCACTTCCCGGCTGTCGGAAACTCTGAAAAGCGCGGTTTAAGGTATAGCCCTCGACATCATCCTGACTGCGCCCGCCCACAATAGCACGCACCATGCCGGTCGTATTGTCAATGCAGACCGATGCCCCCTGCAAGGTATAGATACCCTCATCATTTTTTTCATCAAAGCCACCTAAAATATAGTCGATCGATGCCTGCAACCGGCTCTGCGCCTCCAGATCCAGTGAGGTATAAATGCGGTAGCCTCCGGTAAATAATTTGGCATTACATTCATCATAGAGCGTCTGATACTCGCGGTCGTAGGCTTCTTTTTCCGCATCATCCGAAAATACCGTCTGAAACTCAAAGCCCTCCAGTTCCATCAGCGCGCGGGTCGCACAATAATAGGTAAAGGTCTCCGCGTAGTTATTCTTGATCTCATCCTTTTGCACCGTCTCGATCTTTTCCGCCTTTGCCGTCTCGTAGGAATTTTCCGAGATGACCTTGTCTTCCAGCATGGATTTTAAGATACGATCCCGTCTTGCTTCCGTCTTATCCGGGTTGGTCAAAGGATTGTATAAGGTCGGATTGTTGGGAATGGCGCACAGATAGATCATCTGTGAAAGGGACAGATGGCTGACATCTGTGCCAAAATAGCCCTGCGCCGCCGCCTCGATCCCATAGTAACCATTGGCAAAATACACATTATTGAGGTAGAACTCCAAAATATCCTCTTTGGTATATTTCTTTTCCAGTTCTACCGCAATATACATTTCCTCGATCTTTCGTTCCCAGGTCTTTTCGTTGGAAAGAAAGACCGTACGCGCCAACTGCTGGGTAATGGTACTTCCGCCCTGGGTCACCTCACCGTCCTGGATCATGGCGATAATGGCACGCATAATGCCCCGGTAATCAATTCCCTTGTGCTTGTAAAAGCGCTTATCCTCGGTACTGATGATTGCCTGCTTGATGTAGACAGGAATGTCTTCGTATTCTATGTAGTAGACATCCTTTTCCCCTTTGAGCACCGACAGGGTAGTACCATTGACATCGTAGGCAATACTGGTCTGGTTCTTGCGGAAAGTATCCTTGGAGGAATGGGAAACCAGGCTGACCGCCTCCGTTTTCATGGCACTGACCTTGGCAGCATAGCCTCCCGCATAATAATAAGCCACTGCCGCTACCACCAGCAGCATCAATATCATTTGAAATTTTAAAAAGCCCCATATCTTTTGGGAACGTGTTTTTTTCCTGCGTTTTTTCATGCTCTTATTTTACACGTTAGCCCCAAACGACACAAGGCATTAAAATTAGTCTTTTTTACAGATGATCTTTGTCTTTGATGGGTCGACCTTATCTTTTTCCAGGATCAGTTCGTCGATGGATTCTGCTGTGATCTGCCCTGATGTCGGGTTGATCACACTGTCGATCTTGCTGGTGATCTCTGCGTCCACCGTAGAATATTCAAAAGCAAGCGTCGTATGCAGAAGTTTGCAGTTCTTCATGACCAGATTGTCAATATAACACATACCCTGTAAACTCTCGATCGTACAGTTGATCAGTGTCAGATTTTTGGCATTCCAGCCCAGATATTCTCCTGAGATAAAGGAGTCATAGACCGTGATATTTTCACTGTTCCAAAAAGCATCCTTAGACAGGATATTAGAATTACGGATAGTCACATTGTGACAGCCGTCAAAACTATAATTTCCGACCAGATGCAAGCCATCGATCTCCATATTGTCGGTTCCCATGGCAAAATAATCGCCTTTGGCGCTGACCTGGTTCATGACAACATGATCGCAGTTCCAAAGTGTCTCCTCCGCATGTGGGAAAAATACATTATTTAAGGTCACGTCATTGGCGCGGCGCAAATTCTTCGGTGCCTCAATGGTCGTATTGGTCATGCTGATATGATCGGTATACCAGATGCCTGCTCTTGCCATGTCATACCAGGTACAGTCCTTGACTTCGACATTTTTACAATACCAGAGCGGGTATTTCCACTGGAACAATACATGCTCTAAATACAGGTCGGAACTCTCCTTGAGCGGCGATTCGCCTTCACCGAATACCGTATCATATATGTTGACATGATGGGAACCGAATAAAGAACGTTCGCCCTCATAATATGCCTGTCTGATCTCTTTTACATCACTCATTCTTTCTACCTCTTTTGTCTTTTCTATCTTCTTATTTCTATCTTTCTTATCTTTGCTCTTTATAGGATAGGACACCTGCTTTTAAACGTGCCAGTCCATCCAGAAGCGTCGCTTTCGGGCAGGCGATATTAAGACGTAGGAAGGATCTTCCGTCCCCGCGGTACTGGACACCGTGGGAAACAAAAAGTCCGGTCTCCTCGCGCAGGTAATCTGCAAATTTCTGACTGTCTGCCGCGATCTTACTGCAATCCAGCCACAAAAGATAGGTTGCCTCCGATGGCAGCAGATACAGATCCGGTATCTGATTTTCCACAAATTCTGCGACTGTTTTCTTATTTTCATAAATGTAATTCCGCAACTGATCCAACCAGTCTGCCCCCTGGTCAAATGCTGCTACAGCCCCTGTCACCGCAAATACATTTGGCTCAGCGACTTCATCCGTATTGATGCCACGCCATACCTTATGACGGATCCAAGGATTTGGCACGACGATAGCAGATGTCTGCAAGCCTGCCAGATTGAAGGTCTTGGTCGGTGCGATACAGGTAATGCTATTATCCCGGCATGTCTCATTTACGGACGCAAAAGGAATGTATTCCTTGCCCGGATCGGTCAGATCGCAGTGGATCTCATCGGAAACCACAAGCACACCGTGCTTGGCACAAAGTTCTCCGATACGCGCCAAGGTCGCACGATCCCAGATGATGCCTGCCGGATTTTGCGGATTGCAAAGGATCATCATGGACGTCTGCGGATCTGCAAGTTTTGCCTCCAGATCTGCAAAGTCAATATGATAGGCTCCATCTTCATAAACCAGAAGGCTCTCCAGCGCATTTCTTCCATTATTTAATATAGAAGAAAAGAAATGATTATAAACCGGTGTCATGACGAGAACATTCTCCGCCGGTGTCGTCAATTTGCGCACAATGGACGAAAGGGATGGCAGGACTCCTGTAGAAAAAAGCAGCCAGTCCTTTTCGATCGTAAAGCCATGGCGTCTGCCCCACCAGTTGATATAAGCATCATACCACTCCTCCGGCAGATCAGCATAGCCAAACACTCCATGATCCAGGCGTTCCTGCAAAGCCTTGCGGATCTCCGGTGCTGCCGGAAAGTCCATATCTGCGACCCACATCGGCAGTTCATTTTCTTTTACATTCCATTTATAACTATTGGTATTTCGTCTGTCTACCACTTGATCAAAATCGTACTTCATCGTAAACCTCCTCTGTTCCTTACCTATATAGGTTTGCCTGCTATTTTACCAGCACTTTATACTATACCACAACTATAGGATAACAAGGCTACGAATTTTTCTATATGTCCGTCCTAATCTTCCATAATACTGCCCAAAAATTCGGCAGTCGTGCGTACCAAAGTGATCTCCAGGGAAGAAATCTCATCCTGCCCTAAAAGGACAACGGCACCCATGATATCCCCGTGCACATTGACAACGGCAATCGCCTGCTCGGCATATTCCGTCTGGGCTTTGTCAACCAGTGGAATGACATCCTCTGCTTTTTTTGCATGATAATCCTGCCGTCCTGCGATCAGGCTTTCCAACTCTCCCGTGATGGGCTGGTTCTCATATGCCTTCTTGCCATTGCCAGCAGCCGCGATCACATGATCCATGTCTGTGATACAGACCAGTTTACCGGTCGTCTCCGCCAGCACCTTTGCATACTGGGCTGCAAAATTTGCCAGTTCTCCCACCGGAGAATACTTTTTCAAAATGATCTCACCCTCACGGTCCGTATAAACTTCCAGCGGGTCGCCTTCCCGGATCCGCAGCGTTCTTCTGATCTCTTTTGGCACAACAATTCTCCCCAGTTCATCTATACGCCGAACAATACCTGTGGCTTTCATCAACATCTTCCTCCAACATCCAAATTTTCTGTGTTATCACTTTTGCGTTAGTATGTGGAAAAAATGAGAATATATGCTATGATATGAATAGAAAATAACAGAAAGGTTATGACCTTATGAATTTTAAATTACAATATGGCGAAGATTTTGACGAAAATTACCTGAAACGCATCATGGAGATCGACGAGATCGTCTATGCAGAAGATGGTTATGTCGGCGAACTGAAAAACATGGTTGCCCGTTATCTGGTCGATCCCCGACAGTTTGTATGTATCGAAGATACCGAGAGCGGACGTCTGGCGGGATATATCAATTTTATCCCCTGTACCAAGGCGCTCTACGAAGATATCCGCTACCAAAGCGAGCATATCCGCGATGACGATATCAGACCGCAGGAGTTAGAACCCCTGAAACAGACCGGCAATGATCTTTTTATCATATCCATTGCCCTGCACCCGGATTTCAAGGATACCGATGCCATCAAGGATCTGTCCAACGGCTGGATCGACTATCTGAACCGCTTGGAAACTTCCGGCTATCCGATCACAAGCATCACCGCAACCGCCGTATCGCCCGATGGGCGCAAGGCGCTGCACCGCATGCAGTTTGAACAGGAGCGCATCTTAAGAGAGGATGGCAACATTGTTTACGTCTGTGAGGGACAAAACCTCCAAAAACTAAAGAAAAAGGAATTACGATTACATGGCCAATTACGAAAATGATATTTATCTGATGCTCCCGCTGGCGGACAATCAGAAAAACTGGCGTTTGGACGAACTCGGGGTCTTAAAACAGGCATCCTTAGATAAGCAGACAGCATATGCAAGCGTGCCAGATGACTTCTCCCGAAGCCTTTTAAACAATTTACAATCTTATCTGGAATATGAATGCAACAACGTGGTTGTGGATGAGTTGCGGATGGCATATCTGGGACAGTACGAATTTTTACATTCTACGGATGACTATCCCAAGCACGGGGAAGATCCAGATGTAGTCGGGACATCTACTTGCCAGTTGATACTGACGGCACACCAGCCAACCCATATGTATATTCTTACTGTGGTTCTGCCAAAAGATACTGTCAAAGATTTTTCCACCACACAGGTGCTGGATCAGTTGAGCCACGAAAGCCTGTGGATCGCCTGTCCCAAGGATGCCGGGCAATATTTAGGCATCAACACAAAAAAATATGCAGCCATCCCGGACTACGTCGATCTATACGACTACCTCAAGTATAAATACGGACTGCTCAAATGCGGTTCCGGCAAGGCTTTTCTCCTGCTTTCCGATCGCCCGGAAAAGGAAGACGAATTTCGCTGTATGATGGCGGGCGAAACCTACGACAGCCAGCATCAGGATTTCCATATCGCCAGCGACAATATTTCCCAGATCTGTCAGACCAATCATGCACAGTATGACTATTATCAGGTCTATATGTCAGAAATGGTCGTCGCCTGTATCATGGAAAACTTTTCTGAAAATATGGAAGAAAGAATTGATATCACGGCAACTTATGCCTTTATCGTAATCCTCGCCATGTTCCAGAATACTTCGATCGAAAAGGTCAATATGCAGATCTCCAATGCTCTGGCCAATGACGGCGACATTTCCCACCAGGAGATCCTGGGACTCTACCGCAATTTCGGAAAGACTGTCCGTTTCTGGGAAAAGAACAACTATAAGTATTGGGGGACACAACAGGAAGCCCAGTGTATCGTGGAAGCCTTTGGCAATAAAGAACTAAAAGAAACCTACTACGAACATCAGGAATTTTTGGAACATATCGTTGAGTTAAAGGGTGCGCAGACAGAAGAACGTAACGGCACCATCTTAAACATCGTTGCCACCATCCTTGCCGTAATCCAGGTACAGGATTTTGTTGTAGAACTCTTGGAAAGTTTTTACAAAAAAGCTGGAATTGACGTTACATACGCCGGCAGCACCTTTTCTACCCTGATCATCTGCGGTACCTTTTCCTTTGTTCTGGTACTCATCATCATCAACCGTATGCGCAGCAAGATGCGTAAAGGCAGCATGCATATAAAGGAGTTAAAAGACTATGACATCTAAAGAAAAAGGAATTTGGAACAATAAGCCCTTCTGGTGCATCCTCTTATTCGGACTGGCTGTCCTTTGTTCCAGTATCAAAGTTTTGGTCCTGCCACAGGGCGGAAGTCTGACCTATTTCAGCCTCATGATCCTTTGGCTTATGACCTTTATCTACGGACCACGCTATGGTCTGATCGCCTCCGTTTTATTTGGCTTTGTCCGCTTGGGCATCACCCATCTGACCGGAGAATATATCAATCCCAACATCTGGTCTATCCTATTAGAATACCCGATCGCACATGGTGTTTTCTGTCTGGGTGGATTTCTACAGGAACGAGGGCAAAAGAACGATTATACGATTGACGATCACGAACGGATCCAGGCGGAACCATATAAATTACGCATGGGATATGTCATCGGCGTAGCCGCCATGCTCGCCTGCTATGTCATTTCCGCAGAACTTTTCTATCCGCCTTACCGCGATGGATTTTTCAGCAACTTATTTTACAATATCGTCTATGATAGCAGTTATCTTTTGATCGAGGGCAGTTTTTCCCTGCTCCTCTTATGTGTCCCAAAAGTAGCAGATGCCATCTACTACATCAAGCATGTGGCGACACACATGGATGAGGATGACACCTTAGAATGTTTCTAAAGCAGGACATCTGCCATCACTTTTCAGTCCAGATTATAAGACCATAACCAGTGTGCCCACGCCGATCAGGATACAACCGATCAAAGATTTGGCTGTAAATTCCTCGTTCAGGAATACAAATGCCAGTACCAAGGTGATAACGACGCTCAACTTATCGATCGGTACAACCTTAGATGCCTCTCCCAGCTGCAAAGCCCTGTAATAGCACAGCCAGGATGCACCGGTTGCCAGACCGGATAAGATCAAAAACAGCCAGGACTTCTTGCTGATCTCCGTGATCCCACTCTGTGTATGGGTCAAAAATACCATGCCCCATGCCATGACAACGACCACCATGGTACGGATTGCCGTCGCCAGATTGGAATTGACTCCATCAATACCGATCTTTGCCAAAATAGACGTCAAAGCTGCGAACACTGCCGAAAGAACTGCAAATACTGCCCACACAAAAATCATCTCCTCTTACTTACATTTAACTTTTCCTCTTATCTGTAAATAATTATATGCCTATTTTTCCAAATGAACAGCGTTTATATAAAATGCTTTTCTTTGCAATAGTGATAGATCTCCTGCTTCTGCACTTCCGCAAAATCTTGGGCAACCTCCACTTCCATATTGGCAATGGCATAATAATCTACCAGATCCCGGTCTTTTGTTGCCAGAGAAACCGGTCGTCCCATCAATATCAAAAAAGATAATCTTCGCCATATCCACTTTCTCCTATGCTTCGTTTAAGCAACCACAGCAAGCAGGCGATCCAAAAGTCCGGTTGACTGTAGGAAGAGAATTACCATGATGACCGGTGCCACATACTTGATCATAATGTTGTATAAATGCTTTCTGGAAAACTTGCCGTTCGGGTGCTCCATCTCCTCTGCGATCCATTTTGGACCGACGATCCAGCCGACCAATATGGTAGAAAATACCGAAATGAGCGGCATTAGGAAACTGTTGCTGATGTAATCCATAATATCAAGTAACTGTCCGGTCGAGCCATTCGGCAATTTGACTTCGACATAAAATACACTGTAGCCCAGTGCGATCACTGCTGTTGCAATCAGGTAAATGATGGTAAGGACGCCTGTCGTTTTCTTTCTCTCAGTGTGAAATACTTCCATGCAGTTTGCCGTGATGGCTTCCAAAACGGAAATGCAGGAAGTCAGCGCCGCAAATGCTGTCAAAAGGAAAAATACCAATCCGATCACATAGCCCGCTTTTCCCATGGCGTAAAAGGTCTTTGGCAATGCCACGAACATAAGGCTAGGTCCGGCAGACATGCCATCAATACCGGAAAAGACAAAGATGGCAGGAATGATCATCATACCGGCAAGAATAGCTACACCGGTATCTACGATCTCGATCTGTGCAACCGATTTATTGAGATCCACTTCCTTTTGCACATAGGAACCATAGGTGATCATGATGCCCATGGAAACGCTAAGGGAAAAGAACAACTGGCTCATAGCATCCAATGTGATCTGCAGGAAACGCGATAGCGTCAACCCAGACATATCCGGCATCAGATAGACTTTGAGTCCATCCAGACCTGTCCGCACGGCTCCACTCTCATCCCCTGATCTTAAAGTCAGGGAGAAGATGGCAATACCAACGACCAGCACAAGCAAGATCGGCATAACAAATTTGGAGCATCGTTCAATGCCGCCCTCAACACCATTATAAACGATAAAGCCGGTAAGCAGCATGAAGATCAAGCCAAACCAGACCGATGATGGGTCTGTGATAAAATCTGTAAAATAATCATCCTTTGCTGCAGCCGCAAAATCGCCTGTCAGATAGACCGTAAAATATTTGAGGATCCATCCTCCGATCACGGCATAATAAGTCATAATGAGCATTGGGACGCAGAAAGTCAGAATACCCAGTTTTTTCCATCCCGGCCGCATAGTCTCATAAGCCGCTATGGCGGACTGTCCTGTCTTTCGTCCGATCGCAATATCTGTCGTCAGCAGGGTAAATCCAAAGGTCAGCACCAAAACGATATAGATGATCAGAAACAGACCACCACCGTCTTTTGCCACTAAATAAGGAAAGCGCCATAAGTTTCCTACGCCTACGGCACTTCCTGCTGCTGCCAGAACAAACCCGATCTGACCGCTAAAATTACTCTTCTTTTTCATCTTTTTAATTTCTCCTGTTTTTATCGTTATTTTGTATTTTTCCGAAATAGAAAATAACCACTGCGTAAAAATACACAGTGGTTATATTATAGCAAGAATATTCTGTTGTGCCTAGGAATTTCTTCCTTAATTTCCGTTAATTTCCACTACATCCGTGCTTATCTTCGCCACAAGAATGACCACCACAAGAACGACCTTCTCCATGACCATGATGTGAGCACTCTACATTTGGGTTGTATCCCAGATTATTTGCCAAAAGTGCCTCTACTGCTGCATCACAAGATCCTGCCACTCCACCGTACAACTGGATACCAGCCTGTGCCAATGCATTCTGTGCACCGCCACCAATACCTCCACAGATGAGCACATCTACCTTTGCACCTGTAAGAAATCCTGCAAGTGCTCCATGTCCCTGTCCGTTTGTATCCACAACCTGGGTATTTACAATCTTACCATCTTCTACATCGTAAAGTTTAAACTGCTCGGAATGTCCAAAATGCTGAAAAATATTTCCATCCTCATATGTAACTGCGATTCTCATTTGCTTTTCTCCCTTCTCTTGAAACCGGGCACCATACTTATGTCTCTGGCAACCGCCACAATGACATACGTCTTCCTTGCCTTCACAAAGGCGGTAGTCTCCTCCCTCAATACGAAGGGGCATGCCTTCTACGAGTGCTGTCGCAATTTTTGCTCTGGCAGTATTGTAAATCGCCTGCGCTGTTGTCCTTGCCACCTGCATATAACTACTGCATTCTTCCTGTGAAAAACCCTGCTCATCAATCAAGCGGATTGCTTCAAACTCATCAACCGTCAAAACGACTGTTGCCTGATTTTCATCCTGTCCTACAGGCACAAAGTTACATACCTTTGGCATGTGGCATACTTTTCTGCACTTTCTCGGTCTTGGCATGCTACGGCTCCTTTGTTATCGGCATATGCCAGTTAATATTTCCATTCTTACTCTACTCTCATTTATGGCATATGTCAATTACTATTGTAAGTATTTTCCTCTTGAAATGAATATTTTTTACAAATGTTTATCCGTGCAATCCTGCGGACTGACGGATCATATCCTCGACTACGATATCGTAGATTTCCCCGATACTATTACAGTATTCCAAAACCTTCCACGGCTCATTTGTGTGAAAATGTATCTTGATCAGATCTTCGTCTCCTGCTGCGATCAAACAATTTCCTTCAAAATGATCAGTTATATAATCTGCGATCTCATCTTCATCAAGATCTTCATCTCTACGATCGATCAGAAGCTGCGTATCATACCGATAAGCAAACTGATCATCCTCTACATCAACACTATGAATCTCTCCCATGTCGTCCTCCTTCATTATCTTTCATTCTTCTGAATAGGAAGATACCACAAAATCATCCTGAGTGCAATTTTTTCCGCTATTGCCCTGTGTTTATGATCCATACGCTTTAACAAAACTTTAACATCAGAAAAATATTTGCGAAACAGGAAGTGTGTATTCTTTCATCATCAAACAACCGTGTAATCCCACACAAAAATTGTTGAAATACGGAAAGGAAGGTTTATGATAATGAAAAAAGTACATTTATAACTATGCTGTTGGGAACACTCGGAGGCCTGCTTTTTGCCATCTTATGCTTTCTCTTAGTGGTGGCGTTATCAGTCTTATCGTACTTGGCATGGCATTTTATATGATCATCCATGCATCGCGCATACTAAAAAAACAGGTCTGATCATTCCAGCACCTGCTTCCAGATAGAAACCAAGCGTTCCACGGAGTATGCCGCATTTGCCGGGCTGGTAGAGGGAAGCGTAACCGCCTCCATACCAAGTACATTCTGCTGGTACTTCTTAAAATATTTTCCCGAGATTGCACCATTACAGTAAACCCTTTTGATCTGCGATCGCTCAATGATGGGCTGCAGGTCTGTCGGCGTGACATTGCGGATACTGCTGTCGCTCGATCCAATGATATCGCAACTATAGATGGTATCCCAAAGTGCAATATGATTTTCATGCAGCATTTTCTTTTTTTCGTCTATGCTGATTGGGACTTCCACCTGTAATACCGCAGCCATCACTTTCCAGAAACGGTTCTGCGGATGCCCATAGAAAAACATCTGCTCTCTGGATTTCACTGAGGGAAGACTTCCCAAAATCAAAATCTTTGATGCTTCGTCATATAAGGGCGGAAAGGGATGTACGATGTGTTCATAATTTGTATTCATGAGTGATCCCCCAATCCACGCAAATCCAGACGATATATTGTCTGTTCCAGTGTTTTCTCTTCCAGAAACATAATCATATAGATAGGCAAATACACCTTTTTCCCTGCTTTTTGCTATTAAAGTAATGCTCCTTAAATCCTTTTGCCAACAACTCCTGCGCCACCACATTCTCAAACAAAGCGCCATTGTTGATGGCTTTATCCTTATTTAAAATGGACATTTTCACCCTAATAATACATTGTTTTTTCAACTTTTCCAACCGGATTTTGCGAATTTTTCCAACTTTTCCAACCTGCTACATGCCAATCAGATCAAATGCTTCAAAAGAAACTACAACCTGATAATCCCTGTGGATATTCGGATACTTGATCTGGACAGATTTTAAGGTCTGGCTATAGTACCAGCCGCTCTCTGCTGCCTCATAGTCCGAACGATTGAGAAAATGTGGCACTTCCATACCATCGACCCTAACCCAGTAAGGCGACTTTTCACGATGCACCATATCAATATGCATACGCTCGACCGGACTTTCATAACTTCCTGTCTTTACAAAGTTAAGTATGGTCTGCTCTCCCGCTTTCATCTCAATATGTATATTAGCGTAGACGCCCTGCTCATAGTCCATGCTTGCGCCGTCATCATCATAGAGATCAAAGGCTGCATCCTGATCCGGCACGCAGAGGATCTTTAAGCCTGTCACCTTTTCCGTCGCCAGATTATAGATCTGATTTTCTGCCATTGGCAGGATGGATCCGCTCTTTAAAAACATCGGAATACTTTCCAGTGTAACCGGAATGCGAATGGTTTGACCGCCCTCATAGGCCTCTCTCGTTTCAAAATCATAAAAGATAGAGCCCTTTGGCAGATAAATCTCACGCTCTGTGACACCTTTTTCTACCACATTTGCCACCAGAAGCGAATCGCCCAACATAAATTCCACTCCTTCGTTATAGCAATTCTCATCCCGCTGAAATGCATAGACCAGCGGCTCCATGATCGGCGCGCCCGTCTTTGCCGCTCTTGCCATGAGCGCATACATATAAGGAGACAGGCGATAGCGGAACTGGATAGCATCGCGGATCAGATGCTTGGTGCCGCTATACATCCAAGGCTCCGTTACCGTGTTGTCCGTATTGGTCGAATGAATAGAAAAACGCGGCTGGAAAATGCCATTTTGTACCCAGCGCACAAAAAGTTCTTCCTCCGGTGCCGTGCCGTAAAATCCGCCAATGTCACAGCCCTGATTTGCCACACCGGAAAGTCCCATGCCAAGAATGGTCGCGATGTTGTATTTCAGGCTTTCCCAGCAGGTCAGATTGTCCCCTGCCCAGGTCTGCGCATAGCGCTGGATGCCTGCATGACCGGAACGGCACACAGCAAAGGCTCTGGTATTTGGAAAAGTCTCATGGACGGCTTCCTGGGTCAACTGGCACATGAGGTTGCTCATGACCGGCTTGACCTGCCCGATCGTAGCCCCTTTTCCCTCAAAGAACACGCGGGCATCCTTATCCACAAGCCCTTCGTATTCGCAGTTGTCATTCCAGACGGAAGTCACACCGTAAGACAAGAGATTTTCCTTTAAATATTGCTTCCAGTCCTGACGCACACTCTCCTTGGTATAGTCGATATAATTTCCCATACCGCCCCACCAGAGTCCGACTGCCGGCTTATCTTCCTGAGAGTCTTTGACAAACATGCCCTTTTCTTCCATATCCTTTTTATAAGGATGGGATAATAGCATTCCAGGCTTTACATTCGGAGAAACCGTGATCCCGCGCTCTGTCATTTTTTTGAAATGATCTGCCGGATCCTTGAACTTGTCCTTATTCCAGGTGAAGGTATAACGCTTCATGCCCTCCCCGGCATCAATCTCGCAATAGCCGGAGGACAACTGGAAACCATCGATCGGGATTTCTTCTGCCTTTGCGGTGTCGATAAATCCGACGATCGCATCATCTGCATCCTTTGGCAGTTCCGGGTAATACATGGAAGAACCCAGATAACCTAAGGCTGTCTTTGGCAGCATAACAGACTTTCCGGTCAGATCGGTATAGCGTGATACGATCTCTTTCATGGACGGTCCTGCAATAAAGAAAAGATCAATGTCACCGCCATCTATGCGAACGGTGCTGTGGTGCTTGGTATAATTGCTGTGGGATCTTCCCATGTTAAAATCACATTCCCAGGTCGTATGATAAAAATAACCGACTGCCTTTTTCGTCTTTTCATTCAGTTTCAGATAGAATGGGATGTGCTTATAAAGGGCATCTGTCTTTTCCGGGTTATAGCCCATGCAGTCTCCCGGTGCCGTCTGCATAAATGCTTCTCTCTTGTTGATCTGCCCCGTACGCTCGCCAAAGCCATAGTAATCATCTTCTGCTTCCATGACACAGGTATGGATACGCCGTCCGTTGCTGTCACAGAGCCAACCGCGATATGGGATATCCTCATGCAAAAGACTGCCCTCTGCATCAAAGATCTGTAAGATAAAAGGATCTTTCTGTACGACGATCCTTAATTTTTTGCCCTGCAAAATAACTTTATCTCCATCCTCTGACATGGCAGCGTCTGCCGGTGTGATCCTGTGGCGATAGTCCTTTAAGATGCCATCCATGCGGTCCTCCCAAGCCGTCATGACAAGTGAATAGGATTCCTCCGTGAAATCCCCGTCGAAGCCTGCGCGGATACGCACAATATCATCTGTCAAAAAGAGGATGCGCATTTCCACTGCATTGGTAGACAGGATAAAAGCCTCTCCCCTTTTTTCTATTCCCAATAATTTCTCGATAATCTTCATGGTAAATCCCCTTTCCCATAGTTTTTCTATATTTTCATACTAGCAAAGAAAAGACAGCAAATCCACACGAATTCTGCTGTCTTTTCAAACATTTCTTTACATATCTTGCTATCTCATTGATTTATGGTAGTTTTTAGTTTTCATTGCGTGCCGCAAGCGCATCTACATTATTTTTGCTCATCTTCCTTTTCCTCCCAATTACTGTAAAAGCCAGTCTAAAATATCCTGAATGTACTTATCCCAGAAATTCCAATCATGACCGCCCTTGTCCTCTTTGTAGATCAAATCTGCGTGTTTTGCCTCCAGGACTTCTTTTACATGCAGATTGGACTGGTATAAAAAGTCCTCCGTGCCGACTGCCTGATACAACTTTGGCACACAGCCACCTTTCACATCCTGATCATAAAGGGCAAAGAGATCGTATTTGCTTCCGGACAATTTCTTCGGATCTCCGAAAGAATCCTCCCAGGAAAAAGGATTGTTCTCATTTTCCTGAATAGTCGCACTCTCATAAAGTCCTGCGATGTCTAAGGCTCCCGACATGCTCGCCGCCTTGGCATAAAGATCCGGGCGGCTGAGTCCCAGATACCATGCCCCATAACCTCCCATGGAAAATCCGGCAATATAGGTCTTTTCACGATCCTTTGTGACCGGGAATACACTCTGTATGAAAACCGGTAATTCCTCTGTAAAGAATGTCTTATACTTTTTACCGCTCTTTAGATCCTGATAAAAAGAATTTTCTGCGGATGCCATGACGACAACCATGCCACGCTCCTGCGCGTAGCGATCGATATTACTGTAACGCACCCAGGAAAACGCATCCCCATAGGCACCATGCAACAGATAGAGTACCGGAAGTCCCGCCTCATAATCATACTTTTGGGTATGGTTGATCTGGGTGATCTCCTCACTGCTTCCCGGCGTTGGAACAAATACATTTAATGTAATGTTGCTTCCTAATGAGAAACTATAATAATGTGTTTCCATCAATGCCATTTTTTTCACCTCCTCTATTTTTATCGCAATTTCTTTTTCTTGTCTCTTGCGTTTCTGGGAAAATGGTAGCAAAATGGCAATAGCAAAACTACACCATTTTTGTTTTGTGCGTGACATTTTTTTACAAATCTTGTTGTTTCGCGACAGATCTGTAGATAAAACTAACAATTTTTCTTATGATGATGCCAAGTTTTTGGGTAAAAATTTGGGTAAAAAGGAGGTCAAAAATGATCGATCGTGCCGCTATCTTAATGGAACAGGGTGCCTCCATTGCCTGTCATCGCGTGGAGGGCATGAATGACAATATGTCACATTCCCATTACCATACTTACTTTGAACTCTATTTTTTAGAGGGAGGCGAGCGTCACCACGTCATGCAGGATCAACAGTATGAGACCAAGGTCGGCTCTTTTATGATCTTTGCACCTTATATCATGCATTATTCTTTTTCCGATCATGATGTATCTTTCAAGCGGACAGTCCTCTATTTTAAAGACGAGGCAGTCGCATCCCCGGTGCTTCTGGATCTTTTAAAAAATGGAAGCGGCTTGTATGAACCGGAGCAGAAGATCTCCTCCTCCATTCATTTTTTATTAAATGAACTGCAAAAAGAGCAGGAAAGGGATGATCCTTTGCATGAAACAGCTATGGAAAATCTGCTCAATACTCTGCTGCTTACCATCATGCGCAGCACCCAGGTATCGCCAAAGCCGGAGACCCAGAGCCGCATGGCAAAGGTGATCTCTTATATTGAGAAAAACTATCAGCACGAATTGCGTTTACAAGATATCGCGGCTGAATTTTATGTGAGCGAATATTATCTCTGCCATGAATTCAAGAAGTACACCAACCGCACCATCGTCCAGTACATCAATGCCCTGCGCATCCTGCACGCCCAGCGCCTGATCACAGAAAGTGACCTGAATTTTACCAAGATTGCCGAGCAGACCGGATTTTCTTCCCTGACACATTTTAACCGGACCTTTAAATCCGTCGTGGGAACCTCACCATCCGCCTACCGCAAGGCAAACCCAAAACATGAATAGATCATAAGAAAAAGGAGTGACGCACAATGCACATTTGGAAAAGCAGGCGGACACAGTTTCGGACTGGGAAAGGGACTTGCCGTAGAAGGATGGCTGGAAGATGCTCTGGCATTCTGGCAGTCTCTGCCCTCATAAATCTATGGCAAAATAGCAAGTCAGGTATTGCATCCATTTCATATATTCATTAAAATATACATAAGTATAAGTTGATCCAGAGACCGTGCCAACTCCACGTTTTTGGTCCACAAAGGAGAATAAATATATGGAATACGACGAAAACCTTTTTAAAGCAAAAGCGAATCGACGAGCACGCAACATCTGGCTTGTTTTTTCTCTCTTGCTGACTGCCAACTATGGTGCTGATGTTGCTAACGGTCTGAACACACCGATCTATTATCTGATGTTCTTACTTCTCTGCTGGGTGCCATTTTTATCCGGTCAGATCCTTATGAAAGTAAAGGGTGCCGACACCGACCTCTATCGCTATGATCTTGCGATCGGTTATGGCATTTTTTATCTCTTTGTTATCTGTACTACAGAGTCACCGATCGCCTTTACCTATGCCCTTCCGGTGACCAGCCTTTTAGTACTCTATAAAGACAAAAAATTTATGAAATACTGCGGTATCATCAATACCGGCATGGTCATCTTCAGTTGCGCATATCATTATCTGCACGGTTTTAACTCCGCAGCAGACACCAAGAACTACCAATTGCAGATTGCCTGCATCATCCTCTGCTATATATGCTATGTCCGTTCTATCCAGCATCTGAATGAGTCAGACGGAGCTATGACCGACAGCATCAAGTCAGATCTGCACCGCGTTGTTACCACAGTGGACAAGGTAAAGTCTGCCAGCAACTCTATCTTGGACGGCGTGACGGTTGTCCGCGAACTTGCTTCCGAGAATAAGCACGGCGCTGATGTCGTTATGCTGGGCATGAACGAATTAACCGGCAACAACACACAGTTGCAGGATCGCACGACTTCCTCTATGGATATGACGACCGACATCAATGCACAGGTACAACATGTTGCCGCCATGATCGAGGAAATGGTGGAACTGACCCGCGAGTCCGGTGTCCATGCACAGAGCAGTTCTTCCGACCTGGATAGTTTGATCGAGACAACGCAAGTCATGTCCAACTTATCAAACGAAGTAGACCATATATTACATGATTTCAAAAGTGAATTTGAGATGGTAAAGGAAGAGACCGGTACCATTGACAATATTTCCAGCCAGACCAACCTGTTGGCTCTCAACGCTTCCATCGAAGCAGCCAGAGCCGGAGAAGCAGGCAAAGGTTTTGCCGTTGTTGCCGAGGAGATCCGCAAGTTAAGTTCCGAAACCAGCGCATCTTCCGGTCAGATCCAGAATGCTCTGGTCCGTCTGGAAGAGACCTCCGCCAAGATGATGACCTCCATGGAAAAGACACTGGAACTCATCCAGCAGACCATGGAAAAGGTGACACAGACCGGCGAGAATGTCAAAAAGATCAACGAAGATTCTTCCCAGTTGGGCGATCATATCCAGGATATCGATTCTGCTATGCGTGAGGTCGAGACATCCAACTCACAACTGGTAGAGAATATGGAGCAGGTTTCTGACATCATGAGCCATATGACCAACTGCATCAATGACTCTGATGAGACCAGCAAGCGTATGCTCAGTAAATACGAAGAAAGTGCCAACAATATCAATTCCATCGAGTCCGTCATTGAAAGCCTCATGTGTGAACTCGGTTTTGGCGGATTTATGGGAATCGAGGATGTGGAAGCCGGCATGAAAGTTCTCTTTACCTTAGAGGGAGAGACTGAGCCGCATCACGGCGAATTGGTAGAGCAGACACAGGACGGACTCCTTATTAAGACAAGCGAGATCCTTAGCCTGCATATGGTTACTGGTTGCGAGGTTCAGGTCGTTGTCGGCAATGTCCTCTATTGCTGGAACAAGGCAAGTCTGGATCCAAATACCGACCACAACCGCAATTACAGCATCCGCATTACCGGTCGCCCACGCATCAACAATCGCCGTAAATATCCGCGTATTGATGCCAGCAACACCTGTACGATCACCATGGCTGACAGCGGAAAGACCTATTCCGGCAAACTGGACAACATCAGTGCCAATGGCTTTGCTTTCCTGTCCAGCGATCCGGTCTTTACCGATGCCAAGGGACAATCCCTTACCATCACGATCAATGACTTTGCACTGGCATCTCACAACGTGTTGGATGGACGGATCATTCGCTGTTCCGATCACGATGGCACCTACATCGTTGGCTGTCAGATGCCAGATGATAATGTTTATATTATGGAATATATCGAAAGCCGCCTGCGTGATGGGGCTACGAGTTTTCAGTAGGTCTTCAGACTTCCTAAATATCAAAAATGTGCTAAAAAGTCCGGGATAACCTTTTTTCTTACGGTCATCCCGGACTTTCTTATACCCAAAACCTCTTAACAACGTGTTTCAAAAGGAATAGCAGGAACTCCTGCTGCATTAAACAAATTCACCTGATACCAGGCATCTCTTGCAAAACGAATCTGCAGAGATTCTTCTGTCATTTCTTCCAATCTCAAAACCAGACTGTCTCCGTCTACCAAAGCCTGATAAGAGATTTCTCTGCCATTCTCAAGCACTGACAAGGCATTGATGGAATCTCCTGCGATCTCAAGCCCTTCTTTTGCATATGCCATCTTTATACGGATCGTATCACCCTCACGTTTTATCCCTTCCGGTCTCGGTGCCTCGCAGAGGATATCCTCTCCATATAGATATTTTCTTGCCAAAAGCGCCAAGCGATGTCCCACCGTGCGCTTATCTTTCGGATGAATATCATGTTCTTCGCCGACATCAGCAATAGATGCCATATATAGGCCATCGACTGTTTTTGCTGCTTCTTCCTGACAGCGACGGATTGTCGCATAATCCAGATTGGTCTGCATCATCCAGTCTCTCCAGCCCGGCAACTGCACCTCAAAAAACGGAAGTGCTTCGTCCTTCCATAATTTGCGCCAATCACTGACCAGTCCCTTCATCATATCGGTATAAAGCGACTGCAAGCCCGGCACATCATCGCTCTCGCCCTGATACCAAAGTACCCCACGTGCAGAAAATGGGGCAATCTGCTTTACCATATGCTCATATAAAATTCCCGGCATAGTTCTGGCGTCTACATATTCTATACGATAGGCTTCCATTGTTTTTGCCATCATCTCCTGCAGCGATGCATTCTCATCGAGTCCCAATGCCTTTTTCTGCTCTGCCAGTGCCTCAGGTGACATACTTTCCAGCCCCTTTTGTGCCATATCCATCATGGCTTTTCCGATTTCTTCCATGGATGGTGTTCTCGGAAGAACCACCTGATCAAAAGGACTCAGGCAAGGCTTTCCTGCATCGCTCTGCGGATCTGCCTTCCTCTCCGCCCAGAACTGCTCCATATCCTTGCCTTCCACTGACTTTTCCCACTTTTCCATCCATGGTTTTCCTACACGTTCCACAGTATCCTGGTCCATCCATGCACAACTGTAGGTACCGCCCCAGTTGCATCCTATAATACCGACCGGAACGCCGACCTTTTCTCTGATCTCCTTGGCAAAGTAAAAAGCAACCGCAGAAAAATATCCCAGATTCTCCTCTGATGTGGCTCTGCGCCATCTGCCTACTGCACTGTAATCAAAGTCGCTATCCTGTTCCTCATAAAACTTCTTTGGTACATCAAAAAAGCGCAACTCATGATCATCCAGCCCCATGACCTGCTCATGATATTTTTCATAGCGCAGAGGGAATTCCATATTAGACTGTCCGCCGGCAATGTAAACCTCACCGATTGCTATATCTTCCAGAGTCATTGTCTCTATCCCATCACTCACCTGCAGCATCTCTGACGCAGAAGCCTCGAGGGGCTCGATTTTCAGGCAAAAATGACCTGTTTCATCTGCCATTACCTCAGCGCTCTTTCCCTGAATCTCAGCCCTTACCATCTGATTTGGCTGACTCTCTCCCCAGATATATACTGGTTTTTGTCTCTGTAAAACCATCCCATTTGAAAATACTTTTGCAAGTTTCATTTCCTACCTCCATCTGACTCTATTTGTGTGGTATCTCCACCTTAATCATACAATACTGATCTTTACTTGTTCGGAATCTGACGCAATTGCTCATCCACCTGATCGATCAAATCTTGCGACATTCCCGCATAAGTAACAGCATAGGATAACAAATGTCGCAGGGTCATAAGTTTTAACGCCTCCATCATGGCTGCTCCATCTACCTGGGCTGCCTGCTCCTGACCTTGTCCTGCACTCATATGCATAATTGGCTCAATGATCTTCATCGCTTCCGGCTTTCCGGACAAATAGGCCATGGTACAGTCAACATTTAAGAATGGCTCACGATTTCCATTGATACTTTTTGAAAAACGTGGCTGCTTCATCTGCCCATTCGCAAAATCTCCCATAATATCCTTAAGCCACTCAATCGAATCTGCCACCCAGTGTGGCACGCGATTGCAGTATTCCTCCGGATTTGGAACTACCGATGTATTACATACGCTATAGCCATGCGCTCCATGGGAATAAATATGACTTTCAAACATGATCTCATGCTTCTCCAGCGCATCAAGCAAATGAATAGTATTCTTAACCGGTACCACATTGTCTGTTCTCGTTGCAAACACAAAGCAAGGACAGGTATTATCATCCACGGCTGCAATAACATCCGGTGCCGTCTTCTCATAAATCTTAGCACAATCTCCTTCAATAACGGGATAGCCCAGAATCGCCGCATATGGACGATGCTGACTCATCGTTGCCGCACTGGCCGCCAGATGTCCACCGGCGGAGAACCCGATTACCACGATCTTATCCGTCAGGACTTTCCACTCATCTGCCCGCTCCTCAATCAAAGCCATGGCCTGCTCATAATCATCTAATGGATTCGGCCAGACAGAATCCTCTCCCACCGAATAGCGCAGGATAAAAGCCTGATAGCCTGCCTCAAGATAAGGAAAGGCTACCGGATCTGCCTCTCTGTCAGAACACATAGAATAGCCCCCGCCCGGCAAAATCAACACAGCAGGCCGCTTACTGATATGATTAAATTCTCCTTCCACCGGCTGTGTGTATGCTGTCAGCGTCACATTTCTTTTCCCATTCAATACGATTTTTTCTACGTCCATTTTCTTCTCCTTTTCGTTTTATAAAATGAATTAACATTATATTAACTCGTTTTACACTCTGTTTCAAGATATATTTGTTTTTTTCACAAGAAACGTGTTATACTAATGTAGAATTATAGGAATTTTATACAAAATCACACATTTTCCAAAAGTTAAAAGGGGATATTATATATGGATCAAACTGCTTATTTTGAACAGATGCGTCAGAAACGGCGCAGTGAAATCTTAGAAACGGCACGCCGGATGATACTGGATCAAGGGCTTTTTTCATTCTCTATGCAGGGATTGGCACAGACGCTGGATGTATCTACGGTCACATTGTATAAATATTATAAGAATAGTATTGCGATCATTGAAGACCTTTACCAGGCAACCACCGGCACCTTATTCCAGTTCCCGGATCTTTTCCCCACACAAAAAAAGCCAGAAGATCTGGCTTTGGAGTATATTTCCCTGATCCTTGACGACATGATCTGCCGCCGGGAGGATTTTCGTCTGGTCATGACCCTTGGTCTCTACATCTATCCTGCCGATCCGGTAACAGAGATTCTGCCGGCAGAGCCTTTCTTGCAATACCTGCAAGAGACTCTGCCGCCGGAAGTCTGCGCTCTTTCGCGTGATAATTCGGACTTTCTCTCCTTTGCCACAGATGCCTGCCTATCTTTTATGCAGTCTGTTGCTACCCAGAGCAAGCCGGATCTCAGGCAGATGAAAAGGCAATTATTATTGTCTTTGTCACTGTGGTTTTAGCGCACAAAGGCATAACTTTACTGCTCTTTCATTTCTGCAATATTCTTCTGTACCTGAACCATACGGTCTTTGTCCAGTTCATAGAACTTCATGGCAACGATATTACACAACCAACCGATAATCGGAAGTCCAAAACTTAGGAACATTGCCATCCAGAAAACACCACTTGTAGCCTTATCGCCCATCTGCGGCATGGTATTCTTATAACCGATGGCTGCCACACAAAGGGTCGCAATGGTCGTAGCAAGTGCTGCCATCAACTTATCAATAAAAGAATAGACACCACCTACCACTGCCGGCATATACTTTCCGGAACGCTCCAACTCATAGTCAACAACATCCGAACGCATGGCACCTGCTGTGGTCGTCAAAATCATACGCGTTGCAGTCGTTGCCAACATAAAGATACAATAAATAACTGTTGGAACAACAGCCACAGAAATCTGACTCATACCATCTTTTCCTAAAATAATACAGAAACCACAAGTCATAGCAGCAACGCCAATGGAAACCCATGACCAGAAAGTAGTTGACTTCTTAACACCATGCTTGGATACATACATACCGCCCAGGAAGGCAAATGCAATACCTACAATCATAGTAAAATTATTGATCATGGTCGTTGTCTTGTAACTGCCGATCAGAATACCATTTAACAAGGTAAGAATGATAGACTGACTTGCTGCGGTCTGCGCCAGTTTGTCTGTTGCAAAGGATCTCATTTATGCACTCAATAAGATCAAAACAGATAAAGTAGATATGGATCGGTTTGTTTCCCAACTTTTCCGGTTCAAACGTCACGCTCCCCATCCCTCACATGGAGGAAGCACTTTGTCACGTTTTTTTGTACTCCATAGGAATTATCGAAAAACACTGCGAAGAGGATGCTTTTTCCTATGTTATGGATACTGCAAAACAAGCGAAAGAAAGAAAAGAAAACTACCAATAAAAAGATCGCTTAGGCCTGTTTTTACAGGCTTAAGCGATCTTCTTTATGCTATGCAGGATATGCTAATCTACTCTGCTTGCCAGAACTGCGATACCTTCTTTGCCCGGCATTTTAACGTCAAATCTTCCACTGACACCGGTCATAGTTACATCGCGCGTCATATTCCACATATCGATAATCTCTATCTTATACTGATGGTCTTCCGGCAGTTTCCATGGGGCAATACCATTACAATGTCTGCCATAGTAACCGATGTAATAATCCTCACCCACGTGACCAAAGGCATTGTAGTCTTTCATCTTAGAAACAATGTCATCAACCTCATTCGGATTCATAAATCGACTTATCAGGGGACTATTCTGTAATTCTTCCATGCTCTCCAGATGATGTTTTTCCATGTATGCCTGAATATCAAAATCATGATATTCCTGCCACGGCTCAATCGCTCCCGGAATGGCATCTACGATCTCCTTCAGATAGGCAATACGCTTTGGGCTTTCTCCCTTGAGGACACCACCCTTTGCCCACCAGAGCACTTCATCATCGGATAAGAATACTTCACCATGTGTTGCATATGCCCCTTGACAGACAGCCATCCAAAAACGGTTTGCCATTTCCCAGCCGGAAATATTGCCCCAGGTCAAAGGCAGGTTTCCTTCATAACAGCACTCGTCATAGCAGAGCGGTTTTTCAAATTCCTTCATCCAATCAGCCGCCTTTTGTACCAGGATGGTCTGCACGCACTGGTGGGTAATATTCTCTCTGGAGAAATCATAGAATCCAAAACAGTTATGGTTGCTGAGTAAATGATGGTATGGATCATTTTCCACAATAAAGGACTCTATATCGTACCAGTCTTCCATCGTCCGATCCATAACAAGATCATACTCATTTGCCATAGACCACCAGATCTGCGGAATGGCTGCAAAACGACGGAGCAGGTAATCCAGATAGATGAGATTTTCCTCCATGGTCATATGAGAGAAGCCCCATTTATCATATGGATGAAAAAGGATCAGGTCTGACTGGATCCCCATGTCTGCCAGCGCAAAGATCTGTTTTTCCAGATGCTCCCAGAAAGCAAAACAAGGACGGTTGACATCCCACTTGCCATCGGCATCCTTTTCAAATGCATATAATTCCGGATCATTGTGGTTGTAATCATAATGTTTCGGGAATACGCAGTGGCGCACCTTGTTAAATGGTGCAGTCGATAAAGTTTCCATGGTCTGTGCGATTCTTTCTTCTTCCTGATGACTCAAAGCATAAATGGTCGTTCCAAATGGTTTGAACAGCCCACCGCCATCATAGACAAAATGTGTCCCCTCGGCACGCACGATACCGGCCTTTTTATCCTCATTCGGCAGACATACCAGACTGCCCTCTGCCTGCATCAGACCGCTCACACGATAGGTATAAGTGCCTGCCAGACTTGGGTAAAAGCGCACCTTGTAGTTTCCATCCCCGGCATAAAAGCCCTTGACCTTGGTAGTCTGACCGCCGCAGGTAAATTCTGCCGTCACATCTACCAGAGCCTGCGAGCCCTGTGGCTCCTCTCCTTTGATGGTCAGTTCATACATTTCAAATTGTTTCATTGTCTCGTCCTCCTTTTTGAAATTCATTCATATACACATTTATCACATTACTTTTTAACGCAAGACTTTCTCCATGGCATTGCGCCAGCCCTGCCATTTTTCCTGTCGCTTGCTTTCCGGCATTTTAGGCTCATAAACCTGGCACGCTCTTAAATCAGAAAGCACCTTGTCATCATAAATTTCGGCTTTTTCTCCTGACAAAAGTGCTGCTCCATAAGCCGATGCCTCCTGACAGGCAGATACTTCTACCTTTTTCTGCAAGATATCGCTCTGAAACTGCATGAGATAGGCATTCTCTGTGGCTCCTCCATCGACCCGAAGCACTGACTTTGATATACCTTTATCATACTGCATTCCTTCCACAATGTCTGCAATCTGATAAGCGATGGATTCCAATGCCGCACACACGATCTCATTTTTTCCGGTTGTACGGCTCATGCCATATAGCATCGCCTTAGCATCTACTTTCCAATAAGGTGCGCCCAGACCGCTGAACGCCGGGATGAGATATGTCTCATCGGTCGGATTTGCAGCAAATGCCATCGCCTCTGTCTCACCTGCACTTGTGATTATCCCCAGATTGTCCTTTAACCAACTGACCGTTGCCCCGGCATAATTGATATTGCCTTCCAAAACATAAGATACCTTTCCATCCATGCCCCAGGCGATCGATGTTACCATACCATTATCCAGGACGACCGGCTTATCTCCCGCATGCATCATGACAGAAGAACCCGTCCCATATGTCGCTTTTACCAGTCCCTTTTCCCGACAATTCTGCCCATATAAGGCTCCCTGCGAATCACCGATCACTCCCAGAATCGGGATCGGCTCCGCAAAAAATCCTTCAAAGTCCGTCTTGCCATAAAAAGCATTGCTGTCTCTTACTTCCGGAAGTGTTTTGATATCCACGGAAAACCAACCGCATATCTCTTCATCCCACTTTAAATCCGTGATGTTAAAAAGTTGTGTGCGTGATGCATTTGATACATCGGTTGCAAAGGCTTCTCCTTTTGTCAGTTTAAATACCAGCCAAGAGTCGATCGTACCCAGACAAAGACGATTTTCCTGTTTGGCACGCGCTACCTCCGGCTCATTTTCCTGCAGCCATGCATATTTTGCCGCCGAAAAATAAGGAGATAACTGTATGCCGGTCTTTTGTCGAATGGCTTCGCCGACACCACCGGATGCCTTCTGCTCCTGCTTGGTATCCAGAATAACGTTATTTTCTATTCGTTTACAAATATCCTCCGCACGCGAACATTGCCAGACGATTGCTTTCGCCAGCGGCTCTTTTGTCTTGCGATCCCACGCAGCTGATGTTTCACGCTGGTTGCTGATGCCAAGACAGGCTATTTCTTCTTTTGCAATGCCAGCCTCTGTCACCACATCTTGCACGACCTGAAGCGTATTTCGATAAATCTCATCGAGATCGTGGGAAACCCAGCCTTTTTCATTTACGATCTGCTCATGCGCAATATCACGCCGACAGATCAATTGCCCTTCTGCATCAAACAGAATACCTTTGGTTCCCTGTGTACTCTGATCGATTGCCAATACATACTTTTTTCCTGCCATGCTATTCCCTCTTTATTCAGCAAAAAGCGCCTGTCTTGCTGACTTTGCAATACCTTCGCCATCCATGCCATAGTAGGCAAATACCTCTTGGGAGTTACCGGTAATGACAGGTGCATCCGGCAAGGCAATGTTGATGACTTTCTTTGAGCATTCCGCGGCAACCACCTGGCTCACCATAGATCCAAGACCGCCAAATGGCGCATGTTCTTCCACGGTAACTACAAGTTTTGTATTCTGTGCCGCCTCAACGACTGCCTTTTTATCCAGCGGCTTCACACAGTACATATCAATGACACTTGCACTGATACCCTCTTTTGCAAGGATTTCTGCTGCATCCACTGCTTTTTTTACCATTTCACCACAGGCGATCAGGGTCACATCGCTTCCCTTTTGTAAAATCACAGCCTGATCCATGGTAAAGGGGCAATTTTTCTCATCGTAAATATCCCCGACCGGATTTCTCCCTACACGAACATAAGCCGATTCTTTATCCTGTAACAGATGCTCCATCAGTTTTTTTGTCTGGAAACGGTCGCTCGGCAGATAGACGCGCATCCCCGGGATAGCACTCATAGCAGCAATGTCCTGCGCAGAATGATGACTCATGCCAAGCGCGCCATAGGAAATACCTCCGCTGATACCGATCAGTTTTACATTCGTGTGGGAATATGCTACATCGATCTTGCACTGCTCATAGGATCTGGTAGAAAGAAAGCAGGCAGGCGAAAAAGCGTAAGGCTTCTTTCCACAGTGCGCCATGCCGGCTGCCACCGAAACCAGATCCTGCTCCGCGATCCCCATCTCCACAAACTGGTCCGGGTAGGCATCCGCAAAAGGTGTCATGGAAGCAGAGCCTCTGGAATCACTGCAAAGCACCGTGATCTGCTTATCCATTTTTGCATGTTCTAACAATACATCGCAAATGACCTTTCGATTTGCCACAGTATTCTTATCTGTTGTCATTTAAATCGCCTCCTCTCTCTTTTTTAGATCTGCCATGATCGTCACATATTCTTCCTGACTCGGCACATGATGATGCCAGGATGCCTTATTTTCCATGACCGGCGACCCCTTGCCCTTAATGGTATTGGCAATGATGACCGTCGGCTGGTTCTTGGTATTTTTTGCTTCTATAAATGCCTTTTGCAAAGCATCAATATCATTTCCATCGGAAACATCTATGACATGCCAGCCAAAACTTGCGAAACGGTCATGCAGGTTTTCATGACCCATGACATCTTCCGTATTACCGGAGATCTGCAAGTGATTACGGTCGATGACTGCACAAAGATTGTCCAGATGATACTGGTGTGCCGCCATGGCTGCTTCCCAGATGGAGCCCTCTGCCAGTTCTCCGTCACCCATGACCGTGTAAACGCGGTAGTCTCTGCCATCACGTTTCCCTGCCAAAGCCATGCCGACACAGACCGGAAGCCCATGTCCCAGAGAACCGGAATTCATCTCAATTCCCGGCAATTTGTTGTTGGGATGTCCGATATATGGGGAGCCGAATTTAGAAAACTGATCTTTTACCTCCTGTAAAGGGAAAAATCCCTTTTTTGCCAGAACACTGTAATAGGCTTCCACCGAATGTCCTTTGCTAAGGACAAAGAGATCCCGATCCGGGTCGTTCTGGTTTTCCGGAGAAATATTCATCTGGTCAAAGTAAAGTTCCACCAGAATTTCCATAATAGACATATCGCCGCCGATATGACCGCCGCCCCCTGCCATAATGATATCCACAGTATCCTGACGCAGTTCATAGGCGAGTTTTTTTAATTCTTTATTTTTCATTTTCCTGCCCTTCTTTCATTCCCCACGCAAGTAGGCTTTGACTTCTTCCTCGATTGGATCGTACAGATCCGGTTTGACACCAATGTATTTGCATGCTTCATAAAGCACCGGAACAACATCCTTATGAATACCCACGCAGTGATGGATATATGGTCCTTCCACCAGTTTTGCTTCCAGACGCTTGATGTTATCCACCTCTACCCAAAGATAGGTACCCATACCCTTTGGTCCGTCAATGCCCTTGGCATGTCCAAGTAACAAAGAATACTGCCCCAGATCTCCGTCAAAACGCACCAGTGAGACATCTCCGTGTTTTGCCTCCGCGGTAATACTTCCCGGATGGTCAAATGCCAAAGGATAGGTAATGGTCGGCTTTTCGCCTGCCACAGAGATCGGCCATGGTCCACAGTGCTGCAAGAGTTCTCCGTTCGGACAATCCGGATGACGGATGGTCCAATCCGCAAAGAAAGACCGCACCTGCCCCATGCCTGCTGCCTCTACCAGAAGTGCTGTAATGGCTCCGTGAATGTCCGTCTCACAGACCGTCGGAATACCCTCTTCGTTTAAAAGCGCACTTGCCGCACATGGCATGATCCCAAGTTCCGTCTGCAACTGATTCCAACACTGGATAGCAATGGCATTGCAGCCATATTTTTCTGCAAGATGTTTCATGGCTACCTTCATGGCTGCCACTTTTTCCAGTTCATCGTCCTTGATGGCAATATTCATATTGGCTCTGCAATAAGTCATGACTTCTTGTGTCTCGGCGACATTTCTCAGATTTTTCCTGACTTCGTCCACCAATTCGCCCATAGGAATGGGTGCCAGTTGGATATTGAATTTTTCCAGAAGTTCGCCTTCATTACACATGGTCGACCAGAAATCAAAAGGTCTGGTCGAAATCTGTAAGATACGGATATGGCGGAAGGTCTTGACTACGTTGCAGACCGCCATAAAGTCACGAAGTCCGCGCTCAAATACCGGATCTTCCAGACGGCAATTTGTCATGTAGGTAAATGGCACGCCAAAGCGTCTTAATACCTTTCCGGTTGCAAATAGCCCGCACTGGGTATCCCGAAGTCGTGTACCATCCGGCTCCGGGCGCTCATCCAATGGTCCCCATAAAAGAACCGGCACCCCCAGTTCCTTTGCCAGCCTTGCACATTCGTATTCCGTCCCAAAATTGCAGTGTGGTAAAAACAGACCATCTATTTTTTCTGCCTTAAACTTTTCAGCGATCTTAAGCATATCGGCATCATTATAAAGAAGCCCCTCCTCATTGATGTCCGTGATATCTACAAAATCTACGCCAAGTTCTGTCAGCCTCTGTGCGGTCAGTCCCCGGTACTTGATCGCGTCCGGTGCACTGAAAATACTGCGTCTGGTCGGCGCGTAACCCAATTTAATATGATCCATAAAAATGCTCCTTTCCTCCGATTTACGACTTTTTCTATAAAATACCTTGTCTCTTTCTTTATTGAAATGTAAAATAAAGTAAATATAACTTTATTTTTACTTTATTTATGAAATCGATCAAAGAAGGTAGAATATATGGGGATCACAGGAAAAGAACTGGCTGAAAAATTAAATATCTCGGCTACCGCCGTTTCAATGGCTTTGAATGGAAAACCAGGCGTTTCTACCGAGATGCGCAAACGCATTATCGCAGAGGCAGAAAAAGCCGGCTATGACTTTAGCCGACTGCAATTAAAGAAAAATCATTCGGGGGATATCTACTGCATCATTTACCGCGCCCACAACGCCATCCTAAATTACACGCCTATCTTTTCCGAACTGACGGAAGGGATCGAAGCAGAGTGCCGCCATAAGGGCTATGGTCTGAAAACTTTGCAGGTCTATGAAAATACGGATGACCTGACACAGGTTGTGGAGGAACTGCGCATTTGCGGTTGTGTCGGCATAATCCTGCTCGGCACCGAACTCTCAGCAGGCATCTGCCGTCGCTTTCTCGAAGCATCCCTGCCTATGGTGCTTTTGGACGCCAGTTTCGATGCCATCGACTGTAGCAGCGTCCTTATCAACAACGTGCAGGGGACTTACCTTGCCACCGGCTATCTGATCGACCGTTGCAACGAACAGCCCGGTCACCTTTGCTCCTCCTATTCGATTGCCAATTTTTCCGAACGCAAGACCGGTTTTCAAAAGGCAGTGCGCGAACACGGCATGTCCGTCAGCAAGTCCCTTTCCCATGAATTAGCCCCATCCATCGAGGGTGCCTTTTCGGATATGCTGGAGATCATTGACAGTGGCACACCGCTTGCCAAATGCTATTTTGCGGACAATGATCTGATCGCCATCGGCGCCATCAAGGCTCTCAAACTGCGTGGATACAAGATCCCGGATGATATTGCCATTATCGGATTTGACAATATTTCCGAGGGACGTATTTTAGATCCTTCACTGACGACCATTGATATTCCAAGACGTTTCATGGGTCAGACCGCCGTCGACCAGTTGATCCGCCAGATGGAAGATCCTGCCAGTCATACCGTCAAATTGCAGATCTCCACATCGCTCATTAAGCGTTTTTCGGTGTAGGCCGCTATCGTTTCTGCTTTTTCCTATCAATTTAAACAAATTTCTTATATAAAATTTATGTAAAGTTTCCAAGGATCAATGGTTCTATTGCCTCTCTTTTTATGCTAAAATAGAGCAAGGTCGAGATGCTCTGGGGAGGGCATCTTCTTACATTTATCAATAGGGGGTATTTTACATGAACAAAACACTCAAAAAGGTTCTTAAGACCATCCTCATCATTCTTTTGGTCTTGGTAGCCGCAGTCATTCTTTTTATCGGGTATCTGACCATCACGGAGTACAAGCCGAAGGATACCGAGTCTCTGGACATTGACGGATCTTCTTCCGAGACACTCGCCGCAGGTGATGACTTTACCATCATGACATGGAATATGGGCTATGCCGGACTTGGCGAAAACGCTGATTTCTTTATGGATGGCGGTGAACACGTCCGCTCCTGCACCGAGTCACAGGTCAATGACAATATTGATGCTGTTGTGGCACAGATCCAGAAGGAGGATGCTGATGTTGTCTTTTTACAGGAGGTCGATCGTGATTCCAAGAGATCTTACGGCATTGATGAATTAGAAAAGATCACTTCTTCTCTGGATGGTTACAATTCTACCTTTGCCAGAAACTACAAGGTAGCCTACGTTCCTTATCCGCTTCCTACCATTGGCAAGGTCGATTGTGGTATCGCCACTTTATCTGCTTTTAGCGTAGATGATTCCCAGCGTATCTCTCTGCCATGTCCGTTCAAGTACCCGATCCGCCTCGGCAACCTCAAGCGTTGTCTCATGGTCGATCGCGTTGCCATTGAGGGCAGTGACAAAGAACTGGTGCTGGTCAACCTGCACCTGGAGGCCTATGACGATGGCGAAGGCAAGGCTGCACAGACCAAGCAGTTGCGCGAACTCTTACAGGAAGAAGCAGAAAAGGGCAACTATGTCATTGCCGGTGGTGATTTCAACCAGGCATTCTCAAACTATGACAACAGCGCTTATCCGCTTGTCAGCGAAGATATGTGGACACCGGGTGTCATTGATGTCGATGAATTTAGCGACAATCTGACTTTTGTAACCGACAACTCCACACCGTCCTGCCGCTCTCTGGATCGTCCACTTGCCGGCAACGACAGTGATCCAAGTGTATTCCAGTATTACATGATTGACGGATTTATCGTTTCTGATAATCTTACCATCAACACAGTTGAGACAAGAGATCTTGGATTTAAGAACTCTGATCATAATCCAATCGTTATGAACGTAACCGTAACCAAATAAGAAATGACAAAAAGGCGAGAGCACATTTGCTCCCGCCTTTTTACTATGGTAACATTTCATCTTCTATATTAGTTTCAACCTTCAACATGCGATATCCAATCCCTACGTGGGTCTGAATATAAGAATTTGAATCATTTCCCAGTTTTTTTCTCAAAGTTGCCATGAATACTCTAAGAGACGCAACATTGCTATCCCATGCACTTCCCCAAATTTTCTGCGTTATATATTTGTGTGTAAGTACTTTCCCTGTATTTTTTGCAAGAATACATAACAATTTATATTCTATCGGCGTAAGCTTTAATTCTTCATCATCTTTGTATGCACATCCTGCCACATAATCAATTTTAAGCTTTCCATTCGTATATATTGAACTTTTGTTTACATTATTGTCTACTTGAAGTAACGCAATTCTGCGTTGCATAACTCTTAGTCTTGCCAACAACTCTTCGACAGAAAATGGTTTTGTAAGATAGTCATCTGCCCCTGCATCTAAAGCCTCTATTTTATCTTCATCTTCACTCCTTGCGCTAATAACAATAATAGGCATATTTGACCATTCCCGAATCTTTTTTATAATTTCAACTCCATCCATATCAGGGAGCCCCAAATCCAAAAAGACCACATCAGGATCATGCGTTGATGCCTGTATAATAGCTTCTTCTCCATTTTGCGCCAGCAAATATTTATAATTATGTGTTTTCAAGGTAGTTGCAATTAAATTTCTAATAGGAGAATCATCTTCAACTACAAGTATCTGAAACTTATTCATTTATTATTACCTCTCCTTTTTTTAAGTAAAAAGTAAATATACAGCCAAATGGAATATTATCCTTTACTTCTATACTTCCACCATGTGCCTCTACTACAGATTTACACAATGCAAGTCCCAGGCCCATACTTCTCTTACTATCAGCAATTTTATTTTGTCCCGTATAGAACATATCAAATACATGTTCCTTAATTGTATCATCCATTCCTGGTCCATTATCTGATATATTAACATAAACCATGTCATTTTTATTTCCATATGCAATCTTAATAATCGAACCTGCTTGTGTATATTTTATTGCATTATTCACAATATTTATAACAACCTGCATAATCAACTTCGCATCGATATTGGCGATAATCAACTCCTCTGGACGACAAACTTCTATGTCATGCTCCACCTTATTTCTATCAATGTGTTTTAGCGCCTCGTCTATGACATCATCCATAATCTCTATTGATTGATTCAATTTCATTTCACCATTTTCAATACGAGTGACAGACAAAAGATTTTCTACAAGTTGTATCAACCATTCCGAATCGTCATATATATCCGAAAATATTTGTTTCCTGGTTTCATTATCTAACATTTCATAATGGTTACACAAGTTACATGCATTACCTGATATAGAGGTAAGAGGCGTTCTTAAATCATGTGATATCGTACGCAAAAGATTTGCTCTGAGCTTTTCCTTACGGGCAATCATTGATGCCTCTTCCTTAGCTTTCTCATTATCAAGATTTACGAAAGCCAATGCACATTCACCCAAAATTGATAACAACACGCTATATTCAAAAGAACTCAGTGATTCATGTTCCACTAAAATCCCTAGGATTCCATATACAATGTCATTGTTCCGAACTGCCAGATATAAATGTTTGGCTTCTGAAAATTTTTCTGTTGTAGCACCTGCTCTCTTTTTATTTTTCAACACCCACTGCACCACTTCATCTTCTGAATCATCCATATATATCTCACTATTTCCATATACTTCTTTTTCATAAATATAACCTTTATCAATCCTTCCATTTTTAACGGGATAAATAACGATATCTTTGTCCAATAATAGAACCACTTGGTTTGCCATTACCTGTAATACATCATCATACGTTCTACTTTTCTGTAGAAGTTGATTTGTGTCAAATAATACTTTTGTCCGATAAGCAGCGCGAGCAGACTCTCTTGCGCTGTCTTTCAGGCGATATGCCAATGAACCTGTGAGTAATGCGGCAAGTAACATGATAATAAACGTCACATAATATCCTGGTTCATATGCATGAAAGGTATATCTCGGCTCCGTAAAAATATAATTAAAAAGAAGTACACTACACAACGAACTAATTAAGCTGCAAAAATGACTTTTTGTTAAGACAGCATTAAGCAAAACCCCAAATATATACACCGTAATAATGTTCGCCTCTGTAAATCCGCTACGACTAAAACACAATCCCAACACTGTCGTAACCAGCAACAGTGTTACGGTAATCAAAATATCCTTTTTGGTTGGTATAATATACTCCGTCAGTTTTATCTTTCGGTTTTCCTTTATGTCCATTTTTGAATCCGGGATAATATAGATGTCTACATTAGGAGCAGTCATAATGAGTTGCTCGGTTAAAGTCTGCTTCTCCCAAAAATAAAATTTTTTTGTGTTGCTTCTACCAATCACAATTTTTGTGACACCAGAGATTCTGGCAAATTCCGCTATCTGAAATGAGATATTTTCCCCAATAACAGTCGTAATTTCCGCTCCTTTATCCTCTGCATATCTTATGTTATTTTGTAATCTCTCCCGATCCACCTCATTGAGTGAATTCTGCCTTACATTTGATACATATAAAGCTGTAAATTCTGCATGAAATGCATTTGCAAGATTTGCCGCTTCATCAATAATCCTTTTGTTAGAAGGTGACGATGACAGACATACCAAGATATGTTGCTGTTTTTCTCTTACTATACTATCATTTTGACTCATTCAGTTTATGCTCCAATTTTTTCTTACATCATACCACTTTTTTCTATTAAGATAATCTCAAAATTTATATGATCCTTTCTAAACTTGTCAATTTCCTTGTCAATCTCCTCAAGTGACATATTTCCAGATAAACGAACGACCACTGGCTTCCTTTTTTCCATTTCTTTTGTCATTCTTCTCTCATTTTCTAATAGAAAACGATCTACAGCCCTCATCACATAATATCCAAAAACAAAGACTGCCATAATTACCAATACTACTATGATATTTTCCAATCAAATCGCCTCATTTCATATGTGAAAACATTTTTGAATTGCTTTATGTTCGCCAACCACAAGAAGTGTTTGTCCCTCGTTCAAAATATCGTCTGGCGATATAGCCAATTTCATACTCCCCTTCTCCTTAATTGCCATAATATTAATCCCATATCTCTGTCTGAGATTGACTTCTTGTATATTCTTTCCAATCCAGGCATCTGGCAGTTCCACTTCGAAAATCGCATAATTATCATCTAGCTTTACATAGTCCAAAATGTAATTTGATGTATACCTTATTGCTGTCCACTTTGCAATTTGTTTCTCCGGATTCACCACTTCATCCGCGCCATTTCGTAAAAGAAATTTTTCCTGAACTTCACGATTTGCCCTTGAAACAACCATCTTTCCACCAAGTTCTTTTAATAACGATGTTGTTTCTAGAGAACTTTGAAAATCACTTCCAATAGTTTCAATACATACATCGTAATTATTAATTCCTAAAGATTCCAAAAAGTTAGCATTTGTACTATCTCCTATCAACGCATTTGTTACATATGGCAACGCCTCATTTACTCTGCTCTCGTTTTTATCTATCGCCATTACTTGATGTCCCAATTCATGAATTTGTTTCACAATCAACATCCCAAAATTGCCAAGACCTATTACCAATACTGATTTCATTTTTTCTCTCCTTATCCTACTGTAATATTTTCTATTGGATACTTTAATGTACTTGTATCCTTATGTGAAAAAGCTGCATATATAATTGTCAAGCCTCCCACACGTCCAAAAAACATCAGCAAAATCAATATGATACGCGAGACTTCTGAAAGGCTTGTCGTGATTCCAAGAGTAAGCCCCACTGTACCAATAGCTGAAAAGCTTTCAAACATGCAATCCAATATCGGCAATCTTTCAACCATACTGATGATAACAGCAGCTGACACTGCAAAAAACTGATACATAAACATAATAGTTGTTGCACTTTTTACAATGGAATCGTCTATTCTTCGTCCATAAAAATTTGCATTCTGCCTTCTCCGAAATACTGCAACGGCATTTGCAAATAAAACAGCAACCGTTGTTGTTTTCATTCCTCCTGCTGTAGAACCCGGAGATCCACCTATTAACATTAGAATCATTGTCATAGTTTTTCCTGCATCAGACATTTTTGATAAATCTGCTGTATTAAATCCCGCCGTTCTTGGCGTTACAGCCTGAAAGATAGACATACAAATACGTTTTTCCAAAGGATTGTCATAAAATTCTACAAAAAAGAATAAAATCGCGGGTACGAAAATCAATATTATTGTCGTTACCAGAATCACTTTCGTCTGCATTTTATATTCCTTAAGGCGTGTTTTCTTCGTTGCAATATCCCTCCATGTAAGAAATCCCATTCCTCCCAGAATAATCAAAATACATACCACCATATTTAGATATACATTTCCTGAAAATGAGGTTAACGAACTAAACTTCCCTGTCTTATCTCCCATAAGGTCAAATCCTGCATTGCAGAACGCAGATATAGAATGAAAGACAGATAGCCATATTCCTTTTACCCCATATTGCGGCACGAATACTGGAAATAGCAATAATGCGCCAATCCCCTCAATTGCAAATGACGTCAAAAAAAGAAATCGTGTCAGCTTGACAATACCACCAACCTGTGGTGCGGAGAGTGCATTTTGCATGGTCTGACGTTGCATTAAACTGATTTTTCTTCCTGCAATCATAGAAAGAAACGAGGCTACAGAGATAACTCCTAGTCCACCAACTTGTATCAGTATTAAAATCACTGTTTGTCCAAAATATGACCAATATGTAGCCGTATCATATACCACTAGTCCTGTAACACACACCGCAGACGTGGCTGTAAATAAAGCGTTTCCAAAGGTAGTAACCTCACCTGTTTGCGACGAAATAGGCAACATCAATAACATTGCTCCTAACAAAATGACCCCAACAAATCCTAATGTTATAATTTGAAAAGATGTTAACTTTTCTTTTATTCTTACAAGGTCTGACACCTATACTTCCTCCGTTCTTTCTTTTTCTACAAATATTTTACGTCATAAAAAATAAGGTGCCATAAATTGTTTTTTTCTGATATAAAGATTGTATAAAGATGAAAAAAGCCATCCGGTTTAACCCAGATGACTCTTTTTACATCTTAATATATCCACTGTGTGCGCCCCGGCGCCAAGCAGCTCCGGACGTTCACATGTTGACAAGTGATACTCGATAAATTTCGCAAACATCTCTTCCGACATAGCATTTAATTCCCTGCGCATATAGTCTGCCGGTCCATCCGCAGAAATTGTCTGCACATGCTCCAGTCCTGCTGCATCACGCAGTTCTTTCATATCTTCCAACCGCACATAGTCGTACAGGTCTTTTTCCGTGGAATGACAATGGAAGTTATCGTCCAATCGTCCGTCTTCGATACACGCAATTGCATTCCCTTCTTTAAAACCATAGGTGAGCACACCATATTCGTTCATCAGATATGCCACCAAAATATAACCATCTGGCTTTGTCACACGTTTTGCTTCCATCAACGCCTGCAACTTATCCTCGAAGGAATACAAATGGTACATGGGTCCAAACAAAAGCGTCAGATCAAAACTTGCATCCGCAAAACGCTTTAACTTTCTAGCGTCTCCCTGATAGGCTTGCAGGAAAAATTTCTTGCCCACCGCACAGCACTCCTTTTCTGCCCGATCAGCATTCTGCTTTAAACGTCCTAGATTATATTTCACATACTCCACAGCCGTCACATCATAGCCCTCTTTTGCCAGTTCCACCGCATAGCGTCCGGTTCCGGCACCGATATCCAGAATCTGTAATGTTGTATCCTTTGCATTTTCCCCTTGCAGAATCTCCAGATACTTATGGATATATTTCATGGAAGTAATATACTCCACCTGCCCGTGCCTGCGTATCAGGCGTTTATCTTCATTAAATTTATTATAGTGAGCCGTCAACTCATCCATACTCAGTTCATCTCCAATAGTTTATCTGTCAGTTTGCGCAGTGGCACAAGAGGATCCCATTTCTTCTTAAAGAGCAGGATCCATAGGAAGATCGTTGCAAAAATGCCAATAAGTGTGACGATCATGCCCTCTTTAAAATATGCGTAAACGTAATGGATCCGTGTTGTTCCAGCCTTAACCGTGATCAGTTCATTCTTTACACCGAATTTCCGGTCAGACACAAAATTGTCCTGGTATGCTACATTGGTGCATACATCCTGGTCCGTCTTGATCGTCATGCCATTTGCATCATAAGTGATCGTCAGCGGAACGATCTCATAAGAAACATTGGTATCTGCCTCTTTCATGGCAAACATCTTTTCCACCAGGGTCCGCAGGTCTGCCTGTGGGTCCTCTGCCAGCATATAAGGCAGGCTCATGCCCACGACATGAATATTCTTGTCGTAGGTCGCAAAATATCCCAGTTCCAAGCCATCTGTCACAAAATTTTCCATCGTCACGTCATCATTGCTGCTCGTCAGATATTGGGAAACCCACTTATATGGCAGATCAAATGTATAAGTATCATCCCCATACCGCCACTCGGAAACCTTTGCCAAAGTGATATCCTGAACCTCAATACCAAAGAGATTTCCTATACCATAACGATTCTTCGGAATACTTCTGGCATCGATATACACCTCTGTCCCGGCATCTGCCAAAGATGTCAACAATTCCTCGAACTTTTGTTGATCACTATAGGTAAATCCGGACAGATAGATCTTTTTGTACTGTTTGAGATCATCCAGAGAATAGTCATCCAGATCCTCACTTGCACCAGCCACAAAGGACGGATACATGTAGGAAACATACAAGGCAGACGATCCGATCGCCAGATTGTCAGCCGATATATTCACACCGAACTGTCCGTCTACCCCCTCCAGATCAAAGAGGATCACATCTGCATTTTCGTCCACAAAGGTATAGCCATATCTCTTTGCCGCCGCTACAATGTCCTCTGTCGAAAATCCCTTTGGCAGGATAGATTTTTTCAAAAGCGCACTGTCACAGCCCAATTCCAGCAATTCCTGGAAAGTATAATCATAATATCCATAGCGCGCTGCCTCCGTCATATGCACGATCCGCACATTGGTCGTCGCGCCCTGAATATCCCAGCCCTGCACATAATCCACATTCTTTTCCAGTACAAAATAGGAAACATAGGATTTCAGCGTACTTTCATCCACAAGGCCCATACGGTTTGAAGTCAGGTCTGCCGCCTCGTCCAAGAGGTTTTCCCCGGATACCGGCTCCTCGATCTGGGTAAAATAGAAATAGGACGGCGCCGTATCTAAAAGCACCGCAACCAGTGTCAGCCAGATCAGCCCCTTCTTCTTAAATTCCAGAAAGCCCCACTCATAGCAGATCAAAACATAGCACATCTGCACATAACGCAGCATCCACCATGCCTGCGGCAAAGGCATATGACTCACCAATGGCAAAAATGCATCTGCCGATAAGACAAAGAAGATCAGACCGATGATCGCGCCCGCCTTTCGCTTACCAAAGATGATAATGACAATGGCGATCGCAAACATCGCCAGCCCAAAGGTACAGGATGTCTCGCCCTGCTGTCTGGTTGTCACACTTAAAGACAAGAGCAGGTTCTGGCTCCAATCCGACATACGGTTTGCCGTCGAAGAAGAGGATCCCGTCACAACGTCACCCAAAAGCGCTGGCAGGAGAACGATCCCGGAAGTCAGGATTCCCAGTACAAAAGCTAAAGGTCCTAAATACCATGTTCCTTTTTTTGCTCCGGCAAAAATACTATACAGTGAAAAAATAATGGCACACATAGCAGTCAACATGATATGAGTCGCAACAAACAAAAATACCATGATCACTGTCGGAATCAAAGATTTTTTCTTTTCGATCAGATTCGTATAAAAATAAAAGAAAAGCGGCAGCATACCCGACATAAAGGCACGGGCAAGATTTCCCTCACCAAACATTAGACGCACGTTATCCGGCAAAAAGAAATAACAAATGCCGATCACGATAAAGAAAAACCGTTGCTCACGATTGGCGATCAGACAAAATCCGATATAACCAACCGCAAAAATGGTCACAAAGAGCAGATAGTAAGATAAGAGCAGACTACCTGTCAGCAGATAGCCGATCGCCATCACATAATAAGCAAAGATCGGCCAATAGCGGAACATCTGAAATCCATTGTACCAGTCCTCTGTATAGAGGGGAAAAAGCACACCTTTTTTGATGTTTTCTCCTAAGAATTCCACCTTATACAAGTGTCCATAGACATCTTCTCCTGCCGGCTGATAACCTCTCAGATACAAGAACAAAAAGATCCCGAGAGAAACCAGTATGCCGACCAAAATTTCAATGGCAATATATTTTTTATTGTGGTTCTGTTCTTTGTTTTTTTGTTTCATAAGCCTCTAAACTCGTTCTAATTGCTTTTTTCCGTGCTTTCTTACACCGATCAATAACAGTATCGCTGCCACAAGTGCTCCCGCAGACAAGAGCATACCCTGCGTAAAATATGGATAATACAGGATGATCGTCGTCGTACCTTTGTTGACATAAACCTGATGCCCATTGATGTCATAATCATCAGATGCAAGCATATTATCCGTGTCGGCAAGTGTCGTGTTGACATTGTCATATTGGGATGTGATCGTCACTTCCTTATTCTGCACATCTACGGTCAGCGGCACGATCTTATGATCCGGCTCCTTGGTCACATAAGAACCGATCAGATCGTCTATGATCTTTTTGCTGCCATCCTCATCCAGTGTCCGGTAATAATGATATGCCAGACTGATACCGATAAAAGTAATATTTTCATTCTTGGCTGTTCCGGCAAACGCCATCTGTACGCCGTTTTCATACAAATAACCCTTGACGTTGGTCAGACCGTTCATACAGACGGTCTTCCACTCTGTCTCGTCTTTCGGGAAGAGTTCGCACAGAACTTCCTGATCGTTGTAATAAAGGATAGGATAACCATTTTCAAACTTGACACTCTGACAATCCACACCTAAAAATTCCTGGATACCCGTGTAGGTATCGGTTGGAATACTGCTGGCATCGACCACGACTTTAACCCCTGCCTTTGCCAGTTTCATGACCAGATTTTCCGCGCTGGTCTGATCGTCATAGGTAAAACCGGACAGATAGACCAGTTTATAGTCCTTTAAATCAGCAAAAGAATAATCGTTTAAATTATTTGATTTCCCTTGGATCATATCCGCATAGGAATAGGTCAAAAGTTTCCCCGACGTGCCGATACTGATAGCATCATACCGGCTGACAACGCCAAAGGTTTCCGGTGTGTCCTGATGGAAAAGATAATATTTGCCCTTGCTGGCAACCAGATCATAGCCACAACTTTTCGCCGCCGCGATCACATCCTCCATATCTTTTGCGAGATACTTGGTCGCATCCGTATAGATCAACACCGTATCATTTCCAAGTAAAAGGAGCCGGTCAAATAAATAGGTGTAGTGTCTGGCTCCAACCGCTTCGTTCACATCCATGATATTCTCGGATGTTGCCGCATACTGCCAGCCATTGCCTCCGCTCTGTGCCACTATGCCCTGTCCGTCATCCGCTACCGTTGCCACATAGGCTGCACTTGCGCCATAAATATCACCATCCAGGAAATACATGCGCTGCTTTGTGATCTGTCGTGCCTGATCCAGCAAAGTCGTCTTTTCAAAAACATCCAACTGGTCTGTCGCATCATAGTATGCCTGCCCCTGATTTACCTTGATCGATGGATAGGCATCTATGACAAGCACCGCCACACAGGCAAGATAAAAGATCTTTTTCAAAGATTTCCAATAAACAAAACTAAGCAGGATCATACACAGGGCTATGGAGATATACTCTGTCATCCAGAAATATCGTTTGCCCGGCATATTGGATAAAACAATATAGGCACTGCTGGTCGTTCCCAGAAAGAGGATAATGCCTGCCACATAGCCAACACGTGACTTTTTGGAACCTGCAAGCACGCCAAAGACTGCCAGTAAAAAGGCAGCCAGCCCAAAATAATAATGCTGGTCATTTCCCTGCAAACGATAGACCGGATTTAAAGACTGCAAGGCGCTCTGGAAGTAATTTTTCATGACTGTGACATTGTAGGTATCCGATCCGTCCCCCTGCAAGGATGGATAAAGCCATACGCCCAGAAGCAGGATGCCAAGCACCATAGCTGCAACTGCAGGTAGGATACCCGGCTTCTTTTTATACATAAAATGTACCAAAATGCCAAACAGCAGGACCGTGATCGCCACAAAAATACTGTAGCGCACACTGCATGCCACGATCAAAAACTGGCTGACGATCATACCAGCTAAAGTTCTGCTCTTTTTGACCTCCGTAAAAAACCACTCATAGGTAAAGCCGATCAATACCGGCAAAAAGATCATGGCACATGCTTCTGCCAAATTTCCCAATAAAAAGAGGGTATGCATATTATTGGGCATAAAGAACCAAAGCGTGCCGACCAGAAATCCGGTCTTCAGGCGTCCGATCTTCTTTCCGATAAAGATCCAGCCGACCGCGCCTGCAAAATAGAGCAATCCCACAAAAAGGAGATATCCTGTATTGGCATCGCCGCCCACAAGAGCCTGACACGCTGCTATAAGATAGATCGGCAGAGGCTCCACATAACGGAGTAACTGCTCCCCATTAAACCAATAAGGATCATAGAGAGGAAACCCGTTTCCCTCACCTATGCCTTTGAGAAGCATCTTTGCACGATAGATATATTGTAATGTATTTGTTCCTGCGGGATAGTTTCCACCGCGATAAAGCATATATACAAGGCCAACTGCGATCAGGACATAAAGCACCAGCATAACAGCGATCGTGCATATCGTCTTACCTCTTTTTTTCATGGTCAGTCTTCCTTTTTCTGCGCGATCCGGTCAACGACTGCATCAATTTCCGCATCCATGCTTTCCTTGCGTCTGTTTCTGATCGTTTCCTTGAAATCCTCGTCTTCCTCGAAACTGATGATGTAACTTCTGGTCGGCGTTTCGCTGCTCTCCATCTTGATCAGTTTGGCATCGCCAGCCTCTACAATATCGCGGATATCTAAGATAAACTTTTCGGACATGTTTTCCAGGGTTGGAATCACAGTGTCAAAAGGTTCAAAATTGTTCATGATTCCGTTTTGATACTTGGCAAAATACTCGCTGATAGATTTCTCGTAAGTATTAAATTCCACGAACTCATCATTTTTGATCATGATGTCAATGGTAAATTCCCAAGTGTGGGGATGTGTCTCGCCCTCCACACCGTTGATGATGATATAATGATTCGCATTGAGATAAAATTTAAAACGATAGGTACGGTTCAACTGTAATGCCATGAATTACCACTCCTTTTCTTCCGCTTCCGCGCATGCCTCTGTAATGGTCTTTTTGCTTTCCTTAATATCTTCCATGTGGCGGATCTGATCGACCGCTCCCACATTATGGATCACGCGCCACGCCATTTCATAGGTATAGTGACACATGAGGAGAATGATCCTTGTGTCATCTTTCTTAAATCGCAGGATCTCATCATCTAATTTGGTCATAGAATCTGCCAAAAACTGTTTGGTGTCCGCCTCCGTTGCAAAACGCAGCACCGCAAGCACTGCCTGATCCACATTTTTCTCATCCAATTTGCGGGCAAATGCAGGAAGCACTGCCTCCTGATAAAGATTTAATCTCGTATCGTAGGCATCCCTCTCCTTTGCTTCGCGCTCCAAGCGCTCGATGTGCTGGTTCTGGATCTCCAGACGGCTATGCAAAAGATTGTTATCAAGTTCCCGCTTCTTTACCGTCATTTCTGCTCCCATGGCTACCAAAAGCATGAGTACCATAATGATGATGACATAAATATACATACTGATACGTGTTGACAAAAATTCGTTGTTATCTAAGATAACGGTCTCATCGGTCAAAAGACACAGGGTATATTGTGTGTCATTGTAGGAAAAGATCACACCGGATGCCACATAACGGGATCCGTCCATCTTGATCAGTTCATGGGTCACATGGTTCAAGCGCAGGGATTTTACAAATTCATCTGCCGAACTTGTGTCATAAAACTTATCCAGTGAAGTCCCCTGATATTTGTCTGTCTCTGTAACATTTTTGACAAAAAGGATATTCTCCTCTTTTGACAGGGTCCAGTAATGTGTATTTCCACTATCCAGAGTCTCTATAATATCAGAAATGATGCTTTCCTCGGTTCCATTTTCCTGTAAATTGATCTGATCCAGCACCAACTGCACATAGTTATCCTGCTGGGTCGCATAAACATTCATAATTGTAGTCGTATAGCGCTTCATCAGATAATGTCCCATCGCCGACATGGCTGCCACCACGACCAGGGTAAGGATCAGTATATTCCGGAATTTTCTTTCCAGTTTCCTGATATCTGTCTTTTTATTCTGCCATTCTGCTGTCTGTCGCAGTTCTTTCTTTTTCAAAATCCTGCCTCCGTTTATCATCATATCTTATGGTCATTCGTCTTCCATCCCCGGCACATTGACAAATGCACGGAACTTCTGGATGGCTCCCCGAATACCGGATGTATTGCCTAAAAACTCATCTTTAAATGCCTGCTTTTCTTCGGTAAAATTACGTGTTTTCCATGCACTGCTGGTATTGATACTGTTGATGATCCCTGCAAAGCGGATGAAAAATACCAAAAGGTTAAAGAATGGCAAAAGGAACACCACATACCACTGCTTCCTATAATACTTCTGCAATTCCTTAAATGGCTTTAGGAATACCACTGTCGAAAAGAAATAGAAAAATCCCACGACGAAGTAGCCCAAAAACAGGATCGCTATCGAAAACAAAACCATCTCCATGGAGTAATTCATAAACAGCAGGCAGATCAATGCCAGATACCAGATCATGCGCGGGAAAGCAAAAGTATGATCGTAGACCAGGGTGCGCACGGTCGGGTCAGAAAACATGCGGTTGACCTTCAATTTGTCCTTTAAGAACATGGAAGAAACTTCCAGACTTCCGCGCTGCCAGCGCTGTCTCTGCGTATATAACTTGTTCATATCATCGATCGGGTCAACAAAAAAGATGGCATTCTCACAGATCTGCACCTTTTCTTTTTTATTGTAGCGCATCTGGAAAGTCAGTTCCGTATCTTCACAAATGGTGTCCGTATTATACATATGCGAGTTTAACACGGCCGACTTACGAAAGGCAGAAAAAGCCCCCGATAAGGTATAGACCGAATTTGTCTCGGATGCATAGTTTCGCCCTGCCAAAAATGCCTGCGCATATTCCATGAACTCTGTCTTGCGCAATAACTTTGGAAATACCCAAGGATACTCCTCGATCAAGCGCGGCTCGATCAAAATAGCCCCGGTCATGACCTGGATCTCCGGGTCTGCCTCAAACTTGGCGATCAGATTTTTCAATGCCGACCTTTCCAAAATACCGTCACTGTCGATATTGATGATGTATTTGCCCTTGCTGTTAAAAAGCGCCATGTTCAGCGCCTTGGACTTACCTTGTTCTGCATTGAGCCACTGCATGATCAGTTCCGGATACTTGGACTGACACCGGCAAAATACCTGAAAACTGTTATCCTTGCCCTGATTATTGATCAGATAGACATTGATGCGGTCATTTGGATAATCGCTCTCATAGATCGATCGGATGCAGGCTTCCAGTGTGCCCGCAGAATTATACACAGGGATCATCAGAGTGATCTCAGGATAAAATCCCAAGTTCTGCTCCTCTGACTCCTTTGTTTTTTGTTTGATACGTTTGTGTTTGCGAAATAATATAAAGATGTTACCAATCGCCGGGACCATTTCCATGATAAATGGAATGATGATCCACGCAGCCCAGAAAAGAAAGGAATTTAACACGCTATTTATCGTGACCATACGCAAATCCTCCCACTTTTTGCCGGATAATCTGTGCCTTGGTAAATACAAAGAAATACAATATTACAGTCAGTGCATAGAACACCAATCTGCCCACAATGGTATGTGCTATATGATAGGCACCGATACCATTGAAATAGATAATGGTACAGATGACGGCAATACGCAGTGCATTGGCAAGGATAATGTAAAAAATGCCAACTACACTTACAATGATACGTTCAAAAATGTTGTATGCCTCAAAAAAGACAAGCAATGCCAGATATGCCATGATCTCCAGAATACCGGAACATTCAAAGTCGATCTGGAGCGTGATGGCTCCGTCGGCGGCATTGACAAATAATACGCCATACTTGAAGAATGCCGTATACATACCTGTGATATCACCAAAAACACCAGCCACTGCAGCAACTACTTCTGCCAGTGGCTGGGTCATAATAGGTCTTACCCATACCATCATGATGATAAAAAGTCCGCAGGCTCCCCAGAAATACTTCCAGGCTTTGAGCTGCGCTTTATGCATCAGATAGTAAATATAAATCCAAACTCCGATTAAAACGAATCCAATGATATTTTTCATGCTAACCTTCCGGTGCGTTTTTTACGATATACCTGTGCGATCACAACAACTGCCAGACACAGGAGAATACCTAAGATCGGTCCTGTAGATGTACCGCCACAGGATATCCACTGCGGTCCGATACGAACATAGTTCACATGGAATGTCTTCATGTCGGACTGCTTGAGATTCCAGTCATAAGCACCCCATTGCTCCGGTGCCTTATTCACAACCTCTACCAAAGTTGGAATATCAATGTAGTATTCCATCTGTGCCCTGCCGGTCTTATCGACATGGATATAGGCTCTGCCATATGTATAAGTCCATGGATTATTGATGTTGCTAGCAGATCCTACATATGCTGTATCAAAAAGATAAAATTCATAATCTCCGGGTCCAAGATTGGTTGCATCCTTCCACTGCTGCACATTGCCATTGGCATCTACGCCACGCAGGGTGAAATACATGGTATTTCTGCTGTTTTGACCGTTTACACTCAAAGTAATGAAATTAAATGCATCGCGATAGTAAGCACCATAATAATCTACATAGCCAAAGAGAATATCACCATCCGAATACAAAGCCCCGGAAGCATCTGCCTTGGTATTGTAACCGATGGATGTCTTCTGATAGCCTTCCCAATCAGAAAAATCATAGTCATAGGAAATCTTTTTGAGCGTTCCTGTCGTTGTATCATCTGTATCAATGCCTGGTGACTGGTTGACACAGCCCTGTGTGATATAGATCGGTGTCGTATCCGTCATAATACCGAAATTGAGGGATGTGATCTTGTCATTAAAACCTTGCAGACTGGATACCGGCACGGCAATCTCATACTCATGATTGCTATAGCGGAAGTCCAACTCACGCAACTCTTTGCCGGATCTGACATAGGCAGCTGCATTGCTGATCATGATATTGGTCTTGGTACCATCACTCAGTTCAATGCAGTAAGTACCATTATTCCATGGGCCTACCTGTGTTGCACAGCCATCCCACCAGTCCTGCTCACGCAGATAGAGATAAACATAATCTCCGATCCATACAGCCGCACCTTCCTTCAAGGCGCTTGCCGGGTTCTGCGTTTTTTGCACATTATTCCAATCCGAGAAATTTCCATCGATCGTAATGCCGTTTGCTGTAGTCACTGCCAGGTCAGCATTTGCGTCCTCTGTAGTATCTTCTTCATTCTCATCAATGGTTTCCACGGTCTCCTCTGTGGATGCTTCGGAAGAATTACCATTGCCGTAGCCCGTCTCATCCTTCGGCTTTTCCAGTACAGACGCACCGTCGATCGTTGCAATATCACTGCCGGAAACGGAAACACCGGCATAGGTTAAAGTAAAGTCCTCAGATGGGAACCAGGATCTTGGAATAGCAACTTCAGCGAAGGCAGAATCTACATTGTAATCTGTATTGCCGCCCTCAAAGACCAACTGCGCCCCGGATATATTGTTGTTCCAGCCATCCTTGACAACATAAGATCCACTGCCGTCTGACCAGTCTTGTACAAATTGAATGGTGCTGTAATTGGCATTGTAAAGTTGACTGTCATTGTATGTAAGGCTCACCTTGGTATTGCCGATCGCCTCGCCATATGCCCCGGTCGGATTCTGCGCTGCATATAAATACAGATAACTGCCCGATACACAGGTCTTCCAATCGCTGACAGAGCCATCTGCGGAACCACGGCTGGCGATACTGCCCCAATCCGCGCTATTGCCATCGCATACGACACTGTCCGATGCCAGTACATCCCTTGCCTGATCCGGCAACAGACAGACTGCCGATGCAACAGCCATACTTCCTGCTAATAATAATGAAATTATTTTCTTGCCCTTCATGCACCTCATCCTCTTATCATAAAAAACTACACTAACATCTTTTATAGTAAAACATTATACCCACTATATGCCCATATTTCAAGAATTCTGCCCTTGAAATATATGTCAATCCTGTGCGTTTTATACTGAATTTATCGGCATTTTCCTCTCAGATTTCAACCATTATCCCAACTTCTTCCAAGTATTTTTGGAAAGCAGGATCATGATCGGGAAAATTTCCAGTCTGCCCGCCAACATATCAAAGATCAGGATGATCTTTGACAGAATGCTGAAATCATGGTAATTGCAAGTCGGTCCGACGCCATCCAAGCCCGGTCCGATATTGTTAAAGCAGGCAATGACCGATGTCATGGTTGTTGTCAAACTCTTACCATCCAGACAAATCACAAGGAAACTGACGATGGTGATCATCACATAGGCGATCAGATAAGTGTTCAGATTATCCAGCACCTTCTCGCTGACGACCTGACCATTATTTCTTACAACTAAGACCTTTTGCGGATTTAGGGTCTTTTGCAGATTGCGGTGCAGGTTCTTGAACAAAAGCAGGATACGACCGCACTTAAAACCACCGCCGGTACTGCCCGCACTCGCTCCACAGAACATGAGGATAATCAGGATCGCCTTGGAAAAGGTCGGCCAGAGGTCAAAGTCCGTGGTTGCAAAACCGGTCGTCGTGATGATGGTCGCCACCTGGAAAAATACCTGCTGAACAGTCTCTCCCAGACTGTGGAACATAGATCTGGTATTGATGGAGATCAGGACCACGCTGGCAAAAATAAGCCCAAGATACAGTTTCAGTTCTTCGTCCTTTAAGACATCCTTCACCTTGCCTAAAAGGAGCATATAGTAACAGGTAAAATTGACCCCAAAGAGGATCATAAATACCGTACAGACATTCTGGATGTAGACGCTGTAACCTGCCATACTGTCATTTTTTATACCGAATCCACCCGTGCCGGCGGTTCCGTATGCAGTACAGATCGCCTCAAAGGGTGACATACCGCCGAAAAGCAGAAACACAAAACATAAGATCGTCAAGGCCACATACAGGGTATATAAGATCGTCGCTGTCTGGCGCATACGTGGCACCAGTTTGCCGACATTTGGTCCCGGACTTTCTGCTCGAAGCAAATGCATGGTAAAGCCGTTGCCCTTGCCACTGGCAGGAATGACCGCCAGAAGAAAGACCATAACCCCCATACCGCCCAGCCAATGGGTGAAACTACGCCAGTAGAGCATGCCATAGGACATTGCCTCCACATTGGTAAGAATGGATGCTCCCGTTGTGGTAAAGCCGGAAACCGTCTCAAAATATGCATCAATAAATGCCGGGATCTCACCGGAAATAAAAAACGGCATACAGCCGACCAGACTCATGATCGCCCAGCCCAGACCCGCACTGACCAATCCTTCTCTGGCATAAAAACGCATCTCTGCCCTACGACAGAGCATAAACATAAGCAGTCCTACAAGGATCGATCCTATGATCGTTGTTGCAAATGCCGTAATGGAAGTCGCCTCGCCGTGGATCAGACTAATGATCCATGCCGGCACCATAAAGACCGCTTCCGTAATGATCACGAGGGACATGAAACGTCCCACCATCTTATAGTTCATACCAAACCTCGTTACTCTAATTTATATTATGCAAACATATCATTTAATGTGTGGAGAACCACATCGCCGTTCGTTACAACCACTAAGGTATCGCCAACGTCAAAGGTCGATTCTCCATCCGGGATGACCGGCATCTTTCCACGCGTGATACACGCGATCAGCACATTTTTGCGCAACTGCAATTCCTTTAACGGCTTGCCACAGTTTCTCGTCTTTTCATCCACGCGAAATTCCAAGGCTTCCATCTGTCCCTCTGCAAAAGAATGTACGGATAACGCCGCACCTGTGGTATTTTCCATAGCACGCACATAACGCACGATCTGGTTACAGCACAACTCCTTCGGACAGACAACGCTTCCCAGGTTCAAGATATCCTGAATCATGGAATTCTCGGTATGATCCACCTTGGTAATCACCTGTTCCACGTTACAATTTTGTGCATAAAGCGAAATGATCATGTTCATTTCATCATAACTTGTCATGGTAACCAGAGCGTCACACTGCTCTAAGCCTTCGCTCTCCAAGAATGTCTGATTGCTGGCATCGCCCCAGATCACGGATACGTCCGGCAGATATTTTGCCAGTTCCACGCAACGGTCTCTGTCCTTCTCGATCAAATGTACATCAATACCGGCGCGCGACAACATCTGTGCCAGATAAAAACTGACTTTTCCGCCGCCACACAGGATTACACGTTTTGCCTTATGGGTAATGATGCCAAGATTTTTCAAAAGGCTTGTCAGTTCCTTGGCTGCCGCCGTTACATAGATACGGTCACCCTCTTTTAAGACGAAATTACCATCCGGTGCACTGACCACGCCGTTTCTTCGCACAGCACACACCAAGACCTTACTCTTTACGATCGAGTTCAGGTCATTCAGTGCAATGTTGCAAAGTTTGGAATTTTCTTTTATCTTCAATTCTACGATCTCTGCTCTGCCACGCGCAAAGGTGTCTCTTCGCAGGAAACCCGGATAATTCAAGAGACGGTCAATCTCAAGTGCAGCCTGTCTCTCCGGATTTACCGTCATAGAAAGCGCAAAAGTATCTCTCATTTTATAGATCTGATCTCCATACTCTGGGTTACGAATACGGGCGATCGTATGAATATCAGGATTCATGCCATGTGCAGTCATGCAACATAAGAGGTTGAACTCATCCTTTCCCGCAACAGCGATCAAAAGATCCGCCTTTCGTATATTTGCCTGCTCTAAGACCTCCATAGAAGCACAGTTTCCCTGTACACTCATAACATCAAAACGGTCAGAACATACTTCCATCACCTGTTGATTATTATCAATCAGCGTGACCTCATAACCTTCTGCCAGCAGTTTTTTGGTCAGCATACAGCCAACTTTTCCGGCACCAGCAATGATAACTTTCACTTTTAACTCCTCCTAGCAAATCAAATTCGCTCATACTCCAATATAGTTGTATATCACTTGTTCCAAAAAGGCAACTGTTTTATCATGTATTCCTCTGTAAATTCTATAAAAAGTGTATCAAAATCTGTCTCCACCCTTGTTAATGCAATGTCACTGATTTTATGGATTTGTGATATCAAACTGATCTTTTTAACTGAAAAAAATTAAATACTTATATATGTAACAAAACTCCTGCTATCTCACGTAATTCAGAGACAGCAGGAGTTTTCTTATTTATAAAGTTTTTGCAGGTATTATGATAAAGCGATAACCTGACCTTCCGTAATGCCATTTTCATTGAAAGCATCCACGCGGACAAAGTAATTCTGTGTGGTAACAAGTGCCTTAATTTCTTTCTCGGTCACGCCAAATACCATATAACTATGATATAACTTGTCTGCCTTATGTCCCCAGAGGATGTTGTAACCTACGACATCATCACTAGGACTCTCGATCGTAACTTTCATGTATCTGCGGTCAGCCTCACGTTTTGCTGCAAATGTAGGAGTCTTTGGCGCCTGTCCATTCCCCTTACCAAAGACACGAAGTCCGCTGACGCATGCTTTCTGGTCGTATGGCACTTCGAGAACTGTCAATTTCAGGTAACGTATCTGTAAGCCATCCTCTCTTACCACAAGATCATGTGGCAGGTTTGTTGTAACTTCTGACTTATCCTCAATCATAAAGTAATCTTTGCCATCCACGGATCCTTCCAATGTCCAGCGTGTGATCAGATCGCGCTCCTCAATATAACGCTTTCCGGTCTGATTTCCACGAAGTTCTCCCGGTGTTGGGATTTCGATCTTGTCGTCTGCAAAGTTGACCTGGATCGCATGTACATCCATAGTCTCGCCCAGGTCTACTTGTACCCATTCACCCGGCTTTTCGCTTGCAGCACGCCACCATGTACGGACATTTTCCTCTGTAACCTTATCCGCACCTTTTCCTTCTTCTGCAGAAGATGCGGTCGCGTTCTTTCCATAACTTAAGAGCATCCACTCCGGATTCTTCCATGGGTCCTGCTTATCACCGCTGACAGCCTGTGGCCAGTCACCATATCTCTGATTACAGAATAATTCGCCGTCTGCATCAAAGCCCGCCGGCCATACACCGACACGACGTTCAAAATTATGATTGATGCTGATACGCATGGTAGAAGTATGCCAAAGGTTATCCTTCTGATCGCGCATGGTAGAACCGTGTCCGGCTCCCGGGATAAATCCGCCTGGTTTGTAAGAATACGGATTATTCTGTGCCAATTTGAAAGGTCCCAGCGGGGAATCCGATACATAAACACCATCCGCATACACATTATACTGTGCTCCCGGACAAGCATACTGGAGATAATATTTGCCATCATGCTTATCCATCCAGGCACCCTCGATGTATGGGCGACCGCTGACATAACCCTTTAACATGATAGCCATGCCCTGCATCTGCGGTGGCAGATTATCCGGATCCATTCCTTGCATCTGCATGAATCCACGATATTTTGCTTCCAAAGCATCGTCTTCCAAAGGCAGGTCGCAATGGTCTTCTCCACAGACTTCATAACCATTTTCACTCCAATTACCATGCACAAGTTCGATTCGCTCCGTCTTTGGCTGCATGGTCTCCGGATCCATTTCCACGCCCCAGATTGGCGTCATATTGGCACATCCCCAATAAAAATATACTTTTCCATCATCATCTACAAAAAGGTTTGGATCCCAGAAATCAAAACTTCCCTTGATCTCCTCATAAGGTCCTTCCTCAATATTCTTGGTACGATAAAAATTACAAGGCTCTCCTCTTTTGGAAGCAGAGAAATAAACATAGTCACCTAAGACGCGTACATCCGGTGCATAGTCATAAAATGGCAGATTGTCCGGCAGACGCTTTGCTTCCCAATTTGCCATATCTTCAGATACCCAGACACCCAGTGTCATAGATGCAAAGATATAATACTTTCCTTTAAAATAAATCATAGATGGATCTGCCGCTTCACGCGATACTTCGATCGCACCCTCACCCAATCCCGGCATAACCTGCTGGTTGAACTGGTAACGGTAATCCACATTTAACGGATTACAAAAATACTTCATATTCCTTTTCCTCCTTCTTATATGCACATTCCAGCGCGAAATTATCTATTCTTATTTTGTATCATAAGGCAGCCTTTCTTTTTTCGATATCAAAATTTTGCTTTTTTTACAAATTTTTATATATCTTTTTGCATCTGATCTTTCTTGGCAAAAAACTGATACAAAAAAATCAACTACTTTACATGGTAATGCAGGTATCTTTTGCTATAATAAATCTAACTTGGCAGAATATTGCCAAAAACCGATTTGACAGGAGGTATTTACTTTGGAAAAACATGTATGGGGACAGACACCCGATGGAGAAGATGTTGTAGTTTACGAACTGACCGGAACCAATGGCATGCGGGCAAGCGTGATGAATTACGGTGCCAATCTTTTGACACTCTTTGTTCCTGATAAAAATAGGGATTGCAAGGACATTGTACTTGGCTATGAACATTTAGAAGACTATTTTACCAACGATGCTTTCTTTGGATGCAGCGTCGTTCCATGCGGCAACCGCATCGGTGATGCCAAATTTACCTTGAATGGCAAGACCTACGAACTGGATAAAAATGACGGTGTCAACAATTTACATAGCGGCTTCCATCCTCTTTGTCGCCGTATCTGGGATGTCGATGCCGTATCCGAAAACAGCATCACTTTTTCTTATAAGAAGAAGGATATGGATATGGGATTTCCGGGAAACGCAACCTATACCGTGACTTATACACTGACAGAAGATAGGGAACTGCGTCTGGACTACACCGGACTTTCTGATGCAGACACAATCTTCAATCCTACCAACCACTCTTACTTTAACCTTGCCGGACACGATGCCGGACTTTCCGCTATGGAGCAGAAGATCTGGATCAACGCCAGCCGTTTTACCCAGACAGACGACGCTTCTATCCCAGACGGCGTACTTCTCGATGTTGCAGGCACACCAATGGACTTTACAACACCTAAGCCTATGGCACCAGAGATGGATGATGCTTACGAGCAGCTTGCATGGGCAGGCGGATACGATCACAACTTCGTACTCGACAAACCATTGGGTCAAATGGGAATTGCTGCTTCCTTCTATGATCCGGCATCCGGTCGCAAGATGGAAGTCTACACAGATCTGCCGGGCATGCAGTTATACGGCGGCAATTATATCAATGAGGGACTAGTCGGCAAGGGCGGCTGTACTTATGGCAAACGCTATGGCGTAGCCTTTGAGACACAGTATTTCCCAAATGCCATCAACATCCCATCTTTCCCGCAGCCGCTAGAAAAGGCAGGAGAGACGGTCAAGACTTCTACCGTTTACAAATTTACGACAGTATAATTATCTAAAAATCCCCGGGACGACTCGATAATCAGACTTCTGACTATCATGCATCCCGGGGATTTTTCTTTTTACACGATTAATTTTTCAGATATTTTCGCATGGCTGCCCCCTGCGCATACTTAGAAAGCGGTGCACGATAGACCAGTTTTGCGATCAGATATTCCAGTCCCACACCAACCAGCGCACTTGCATAGGCAAAGAGGATGACTAGCCCGGGAGATGCCGGAACAAAAGACAAGACAAAACTGCTCTCCCCTACAGATTGATAGCCCATAACATAGGATATCGGACAGATGATCGCGAATAACAATATGATCGATAAAGCATAATACTTATACACCAAAGCCGTGTAGAGATGCAATATAATCATGATCAGACATAAGATGACAAAAGCACTTAAGACAACTCTTGCATGGTCCGGATATACCTTTACCTCCACAATCTTCAAGACAACCAGAATACTCATGGATACCAGAGTGGTCACAAGGTCGCCGAGACACGCCAGTGAAGTCTGAATCTGCTTTCCACGTGGGCTTGCCGCAACCAGCCCCGACATACAGATGCTATAGAGGGTCTGCGTCACAAAAAGCGGTGACATCATCATAAAAAACATGCCCAGCCAATAGGTTCCATGCGAAACTACTTCCATGACAAGACCGATCACATACATGATGAGCATGCTGACCAGTTGTGTTTTCCTCTGAAAACCATATTTTTGAAATTCATATATATATTTAATCTTCTCGATCATAATAACTCCTTTCCATCCTTCTAACTGCCAATCTGGCTTCTAGGATCGTTGCAATAATCGCCAGCAGCAGGGCTACGCCCCATTGCAGGATCAGATTACCCTCATAAAGACAAAAGACAAGGATAACCGCCAGAACCGGGGCCAGATAAGAAAACAGCAAGTTGCTGACATAGCCTGCAAAAAACCGGCTTCCTATGATGGCAAAAGTCGCAACGGCTCCCATGATCAAGCCCGATGCCACCGAACACATACAAATGCCTGCCAGGATACCAAAGTAGAGACACCTGCGAACGCCGTCTACGATCAGCATCTGCCCATACAATTTCATGCCGTTTGTCGATGCCTTCACTAACTCAATCCCGCGAAATTCTTTGCCATATATACCGCTAAAGTTCCAGCTATCTGTAAAGACTTCCAGCAAGATATATCCGATAAGTATACCAAAACCGATCACACTAAACTCCGGATCAGGGCCATCAGATGCAGATAATACCGGAATCCTGCTGGTAAAGATAACAACAAGTGGGATGAGCAAAAGCGCTGTGATCTTGTATATGAGTGTTGTATTATTCCAATACATTTTTATCGCTTTCATCATAAGCCCCCTTACTGTAGATGCACCTTGCTGGATTTTTTCATGATCGCCACACTGATCTGGGACAAGGTCGGTGTCTGAACGGTAACATCTAATCCTGCCAGTTTATCCATATCCTCTGCCAGACAAATACCTTCGTAGCCGTAATTATTTTTTGTCATGCTGTACATAAATTTCTCTGCCGTACAGACATCTTTCAATTCGCCTTTGACATAGACATATTTTTCTTTTAAGTCTTCCACAAAGCCTTTTTCCACCACCTGTCCATGCTCTACAATCACCGCATAATCTGTTACGTTTTCCATATCTGCAATATTATGTGTGGAAAAAAGAACCGTCTTTTCTCCAGCACCTTCCTCCAAATAGCCACGGATCATATCGCATAAAACATCACGCATCAATGGGTCCAGCGGAGATGCCGGTTCATCCAAAAGAAGCATCTGCGTCTCTCTGGCAAAAACGCCGGAAAGCATAAGTTTCATGCGGTTTCCATCTGATAAGTCATTGACCTTTTTTCCTTTGCCCTTGTTATCTTTCGTTGCAACCTGCAACTGTTGGATGTAGTTTTCAAATTTGTTGCAGTCAAAATTCTGATAAAGCAGGTCGGTGATCTCCTCTACCTGTTTGACCGTCCACTGCGGAAGATAATAATTGTTTGGTCCAACGTAGCCGATCATCTCCTTGACAGGGCAATCGGCATTTTCACGCTCCTTATCATCCCACTGTCCGAAAAACTCCATGTTGCCCTTATAATCGAGCCGCACACCTGCCAATGCATTTAAAAGTGTTGTCTTACCGGCGCCGTTCTCTCCGATCAGGGCTGTCGCAAAGCCCTGCGGGATCTTTAAGCACGGCACATCCAGTGTAAAGCCCCTAAACTTTTTGCTGAAATTATTTATTGAAACTGCTGTCTTTACCTCTTCCATTGCCTCTCTCCTATTCCTGCATATTCCATAGCAAATCAAATGTCTTCATTACTTCGTCTCTGGAAATCCCTGCCATCCGCGCAGCCTTGATCGCGTCCGTAAGACTGTCCTCGATCCTGCGCATGTGCTGTTCCTGCAGCATCTGTGAATCCTGTGCGTTGACACAGAAGCCTTTGCCCTGAATGGCGGTCACCAGCCCCTCCTCTTCGAGGAGTTCATATGCCTTCATCGTTGTAATGACACTGATCTTTAGTTCCTTTGCCAGACCGCGGATCGATGGCAGGTACTCCCCCTGCTGCATCTTTCCCGAAAGAATGTCACTGCGGAAAGCATCTGCGATCTGTTGATAAATCGGTATTCCTGAATTTTGTATCAATTTCATAGACATCACCTACCTGTTTTTTAACTGTTATATAACTGTTTATATGTTATATATACAGTATATGCAGTTATATGTCAAGGGTTTATGGAAAAATTATGTAAAAATGTACCTTGGCGCCACAAAAAAAGACTGACATCTGCCAGTCTCTTCTCCGGTCGGAATATTCTCTCTTTTCTGCCTCTACTCCTGCAAAACACGCAGTACATTCCCAATCAATCCCACTTCCAGAACCAAAAATCCAATCAATAGCGCCCGTAATTCCAGATGCTGGTTCAGATTCATATATGTACACATGACATAAATCAAAGCAAACATAAGTCCCCATGCCAAGATCAATATGAACAAGCATTTACGTCTTGCTTTTCCTATCCTCATCTGTGCATATGCCAATGCCTCCTGCAATACTTTCTCAGTCCCCCCTTTCTCTTCTTCCTTTTGATACACATGACATTCCAGCAATTCTTGTAAATTCAGTTCCAGTGCCACTGCCAGTTCCTGCATATTATCTATGTCCGGCAAGCCCCTTCCATTTTCCCACTTGGAAACTGCTTTATTTGTCACATGTATTTTTTCTGCAAGTTCCGCCTGCGTCATATGGAGTTCTGTTCTTCTTTTTGAAATAAATTCTCCTAGTATTACCGTATCCATGTGCATCCCCCTTCCTGTTTGTCAGAATCGTAACATAAAATCTATCTGTATCGCAATCTACGTTGCGTAGACATCTATAGAATCTTCAAAAGAACATGTGCGTAATATCCTATTACATAAAAGCGCAGCAGCCTTTAGACTGCTACGCTTTGAACGTTTCTTTTGACATCCCCATAATCATAGGCGGGATATCATATCTTATTTTATACGTTTTATGTAATATTTCTTGGCAAATGCCAGAGGTATCAAGGTCAGAAGCACCAGCACAGCTCCTACGATGAGCAGGGTATGGGTCGGCAGATACTCCGTAAATCCATAGGAATCTACGAACTTTCCGCTGCGCATGATGATCGGATTGGAGATCATCGGTGCAACGATCATCGGGATTAGGACAAAGAATACGATACGAATGCCCTCAAATTGTCCTCTGGCATCCTCCGGATACAACTGTTTGCCCCAGACGGTAATCGCCTGTAAAAAGAGCATATAACCAAGTCCCAAAACAAAGATACCTAAGAGAAGAACCGGATTCCAAAGCGTCTGCGTATTTACATTTTCTGGTCGTACAAAAAGCCCCAACATACCAACGCCAATGCAATTTACAAAGACTGCTACCTGACACAAGCCCGGAATTTTTCCCTGATTGATGATCTTCGTTGACGGGATAACGGCTAACATGGCAAGCACCAGTCCGATACCTTCCATATATCCCATCATATCGGCAGTAAATCCAAGATAATAAATCATATAATTTCCCAGATGGGTAAAATACATGTTAAAAGCGATAAAATAGACCGCCAGTGACCAGTTTACCCAGACCAGTTCTTTTAACTTTACATACTCTTTTACATTAAAGATGGAAAAGAACTGCTGTCCGAAACTGCCACGTTTACTCTCTTTGAGTCCCGGTGCATCTTTCATGGCAAAGAGACAATAAATGCCAAACAGAATCACAAGGATCCCCATAACAAGAAAGAGCCGCATATAATTGTCATCTGCACCGACAAGCATACCCCCGAGCACTGTTCCCGCGATCGTTCCTATGACCGGCTGCGTTGCGAGCGCTCCGCCTAATTGCCCTCTGTTATCATCATTCATGTGATCGTTGATCCAGGTATTGAAACCGACATCATTTCCCATGGATCCAAAGAAACTCATGACTGCATCCGCGATCACAACCGCTGTTCCTGCCACGATAAGAATGCTTCCCCTGCTATTTCCACTGCCATCCGTCATGTACTGGGTCAGTCCAAACACAATGGTAAAAATCCCCCACAAAATATAGCCCAGAGCGATAAAGATCTTTCGCTTTCCCTTACGATCCGACACACATCCAAACAAAAATGTCGATATGGTCGTTGCGATCGCCGATATGGCGACCATCCACGAAATGATCGTCGGGTCTTTCGCGATCTTTGCATAGACAAAGGTGTTGAACCATTGATTTTCCATGTTCCAACAGATCTGTCCTGCAATTCCCAGCCCCCAGACTAAAAACCAAAATTTTGCCCCCTGTTTCTTTTCTTTCATGCCTTCCCCTTTCCGATGTCTTTTACACCTCAAAATCCATGCAAGAACGCGTCGCCGTGTATGGACGCACCTTGCCGTCTGCAACTGCTACATGCGCCGGATGCACACTATACCCCTGCAGTGCCTCCGCGCTTTCAAATGTCGTATCCAACATGATATCGACATTAGAACTTGGCAGACTCTCTGTCTGCACATGAATCTCAAGCAAGCCCGGGATCTGCCCCGCGAGACCTTCCAAGCCTTCCTTGATCCCTGCCTTGATCTGCTGCTTTTCCTGATCGGAATACTCTTCCTTCAAAGTCCATAAAATCACATGTTTTACCATTTTTCCTCACCTTTCTTTTTATCATTTTCTTTATCATTTTTAACTAAAATATATTTCATATGCCAAAAGATAGCAAGCGTTTCACACTACTTTTTCTATCGTAACTCCTGCTCATGAAATAGTGCATCTACAGCTGCCTGATACGCAACCAGCCGCTCCGATTTTTTGATCTTTTTCAGGTATTTATCCGCATTCGTAAAACAATCCCCAAGATAAAACCACAATTCTTTCATACGGAATAATACATTGCGATCACCCGACATGATCTGTATATAACCTTCTAAGATCTCTTGATGAAAGGCATAGAGGCGGTCTTTTTTCTCCTGCATATGGTCGTGCGCCGCATCATCCGCCGTTTTCCTCCCTACATCATCCGCCGTCTTACTCATTTCGATCAAAAAAGGATTACACAAAAGTCCCCGTCCCAGCATGACGCGATCCAAGTCCGGGAAACGCTCCTTCCTATCTTGTAAATCCTCTGCCGAGCAGATGTCCCCATTATAGCAAAGCCTGTGCCCGCTCTCTTCCATCGCATAAGAAAAGGCATCGAGCCGCGGCTTTCCCTTATAAAAATCCCTGCGCACTCTGGGATGGATGATGAGTTCCTCCAATGGGTATTTCTCATAGACTGCCAGAATATCCTTCCACTCCTCCTCATCTTCCATGCCGATCCGCGTCTTGACCGAGATTCTGCCATCATAACCCGCAAAAATCTCATATAAAAAACGATCCAAGGTCTCCGGGTCTTCTAAAAGACCCGCGCCTCGTCCTTTGGCAACGACTGTCCCCGACGGACATCCCACATTGAGATTGATGATATCATAGCCGTAGTTTTTCAGTTCCTTTGCGACTGCCAGAAAATCCGCACTCCGGTTGGTCAGGATCTGCGGGATCAGACACAGTCCCTGATTGTGGTCAGGCAAAATATCGTTCCGTTCCCGGCTGCTCATCTTTTTATTGGCGATAAATGGTGCAAAATAGCGATCCATAGGCGAAAAGAACTTATGATAGGCATTGCGGTAGACATAGCCCGTCAGCCCTTCCATGGGTGCCATGTAATATTTCATTGGTAAGTTTCTCCTCTGTCTTGTTCATATTATTATACACTGAAAACACAGAATTTACCGCCCCAAATTCTTCTTCTGTGCTATAATTGTCCTATTATCCAGAAATACTATAAAGGCTTGTTGTAAATATCAATAAATGAGGTGATAGATATGAAGTTTGAGAATATTAATGAAGCGCGTTTTGCCCAAAATCTCAGCCGCGCCATTCAGATCGCTACGGTCTCCCATGAAAATGAAGATGATACGGATTGGTCTGCTTTTGCAGAATTTCATCAATTCCTGCGCGACGCATATCCTAAGACTTTTTCGACCTTGGAGGTAGAAGAAGTCGGTCGTGCCGGACTGATCCTGCACTGGAAAGGCAGCGATGCTTCCTTGGATCCGATTGGATTTCTGGCGCATCAGGATGTCGTTCCCATTGCTCCGGGAACTGAGAACGACTGGACAAATCCACCATTTTCCGGTGCTAACGACGGGACTTTTATCTGGGGCAGAGGCGCACTGGATATGAAAAGTCATCTGCTCTGCATCATCGAGGCTATCGAGACTCTGCTGGAAGAAGGCTATGCGCCAAAGCGTGACGTCTATGTATGCCTCGACTACAACGAGGAAATTGTTGCAGGCAAGGACAATGGGGCCAAAAAAATTGCAGCACTTCTCCACGAGCGTGGCATCCACTTTGACAGCATCCTGGATGAAGGCGGCGGCTCTATGGATGTGCATGCCAAAAAACTGCTGGATGCCCATGTGACCATGGTTGGTGTCGCAGAAAAAGGCTATGCCGACTATGAGATCACGGTCAAAGGGCAGGGTGGACATTCCTCTTTCCCGCCAAAGCATACCGCACTCGGTCTCTTGGCAGAACTTATCACCAAGATTGAAAATCATCCGTTTGAGGCGCGCTTTACCAGTCCGGTCCTGTCTATGTTTTCCACCATCGGAAGCCATATGACTTCCCCAATCGGGACAATTTTAAAACATCCGGGCATATTAAAATCAATCCTTGCAAAAGCCATGAAGGGCAATTCCTTTACGGCATCCATGGTACAGACATCCACTGCTGTAACCATGGCATCTGCGTCTCCAGCGCCGAATGTACTTCCGGAATCCGCAAGTTGTGTGATCAATTTCCGCCTTTTGCAGGGGGATACGCTGGCTTCCGTACAAGCGCATTTGGAGGATCTGGCAAAAGATTACGACGCAAGCATCCGCCTGATCAAGGGAAAAGAGGCAAGTGCCGTTTCCCCGATCGACACGCAGGCTTTCCATACCATCGACGCTATTTTTGCCGAAGGCCAAGAAAATGCTTTTTGCACACCATACTTGCTGACAGCCTGCACAGACTCTTACCATTATGAGTGCGTTTGTGAAAATCTTTATCGTTTTTCGCCGTTTTCATTGCCATCAGAACTGACACATACACCGCATTCTACCAATGAGCGGTTCCCGATTGACCAGATCCTTCCGGGTGTTTCTTTCTTCATGCAGTATATCCGCCGTATGGATGCATAAAAAGAATGTGCCTATTATGTGAAAAATCCCAGACGCACGACACGTCTGGGATTTTTTTATATCTTCAAAATTCTTTCTGCATTCTTTCCAAGTATGGTGTCTTTTTCCATCGCTTCGATACGAAGTTCCTTTGCATTCTCCATAGTCGCTTTCTTTTCTAATCGCATTTGTTCTCCTCCTTCTGCGTGTTTTGATACACGTGTTGCTTTTTTGTGACTTCATTGTAGAATCCTTATACACTTTTCCAACATGACTAAGCACAGCCGATGTCACGTTTTATGCCATGTTGCTCTATCCATGCAGTTCTTCCTCTATGCGGAGCAGACGATTATATTTTGCCACACGTTCACTTCTGCTTGGCGCACCTGTCTTGATCTGCCCGGTATTCATGGCAACCGCCAGATCTGCGATCGTTGTGTCCTCTGTTTCTCCGGACCGGTGCGATGCAATCGCCCGATAACCCGCTTCCTGTGCCAGCCGGATTGCATCCAGTGTCTCTGAGACGCTTCCAATCTGGTTCAATTTTATTAGGATAGCATTGCCGCATCCCTGCGCAATTCCTTTTTGCAGGCGGTTGGTATTGGTCACAAAGAGATCATCCCCCACTAATTGTACCTTATCACCGATTTCCAGTGTTAATTTCTGCCAGCCTTCCCAGTCATCCTCATCCAGAGGATCCTCAATGGATATGATCGGATATTTTTCCACCAATTCCTTCCAGTGTGCGATCAATTGATCTGTGGTATAATCCACACCTGTCTTTGGCAAATGATAATACACCTGCCCACTGCTGCTGACAACAGTATCTTCATGAAAGCAGTCTGCCGTGCATTTCCATTCCGAAGATGCTGCATCCAAAGCTATTTTAAAGTGTGTACCCATCTCATACCCGGCACGCTCCACTGCCTCCATGATCGTTTCGATCGCTTCCTCATCCGATGACAATTCCGGTGCAAAACCGCCTTCGTCACCTACAGAAGTCGTCATGCCCTTTTCCCGCAAAAGGGATGCCAGCGCATGAAAGACCTCTGCACACCAGCGCAGACCCTCGCGAAAAGAATCTGCCCCCACCGGCATGATCATGAATTCCTGCACATCCAGCCCGGAGGTCGGCGCATGTACGCCCCCATTTATAATATTCATCATTGGCACCGGCATGCGTCTGCCATAAGTACCCCCTAAGAAACGATACAGCGGAATAGCCTGTGCTCTCGCCGCCGCTCGACAGCAGGCAATCGATACGGCAAGAATAGTATTTGCCCCAAAATGAGACTTGTCCTCCGTGCCGTCCGCCTGCATCATGGCGCGATCAATCGCGTAGATATCTGAAGCATCCATGCCTTTTATGGTATCATTAATTTCATCGTTAATGTGTCCTACCGCCTGCAAAACACCTTTGCCACCATATCGCTTTTCATCACCATCACGCAGTTCTAATGCCTCAAATTCCCCAGTAGAAGCGCCACTCGGTGCTGCTGCGCGAGCTACCGTTCCATCCATAAGATGTACTTCCGCCTCAACAGTCGGATTTCCTCTGGAATCTAAGATTTCCCTTCCTACCACTTTTTCAATTTCTAAATAATCCATATCATTCCTCTTCTTTCCTCATTTTTTATGGATTATTTTTCCACAGATTTATTATTTTTATACAGCGCCAGAATAAACTCGTTTCCCAGCCTCCAACAATCGAATGCTCTTCTACTATGACAACCTTGACCTTTGCCGTCGTCATATGCTGATAAAGATCCGCATTGATCAAATAAAGTATAAGCCATGGAAAAAAATCTCCATGGCTCTTACTTTATTGTATAAACTTTCGTATCACTTCATATCGTTTCTCAAAAACTCTTTTTACAAGAGGGCTCTTTAAATCTGCATCAAATCCATGATAAGAGCCTGATATTACATTTAAATCTACGTCTACTCCGGCATTTTTTAACTTATTGGCGTAAACAATTGCCTCATCCCGCAAGGTATCAAATTGCTGTGGTTCTATATAAGCAGGCGGCAAATCATGTAACTCATTTTTCATAGGAATGGTATAAGTTTCCTTTTTGATCAAAAGAATGATAGGTATCCTTTCTGACTTTTGCTATTTTGCTCTTATATGAGGAGACCTGCTTATTTAAAAAACCGGCAACTTTTGCCAGACTACCATCTCTTATTTTTTTTTCCAGATCTATATTGCTAAAACTTATGGCTTTTTTCAATTCTTTACTATAAGGATATTTCGACTTCATATCTATATTCTCCACTTCCTACATCATGAACAGTACCATCCGGTAATTCGATCGTTGCAACTGTATTACATGGAACTACCGTGTGCAATGAAAAAATATTTTTCTTCTCAGATTTTGTTATATTCCATTCACAGACTACTGTACCCTGCTCCGTTCTGTAACTTCTGCTGCTAGAACGAATCTTTCCATCCGGCTTCGGTGCAATACGAAGGTGTTTAAAACCGGCAGCCTTTGTGTCAATACCTCCTACTGTGCGGAAGATCCAGTCTGCGACAGCACCAAATGCATAGTGATTAAAGCTCAAGTTACCAGGATTTCCGTCATCATCATAGCCATTGCAGTTTTCCCATATCGTTGTGCCGCCCGCATCTACCTCGTATAACCAGGAAGGCTTTTTTGACTGCCACAGCAGCGTATAAGCGAGATCTATTCGTCCGATTTTGCATAGTGCATCAAGCAGATACGGCGTGGTCAGAAATCCTGTATCCATGCACATATCGTTATTCTCAACAGACTTTACAAGATTTCCAGCAAAAGTCTCTTTATGTTCTTTCGGAACCAGATTGAAATAAATTGGAAGTACATATGCTCCCATCAGATCCGAAGGCATAGAACCATCTTCTTTTATAACACCTTTTTGAATGGCTTCCTTCATGCGATCTGCAATATCCTGATATTTTTTCATGTCAGACAAATATAAAATGTTGTCATCGGTCTCTTCAGAAAGAATTTCAGCAATCTTCGCAAAAGTATGAACCGAATTCCACCCGAAAATCGGAGCTGTGTAGCAGGAACTCATACTCATAATATTTTTCAGATTTTTCATATCCAGACCATTTTTGCTCTGACTTGGAATCAACCATTCTCCATAGTGATAACCGGTATCCCAGAGATATTTCTCAATATCATCAGGGAGGGTACTGTCTTTTGGTTTATTGGATGCTGCCTGAAGAATGATATAGTCACACCAGCGTCTCATACAATAATACTGTTGTCTCAGGATATCTGTATTTCCTGTAATCTCATACATAGAATACGGAACAACCACAGCAGCATCCCCCCAGCCGGAAGAAGTTCCGGAACCTTTTACCCCATACATCATACTCATCAGTTTGCCCATAGATGGATAATTTCCATCCTGCGGAACTACCATGGGAATAATGCCATACTCATCCTGATCACATTCCATATTGTACAGCCAACGGGTAAAGAAAGCGGTGCAGTCTTCGTTCAGAAGAGCTGTTCTGGAATAGACAAGCATATCTCCTGTCCATCCTGCTTTTTCCCGCTGCGGGCAGTCTGTCGGCACAGAAAGCATATTAGCGCATTGAGACCATCTGATATTTTCGTAGAGGCGATTCAGACGTTCATCTGATGTCTTAAAAGTACCGAGATTTTCCTTTTCTGTTGATACGACACATGCCGTAAAATCTTCTGCTTTTGGCTCAATTCCGGTCACACGCACATAGCGGAAACCATGGTATGTAAAATGAGGTTCATAAGTGGCTGCAGTTCCATCACAGACATAAACATCCTTCTGGTCAACACCTTTTCCCACGCCGCCGGCTCCCTGAATATTGTTAAAGAAATTTCCCTGCTTGTCCAGTATCTCACAATGTTCTAAGGTAATCTGTGTTCCCTTTGGAGCATTTACCTTCATACGGACAAATCCCGCAATATTCTGTCCAAAATCCAGAATCCATTCTCCTTTCGGACTTTTCGTCAGTCGGGAAACAGGAAGTTCCTTCACGATTATGACAGGCTCTCCAATCTGAGAAACCAGGTTCTCATATCCATAATTTGCTTCCATGCAGGAAGTCCATCCGGAATCCATAAAGTCTGCACAATTCCAGTTTTTTATCTGCTTATTCGCATCATAATATTCTCCTGCATACAAATCCGCAGACAGAACGGGACCGTTGGAACATTTCACATCCTCGTCAGAGATAATCATATCCATTGAACCATCCGGGTAAGTAATTTCCAACTGAAAGAGTACTGCATGTGCATAGTCCATTTTTTTCATATTGGGCAATGACTGAGGACATAAATACCATCCATCCCCCACATGCATGCCAATGGCATTCGAACCTTCTGTCAACTGCTCTGTCACATCATACGTCTGGTAGCACAGATATTTCTCATAAACGGTATGTTCCGGAGCTAAAAGACGGGAATCTGCCCGGCTGCCATTCAGGTATAATTCATATGTACCATGACAGGTAGCATACAGACGGGCTTTCACAGGTTTATCTTTTAGTGCAAATTGTTTACGAAAAAGAGTGGCAGGCTGCTGTTTCCCAAATCCTGGCTTTCCTTTTTTGCCTTTTTTATGAGCCTTCACCCATTTTGCAGACCAGTCACTTTCTGATAAAAGACCTGTCTCAAAAGAAGATGTGGCAGTCGCAGTATTTCCGTGATTATCCGAAACACGCACAGTCCATAGATACCTCATTTTACTCTGTAATTTTGCTCCTTTATACGGAATATAAGCGTTGCTGCTGCTTTCAACAACCCCCGAGTCATATATGCAGTTCCCCGCAGTATCCTTTATTGTGAGCTGATAAGACTCCTGCATGGTATTCGGAATATCACTTTCCATCATCCAGGAAAAATACGGCACAACATCGATAGCGAGAGGTTTTTCCATGTGAAGCACTTTCAGATTTTTAACTAACATTTCAGCATTCTCCTTTCATTATTTGCTTCATTATAGTATAATTTATACATTGATTTTAGATGTTTTATTGCTGCATGACTATTGAAAATTGCTGTTTTTTAAGGAGGATATATATGTTTGAACATATTTATTTCTTTACTCATCAGGCAGATGGAGAAAATCAGGAGGTACTGGAAGATGAGGCTTATCAGAAAATGGCGAAGAAACACCATCTTCCTCCGGCAGAAGACACATCATTCTGTATTGATGGAAAATCCTGTTATCTTCTGCAGCATCCACTGTCCCGGGAAAAGCAAAAACACTTAATGTATCTACAGTCTTTTTCTTATATGGACACAGGAGCTTCTTACTATACAAAACGCAGTAATTACCCATCCTTTCTGCTACTGTATACCTATGAGGGAATGGGGGAACTGATTTACAGGGGACAGCGTTATACGTTGAGAAAAGGAGACGGTTTTATCATCGACTGTAGAGAAGCACAATTCTACAAAACCATGGGCACTCACTGGTGCCATTCTGATCTGCACTTTTGGGGAGGTCAATCTGCGCTTTTTTACAACGAAAATTTTGCAAATAAACCACCTGTATTTCACTGCACACAGCAAAATTCTTTTCAAACACAATTAGAGAAAATTCTGAGAATGCAAAACGAACCGATGATCAATCGTGATTTTTATATTTCTTTTGAATTGGAGAAAATGCTCTTTCATATTTTAGAATGCCTGAAAGAATTTAAGAATACGGAAGAAATACCGGATACGATCAGCCTTCTTCAAAATTACCTGGAACATCACTTTGCGCAGGATATTACGTTAGAAGCCATGGCAGAATTTACAGGAATCAGTAAATATCATTTATGCAGGCAATTTAAGAAATATACAGGCTTTTCTCCCAGAGAATATCTCATACATCTGCGGTTGCTTCAGGCACAGATGTTATTGCAGTCTACGGAAATTCCCTGTTATAAAATCGGGATTATGGTGGGATTTGCAAATGAGGCAAATTTTATTCAGCATTTTAAAAAAGCATTTGATATGACTCCCGGAGAATACCGGAATACGATAAAAAATTGAATAAGGCGTATAAAATCAAACGATAACTTCCCACCACCACAGTAAAAAGCGGCTGCAAATGGCTTTGAGGAATCCCCTCATATCAAGCCATCTGGAGCCGCTTTTAATATCATATCTTATATTTTATAAAAATGCCTTAACCTTCTTGTAGATACCTGCTGCATCCAGTTCATACTTCTCAAGGAGTTTTAACGCTGGACCAGACTCGCCAAAGCGATCTTCTACACCAATACGAAGTAATTTTGCAGGCTGCTTTTCTGCGAGTACCTCTGCAACTGCACTTCCAAGACCACCAATAATTGAATGCTCTTCTACCGTAACAACCTTGCCTGTCTTTGCTGCAGAACGTACAACTAAATCTACGTCAAGTGGCTTAATGGTATGCATATTGATTACTTCAACACTGATACCCTCTGCTTCTAATTTCTCTGCTGCTGCAAGAGACTCTGCTACTTCAAGACCGGTTGCGATTAATGTAAGGTCTGTACCTTCTTTTAACACAACACCCTTACCGATTTCAAATTTGTAATCGTCTCTGTCATTGATGACCGGCACTGCCAAACGACCAAAACGAAGATATACTGGTCCTTCCATTTCATAAGCTGCCTTGACTGCTGCCTTTGCCTCAATATCATCGGATGGATTGATGATGGTCATACCCGGAATGGTACGCATTAAAGCGATATCCTCGTTACACTGGTGGGTTGCGCCATCTTCTCCAACGGAGATACCGGCGTGTGTCGCACCGATCTTTACATTCAGGTGTGGGTATCCAACAGAGTTGCGGATCTGCTCAAAAGTACGTCCTGCTGCAAACATAGCAAAACTAGAGCAGAATGGCACCTTGCCTGTGCTGGCAAGACCTGCTGCAATACCGATCATATTTGCTTCCGCGATACCACAATCAATGTGGCGTTCCGGGAATTCTTTCTTAAAAATACCTGTCTTAGTAGCGGCTGCAAGGTCTGCATCCAAAACTACTAAATTCTCATGTTCTCTACCAAGACTTGCTAGCGCATTACCATAACTATCTCTTGTCGCGATCTTTTTTACTTCTGACATAATGCTTCCTCCGCCTTCTTTAATTCTTCCACTGCAATCGCATATTCCTCGTCATTTGGAGCCTTTCCATGCCAGCCTACTGCATTTTCCATATAAGAAACGCCCTTGCCCTTGACTGTCTTCATAACGATTGCTGTCGGCATACCTTTTGTCTCTCTTGCTTCCGCAAATGCTGCACGAAGTTGGTCAAAATCATTGCCATCCTCGACTGCAATCACGTGGAAGTTGAATGCTGCAAACTTGTCTGTGATCGGATATGGGGAATTAACTTCCTCGATCGTACCATCAATCTGCAAATTGTTATTATCTACAATGACGCAGAGGTTATCCAGATGATGGGATCCGGCAAACATAGATGCCTCCCATACCTGTCCTTCCTGAATCTCGCCATCACCCAGAAGCGTGTACACACGATAATCCTCATTAGAAAGTTTTGCGGAAAGTGCCATACCTACAGCAACAGAAATGCCCTGTCCCAAAGATCCGCTGGAAGCGTCAACTCCCGGTGTATGCTGGATACATGGATGTCCCTGCAAGTGGGATCCGATATGGCGCAGTGTCAGAAGGTCTTCTACTGGGAAATATCCTCTGTTCGCAAGTGCGGCATAAAGCCCAGGTGCGGTGTGTCCCTTAGATAAAACGAAACGATCACGATCCGGCTTCTTTGGATCCTTTGGGTCGATGTTCATCTCTTCAAAGTACAGATACGTAAATACTTCTGCGGCAGATAAAGATCCGCCCGGATGTCCTGCTTTTGCAGCATGCACACCATCAATGATGCCCTTGCGGACTTTCACTGCTTCTTTTTGTAATTCAAGATTTGTCATTGCATTTATCCTCTCTATTTTTTGATATGCCGCAGTCTCCCACGGCAGTTAATAAAGTTCTCATACCAAAAAGGTCATAGAAAAACCTTACAGATAAAATTTTACTATGACCCCATTTTATTATCAATAGCAGAATTTATACAATTTTACGCAAATTTTTGAGTTTTCATGGGAGATACGCTCACTATGCCAGCCTGCACTCCTCATCCAGTGTCACTAAGATAATATTCTTGATCGTGGATGCAACGGTCTCCACATTCTCATGGAAACGATCTTTAGCACACACAACGTAAAAGGCATCCCCCTCACGATGCATCTGCTTAGTCTTTTCAATCATTGACTTAACTTCCGCGACCTCAATCTCGCGCTGTTCATAGAAACACAGGGTAAAAATCGTCGCACTCTTGCCCTCGGTCTTACCCAGCGATACCACATCAAATCCATCGGTCGTCCCTGCCTCATCATCATTGGTCCACCAGTTACCGGAACGCTCGATCGTAAACGGCATCTGCCCTCTGCGGCTGCGTTCTTCCAGATGTTCTCTGCTCATAGCAATGAATACCTGCTGCATAAAATTGTCAAGATCCGGCACAATATATGTATTCCACAAAAGATCCCACTCTCCCGCTACATAAAGATCCATATGCGGCACGATAAAGCGATACCAAAATACCGTGTTGCTATTGACGATAGAATAGCGCGTTTTTTTGCGATTGGTCTCCTCCGTGATCGCCGTCTGCTTTGTGACAACACCGATCGACATCAGCGCATTCAGATAAGGAACAACAACATCCTTTGGCTTGCCAACCTCAGCGGATAACTGATTGACACGGTTCATGCCCTGCGCCATCGCCGATAAAATGCAATTATAATAGGACAACTCCCTGAGTTCCATCCCCATGACCTGTTCAGGTAAGAGCGCCGCCTGTCCCGGTCTTCCAACAAAGATTGTCTTAGCCGCATCCTTTACAGACTTTCCCTGCATACGGACAATCTGCGCCGGGATTCCACCACTGATACCATAGTAGAGTGCCAGATCTTCCCCTGCCGCCTCAGGGAAAAACTGCTTTGTCTCCAGAAAATCCATGCCGGTCAGATTCAAATGCAGATCGATCGTATCTTTCCATCTGGCTTTCTTTCCATAGAGATATTTCTCCATCAAAAGGAAGGCATCTCCGCAAAGGATAAGCTTGATCGGAAGATCCCGCCAAACTCTCGTCACATAGGAAAACAAGATTTCATCAAAATCGGCATCCGCCTTAACAAAATTCGGATATTGATCGATCACGAGCAAAAGTTTTTCCTGCTTTGCTATTTCTGTGATCGCATCTAAGAGGTTTTCTAATGATGCCTCACTTCTTTTTCCAGTATCCTCTCCCGCTGCCACGCCTGCTATATCTGCCTTTGCCAATACCTGCGTAAACATGGAAAGTTCCTGCTTTCCTGTTGTCTCATAAGCATGAAAATAGATTGCCTTTTTCCCATCTGCAAAATGACGCAAAAGTGTCGTCTTACCCATACCAAGCGCACCACTCACACAGGCAAGGGCTTCTTTATCTCCTTCATAAAATGCGTTTAACGCTTCCAGTTCTTTCTTTCGTCCAATAAACATCTGTCTGCTTTCGTCTCCCCGAAATTCTTCTATAAGTAATAAAACCTGCGCTTCTGTCTATAATCTGTCAAGAAGCGACAGGTTTTATTGTAATACGTTTCAACTAAACTTTCAATGCATTTGAAGCAAATAAAAAAACTAGTAGTTTACGCCATCTTTCACCTACAAGATATGGTGGGCGACAGATCGCTCCATGCTAATACTTCATCGTCACTTGCCGTCACATGCCTTTCCTTCACTAAGACTTCCTTGCCATCAAAGGCAAATGCTACTTCATAAATATTATTTCTCGCAATACCGGAAGCAATCAAATCTGACGCATAATTTTTTTCTTCCATCTGCTGCAAGGCGCATTCTGCTTTCCTATGAAAAAGAGACTGGCGTCTGCCAGTCTCTTTCCGGGTTGGGCTGTTATATATTTCAAATAATATAACCTGATTTAATTACTGAATGTCCTCGTCTCTGAGTCCATTAGATCCGTCTGCATGCTCGAATGCTGCAAGTTCCGGATGCTCTCTCTTTTCTTCTGTATAGTTCTCGTAAGAAGGCTTCTTGTGCTTCTGCTCTGCCCAGATACGATCTGCAACAGGTCCCCACTCTTCTGCATAGTGATCGCACTTAGAGCAAAGATGCTCAACGGTCTCCTCTGCCTCAGCGTTTGTTCCCTTAGCACCGGTCTTGTTTACCATTTCTCTTAAGAGTTTTGGATTCTCAAGCATTGGGCATGGACGCAGATGGTTTCTGTTAAATGGCTGTCCTTCATGATATGCCTTGAAAAGTGGGCTCTGTAACATCTCAAGGATTGACTTGTCATGGATGTTAGAGTCTGAGAAGTGGATAAATACGCAAGGCTCTGCATCACCCTGTGCATTGATGTGGAAGTAGTTACGTCCACCAGCGATACATCCACCAACAAATTCTCCATCATTCTGGAAGTCCATTGGGAAGAATCCGATATCATTGTCACCGGTACGAACCCAACGAATCTTTTTGATGATCTCTTCACGCTGCTCTAAAGTAGGCATCAATTCCGGTGCTGCATTCTGTCCTACAGGCATGTAATGGAAGTAGAATCCGAAACGAGCACCCTTGTCAGCGATGAAACGTAAGAACTTCTCATCGGTAACTGCCTCAACGTTGTCTCTGGTGTAGCAGATAGAAGTACCGAATACGATACCGTATTCTTTCAAAAGATCCATTGCCTTCATAACTGCTGCATAATGTCCTTCACCACGACGACCATCGTTTGTCTCTGGTGTTCCTTCGATAGAAAGAAGGAATGTAATATTTCCAAGTTCTACGATCTTCTTACATAACTCTTCATCGATCAATGTAGAGTTAGAGAAAAGACCAAACATACAATCGTTATGCTTCTCAGCAAGTTTTAAAATATCAGCCTTACGAACGGTAGGTTCTCCACCTGTCATAAAGTAAAGATAAGTTCCAAGTTCCTTACCCTGTGTAACGATCTTATCCATGTCTTCGTATGACATGTTGTTCTTATGACCATATGTACCAGACCAGCATCCTACACAGTGGAGGTTACATGCGTCTGTCGGATCAAACAAGATCAGCCAAGGAATGTTACAGTTGTACTTCTCACGGTTTGCTCTGATCGTCTTTGTTCCACGGAAAAATGCTTCATATCCTAAATTCAGAAGGAATTTCTTAGCATAGTTCGGGTTTGTCTCATCCAGAACACGGTTCACAAATTTTACCCATCTGTTCTCCGGATTCTTTACATACTCTCTAACCTTATCCAGTGTTGCCTTATCTGTGCCCTCTCCCCAGAAAGCCTCTGCCTTGTCAATAAGATTAAGGAATGTTTCCTGTCTTTTTGCGATATCATCTGTCTTTGTCAACTTACCAACGATACCATTGACCATTATCTCAAAAGCTTTTCTCTCTGCTTTGTGCTGTGCGTTTTCAACTAATGAAGCCATGCTAATTTCCTCCCTCTTTTTCTTCTTTGTCTTTTACCTTTGCTAGTATAAGAAATAACGTGGTTTTTTGACATATACAATAGATTTTCTGTGTATGGTCGCATTATACATTTTCGCGAATTTGTATATCTGACTTGACAAAATCTATACTTTGTTTGCCACATTTTGTTTGTTCAAGTATAATTAAAATATAAATCTAAGTGCTCATAACAGCGGAAAGGAGCGCATATTATGCCAGGATTCGCCTCACATTACCTTTTTGGACAACAGTCACTTTCACATCTTAAAGAAGATCAGGAATATCATATCCTGTCCTTACATCCACATGCCTATAATCTGGGCTTGCAGGGACCTGACATCTTCTATTATTACCTGCCGGCATGGCTGCTTTATGACCACAATGCCGCCAGCCTGATTCACGAAAATTCTTCATTGCAATTTTTTATTGCTATGATCGATGCCCGGAATAAATTGTCCTCGCATAGCGAACGCATCATTGCGGACGCTTACATCTGCGGATTTTTGGGTCACTATACGCTCGACACCTACTGTCATCCATACATCTTTGACCGGACACACCATTTACAAAATAAAGACCGCAATGGTGGACTTTATGATTTTGGTCGTCATGTCTTTTTAGAGACCGGCATCGATCAGGAAATGATCTCACATTTTCTGCATTGCAAGCCGACAGATTTTCGTCCGGGAGATACCATTGCCCTTTCTAATAGGGAAAGCCGTGTGATCGCCAGGGTCTTATCTTTTGCCCTTGCAAATGTATTTCCGGATGCGGTCATGCCAAAATGGCAGATCCGCGGTGCCTTTCGCGCCATGAAGACGGAATCCCGTCTGATGCATGACCCGACTGGCATCAAGAAAAGGCTTGTCCGCCGTTTGGAAGCCATTTTTGTAAAGGTTCCTGTCATTTCACCTATGATCCCAAGTGACACGATCTACGCCTACAAGGATCCTTGCAATTTCCGCCACAAAACATGGCACAACCCTTGGAATCCTGACCAAAAGCGTACCGAAAGTCTTTATGACCTGTTTGATCTGGCGGCTCCGGTTTTTGCAGACCGCATACATGCTTACTTTGGTGCTGTCTGTGAGCGCGCCGATGTCTCCATGGAAGATATTTACCACGCCAGAAATACCTTCATGGAAGAACACGGCGATTTATCTTATAATACAGGACTTCCATTATCAATATGTTAAAACATCTTTAAGATAATATTTCTGTATATGAAAAAGCCGATCATTATACCCTGCTTTATTTTAATTTTCTTACTTTTTCAGGTTCCCTTTTTCTACGTGTTCCCGGATGATATGATCTGTCACCTCATACAATTTCTCAGATCCCAGCGTGGTCTTTCTCTGTCTGCCATAGACCTGCTCGGCACTTACCCCGTGTTCTCTCCAGTCACCGCCGCCATTGCTGTTATTTAAAAGAAGCGGCTGCAAATTATCCATGGCATGTGCAAACTTGGATTCCGCCGTTGAAAAATCCTCAAATTCATCAAAGAGCGCGATCAGTTCTTCCTTTTGATCCTCCGGTAAAAGAGAAAAGATCCGCTCCTTGGCTGCATCTTCCCGCGCCTTTTGTGTCTTTAATCCTTCTGCATCATATGCGTAAGTATCACCTGCATCAATCTCCACAATATCATGGATCAGGCACATGAGCATGACCTTGGCAATATCCACAGGCTCATTGGAATAATCGCGCAAGAGGTATGCCATGATCGCCATATGCCATGCATGCTCCGAATCGTTCTCTCTCCTGCCGTGCCCGGACAGATGCGTTTGCCGCAGGATATTTTTCTCTTTATCAATCTCCAAAATAAAATCCAGTTGCTTTTTTAATCTCTCGTCCATAGTGTCTCCTTTATACATAGGTAATTCTATCAGAATCTTTATGCCAGATCATCGTTCTATCAATTTTGTCCTCACTATTTTTCCAAAAACTCCTTGATCTGCCCGTAAATAATATCCATCAGGCGCACACGTGCCTCCACGGATGCCCATGCGATATGCGGTGTGATGAGGAGTTTTGTGCTGTCTTTGATATGGCGCAGCGGATTGTCCTCACTCATCGGCTCTGTATCAAGCACGTCAATCCCTGCCGCCGCGATAATTCCGCGATCCAGTGCATCTGCCAGATCTTTTTCCACAATGATCGGTCCGCGTCCCACATTGATCAGAATAGCACTCTCTTTCATCTGGGAAAGTTCCTTTTCTCCGATCAGATGCAGGGTGTCATCCGTCAAAGGTGCATGAATGGAGACAATATCGGATGTCTTCAATAAAGTCTGTAAGTCTACTTCCTGATATTGACTATCGTGGTTTCGTCCGGAAGTAGAGAAATACTGCACCTTACAGCCAAAAACGCTTGCAATCTCTGCTACACGTTTTCCAATCGCCCCAAGCCCGATGATACCCCAGGTCTTTCCAGCCAACTGATGAAAGGACTTGGCGAAATGCGTAAACATCTTATCGTTTACATATTTTTCCTCTTTTACATAAGCATCATAATATGCCAAATTCTCATATAGGTAGAATAGCAGGGCAAAAGTGTGCTGTGCCACGGTCTCGGTCGAATAGCCTGCCACATTGCGCCATACGATCTTTCTCTTTTCCAGATATTCCTTATCCAGATTGTTGGTTCCAGTTGCAGTCACACAGATCAGTTTCAGATTTTTGGCTCCCGCCAGCGTTTCCTCATTCATGTTACATTTATTTGTGATAACGATATCTGCATCCTCTATACGCGCCGGAATTTCCTGACTTGTAGAAAAATCATATTCCACGAGATCACCAAATGCATGGAACTTTGTAAGGGCAATATCCTCTCCTATGGTTTTTCGATCCAAAAATACTATCTTCATTTGTGCCTCCTAAACCTATCTTTCTATCATTGCTTTTCTACTGGCATTTTACCATAAAATCAGGCCTTCATTTTATCCATTTTTCATAAATCTATATATTCTATCTTCTTAAAAATACAAGAAAACACCCCGCACAAGATTTTCTCATGCGGAGTGTCTTCTCTCATAATTGGGGTAACGATCCTGTTGATCGCCTGTATTTAGGAAAGGAATTTGATATAAGCGTGTTATTTCTTAATCTTATTCAGCATAGCATTGATACCCAGTACCTGCTCCTTTGGAACGGCACCAAATCCAAGCATTCTCTTGACGGTGAAGCCCATCATCATCTTCTGTGCTGCTGCCGGATCGATCTGGCTTGCTAATTCTTTCATACCCTTCTGTGGATCATCATCGGATGGATTCTGGTTTCCTGCCTGCATCTTCGCCATCAGACCGCCCATCAACTTCTGTCCTTCCGGATTTGCCATGATGTCTCCCATGGTATCGTTGATAGAGAAATATCCTTCCGGTGCAGTGATCTCAAACCAGTTGATGACATCACCGGTCACCGGCATACGATAGTCCGGATTTGGCTCATCTACTTTCTTGATGGTTGCGTTGTCCTCGCAGTCTCCTGCTTTTGCGACCAACTTTGTCTCGCCAACATTCTTTACTTCAAAGGTAAAGAAGTGATCTTCTGCTGTCTGCTTTCCTACAGATTCTCCATTGACAAAAAGTTCTACCTCAGGAAGATTAGAATAAACCTTAACGGTCGTAACATCTTCATCACGGTCTACATAATTCTTGCTGCAAAGATGAACAAACGGTTCGTCGGATAACCATGCCTTGTAAGCATAGAAGGAATCCTTTTTGTACTTACGGTCAAAGGTAACCAGACCCTTGTTGTTCATACCCTTGCATCCGCCCTCGTCTCTGGCATCTGCTGCAAAGTCAAACATATTCCAAACATGTGTAGCCCATACAAAATCTCTGGTATAGAGCTGCTTGATGAGTTCTTCATGATAATGTGCCTGATATTCTTCTGAATAATCGCCCTGCTCCGGGTGAGAAGAATGCCACTTGTAGGCTTCTGCGCCGTACTCACTCATACCGATCGGGATATTTGGATACATCTCATGGAAGGAATCCATAAATGGTCCGTTCTCCTCGATCTTTCCGCCGTACCATCCCAGATACTGGTTATAAGATACCAGATCAGGGATCTCTATATACTGGCTCTCTGAAATATCACACATGGAGATAACCGCCATAGTGGTAAGTCTTGTCTTATCCATTTCATGAACCATATCATTTAAGATATGATGGTTCTCTAAAAGATCAGGATCCTTTGCACCCTTCATGGTGATCTCATTGGAAAGTCCCCAGAAGAAAATAGACGCATGGTTGTAATTCTGTACGACCAGTTCCTTCATCTGTGAAATGGTATTTTCACGTCCATTTGGCATATGCACAGAAATATATGGGATCTCAGCCCAGAGTACAAATCCTAACTCATCACACATATCGTAGAAGTGCTGGTCATGCTGGTAATGTGCCAGACGAATGGTGGTTGCGCCAAGTTCATAAATGATCTTAGCATCTTCTTCATGCATCTCAGGTGTAAGTGCATTACCGATATGCGGTCTGTCCTGATGACGGGATACACCACGAAGTGGATAATGCTCGCCATTTAAGAAAAATCCCTTTTCCGGGTCAACCTTAAAGGTACGGCAGCCGAAACGTGTGCTTCTCTCATCAACGACTGTACCATTTTTCTTTAACTCTACATGCATGGTATAAAGATGTGGATCCTTACGTCCATTCCAGAGATGCACATTTGTGATGGTCTGCTCTACCTCTGTCTTGTCTGCTGATACAGTCACGGTATCAACTACCGTGTCTCCATCTGTAATGGTAAATACCAGTTCTTCTGTACTTCCTGCGTTTGTCAGATATACCTCTGTTGTGATCTTGGCATCATCTCCTGTCACTTCCGGTGTTACCTTAATGGCAGGACTTCCGTAATAGTCCAGATCAAAGCGTGTCTCATCGACTAAAATCAGAGATACCTTACGATAGAGTCCGCCGTAGAAGGTAAAGTCTGCATTCTGCGGATATACATAATCATTTGGTGCATTGTCAACAGCAACCACGATCTCGTTTTCATCCTTTAAATATGGTGTGATGTTGGCTCTCCAGGTAGAATATCCGCCATCATGCTTTGCAACAGACTCGCCATTTACGAATAACTCTGCGGATGAGTTTGCTGCTTCAAACTCAATATAAACTTCCTTGCCCTCAGCAACCTCTGCCTTAGAAAGGTTCTTTGCATAGTAGCAGGTTCCACGATAATAATCGCTTCCACCGTCCTGTCCGTCATCGCCATTCCAGGTATGTGGCAGATCCAATGTCTCCCAGTTTCCTGCGGAAGTTGTCTTATCAGATACTGTGACAGCATCTTTTGTGAACTTCCAGTTTTCATTCCAAGTAAATTTCTTGCTCATACTCGCTCTCCTTTTTGTAGTTTCTTTCTATATTTGAATGTGTAATGCTGACATTCTTCTTTGCTAACTACATCATAGAGCATTTTGAAGAAATCCCTATTCAAAAATTTGCTTTTTCATTCAAAATTTCTTGTTCTTTTGCGATTTTTTATTATTTACCAAACCGAGACGAGATACGCTCTGCAAATCTCGCTCTGATTAGCAGTCGTCATAACACAAAAACGGTAACACCCACACTGTGTAAATGCTACCGTCTTTTTTCTGTCTTATTTCCTTATATGCTACTTGCGCTTTAAGATCATCTTGACACCACGGATCTCGGATACGACCGCCTGCTCATCTACGGCAAATACATCTTGATCCTCTGCGGCTCTTGCTGTCCACTCCATACCGTTATAAAGGACTTTTCCGCTTTCCTTGCGATTGTCGACTTCCTCGATGACACGCACTTCCTTGCCGATGCACTCCTCGTAGTTGGTCGCAACCTTTCGACTCTCCAGATATTTTTTTGCCCATGGTCTTGTAAAATACAAGAGGATAAAAGTCACAACAAAAAATACCGCGATCTGCAAGCCCGGATGTCCGCCACACAAACACACGATAAGCGCTGCCAGAGCACCACCGGAAATCCAGATAGAAGTCAATCCTACGGTTATGATTTCTATTACAGCCGTGATAACAATGACCGCCAACCATAAATACATCCAATCACTTAATACTAAATTCATCCAAAATTCCATCTGTATCCTCCATTCCAGAAAATATTCCCCCATATACTCGATAAACTACAGTATACGCAAACGTCTTACGATATCCTCCACCTGACGAATGGCATCTTCCACCTGATTTTTGGTTTCATTGATGCGATCCTGTACCAGCCAGTCTGCAATCAGTCCATCGAAAAAGAAATCTGCGAATGTGAGGAAATCTCCCACATTCAAATTAAGGTTGTGCGTCATATTTACATCCTGCAACTCCCTGCTAAAACTTTGCAGATCTAACTTAGCCTGCTCCATATAACGCTGGGCATTCCCCATCTTTGAGTGTTTCACAAGCCCACTGATCATCCCTCCACCAAAAAGATCAACCAGACCCCAATTTCCGGCAGAGCGAAGTTCCTCCCTTGCCGCGCGAAGTGATGTTAATGCGCGTTCGCCCGCAGCAATAGCCTCATTGCGTTCCTTTTCAAAATCGTATGCCATGGTTTTCTCCTTATATAATATCTTATGCCATAAACATCTTTGTTTGCGTCTTATTATACATGATGGAACGACTTTTGTCATCGAAAGTCGCTCGAATTCGACAAATAAACGCTATAACAGAAACAGGTGCCAGCCTCAGCCGACACCTGTCATGCGCAGTTTTACTTATCTATAAATATTAGTCACCAAATACAGCACGATAATCTGCCTGGAACTTCTCAATTCCGGCATCTGTCAAAGGATGCTTTGTCATCTGCTCGATTACCTTGTAAGGTACGGTTGCGATATCTGCTCCTGCAAGTGCACAATCCGTAACATGAATCGGGTTGCGGATAGATGCTGCAATGATCTCTGTGTCATATCCATAATTATCAAAGATGGTCACGATGTCTTCAATCAGGCCAATACCCGGCTGGCTGATGTCATCCAGTCTTCCCAAGAACGGAGATACATAGGTAGCCCCTGCTTCTGCTGCCAGAAGTGCCTGATTTGCAGTGAAGATTAAAGTAACATTTGTCTTGATGCCTTCTGCGGAAAGAACTTTTACAGCCTTCAGTCCTTCTACGGTCATAGGGATCTTAACAACCATGTTTGGATGGATGGCTGCGATCTCTCTACCTTCTTTGATCATTCCCTCTGCATCTACGGTTGTAGCCTTTACCTCACCACTGATCGGTCCATCAACGATAGATGTGATCTCTTTGATGACTTCATTAAAATCTCTGCCCTCTTTTGCGATCAGGGATGGATTGGTCGTCACTCCACAAATCACACCCATATCGTTGGCTTTTCTGATGTCATCTACATTCGCTGTATCAATAAAAAACTTCATCCTGCATTCCTCCTAAATTGTAGTTTTCTCTCAACGTCCTCATTGTACGAGTTCAAAAGGAAAAGTACAATCCAGTTTCCTGATGATGATAAAAAAATGAACTAACTTCCTCAAAAAATCCACTCGATAAATAATGTCCTAGACAATAATGTCTGTTGTTGTAAATGCTATGACCTTGCGCAAGCCCTCTAAGGACACCTCCACCTGATAGCCGATTTTGCCTCCGCTAAAGATGATCGTATCAAAATCCTCTGCACTTTGATGAATGACTGTCTGAAAGAATTTCTTCATACCGATCGGTGAGCAGCCACCATGGATATAGCCGGTAAGTCCTAATAATTCTTTGGACTTTACCATGGCAATCGACTTTTCTCCTACCGCATTTGCTGCTTTTTTCAGATCCAGTTCTTCTGCCACCGGCACAACAAAAACATAGTGCTCGCCGCTTTTCCCCACAGTCACCAGCGTTTTAAAGACTTTATCCACATTCTGCCCCAAAACCTCTGCCACTTCTACACCACTGATGGCATCTGTATTTGCATAAGAATAATGTTTATATTCTACCTTTGCCTGTTCTAAAAGACGCATAACATTTGTCTTTTCTTCTTTTGCTTTCTTTGCCATTTTTACACCTGATTTCTTATTTTGATATTACAAGGGCTATGATACCGCCAATGATCAAGATCGGCAAGGCTATATAGATCAGCCCTCCCAGGAAAAGTCCAATGACTACGATCGGCAAAAATATAATATAGAAACCAATCTTTAAAAATCCCCATGTCATCTTGACCGCCAGCGCGATCACTTTCCACATAAACCAGATAAATGCAATAATAAATAATGCTGTCAGCATAAAATCACCTCTTTCATATTTTCCATATCATATAGCATTTACTATAGAAAGTAAACGCTTGTCATGACTTCTTAATAATTCTTTAATATTTCTATCTTTTACCACAATAAAAAATCACCTGCCGATGCAGATGATAAAACGGATATAAAAAGTGCCCAGTTCCGGAATCGAACCAGAGACACGAGGATTTTCAGTCCTCTGCTCTACCAACTGAGCTAACTGGGCACAAAATTGCGGGAATAGGATTTGAACCTATGACCTCCGGGTTATGAGCCCGGCGAGCTTCCAGACTGCTCCATCCCGCGATATTTAATTAGATGAGCAATGCTCAATGGGTGGTGGTGGATTCGAACCACCGAAGCAAGATGCAGCAGATTTACAGTCTGTCCCCTTTGGCCACTCGGGAAACCACCCATATTAAGTTATAATAACTTAACAAGCCGATGATCGGACTCGAACCGATAACCTGCTGATTACAAATCAGCTGCTCTG